>OCTA010000224.1_pt1 | contig 52740 bp, 46 predicted proteins | sample 1538991 | NCBI WGS metagenome assembly OCTA01 (sample SAMEA3539302, study PRJEB22396) | soil metagenome | biome: tundra; feature: field; material: soil | place: USA | collected 2010-05 | depth 0.15 m
TGAGCCGGTCGTAGTAGAGACCGTCGGTCTCGTCCCACAGCCCGAGGCCTTCGAGCGCATCGGTGATGGCGGCGAAATGCTCGAGGAACTTGAGCACGAGATCCATGCCTGGCCGCTGGCCGGACCGGTTCAGGATCACAGCCATGGAGGCCATCGCGATCGCGTAGAAGCCCATCCACCCGGTGGCATCCGATTGCTCCAGGACGCCGCCGACGGGCAGGTGCGAGCGGTCGATCGGGCCGATGTTGTCCAGGCCGAGGAAGCCGCCCTCGAACAGGTTGTTGCCCTCGGCGTCTTCCCTGTTGACCCACCAGGTGAAGTTAACCAGCAGCTTGTCGAAGATCCGGCTGACGAAGTCGATATCGCGGGCGCCGTCGATCGCGAAGACCTCTACCGCGGCCCACGCCTGCACCGGCGGGTTCACGTCACCGAAGTCCCACTCATAGGCCGGCAGCGCACCGTTGGGATGCTGGAACCATTCCCGGCACAGCAAGATCAGCTGGTACTTGGCGAAGGCCGGGTCCACATGGGCCAGGGCGACGCAGTGGAACGCCAGGTCCCACGCCGCGTACCAGGGGTACTCCCACTTGTCCGGCATCGACATGATGTCGAAGGCGTCGAAGTTGCGCCACCGCGAGTTGCGGCCCGTCAGCCGCTGCGCCGGGGGCGTCGGCTGCGTCGGGTCCCCGTCCAGCCAGCGGGCCACGTCGTAATAGAACAGCTGCTTGCTCCACAGCATCCCGGCGAACGCCTGCCGCATTACCATCGCTTCGTCGCCGGTCGCCCTGGGCGGAGTGAGCTCGGCGTAGAACTCATCAGCCTCGGCCCGCCGCTGGGCCATGACCTCGTCGAACTGCGCGCCGAACGGGGATTCTGCCTTTCCCCTGGCCGCCTTGGCGGGCGGCGGACGAAGCCGCAGCCGCAGCTCAGCGGTCTGAGCTGGCTGCAGCGTCAGCTGATACCAGAACGCGGCCTTGGTGCCCGTGCGGTCCGGGTTCACGGTGGCCGCTCCGCTCACCACATGGTCGTTGATGCCGTCCTTTGGGTACGGCGTCAACGGCGCGGCGCCGAACAGCCGCTGGTCGTTAGTCTCGTTCTCGCAGAACACCGCTTGCGGCAGTGTCCCGTCCGGCCCAGGGCCGGCAATCAGCTCCATCGGGCCAATGAACGGATGATCGATCCCCACTGCCGAATCACCCACCGCCCGCATCGCCGGCTTGGGCGCGTCCTCGTCCCATGACCAGGTATTGCGGAACCAGGTGGTCGGCAGCACGTGCAGCGTCGCGGGCTCGGGGCCCGCGTTGGTCATTTGAACTGTCATCAGCAGATCATCGGCGCTGACCTTGGCGTAGTGCACCTCGACGATCCAGTACCTGTCACCGTCGAATACCCCGGTATCCAGCAGTTCGTACTCGGGCTCCTCCCGGCTGCGCGATCCGTTCTGCTCAATCAGGTCTTGATAGGGGAACGCGGCCTGCGGATAGTGATAGCGCCACCGGTTCCACGCGTGGCTCGGAATGGCGTCCAGGTACCACCAGTAATCCTTGACATCCTCGCCATGGTTGCCCTGGGCACCGGTCAGGCCGAACGGCCGCTCCTTCAGGATCGGGTCGCGGCCATTCCACAGCGCCAGGCCTAGGCACAACCGCTGCTCGATGTCACAGAACCCGGCTAGGCCGTCCTCGCCCCATCGGTAGGCACGCGACCTGGCGTGATCATGCGGCAGGTAGTCCCACGCCTCACCGTCCGGGCTGTAGTCCTCGCGGACCGTTCCCCACTGACGCTCGCTGACATAAGGCCCCCACCGGTACCAGTCACCGGCCTCGCGAAGCCCGTCCTCGAGCCTGCCGAATCCCGCCACTCGCTCCCGTTCGGCGCCCACGGTAGCCTCCTCCGCCTCGATGCATGGCTACATCGGTACCTGGCTCCGACCCCGTGATCCGGCGCGATCGCAGCGCATCGAATCGGCGATTCACAGTCGGCGTCGGTACCTTTCTAGCAGTCGGACCGGGCCAGTTCATCACCTTAGAAGGGTGATTTTCCCGCCCTATCCCCCTATCACCCTCAGGGAGGTGCGAACATTAGCTGGTCGGCTATTTGCCGTGGCCAAAGATCTGGCGTGAATCCTGACACGTGAATGGTTGGCAAACAAACGACGAACTCGGCATTACGGAAGCGGGTCCTCGTGTGGGAGGGCTCGCTGATCGACCCGGTCGGCGGCATCCTGGGCGCGCTGGTGTTCCACGGCGTCATGGCGAGCATCCACAAGGGCCTGGGCAACCAGCTAGGGCAGTTCGCGGTCAGCGTCGGGATCGGCTTGGCCGGTGCTGGCGCCGACAGTCGGTCTCGTCGCCGTCCTCGTTCTTGCCGCCAGGGCCCCTCACAGCCTTCGCATCAACGCTCAGGACGGACCTGGCGAGGAATGAGCGTGCCTTCATCGGGTGGATGGCCCCCCGCGGCATCGTTGCGGCCGCCACCGCCTCGACGTTCGGGGCAGGCCTGGCCGCCAAGGGCATCGGCGGCGCACCAAAGATTCTGCCGGCCACGTTCGCCGTGATCGTGGCCACGGTGGCCTTGTACGGCCTTACTGCCGCACCTGTTGGCCAGGCGTCTGGGCGTCGTGCGTCCGGCGCGCACCCGGCCACTTCTGGTCGGCGACGATCTGTGGGTAATCGACCTCGGGCGAGCGCTGCAGGCCGCAGGACTTGCGGTCCTGATGTGGGCTGGCCTGGAGCAGCAGCGTGAGCAGATCAGGCAGGCAGGGCTCGAGCTGGCGCCCAGTGAGCTGCTCGCGGCGGCCACCGGCCGCGGCGCCCGGCTCGAGGAGATCACGGCGGTGTTCCTGCTGACGGGCGAGGACGACTTCAACGCGCTCGCCTCGGCCATCCTCGACGGCGACGCCGGCATTCGCGTCTACCGGCTCGCACTGCCGCTGCAGGCCGCTGCCACAGGCCGGGGACACCGTCGTTTCACTGGGTCCGGCGCCCGGCGCATGACCGCTCAGATGATCGGCAGAGCGCCGCCCTCGGCTGCCTCGATCTCGGCCTTATCCGGCAGGCCGCGGACCATGATGATGATCACCACGGCGATCGCGGCGCCGATGATGTCGCCGAAGACATACACCCACCAGCCGGTGAAGTGGACGGCCACGATATCTGGCCCGAGGGTACGGGCCGGATTCATCGACGAGCCGCTGATCGGGCTGGCGAACAGCCCGAGCAGGGCAACCGTCGATCCGACCGCGATCGCGGCGTTGTGGCCGATGCTCCGGCCGCCCGTCGCCGTGTGCAGAATTACGCTCACCAGAATTGTCGTCAGGACGATCTCCATGACGAACGCTCGCCAGTCTCCGCCCGGCTTGGGGATCGGGTAGTTCCCGCCCGCGCTGACGTGGCCGAACATGGCTTGCAAGAACAGCGCGGCGCCGATGGCGCCGACGAACTGAGCCACCCAGTACGGCACCACCCAGGCCGGCGGGAAAACCCTGCGGCTGGCGAAGGCGAAGGTTACCGCCGGATTGATGTGCAGTCCCGACAGCGGGCCCCATGCATAGATCAAGGCCATCACCAGAGCGCCCGGCGCGATCACCGCCGCGGTCCGGCTGACCGGACCGCCCCCGGCGTACTGGTTGATCACACCCGATCCGGCCGCCACGGTCACCAGCATGAAGGTGCCGAGAAACTCGATGATCAGCCGGATCCACAGCGGCCGCTGCTTGAGTGTGTCTTCTTCGAACCTGATGAGATAACGGCGCCGGACGGCAGCAGCCTGCTCCTCGTCCTGTGCGTTCGCGGCGGCAGGCACACTCACTCTCCCTCGACGGCCAGGCGTTGTGATGGCGGCAGCCAGCGGCGGGCGGCCGGTCAGCTCAGGCCAGGACCTTGGCCTTCTCGCGCTCGAACTCATCAGCGCTGATGACTCCCCGGTCACGCAGGTCAGCCAGCTTGGCCAGCTGATCCGCGGTACTGGTCCCAGCGGACTGCTGGACATAACTGCGCCAGGCCTCGTCCTGGCGGCTGGCCTGCCGCTCCGCCCGCTCGTGCATCTTGCTGCCGCGGGCGATCAGGTAGACCAGCACGCCGAGGAACGGGAGGATCACCACGAACAGGACCCACAGGGCCTTGGCCCAGCCGGACATATCGTGACTGCGGAAGATGTCGATGAAGACCATGATCAGCAGCCAGATCCACACCACCCACAAGAAGAACTCGAACATCGTCCAGAATATGTTCAGGAGCGGATACGACGACGACGAAGCGGCGAGTATCATCACTTCTCCTTCGCGCCAAGGTGGCCATCGGGCATGGCTACGGCGCCATGATCGCTGTGCAGAGCTCGCTGTGCAGCCTCAGCATTCGCCGCCAGCCGATCACCGGCATCACCCGCCACGGGTGAGACAACGAGCCCCAGCGGCCGTTTTCAGGTCACCCCGTGCCGACCGGACACCGGGCCGCCGGGCGAGCGACTCGGGCCCTCGCGTCCGGGCTTGGTGCAGGCAAACCAGGTCCGATTCTCGCCATCGCCATTGACGACGCCACCGTCGCTGTCGATAGTAGTTATATTGGAAAACCTTTCGCCAAGCGCTTTCCGTATCCTTTCTCGCGGAAATGACGCTGTCCTGATGACTTCCGTGAGCAGCGTGTACCTACCGCTTGGCTGGAGCTCAAATACCTCGATGTCCCAGTCGAAGACTACCTTGCCACTCCCCCGTACCCTTATTAGCAGATAGTTGTCACCGAATTGCTGCACCGTCTGCGGGATTCTAGCCATCATCTTGAGCCCGTCAATGGTAATTGTGTCAAAGATTAGCACGCCACCATCGTTCAAGTGCCTGTAAGCGCAGTCGAAGAAGCTTTCCCAATCCGAGAAGTCCAGCAAGTGGTTGATGCCGTGGTAGACGCAAACGACAGCGTCGAAGGCCGTGTTGAGCTCGAAGCTGGTCATGTCGGCCAGGTAAAGGGGCGTTCCCTCCGGCAGTTTCTCACGAGCGACGGCCAGCATGCCCGCCGATATATCCAGGCCGCTCACCTGGTACCTGGCCGCGAGCGGAGCAATAACTCCGCCAGTTCCACAGGCGACATCGAGCAGCGTCACAGCCCGGCCGCGAGCGTGCTTGATAAGTCCCACAATAAAAGCGGTGTCCGTCGCGGAATCACCTGTTACAGCATCGTAATGCGCCGCGAGCAAATCATAAGCTACCATATTGTCGAGATTATATGGGGCGCTGAAATGACGCAATCGCCTGGAGGGGTGCCTGTGCGGGACCACCATCCAGACCGTGAGGGCAGCGTCGGCCCCTTCGTGACCTTCGTGGATCACGTGCGACCAAACGGCGCGGTAGCTGGCTGGGAATCCCGTCGCCACCGCAAGCACCTGCACGGCGCATCGGCCGGCGGCTCAATGTGGTGGGCGCCTGCGGCCCGCGGATGGTGGATCGCCGTACTGTTCGCCGTGGGATCGCTGCTATTCGCCCTCGGCGCCCTCCCCGGGTACGCCAGCGCCGCCGGAACCCGCTGGGACGCGGTGACCTTCTTTATCGGCTCACTGTTCTTCACCTCGGCTGGCTTTCTGGCCTACCGGGAAGCCGTCGATGCCGGGCCGCAGGTGCCCAGTGCCCGCCGGCGGCGCTTCTTCGTCTTCCAGCCCCGCAGGATCGACTGGTGGGCGACCGCCGTGCAGCTGGCCGGGACCCTCTACTTCAACGTCAGCACCGGGAACGCGATGCGGGTGGACCTCACCGCCAAGGCCGCGAACCAGCACGTATGGCGGCCCGATGCCGTCGGCTCGATCTGCTTCCTGGTAGCCAGCGCACTGGCCTGGTTCGAGGTCTGCCATGGCTGGGGCGCCTGGCGTCCCCGGTCATGGTCATGGTGGATCACGTTGGCCAACCTGATCGGCTCAGTCGCATTCGGCGTGTCTGCGGTAGCCGGCTACATCAACCCGGCGACCGGCCAGCTGCACAACGCCGAGCGCTCGAATCTGGGCACTCTCATAGGTGCGGTGTGCTTCTTCGCCGGTGCGCTGCTGCTCCTGCCCGAACGCACCGAGGAAGCCAGCGCCGCGGTGACCACTCCCGGCGCCAGCGGCACGTGAATCCACGGGGCTGTTTCAACGTGCCGTTTTAGAGCTCCTCGGACATGGTCCCGAGATCTCCCGAACTCATCCACTGTGGGTGATGACGTCATCGAACGCCGCCGGCCAGCATGTCCGGGGAGCCGTGTGTCCGGGGAGCCGCGTGTCCGGCCGAATAGCGAGAGCAGTACCAACTGCGAGGTGCGTCCCGCGTGCGGGACAGGTGGCGATCTTCGTGGGCCACCATGCGGATGATCAGCGGCGATCGTGCTGTACGGCGACCGGGCCGATGTGGCCTTCGCATCGCACCACTGGCCGAGCTGGGGACACGACATGGTCATCCGGTTCCTGTCGGAGCAGCAGGACCTGTACGCCTACCTGCACGACCAGTCGCTGCGCATGCTGAACCAGGGCTATACCGGCCTGGAGATCGCCGAGCTGATCCAGCTTCCGCCCGCCCTCGAGCACGCCTGGCACGCCTGCGGCTACTACGGCTCGGTCAGCCATTACGTCAAGGCGATCTATCAGCGGTACATGGGCTGGTTCGACGGCAACCCGGCCAGCCTGTGGAAGCACCCGCCCGAGGACGCAGCCCGGCGTTACGTCGACTGCCTCGGCGGCACCGATGCGGTCGTCGCCAGGGCGCGGCAGTACGCCGATTCCGGTGACCTGCGGTTCGCCGCCGAACTGCTCAACCACGCCGTCTTCGCCGACCCCGGCCACGAGGAGGCGAAGCAGTTGCTCGCGGCCACGTACGACAGGCTCGGGTACGGGGCAGAGAACGGCACCTGGCGCAACTTCTACCTGATGGGCGCGCTGGAGCTGCGTCATGGCGCGATCCCGCCGTCCCTGAGCCTGGCCTCGCCCGACATGATCCAGGCATTCACCGTCGAGCAGCTGTTCGACTCGATCGCGATCCGCATCAACGGGCCGAAGGCCTCGTCCCAGGCACTGACGATCGACTGGAATTTCACCGACGAGAACGCCCGGCACCGGATGACCTTGTCCAACGGCGCCCTGATCCACTGGGCCGGTCCTGGCCCCGGGCGCCACCGACCTGACCCTGACCCTGACCAAACCGCAGTTGCTTGAACTGCTCGCAGGCCAGGGCCTGGAAGGCATCCAGACCGCTGGCGACCTTGATGCTTTGCAGCGGCTGCTCGGCCTGCTGGATACCCCGGACCCCGGGTTCGCGATCGTCACTCCGTAACGGCTGGCACCGAGATGGCCGCGCGGGCGTAGTCCGAGATATCCCGAACTCATCCATCGTGGGTGATGACGTCATTGGGCGCTCCCCGCCAGCGTAGCTGGGGAACTGCGTCTCCTGCCGATGAGCGGCGCCGATCAAGGAGAGCCCACCATGCCCCTGCACGACCGCGACACCATCCGTCAGAAGCTGGAAGACTCGGTGTTCGCCGGGCACAACCTGACCAGGCCTGTCCCGAAGTACCGGTTCCCCAGGGACGAGACACTGTCCGCAGAGGCGTTCCAGGTGGTGTCGGACGAGCTGATGCTCGACGGCAATGCCCGCCAGAATCTGGCCACCTTCTGCCAGACCTGGGCCGAGCCCGAGGTCATCGCCCTGATGGCGCTGTCACTCAACAAGAACATGATCGACAAGGACGAGTACCCGCAAACCGCGGAGGTCGAGCGGCGCTGCGTCCACATGCTGGCCGACCTCTGGCATGCACCCGAGGCCGCCAACACCGTGGGCGCCTCCGCCATCGGCTCGTCAGAGGCCTGCATGCTGGCGGGCATGGCCGCCAAATGGCGGTGGCGGGCTAAGCGCCAGGCCGAAGGCAAGCCGGCCGACAAGCCGAACATGGTATGCGGTCCGGTACAGGTGGTTTGGCACAAGTTCGCGCGCTACTGGGATATCGAAATGCGCGAGGTTCCGATGTCCCATGACCATTACGCAATGGACGCAGCCTCAATGCTTGAACGGGTCGATGAGAATACGATCATGGTCGTCCCCACCTTCGGCGTTACCTACACCGGCGCCTACGAGCCGGTGGAGGCCATGTCTGCCGCTCTCGACCAGCTCCAGACCGAGACCGGCCTCGATATCGACATTCACGTGGACGGGGCCAGCGGCGCCTTCCTCGCTCCTTTCTGCGCGCCCGACGTGGTGTTCGACTTCCGCCTCCCCAGGGTCAAGTCGATCAGTACCTCGGGCCACAAGTTCGGGCTGGCTCCGCTGGGCGTCGGCTGGGTGCTCTGGCGAGACCGCCAGGAACTACCGGACCAGCTGGTGTTCCATGTCAACTACCTGGGCGGCGACATGCCGGTCTTCCAGATCAACTTCTCCCGGCCAGCCGGCCAGGTCATCGCTCAGTATTACAACTTCCTCCGTCTTGGCCATGAGGGGTATCAGCGCATCCACGACGCGTCCTACGCGATCGGCCAGTATCTCGCTGCGGAGATCGTCAAGCTCGGCCCCTTCGAGCTTCTCTGTGACAGCAACCCAGCCACCGGGATCCCGACGGTCACCTGGCGGATCCGAGCAGGCGAGGACCCCGGCTACACCTTGTTCGACCTAGCCGACCGGCTGCGCGCACGGGGATGGCAGGTACCTGCCTACACCCTCACCGGGACGGCTGCCGACATAGCGGTACAGCGCATCCTGGTCCGGCTGGGCGTGAGCCGGGATATGGCCTCGCTGCTCCTTGACGACTTCCGGGACGCCGTGGCCCACTTCTCGAAGCATCCGGTCACGGTGCCCATGTCGAAGGAGGAGTCGGGCGGGTTCAGTCATCTATAGCTTCTGGCCCTGCTCCACTATGACCAGTCACTAGCAACGTCGGATGGCTGGCCGAGACGGCCGGCCGGCCCAGGGCGCGGCGCGATCGCTGCGGAACGCGCATTGCTGGGCAGAACGCGTGGGCCGTCCGTCCTCACAGCCCGGTCCGACAGCGAGCACGGCCGCCTCGGCAATGCCGAACGGCCGACTCACCACGGCCTGAACCGACGTGCTGTGTGTCGGGCGTGATCAGGATCAGCTGACCTACCTGGCGGTCCGGGCGGCGCTGATCACTGCGGTCGCCGCGGGCCGCTGCCCGGCGCCAGGGTGGAGGAGCGCCGCCGCGAGGGTAGCTGACCTGCGGTCCTGGATCATCCAGCACAGCCAGCCGCCCGGCGGCGCCAGCCCCGCGGCCAGCAGCGGCGAGGTGGGGCTCGCCGCAGCGCGCCGGGCCGTCCGGGCCGATGGCATCGCCGGACCGGTTCGTCATCCCCTCGTGGTCGATATCGTGCCGCCCACCAATATCGCCGTCCGCTCCGTCCCGTGGGGCTGGGCTCCTGGGTCCCGCCACAAAGCATCCGGCGGATTGCCACTACCTGGTCACCAGGCTGCTGTGGCGGCGCGCCCCGACGCGATCGTCGTGGAGATAGGCCTGCCGGTATCGCGCTATAGCCACCTGCAGGCGGCTATAGCGCGACCTGCGGAGCCGCGCGGACCAGCAGCCGGGCCGCGGCTGAAGTGCTCGGCCCAGCGAGCCGCTGAGCCGTCGGGCTCCGTTTACCTGCATAATGCTTGGCATGCGTTTGTCCGCCCGCGCCGACTATGCGCTGCGGGCCGCGATTGAGCTCGCGGCTGCCAGCGACGGCCATGTCACCGCTGACCAGCTGGCCAGGGCACAGAACATTCCCGGTAAGTTCCTGGAAGCGATCCTCACTCAACTGCGCCGCGGCGGCCTTGTCCGCAGCCAGCGCGGGCCCGATGGCGGCTTCTGGCTCGCCCGCCCGGCCGACCAGATCTCCCTGGCCGACATCATCAGGGCCATTGACGGCCCGCTGGTAGGCGTCCGCGGCGAGCGCCCCGAGAACCTCGGCTATACGGGGGCGGCCGAACCGCTCCAGGAGGTATGGATCGCGTTGCGCGCCAACGAGCGGGCCATCCTTGAGGAGGTCACGCTCGCGCACCTGGTGTCTAGGCAGCTGCCCGAGAGGGTCCGCGAGCTGACCGCAAACCCGGAAGCCTGGGTCTGATCCTGGATCTAATCCTGGGGCCTAGACGGGCACCATGTCGGTGATCTCTCGCGCGCGCCGCGCGACCTGCTCGATGACCGGCTGGTCGGCGTGCATGACGGCCGGATCGAGGACCTGGTCCTCTGCCGCGACCAGCCGCTGGGCCGTCGGCACGGCCAGATTGCGGGCCGGCGCGTCGCCGAGCCGCTCCGGGCCGATCGCCAGCTGCCGCCCGCCCGCCGGGCCAGCTGGCCTGGCCCCCGATACCGCGCCCTGCCTAGACCCTGAGGCGCTTTCGTGCAGCGGCTCCCTGGCGCCCGTCAGCACGGGCTCACTCTGCAGCTCAGCCAGCGCGAAGTTGTCCGACACTTCCCGGAGCACGTGGGACAGCGGCGCGCCCAGCGCGCCGCAGATGGAGGCAAGCAGCTCAGAAGAGGCTTCCTTCTGGCCGCGCTCGACCTCGGACAGATATCCGAGGGAAACTCGCGCCGCAGCTGAGACCTCACGGAGGGTGCGACCCTGCCGAAGACGCAGCCGCCGCAGCGCGTCACCGAGAAAGTGACGAAGCAGCACCATCGTCGCGCTCCCTTCCCAAGGCCGACCCGTTGACCTCTCCACCGTACCTGCCCTCACTGACTGTGCGGGAGAGGGCATAGGTGCGTGTTCGGTGAAGTAACACTGTAATCACACGTTATCTTCCCCTAGCAAGCCGAGCAGCAGCTCAAGCAGGCGCTCCACGGTTGCGACCCTGATCTGATGCCTGGTACCGGTGAGCGCGAGCGCGCGCACAACCGTGTCCCTTCCCTCGCTGACGGCTATATACACGGTGCCGACCGGGTGGCCATCCGATGGATCAGGCCCCGCAACGCCCGTCGTCGCCGCCCCGATACCGGCCCGCATACGCGCCCGGGCGCCGGTGGCCATGGCCGCGGCCACCTCCGGATGAACGGCCCCATGACGATCCAGCAGGTCAGCGGGGACACCGAGCATGAGTGCCTTGACGTCGGTCGCGTATGCCACCACCCCGCCCCGGAACGCGGCAGAAGCCCCGGGGATCGCGGTCAGCGCAGCGGCGAGCATTCCGCCGGTCAGCGATTCGGCAACGGCCAGTGTCTGGCCGCGGCTGGTCAGCAGCTCTACGACCGTCCGCGCCCGGCCGCTCGCCTGCGCCGGCCACGGATTGCCGGCGTCGTCCAGGTTCACGGCGCCTCGCCAGGACCGGTGACCGGCCGGCCGCCAGGCACCGACCGGCGCAGCCGCACTGCCCTGGCCGCGTAGTCCACCCCGGTCACCACCGTCACCACCACGGCAGCGGTCATCACGATGGTGCGCGTGGTGGCCAGCGGTCCCGGCAGGATGTACAGGCTGATCGCCACCACCTGCAGCAAGGTCTTCGCCTTGCCACCGCGGCTGGCCGGGATGACGCCCCGGCGGATGACCCAGAAACGCAGGCCGGTGACAGCAAGCTCGCGGAACAGGATCACGCCCGTCACCCACCAGGGCAGCTCGCCGAGGAATGACAGCGATACGAGCGCAGAGCCGGTGAGCGCCTTGTCGGCGATCGGGTCCGCGATCTTGCCGAAGTCGGTGATCAGCCCGCGGCGCCGGGCCAGTTCGCCATCGAGCAGGTCGGTGGCCGATGCAACGGCAAACGCGACGAACGCCGCAAACCGGAAGCCAGCGCCGCCCGCCAGCAGGAATGCCACGAATACCGGTACCAGGACCAGGCGTCCCACGGTCAGCGCATTCGCGATGTTGATCAGCCCGGGCGGCGGGATGGCGACGACATCGTCAAGCCCGTCTTCCGCCCCCGCACCGGCGTCGGGCCGGCTCAATGTGCTCACGCGCCTCTCGCGGGCGCCGTGGCCTCCGCGCTGATGACATCGGCTATCAGGTCGACCCCTTCGGACCCGGTGACGACCGCGCGAGCCAGATCGCCCACGGCGAGGCGGCGGCTCGACCTGACCAGCGTTGTCCCATCGACTTCCGGGGCCTGATGCGGTGCCCGCCCCACGTGACGTCCCCGGCCCGGGCTTTCCTCGATCAGCACATCCAGGACTTCGCCCTCGCGGTCTGCGGCGCGCTGGGTCATGAGCTCCTCAGCGAGGTCGGCCAGGTCCTCGACGCGCCGGGCGATCTCAGCGGGCGGCAGCTGTCCTGGCAGCGACGCAGCCTCAGTGCCGTCCTCATCCGAGTAGCCGAAGATCCCGATCGCGTCGAGCCTGGCCTCAGTCAGGAACAGCTCCAGCTCCTCGAGGTCAGCGTCGGTCTCGCCGGGAAAACCGACAATGAAGTTGGACCGGACGCCCGCCTGCGGGCACGCCCGCCTGATCTGATCCAGCAGCGTGCCAAAGCGCTCGCGATCGCCGAACCGGCGCATCGCGCGCAGCACGCTGCCGCTGGCGTGCTGGAAGGACAGGTCGAAGTACGCGGCGACGCCAGGCGTGGAGGTCATCACCTCGACCAGCCCGGGCCGCAGCTCGGCGGGCTGCAGGTAACTCACCCTGACTCGCTCGACGCCGGGGACGGCAGCGAGCTGCGGCAGCACTTCCTCCAGCAATCTCAGGTTGCCGAGATCCTTGCCGTAGGACGTGGAGTTCTCACTGACCAGCAGCAGCTCACGCACGCCGCGGCCGGCGAGCCAGGCCGCCTCCGCCACCAGGTCCTGCGGCGGCCGGGAGACGAACGCCCCGCGGAAGGCCGGAATCGCGCAGAAGCTGCATCTGCGGTCGCAGCCCGATGCGATCTTGAGCGGCGCCACCACTCCGCCATCAAGCCTGCGGCGCAGCACCCGCGGTCCCGAAGCCGGCGCGATGCCGGGCGGCAGATCGGCTATCGCTACGCCCGCGTCAGGCGCTGCGACAGTGCCGTGCCCTGGCGGCTGCGCGCCAGCCCCGGCGCGGCCCGCCGGCGAGACGGGGAGCAGGGGCCGGCGATCCCTGGGTGCGTGCGCTGGCCCGGTCTTCCCCGACAGCACCGCGTCGAGTCGCTCCGCGATGTCCGGGTAGTCGTCGAAGCCGAGGACCTGCGCTTCGGGCAGGGCCTCGGCAAGTCCGGAACCATAGCGCTCGGCCAGGCATCCGGCCGCGACCACCTTGGCGCCCGCCGCGGCGGCGCCGAGCAGCTCATTGATCGAGTCCTGCTTGGCCGCCTGGATGAACCCGCAGGTATTGACCAGGACAACGGCCGCATCCTCCTCGCCGGCCAGCGTCCAGCCGGCTTCCTCGAGCCGGGCAGCGAGCTCTTCCGAGTCCACCTCATTGCGGGCACAGCCCAGCGTCACCAGGCTCACGGTGCGCTGGGGGGGACGAAGCTCCTGTTCGCTCGGCACACCGGCAGACTACGGTAAGTCAGTCGATGCGCGGCCTGCGGGCGGCCCCTGGGCGAGGTCAGCTGACCGCCTTCTGGCCCGGCCCGAAACTCAGCGTGACCACCTGATTCGCCGATCCTGGCGGGACCGGGTTCTTGCCGTTGACGGTGAGCGAGATGCCGCCGGGATTGCCGATCACCATGCTCACCGCCTGCCGCTCTGTCCAGTGCCTGGCCGTGCCCGCAGCCACCACTCCGCTGAAGATGGTCTGCCCGCTGGCGGTGGTCAGCTGTACCCAGCAGTCCTGCGTCGCGGCCAGGTCGATCACCACCTGGTGCGAGTTGGCGTGCGACACCGGTGCAGTTGTCGGCTGCTGATGTTGCGGGTGCCCCCCCCGCTGGCTGGTGCGACTGGTGGTCGTCCCGGACCGCTGAGCCGCCTTGGATGCCTTGCCCGGTGATGTCGCGACGTGATACACGGCAAAGCCGGCGATCAGCACAATGGCAGCCACCATGGCCAGGCTCCAGTTCGGCCTGCGCCGTTCCTTCAGTCTGATGGGCGTCGACGGCTCGAACACGTCGGCAGCGGTGATGGCCTGCGGCGCCCCCTGAGTCGCGTCATACTCCCTGATCAGCGGCTCAGGGTCGACCCCGACCGCTCGTCCGATGCTGCGAATGTGGCCCCGAGCGTAGAAGTCGCCGCCGCACGCGGAGTAATCCTCGCGCTCGATTCCCCGGATTATTGTCTCCCTGATGCAGGTCCGCTGACTGACCTGCGTAGTGGTGAGACCAGACTGGCGACGTGCCTCCGCCAGGGTGTCACCGATGCTCACGCCGCGCCTCCATTGCTCTTCGCACTGCGTGCCGCCCGGGGTGCGGGTTACAGCTACCGGAATCCTGCCTGCTCCATGATCTCTCTGTGTAAGGGATCGGTCACCAAGTGTAGACATTGGCCTTTCGGCCAGCGAGGACCGCGCCACCGTTTGGCTGCATGAGTCCAGTATCCCGCGACCGCGAGGCGGCCGCGCCGTCACCCGTCCAGGCCGCGCAGCGAGGCCAGCAGCCCCGCGAGATCGTCGGGCTGGACCAGCACGTCCCTGGCCTTGGACCCTTCGCTCGGGCCGACGACGCCGCGGCTTTCCAGCAGGTCCATCAGCCGGCCCGCCTTCGCGAACCCCACCCGCAGCTTGCGCTGCAGCATCGACGTCGACCCGAACTGGGTACTGATCACCAGCTCCGCGGCCTGCACCAGCAACTCAAGATCATCGCCAATGTCCGCGTCGATGTCGCGCTTGCGGCCCTCGGGCGCGGCGACGTCCTCACGGTAGACCGGCTCGGCCTGCTTCTTGCAGTGCGCGACGACCTCACGGATCTCTTTCTCGGTCACGAACGCGTTCTGCAGCCGCAGCGGCTTACTCGCCCCCATCGGCAGGAACAGCGCATCCCCCTGCCCCACCAGCTTCTCCGCACCCGGCTGATCCAGGATCACCCGGCTGTCGGTCAGGCTCGAGGTCGCGAACGCCAGCCGGGACGGCACATTCGCCTTGATCAGCCCGGTCACCACATCCACGCTCGGACGCTGGGTGGCCAGGACCAGGTGAATGCCGGCCGCCCGGGCCAGCTGGGTGATCCGCACCACCGCGTCCTCGACGTCGCGCGGCGCGACCATCATCAGGTCCGCGAGCTCATCGACGATCACCAGCAGATACGGATACGGCACGTACACGCGCTCGCTGCCCGGCGGCGCGGAGATCTTTCCCGCCCGCACGGCTTTGTTGAAGTCATCCACGTGCCGGAACCCGGAGGCGGCCAGGTCGTCGTAGCGGCGGTCCATCTCCCCCACCACCCACTCCAGCGCGTCCGCCGCCTTCTTCGGGTGCGTGATGATCTGCGTGATCAGATGCGGGATCCCCGCATAGATCGCCAGCTCCACCCGCTTTGGGTCGATCAGGATCAGCCGCACCTCATCCGGCGTCGCCCGGATCAGCACCGAGGTGATCAAAGCGTTGATGCACACCGACTTGCCCGCGCCCGTCGCCCCCGCGATCAGCATGTGCGGCATCTTGGCGATATTGGCCACCACCGTGCGGCCCTCGACGTCCTTGCCCAGCCCCACCACCATCGGATGATGATCACTAGCCGCCACCGGCGAGCGCAGCACATCCCCCAGGCTGACGATCTCCCGGTCCGAGTTCGGGATCTCCACCCCGATCGCCGACTTCCCCGGGATCGGCGACAAGATCCGCACATCCGCGCTCTTCACCGCGTACGCGATGTTCTTCGACAGCTGCGTGACCCGCTCCACCTTCACCGCCGGGCCCAGCTCGATCTCATACCGCGTCACCGTCGGGCCCCGGGTGAACCCCGTCACCTGCGCATCCACCTCGAACTGCTCCAGCACCACCGACAGCGCCTCGACCATCGCGTCATTAGCCCGCGTCCGCGCCTTCGGCGCCGACCCCGGCCGCAGCAGCGCCGTCGGCGGCAGCGTGTAACTCGCATCGCTGGATGAGGTCAGCGTCAGCTGCTCAGCTTTGTGCGGGCCCAGGCCGGTCTCCTGCGTACCCGGCGCCGCGGTCCCAGCGGCAGCGCCATCCTCCGAACCCAGCCACGAGCTGAGCCAGGACGCCTCGGACCCGTCCGCCACCGCAGTGCCGTGACCGGCGCTGCCCGGCAGGGCAGCGCCTGCCCCGGCCGCCGCCGATGACCCGAAACTCAGCCCGTGCGCCAGCCCGTCCTGCCCAGCCGCGACCGCTCCGGCAGCCGGCGTCCCGGCTGCCGGAGTCCCAGCCGGGCTGCCGGGCACACCACGGCGGCCCTGGTCGCCTGCCTCCCGGGCCAGCAGCCCGCCGAGCAGCGGAGTGTCGTAGGGCTTCTCATGCTCCCCAGCCTCGATGGCCTCCTGGCGCCGCCTGCCTCTGGTGAGCTGGCGGCCCGCGCGGCCAGCGGATTGCTGCGGATTCGCAGCATCGGCGGTATCAGCGGGCCGGCCACCGCGGCGCGCGAATCCGTGGAACTCGGCAAGCCGGCCGGGTACCCGGTGCAGCGGCGTGCCGGTGATGACCAGCAGGCCGAAGCCGGTCACCAGTGCGAGCAGCGGCGCCGCGACCCAGGGCGTCAACGCAGCCACAAGCGGAGCCGACGCGACAAAGCCGATGAGGCCGCCGGCCGCCTGCATCGCGAGTGCACCGGCTGATGGCCTGGGCGTGCCGTTCGCGATGTGGACAAGGCCGAGCGCCCCGATTATCAGCGCGGTCCAGCCGATCACCATCCGGGCGGTATCCGCGTTCCGGTCCGGATGCCGCAGCAAGCGCCACGCGAGCAGGCCAAGCAGGATCGGCACTGTCCAAGCCCCGGAGCCGAATGCGCCGCGGACAAATGCGCCGAGCGGCCGCCCGACCACGCTGCCGAGGCTGAACCACGCCACCGCGGCGGTCAGAATGGCCGCCCCCAGGGCGGCGAGGCCTAGCCCATCCCGCCGATGTGCCGGGTCCAGGTCCCTGGCATTGCGCCCAGCGGCCCGCGCGGTGAAGCCGACGGCGTGCGCCAGGCCCATCCAGGCCTCCGCAATCACCCGGGCCACCCAGGCCGCCAGGATCACGATGGGATTGGCGGGCGGCGGGCGGCGCCCGTACCTGCGCCCGTTACCGTACTTTCGGCTGATCCCGGACCGGGACCGGCCGCGACCGTATCGGGCAGCGGGCTTGCGGGCAGTCTGCCCGCCGCTCCGCGGCCGCCCGGCCGTGCTTGACTGCCGCGGGCGCCCGGCCGTGCCGGTCCGCGGGCGCGCAGCACCCTTGGGCGCACGAGTCGCCATGATCCCCACCGTAGCGAGCATTCCGGCCGTTGCGAAGCATCGGGCCACCGGGCGTGTCGCGCCAGCGGCTATATAGCGGCCCAGCAGCGCGCGAGCCGTGAGTTCCCTGCGGCGCCGTCATTATTCTTTCCGGCTGGCGCGTGGCACCAAGCCATTTCAGCCATGACGACCCGGCAGGGATGATTGATCCGGCGCCCCATTCCCCAATGACCAGCTGCGAATTCCCGCGCCGGCGGCCCGCGCTAAAGGTAGCGCGGGGCGCCGGCGCGAACAGGCGGTGCGTCGCGGTCAGCCGGTCGGGGCGCTCAGCAGACATTCGCCGCGTCGCCGTACCAGTCCGGGCCCCATCCGGCCAGCGAGACGTCCCACACGCCGCGCTTGGCCACGGCGTCATTCAGTTCTAGATCATCAGGCGCGACCGGTAGGCCGCGGCAACATATAGTAAAGGTTTCCTGAAAAGCACAGTTCGGTATCAGTATCCAATGCCGGGCGCGTATCCATTCGCCTCCATTCGCCTGCCCTATGGTCTTCCTGGCTGTCCATGATCCGCACGGGGCCGCTGGGCTGGCCCACTGCCTGCCGCCACGGCGCACAGGCACGGCATGCGACGCGAGTCATGTCGTTGCGTTGACGCTCGTCGCCGCTGCGGCATACCGTCAGGCCCGGGGACGTTACCGGGACGGAACCAGCGGGAGGCAGTGTGCGGATCGCGGTGACCGGCGGCGGGCCGGGCGGACTGTACTTCGCCGCCCTGGCCAAGCAGCTCGGCCCTGGTCACGAGATCACTGTCTGGGAGCGGAACGCGGCCGACGACACGTTCGGCTTCGGCGTGGTGTTCTCCGACGAGACCCTTGGCGGCATCGAGCACGCCGATCCCGGCATCTACCGGGCGATGGAGCGCGAGTTCGCCCGCTGGGACGACATCGATGTGCACTTCAAGGGCCAGACGATCACCAGCGGAGGGCACGGCTTCGCGGCCACCAGCCGGCGCCGGCTGCTGCAGATCCTCCAGGAACGATGCCGGAAGCTAGGCGTGCGGCTGTGCTTCCAGACCGAGGCGCCCCCGGCCGCCCAGCTCGCCGCCGGGCACGATCTGGTCGTTGCCGCGGACGGAGCCAACTCGGCGGTCCGGGCCGCGTTCGCCGGCACGTTCGGCCCCGGCACCGACGTGCGCCGGTGCCGGTACATGTGGCTCGGCACCGACCTGGTCTTCGACGCCTTCAAGTTCTACATCGAGCAGACCCCGTACGGCGTCATGCAGGTGCACGGCTATCCCTACGACGCCACCGGCAGCACGTTCATCGTCGAGATGCACGACTCGGTCTGGCGGGCTGCCGGATTCGACCGGCTAGCCGCCAGGCACCTGCAGCCCGGCCAGTCGGACACCGATTCGATCGGCAGAATCCGCGAGATCTTCGCTGCCGTGCTCGACGGTCACGCGGTGCACGCCAACAACTCCAGGTGGATCAGTTTCACCACGCTCCGCTGTGCCAGCTGGCACCACGGCAACGTCGTCCTGCTCGGTGATGCCGCGCACACGGCCCATTTCTCCATCGGCTCGGGGACCAAGCTGGCGATGGAGGACGCGCTGGCGCTCGCCGCGTGCCTGCATGAGCAGCCCGGAGTCGACGCCGCACTGGCCGCCTACGAGGCCGAGCGCAGGCCGGTGGTGGCCTCGGCGCAGCGCGCCGCGCAGGCGAGCCTGGAATGGTTCGAGAACCTCGGCCAGTACGTGCACCAGGAACCGGAGCAGTTCGCGTTCAACATCATGACCAGGAGCCGCCGGGTAACCCACGGCAACCTCCGGGTGCGCGACCCAGAGTTCGCCGACCGGATCGACACCTGGTTCGCCGGGCACGAGAAGCGGCGCGGAATGGGCCGGGGCGACGTGGTGCCGCCGGTGTTCCAGCCGCTGCGGCTACGCGGCCTGGAGCTGCGCAATCGCGTCGTGGTCTCCGCGATGGACATGTATTCGGCCGACGCGGGCACGCCGTCCGACTTTCACCTGGTGCATCTCGGCGGCAAGGCGCTCGGCGGCGCCGCGCTGGTGATGACCGAGATGGTCTGCGTCTCCGCCACCGGGCGGATCACGCCTGGCTGCGCCGGGATGTACGCCCCCGAGCATGAGGCAGCCTGGCAGCGGATCACCGGGTTCGTGCATCGCAACTCCACCGCGAAGATCGGTTTGCAGCTCGGCCACTCCGGCCGTAAGGGCTCGACCAAGCTCATGTGGGAAGGCATCGACCAGCCGCTGGAGTCAGGGAACTGGGAGGTGTGCGGCCCGTCGGCGATCCCGTACCGGACCGGCGTCAATCAGGTCCCGCATGAGCTCACTGTCGCCGAGCTGGCAGTGATCAAGGCCGAGTTCGTCGCCGCGGCGCAGGCCGCGCGGCGATGCGGATTCGACCTGATCGAGCTGCATTGCGCACATGGCTATCTGCTGTCATCGTTCATATCCCCGCTCACCAACCGCCGTGCGGACGCCTACGGCGGGACGCTGGCGAGCCGGCTGCGGTTCCCCCTGGAGGTGTTCGCCGCGATGCGCGACGCCTGGCCGCAGGACAAGCCGATGACCGTGCGCATCTCCGCGACCGACTGGCACGAGGGCGGCATCACCGGGGACGACGCGATCAAGATCGCCCGCGCCTTCGCCGCGGCAGGCGCCGACGCAGTCGACACATCGACCGGGCAGGTCACTCCCGATGAGAAGCCGGCCTTCGGCCGCTCTTACCAGACGCCGTTCGCGGACGCGATCCGCAATCAGGCAGGCATCGCGACGATCGCGGTGGGCGTGATCTCATCGGCCGACGACGTGAACTCGATCATCCTTGCGGGCCGCGCCGATCTGTGCGCCCTCGGCCGCGCGCATCTGCACGACCCGAACTGGACGCTGCACGCGGCGGCCGAGCAGGGCTACAGCGGTCCGGCGGCCGGGTGGCCTGACCCATGGCGGGCGGGCGGCGCCGCACCGCAGAACGGCGCTGCCGACGGGCCCAAGCCGCGGCTGCAGCTCATCAGGGACGGTGCGCCGGCCACCCGGCATGCTCGCTGGCGGCCCGCCGCGGTCCTTCAGCCCCGCCCGCCGCCAGCAGCCCGGCCCGCCGCCAGCCTGACCCGGCGCAGCCTGACCCGGCGACAGCCCGCAACCCCGGGTCGTGAATGCTGGCCCTGACCGCTCAGTCACCGCGACTGAGCCATGAACGGTGCGGCGAGCGCAGCCCAGCAGCTTGCAGGCCCGGAGGTGACCGCATGGAACTGGAGCGCGTGAATCCGCCGTCCCTGGCCTCGCCATCAGGGTTCTCGCACGCGGTGGTGGCGACCGGGGGGCGCCTGGTGTTCCTGGCCGGCCAGACGGCGCTCGACCGGACGGGCCGGATCGTTGGTGACTCCGTGGCCAGCCAGTTTGACCAGGCGCTGGCCAACCTCCTGGAAGCGCTGCGGGCGGCTGGCGGCTCGCCGGAGCATCTCGCGAGCCTCACCGTCTACGCCGTGGATCTTGACGACTACCGCGCGCACAGCAGGGAACTCGGCACTGCGTGGCGGCGACTGGCCGGCCGCGACTACCCGGCAATGGCCGCGATCGGCGTCGCGCGGCTGTGGGATCCCGCTGCCCTGGTCGAGATCCAGGGCTGCGCAGTCGTTCCCTGACGGAGGCCGCCGCCGTGGTTCTGCCGCCTGACTGTGCGGTGAGCGCGCGGCCAGGTCCGGTGCGGATCCGGCGGCCACCGGCCCGCCCTTTTCGTGGCACGAGCCAGGGGACCCAGTGGGCCAGCTCCGCCAGTCAGGCTGTCACGCGGTGCATCTTCCGTCACTGGGGGCGCCCAGGGCAACCCGGATCGGCTGGCTGGTGGTCAGCCCTAGTGCGTAACTCTCCGGGATGTCAGTCCCGGCCGGCCCGGCCGGGCAGCCGACCAAGGTGAGCCCGGGAGCGCCGTCGCCCAGGGTGTAAGCGTTTCCCACATAGTTATCGCACGACGAGGCGGGCCGAAAGGCTGGCCGGCCAGGGAGCGGTTTCCGCTCGGTTCACTGCGGCCGCTCCGTGACGGCGAGCGCGTGGGCCCGGGCGGACCGGGCGAGACGTCCGCGTAGCGCCGCGAACGCCTCGGCTGCCGCCAGCCCGGGCCACTGATCGGGCAGCAACTCGGCGGGCAGTCCCGGGTCGAGAAACGGCAGCCGCCGCCATGCGGTGAGCACTCGCACGTAGTCAGCGAACGCCGCACGTTCGGTATCCCGTCCCGCCACTGACCTATCCCCGTCGGCCGGGCTCCCGGCCGGCGCCCCGGCGAACCCGCCGGCCGGCCCCCCGGTGATCCCCCCGGCGCGCGCCCCGGCCGACTCGTTCCAACGGTCAAGGAGGGCTCTGGCCGCGCCGAGAAACGCCTGGTACTCCATGGCCAGCCGGTCCAGGTCCCACCATCGCCCGAGGAGATCCTGAAGATCGCCGAAGGCCAGGTAGTCAGCGTGGAACAGGTCCACGTAGCTGGCCAGGTCATGCCTGCGCAGCACCTCACTGGTCTCGCTGGCGAGATGGCCCGGGGCTATCCAGACACCAGCCGAAACCGTGCCGAAACCGAGCCACGCAAGCCGCGAACGCAGGGCGTGACGCCGGCGCCGCTCTCGTTCCGGCACGCTGAACACGGCGAGCAGCCAGCCGTCGCGGGCCTGGGCCCGGGGCCGCTCAAAGATCCGCCGATCGCCCTCGGCGAGGATCTCCGTGCCCTGCCGGGACAGCCCATACCCTGCGGCGCCGCCGGCCCGGCGCGGTTCAAGGATGCCGCGCTGCTTGAGCCGGGAGATCGATGAGCGGACCGCTGGCTCGTCGGCGCCGACCGCGGCCATCAGCCGGATCAGCGAGGCGACGCTCAGCCAGCCGCCCGAGTCCCTGGCGTAGAGGCCGTAGATCGTCACGATCAGCGCCCGCGGCTGCGCAGGCAGCGGGCCGCCAGCCTGCTCCGCGGCGGTGAAAGTGGTCACGGCAGGAACATAGCGCCCGGCTGGCCTCGTGACCTCCGGCCGGTCCACGGTTGCCCTGATTCGTTGACTATCGTCATGTAGACGGAATACTGATGACGTCCTGGTGGGCGCCTGAGGAAGGTCCGGCCATGCAGCTCTCGCCATCCGCGCACGTCGACACGTTCTGCCGGGACAACCTGCCCTCCCCCAGCCAGCGACCGGACCTGCTGTTCACGCTGCCCGGCCTGGCCTACCCCGACCGCCTCAACTGCGCCGAGGTGCTCCTCGACAAGACGATCGAAAGGCACGGCGCCGGCCGGCCCTGCCTGCTGTCGGACGGCGACACCTGGAGCTACGGCGATCTGCGGCGCCATGCCGACCAGGTGGCCCGGGTACTCACCGAGGATTTCGGAGTGGTGCCAGGCAATCGCGTGCTGCTGCGCGGCCCCAACACCCCCTGGCTGGCCGCCTGCTGGCTCGGCGCGGTCAAGTCCGGTGCCGTCGTGGTCACCACCATGGCCCTGCTGCGCTCCGCCGAGCTGACCGCGATCTGCGAGATCGCCCAGGTGCGGCTCGCTCTGTGCGACAGCCGGCTTACCGGCGAGCTGGCCGCGGCCGGCGTGCCCGGTATCCAGCTGGTCGGCTACGGCGGCGACGGCCCGGATGATCTCGTCCAGCGGGCCGCGGCCAAGCCGGCTGGGTTCACCGCGGTGGCGACCGCCGCGGACGACGTGGCGATGATCGCGTTCACGTCCGGCACCACCGGCCGTCCCAAGGCGGCGATGCACTTTCACCGCGAGGTGCTCGCGATCGCGGACACCTTCTCGGCCCGCGTGCTGCGGCCCACTCCCGACGACATCTTCACCGGCACGCCGCCCTTCGCCTTCACCTTCGGCCTCGGCGGGCTGCTGATCTTCCCGTTGCATGCGGGCGCGGCCACCCTGCTGCTGGAGCGGGCGGCCCCCGCCGAGCTCGCCGACCACATCGCGGCCCGTGGTGTCACGGTCTGCTTCACGGCGCCGACCGCCTACCGGGCGATGCTCGCCGCCGGCAAGGCCGGCCAGCTGCGCGGCCTGCGCCGTCCGGTCTCGGCGGGCGAGCACCTGTCGGCGGCCACCTGGCAGGCGTTCTACGACGCCACCGGCGTGCGGATCATTGACGGTATCGGCAGCACCGAGCTGCTGCACATCTTCATCTCCGCCGCTGACCAGGCGATCAAGCCGGGCTCGACCGGCGTCCCTGTCCCCGGCTACCAGGCGGCGATCGTGGACGACGAGGGCAAGCCGGTTCCTGACGGCGAGCCGGGGCGGCTCGCAGTCAAGGGGCCCACCGGCTGTAAGTATCTCGCCGATGCCCGGCAGCGGAACTACGTGCAGGATGGCTGGAACCTCACCGGCGACACCTACATCCGCGACAGCGACGGGTACTTCTGGTACCAGGCCCGCTCGGACGACATCATCGTCTCCTCCGGCTACAACATTGCCGGCGCCGAGATCGAGGAAGCGCTGCTCAGCCACCCGGACGTGGCCGAGTGCGGGGTGGTCGGGGTACCCGACGAGGCGCGCGGCCAGCTCGTCAAGGCCTACGTCGTGCTGCGGGACGGCGCACCGGCCGATGCGGCCAAGGTCGGCGAACTGCAGGAATTCGTGAAACAGAAGATCACGCCGTACAAGTACCCGAGAGCCATCGAGTTCCTTGCCGCGCTGCCGCGCACCAGCACCGGCAAGCTGCAGCGGTACCGGCTGCGCGAGCTGTCCGGCTCCTCAGTTCACTACCACCAGGCCGCGCCGCAGTCCTGACCGCTCCCCGAGTGGTCAGCGAACTCGAGATCGGCTGGCCAACGACGGTCTCGCGGCGCAGCGCGACGATGACCGCAAGGCCAGCGACCAGGCAGCCGGGCGCCCTGGGCCGCGAGAACCGGGATGATCCCGATGGTCTGGCCCAGGAACCCGGCCGCCATCGTGCCCGCGACGATAGCGGGCGGCGGTCAGACCTCGACCAGCACCGGGATGATCATCGGGCGGCGCCGGTAGTTCTCGTTCACCCAGCGCCCCACGGTCCTGCGGACGAGCTGACGGAGCTGATGGACATCGTTGATCCCGTCGGCGGCAGCCCGGGCCAGGGCTTCCTCGATCCGCGGCAGCACCTCCTCGAACGCCGAGTCGTCGATGCCGGAACCGCGGGCGTGGATCTCTGGTCCGGCGACCGTCTTGCCTGTCGTGGAGTCCACGACGATGACGACGGACACGAACCCCTCGTCGCCGAGGATCAGCCGGTCCTTCAGCGAGGATTCGGTCACCTCGCCGACCGACAGGCCGTCGACAAAGACGTAGCCGCACGGGACCATTCCGGTGACCCGGGCCCGGCCGTCAACCAGGTCGACCACGACCCCGTCCTCAGCGATGACGATGTTCGCGTCGGGAACGCCGGTGAGCGCGGCAAGCTCGGCGTGCGCTTTCAGGTGCCGCCACTCGCCGTGCACCGGGATGAAGTTGGCCGGGCGCACCAGGTTCAGCACGTACAGCAGCTCGCCGGCCGGCGCATGACCTGAGACATGCACAAGAGCATTGCCCTTGTGCACGACCCGGGCGCCGAGCCTGGTCAGGTCGTTGATGATCCTCGACACCGCAGTCTCGTTACCGGGCACGAGCGACGAGGCCAGGATGACGGTGTCGCCCTCGGCGATCCTGATCGGATGGTCCCGTCCGGCCATCCTGGACAGCGCCGACATCGGCTCGCCCTGCGACCCGGTGGAGATCAGCACAATCCGCTCCGGCGGCATCTCCTCCGCCTCGCGCGGCTCGACGATCAGGCCGCCAGGAACCAGGGGCACCCGCAGGTAGCCGAGCTCCCGGGCAACCCCCATGTTCCGTACCATGGACCGGCCGACCAGGGCCACCTTGCGGCCATGCGCGGCCGCAGCGTCCAGCACCTGCTGCACCCGGTGCACGTGGCTGGAGAAGCAGGCCACGATGATGCGCTGCTCAGCGGCCGCGAAGACCTCCGCGAGCACCGGCGCGATCGCCCGCTCGCTGGTCACGATGCCGGGGACCTCGGCGTTGGTGGAGTCCGCCATCAGCAGGTCCACGCCGTCAGCACCCAGCCGCGCGAAGCCGCCCAGGTCAGTCAGGCGGCCGTCCAGCGGCAGCTGGTCCATCTTGAAGTCGCCGGTGTGCAGGACCAGGCCAGCGCTGGTGCGGATGCCGACCGCCAGCGCATCGGGGATGGAGTGGTTCACGGCGAAGAACTCGAGGTCAAACGGCCCGAATGCGACTCGGCTGCCTTCTGCCACCTCGCGGACCTCCGGCGTGATCCTGTGCTCGGTGAGCTTGCTTTTGACCAGTGCGAGCGTCAGCCTGGAGCCGACCAGCGGGATGTCCGGGCGCCGGCGCAGCAGGTAGGGCACGGCACCGATGTGGTCCTCGTGCGCATGGGTGAGCGCCAGCGCCTCGATGTCGCCCAGGCGGCCCTCGAGCGCCGAGAAGTCAGGCAGGATCAGGTCGACGCCAGGCTGGTCAGGCTCGGGGAACAGCACGCCGCAGTCGACGATGAGGAGGCGGCCCGCGTGCTCGAAGACGGTCATGTTGCGGCCGATCTCACCGAGCCCGCCCAGCGCGATGATGCGCAGCCCGTCAGCGGCCAGGGGCGGCGGCGGCCCGAGGCCGGGGTGCGGATGGCTCACCGGAGCTTCACGCCGCCCGCCACCAGATCGGCCCGCAGCTGCTCGGGCTCCGCCGGGGTCGCGTCGACCAGCGGCAGCCGCACTGGGCCGCCGGGCAGCCCGAGCATGCCGAGCGCCGCCTTCGTCGTAATCACTCCCTGAGCGCGGGTCATCCCGGTGTACACGGGAAGCAGTTCGCGATGGATGGCCAGGGCGCTGGCCACGTCGCCGCGCAGGTAGGCATCGATCATCTCGTGCAGCCGGTCGCCGACGATATGGCCGTGCACGCTGACGAACCCGGCGGCCCCGATCGCCAGCCAGGGCAGGTTAAGCATGTCAGTGCCGCAGTAATAGCTCAGGTTCGTGCTGGCCATCACCAGGGAGGCGGCGCCGGGGTCGTCCTTGGCGTCCTTGACCGCGACGATCCTGGGATGCTGAGCCAGCCGGATCAGCGTCTGGGTGTCGATCGGCGTGGCGGTCCGGCCCGGGATGTCGTAGAGCATCACCGGCAGGCCCGTCGCATCGGCGACGGCCGTGAAATGCGCGACGAGACCTTCCTGGGGCGGCTTGCTGTAGTACGGCGTGACCACCAGCAGGGCCGCGGCTCCGGCCTGCTCGGCCTGCCGGGCAAGCTCACAGGTATGCGCGGTGGCATTGGTGCCCACTCCGGCGACGATCGTCGCCCGGTCCCCCACCGCCTCGATCACGGTGCGCAGGAGCCGGTCTTTCTCTGCGTCGGTGGTGGTAGGCGACTCTCCGGTGGTGCCGCTGATCACCAGGCCATCGTTGCGCATGTCGTCGACCAGGTAGGAGGCAAGCCGGGCGGCCCCCTCGTAGTCGACCGCCCCGTCACCGGTCATCGGCGTCACCATCGCGGTGAGCATCCTGCCAAACGGGGCCACCGGGGCGCCTGTGGCGCTCTGGCCCTCTGGCATTGCGAAAGCTGTCATGTAACGAACGCTACCGGGCTGGGGTGGCCGCGGGTACCGGCGACGCGTCACTCGCAGGTAATCGGCCTGGCGGTTTCAGGCGGCCCGGGCGGCTGGCTGGGCGCGCCCGGGGCCCTTGTGAAGACGCGGCGACGTGAGCTCGGGGGTACCCACGTCGCCTGCGTCTGTCTTATTATCGGCCCCCATTGCACATGCCGTTACCCGTTGCGCGCAATTCGTTATAGTCCGGCCCGCCCACCCGGCCCAGGAAAGGAACACTCAGCACACCGGATGCCATATCGCCCCGCGGCTACCGCACCTTCGCGATGTCCGCCCGCTCCCATGATCATCCGCGGCAGTTTCCCATGATCGTGGTGGCTCGCAAGTGCCGGGACACTACCGAGCCACCCGGTCATGAAGCGGCGCCCGCGGGGCACGGGCTGTCGGGCGATGATCGGGCCCAGGGCGCCTGCGGGGCGATGGCCTGGGCCTGGTGCAGCCTGTAAGGGCAGCAGAAGGCGTGTGCCGGGGCGGGTTGACGGCGCTGCCAGGCGGGAAAATACGACGGGGGCCCCTCCATGTATGAGATGGAGGGGCCCCGCCGGGCCCTGCGGCGTTCCAGCGTGCCGATCACTCGGCTGCCCCGCGCCGCAGGCCTACCACCGGTCCTGGCCACTCGCGCGAAGCGCCGGTTACCCGGTCTTCCCGCGTCCCCCGGGGTCGCCCCCGGCTGGCGGCCGCCTGTGGTGGTGAAGCAGTTCTACTGCCTCGCGGCCGGCCCGCACAAGGGCTTCCCCGAACCAGCTCCATGATTCTTTCGCTATGCACAGGACACCGGCTTGTTGTCCCCCGTTCGGCAGCGTTTTCCACCGGCCTATCCACCGGCCCATCCACAGGACAGCCCGGGTAAGTCCCAGGAACTCTGCCCGGCACCCGGCCGGCCTTCCGTGCACGCTTCCCGGCCCGGCGCCTAAGCTGAGGCGTGCGATCACTGATGCGCAACCGTGTCACGCCGCTCGGGGACATCGTCGCCATCGAGCTCCGCGGCGCATGGACAGGCAACCGCGGCAACCTGCACCAGGGCACCGATGTGGTCCGCTTCCATCGCAGCCAGCTGTGGATCACCTGCGCGCTGGCGTACAAGGGCTGGAAGCTGCCGCAATGGGCTCCGGGGCGGTTCACCGTCCTGTTCTTCCACGACGAGGCAGTGTCGTTCGCCGCGGGCCACCGCCCGTGCGCCCTCTGCCGCCGGGATTCCTACAACGCCTACCGGCGAGGGTGGGCTGCCGGTCTCGGCACGGCAGTCCCGCTGGCCAGCCAGATCGACCGCCAGCTGCACGGCGAGCGGATTGTCCGCGGCACCCACCGCCGGCGGCTCCACCGCTCCAGCTGGCCAGAGTTGCCGGCCGGGGCGTTCGTGCTGCTGGATGACCAGCCAGCGGTCGTGCTGGACAGCGCCGTCGTGCCGTGGACAGTGCGGGGTTACGAGGCTGCCCGGAGCCGGCCTTCGACCGGGGCGGCACAGGTGATCACGCCGCCATCGACCGTCGCCGCCCTGCTGGCCGGGTACCGGCCGCAGATTGATCCGGCCGCGGGCGCCGGTCCTGCCTAATCGACCCGGCCGATTGCGTCGGCCGGGGCTAGCGGCGCGCTAACCGGCATAGGCGCTAGCTCACCAACGGGTTCTCGATTCTGAGATATCGTTACTGATATGGACGAGCCTCCCGCATCCGCCGAGCCGCCGCAGCGGCTGCCGGTGCTGCCCGGCTTTCGCGAGATGGCGCTGCGGCGCATGTCACAGGACCGCCACCGGCTGGTGACGGAGCTGACAGCACAGCGCCAGTCAGCTGGCCTGTCCCAGACCGAGGTCGCCGCACGCATGGGCACGTCGCAGTCGGCGGTGGCCAGGCTTGAGGCAGGTGCGGCGGACGTCCGCGCTTCAACGCTCGAACGTTACGCCGCCGCGGTCGGCGGCCAGATCACCTGGCGGCTAACGGAATGACCGCGGCGGGATGGACAGGAGCGAATATGAGGAGCCCGATGAGAGCGGCACTGGCAGATTCGGCCCGGTACGGGATACCGGGCCCGGCAGGCCAGCTGACCGATGGCCGGCCGGGCCTAGGCCAGCCGGGCCCTGGGCAGCCGGTGCCGCCGCCTCCTATCACCCCGCCAAGGGTCTGGCTGGACCACGCCCAGTGGCCTGGCCGGCTCTACGAGCGGTTGCTAGAACAGCGGATCGTTATGGCGAGCGGCCACCTGGATGACGTGGCCGCTACCCGGCTGTCCGCCCAGCTGCTCACCCTGGACGCTGAGGGTGATGACCCGATCCGGCTCGAGCTGCAGGGCCTGGATGCCGACCTGCCTGGCGGGCGCGCTGATACCGCCCGCGCTGGCCGTCTCCTAGCTCGCCGGACCGGGGCCGGACTGCGGTAAGGTAACCCTGTCCTGGGTCGGCCCAGGATGGCGCAGAGCCCAGCGAAGCCGGTGTGATCCCGGCGCTGTCCCGCAACGGTGATGCCCCGCGAGGGGATGAGCCCGGACGCCTGGCCCGCGCCTGCGATCTGTCCTCGGAGGAAGGGCGGTTCGTTCCGGCGCCCCGTTGGCGTCGTGGCGGGCGCACTTCGTCCTCCATTACCCGACGGAGGATGATCATGCGGGCTTTCGAGCGACAGTTCCCGGCGGCGCTGGGCATCGCTGCTGGTGCCGCCGTCTGCGCGGCTTGCGGCACTGCTACCACCAGCGGGTCTGCGTCCAGCTCCGCTGCCGGCGGCACCACCATGCCGCCCGGGGCCTTCCCCGTGACGATCGCGGCAGCCGGCGGTCCGGTACATGTCAAGTCCTGGCCAGCGAGGATCGTGTCGCTGGCCCCTTCGGCGGCCGGGATGCTCTACGCGATCGGGGCCGGGAGCAAGACGATCTGCTGTCATCAGAGCGCCGCCACGGTAGCCAAGCGGCCCGGCGGGGCGGGGCTGACCACGGTCAAGCACTCGCACATCATCCTGCTCAACGACGACATCGCATCCCGTTGGGGCCCGCGGGCGGTTGACCTGCTGCATACGGCGGTGACAGCGGCCAGGAGCAGCCGGTGACCGCGCCTGCCGCGGGCGGTACGGCCAGCGCCGCCGAGCCGGCCAGCGTCAGCAGGACAGCCAGCGCCGCCGAGCCGGCCAGCGCCAGCGGGACAGCCAGTACCGCGGACCCGCCGCGGCCGGCCGCTGGCCAGGACGCGACTGCGGCAACTGGCGCGGCCCTGGCCCGGATCCGGCCTGGCCGTGCTATCGCGGTCGCCACGGCACTGCTCCTGATCGCCATGATCATCGGAGTCTCGGTCGGGCCGGCCGGGCTTTCGCTGCCGATAATCGCGAAAGCGCTGCTGGTGAAGCTGCCATGGCATCCGGCGATGTCGGTCTCGAGCCTGGATTCGGCGATCGTCTGGCAGATCAGGCTGCCCCGGGTCGTGCTAGGCGCACTGGTCGGGGCGATGCTGGCCGGGGGCGGCGCGGCCTACCAGGGCGTGTTCCGCAATCCGCTGGCCGACCCGTACCTGCTGGGCGTCGCGGCCGGTGCCGGCCTGGGCGCAACGCTGAACATCGTGACCGGCGGGAGTCCCGGCCTGCTGCCGCCGGCCGCGTTCGCGGGCGCTGTCTGCGCCGTCGCGCTCACCTACACGCTCGGGGCCGGGCCGGGGCGCGACGGCGAGTCACCGGGGTCCGGCAGTGCCACGGCCTCGATCGTGCTGTCCGGCGTCGCCGTCGCCGCGCTGCTCACTGCCGTGCAGACCTATCTGCAGCAGCAGCACGCCCAGACGCTCCAGGTGGTTTACTCGTGGATCCTTGGCGAGCTCTCCCTGGCCTCATGGTCAGACATCATCCTGATCCTGCCGTACGCCGCCATCTCGGCGGTGCTGCTGATCGCGCACCGGCGCCTGCTCGACGTCCTGCGGGTGGGCGAGACCGAGGCCGGCAGCCTCGGCGTTAACGTGGCCCGGCTACGGCTCACGGTGGTGCTCGCCGCCACCCTCGGCACTGCGGCAGCCGTCGCCGTCAGCGGGCTGATCGGCTTCGTCGGCATCATCGTCCCGCACACCGTGCGGCTGACAGCCGGGGCAAGCTACCGCGTCGTGCTACCGGTGTCGATGATCGGCGGCGCCGCGTTCCTGGTCCTGGCCGACGTCGCCGCGCGGACGGTGCAGGCTCCGGCCGAGGTGCCGATCGGCGTTATCACCGCGGCCGCCGGAGCTCCGTTCTTCCTCTTCGTGCTGCGGTCGCGCCGGACCCGCCGGGATCTGTCGTGATCAGCCTCGATGCGGTGCGTGTCAGCTACGGGCAGCTGACCGCCCTTGACGGCATCACCGAGCAGGTAGCGGACGGCGAATGGCTCGGCCTGATCGGCCCGAATGGCGCGGGCAAGACCACCTTGCTGCGGGCGGTCGCGCGCCTGGCAAGCTACAGCGGCCACATCACGGTCAGCGGGCAGCAGGTCGCCCGGATGCACCGGCGGCGGCTTGCCCGGCTGATGGCCTACGTGCCGCAGCAGCCCCAGCTGCCGCCCGACATGACGGTGGGCGACTACGTGCTGCTCGGCCGTACGCCGCACATCGGCTACCTGCGGGTAGAGACGGACGCCGACCGCCAGATCTGTGCCGGGCTACTGGACCGGATGGCGCTGTCGCCGATGGCGGGCCGGTCCCTGCGGACCTTGTCCGGCGGGGAAAAGCAACGGCTGGTGCTGGCCCGCGCCCTGGCCCAGGAGGCGCCCATCCTGCTGCTCGACGAGCCGACCAGCGCGCTCGACCTCGGCCGCCGGGTGGACGCGCTTGAGCTGATTGACGAGCTGCGCAGGGAACGATCGCTCACCGTGCTGTCGGCCGTCCACGACCTGACCCTGGCAGGCCAGTTCGCCGACCGGCTGCTGCTGCTGGACCACGGCCGGGTGACCGCTGCGGGACCGCCGGACAGCGTGCTGCGGGAAGAGGTGCTGGCCCGGCATTTCGGTGCGGGCGTCCAGGTACTGCAGACCGCCGACGGTGACCTGGCAGTCATCTCCCGTCGGCGGGGCCACGCCGCCGCGGCGACCGTCCCGCAGGACCTGTCCCCGTGATCTCAAGATCACAGCTGGGCAAAGCCGGGTCATCCGGGGCAGGAGTGGCACGAGGTGCGGGCCGGAGTGGCACGAGGTGCGGGCTGGCCGGGTTGCGGGTGGCGCGAGGCTCGGTTACACGCCGAGGCCGCGGCCGATGATCTCTTTCATGATCTCGGTGGTGCCGCCGAAGATCGTCTGCGCCCGGCCGTCGGCGAATGCGCGCGCCACCGGGTAGTCGCGCATGTAGCCGTAGCCGCCGTGCAGCTGGACGCACCGGTCCACCACCCGGTTGCACAGCTCGGTGTCCCACCACTTGACCATTGACGCGTCCTCGTTGGACAGCCGGCCGTCGTTGTGCTCCAGCACCGCCCGGTCGGTGAAGGCGCGTGCCACCGCAAGCTCGGTCGCCATCTCGGCCAGCACGAAACGGTTGTACTGGAACTTGCCGATCGGCCGCCCGAAGGCCTGCCGCTGCTTGCAGTACTCCAGCGTGTCCTCGAACACCTTTTCCGCTCCCGCCAGCGCGGTCGAGCCGATCGCGACCCGTTCCCTCGGAAGGTTCTGCATCAGCGCGACGAAGCCGCCGCCGTCGTCCCCGAGCAGGTTCTCGGCGGGCACCCGCACATCGGAGAAGAACAGCTCCGAGGTGTCCTGGGCGTGCATGCCGATCTTGTGAAGGTTCCGGCCGCGCTCGAAACCGGCCATCCCGCGCTCCACAACGAGCAGGCTGATCCCCTGATGACCAGCCTGCGGGTCGGTCCGGGCCACGACGATCACCAGGTCAGATAGCTGGCCGTTGGAGATAAAGGTCTTCTGGCCATTGAGCACGTAGCCGTCGCCGTCGCGGACCGCGCAGGTGCGGATCCCCTGCAAGTCACTGCCGGCGCCGGGCTCGCTCATCGCGATCGCCGTAATGAGCTCGCCCGAGCAGTAGCCGGGCAGCCAGCGCTCACACTGCCCGGGGCTGGCCAGATGGCGCAGATACTGGCCGTTGATGTCGTTGTGCACCGAGAACGCCGGGCCGTAGGCGCCCGCCCGGGCAAGCTCCTCGTTGAAGACGAGGTAGAACCGGTAGTCGGAGTTGCCGCCGCCGCCGTACTTCTCGTCGATGTCGATCCCGAGCAGGCCGGCCCGCCCGGCCGCAAGCCACACATCCCTGGACACGACACCATCCCGTTCCCACTGGTCGTGGTAGGGCGTGACCTCCCGGGCGATGAAGGAACGGACCAGGTCACGGAACGCCTCGTGCTCGCTGGTGAAGATGTCCCGCTGCATCCGCGCCCCCTGCCGTCCGTCCGCCTTGCACCGCGAAAGTAACACTGCGCACGTGCCGCTGGCACGCCGGTGTTGTGAAGCAGTCATTTCGCAAATATCGTTTCACAATGTGCCTCGCACCGATATCGCGGCTCCTGACCCGTCAGCCGGCCCCCGGACGCGCAGACGCCGCTGCGGATAACCGACCCGAAAGCCATGCGCGCGCTAGCTCACCCGGCGCGGATCGCGATCGCGCAGCACCTGGCCCTTGACGGGCCGGCGACCGCCACCGAGTGCGCACGGATCACCGGCCTGTCGGCGTCCGCCTGCAGCTATCACCTGCGCGCGCTGGCCAGGTGGGGCTTCATCGAGGAGGACAAGGCGAGCGCCGCCGACGGCAGGCACCGGCCCTGGCGTGCCCGCGCGGTACGGGTCAGCCTCCCCGAAGGCGCTGGCCAGCCGGCCGCGGCACGGACGGCAACCCGGCTGCTGACGGAGAACGTGCACGCCCGCTTCACTGAACTCAGGGCGCAGTATGCCGACCGGGCGGCCCGGTACCCGCCGGGCTGGCAGGCGGCCGCCCACCTCGATGAGGTCGCCCTCCATGTCACGCCAGGCGAGCTGGCGGCGATCCGGTCCGCGCTGCTGGAAACGCTCTCGGAATACCGCCGCTCGGACCCGGGACACCGGCCGCCGGACGCCCGCCGCGTCGCCGTGCTCGTCGACCTCATCCCCTGGTTCGCGCCTGACAGCGAGAGCGGGCCATCAGCTGTCCAGGAGGTTCCCCTTTGAGGATGGATAGAGGCAGCCTCGCGCGCGCTACAGCTAGCAGCACGGGCCGCTGGCGCAGCGGTACGGCGGCAAGCCGCAACTTCAAGCTGCTCGCCGCCGGGCAGTTCACCTCCACAGTCGGCGACTACTGTTACGCGGTGGCACTGCCGTGGCTGGTGCTGTCCGCCCACGGCGGGCCGATCCTCCTCGGCACGGTCCTGGCCTGCTAGGGGGTGCCGCGAACGGTGTGCATCCCGGTGGGCGGAATTCTCGCGGACAAGATAGGGCCGCGGGCCATCATGCTCGGCACGGATGCCGTCCGCTGCGTCCTGGCCGCGGCGCTAATAGTCCTGGCTTCGCAGCGGCTTACCTCGATCGCCCTGCTCGGCCCGGTTGCCGCGCTGCTCGGCGCCGGGGAGGGCCTCTTCCTGCCAGCCTCATTCACCATCATGCCGTCACTGCTCCCGCCAGAGCAGCCGGCCGCCGGTAACGCGCTGTCCACCGCCATGATCCAGGTGGGTTCCCTGCTCGGCCCGGTGCTCGGCGGGATCCTGGTGTTATCGGCGGGCTCCGCACCGGCCTTCGCCGTCGATGCCGCGACGTTCGCCGTCTCCGCGCTGACCCTGGCGCTGATCCGCACGGCCAGGGTGACCGGCTCGGAGCCGGCGCCCTCCGGCCATTCCAGCGAACCGGGCGATCCTGCCGCGGGCCAGGGCAGCACGGCCGCCAAGCTGCCCGGAGTGTGGCCGCTGCTCCGCCGGGAACGCCTGCTGCAGGTGATCGTGGTGCTGGCCGTAGTGGCCAACCTCGTCGGCGCGGGGACGTTCGCTGTCGCCCTGCCTGCGCTGGCTCATGCCAGATTCGGCGCGGGCGGCTACGGGGCGCTGATCGCCTGCACCGGCGTCGGCTCCGTCGCGGGAACCCTGGCCGCGACGCGCGGCAACGCGCTGCGCCGGCCGGCGATCGCCGCCTGCCTGAGCTTCCTGGTCCTTGCGATGGCGGTCAGCCTGGTGCCGTTCGTCGGCGGCCTCCCCGGCGCCGCCGCGGCCATCACCGTGGTCGGAGCCTGCAACGGATTCGGCAACATCATCATGATCACCCTGCTCCAGCAATGGGCGCCCAGACGGCTGCTGGGCCGGGTCATGAGCCTGGTCATGCTGGCGGCGATGGGCACCTATCCGGTCTCCGTGGCGGCGGCCGGCGCGGTGATCCACAGCTACGGCCCGTCGATCTTCTTCCCGGCCGGCGGGATCGCGCTGGTGCTGGCTGTCGCAGGCGCGCTGTCCCAGCGGGAGATCAGGTCGCTCGGCGCTAGCGCCCCCCGGCACTGGCCCTGGAGGGGGGATCCGCGTGAGCGGTCAGGCGGCGCTCGGCTCGGCCAGGTAGGCGGCCCACTGCGGGTCGCCGTCGTGGACGGGGCCGATCAGCCGCCAGTGCGTGGCGCGGGGCACCGCCGGGTCGCAGCGCAGGCTCCAGCCGAGCTCCTCGATCAGGCGGTCCGCCTTGCGATGGTTGCACCGGGAACAGGACGCCACGCAGTTCTCCCAGGCATGCGGCCCGCCGCGGCTGCGCGGCACCACGTGATCGACAGTCTCGGCCTTGGTACCGCAGTAGGCGCACAGATAGTTGTCCCTGCGCATCAGCGCCGCCCGGGTCAGCGGGACCCGGCTGCGATGCGGCACCCGGATGTAGCGGCGCAGCCTGATGACCGAAGGTGCCTCGAGTATGACGGACGCGGACCGCAATACCGCCCCGCCCGCATCGTGGTGCAGGACCTCCGCTTTCTCGCCGATGACCAGACACACGGCGCGATGCAGGCAAATCGTCGTCAGCGGCTCATACGTAACGTTGAGCAGCAGTACTCGGCGCACTCGCACCTCCCCACGGGTGCATAGCTCTTGCGGCCGGGGCACCCGTGACCAGTGTGATCGCCAGGGGGCCCGGCCGCCAACAGCAATAGCGTAACCGGGCGCAGCGGGAACCGGGCTGGCCACGCCGACTCCGGCGGGTTCAGGCCCTTTCCGCAGACCGGGCGGCCCGGCCACCCCCGGCCATAAGGTGACAGCCATGACCGCAGCTGAATATCCGGCAGCCCGGCGCCAGGACATCGTGGAGGAGATTGGCGGCCGCCTTGTGGCCGACCCGTACCGCTGGCTGGAGGATCCCGGTAGCGGACAGACGCAGGCCTGGCTCGCGGCGCAGGACGCACTGTGGGCCGCGCAGGCGGCCGCGCTGCCGGGCACCGCCCAGTTTTCTCAGCGGATCGCCGAGCTGACCGGCGCGGGGGCGGTGGGATCGCCAAGGTGGCGCGGCGACCGGCAGTTCTTCACCAGGCGGATGCCCGACCAGGAGCATTCCGTGCTGTATACGGCCACGCCAGCAGAGGACGAGCGGGTGCTGCTCAATCCGATGACGATCGACGCGGCGGGCACCACCACGCTCGACGACTGGCAGCCGGACACCGATGGCCGGCTGCTGGCCTACCAGCTGTCTGCGGGCGGCTCGGAGGAATCGGCAGTCCGGGTCATGGACGTCGCGACCGGCCAGGACGTCGACGGGCCGATCGACCGGTGCCGGTACAGCCAGATCGCCTGGCTGCCGGGCGGCAAGGCCTTCTACTACACGCGCAAACTGGCTCCGGCGGAAGTCCCGGCCGGTGAGGAGCAGTTCCACCGGCGGGTGTACCTGCACCGCGCGGGCAGCCCGGCCGGAGACGACGTGCTGATCTTCGGCGAGGGGATGGAGAAGACCAACTACTACTCGGTGTGGGTCAGCCGGGACGGCCGCTGGCTGATCATCGGCGCGGCCGCGGGAACCGCGCCGCGCAATGACCTGTGGATCGCTGACCTGGCCGCGTCCCCGCAGGCCGCACCAGAGCTGCGCCCGATACAGGAGGGGACCGACGCGCAGACCGGCGCGCGGGCCGGCCGGGATGGCAGGCTGTACCTGTTCACCGACGCCGGGGCGCCGCGTGGCCGCCTCGTGGTGGCCGACCCGGCCGACCCTGGCGCGGCGGGCTGGCACGACCTGCTGCCGGAGGATCCCGCCGCCGTGCTGACCGGATTTGCCATCCTCGACGGCGCGGAGCTTGACCGCCCGGTGCTGCTGGCGTCCTGGATGCGGCACGCGATCAGCGAGCTCAGCGTGCACGACCTGGCTACCGGCGAGCGGCTAGGCGAGGTGCCGCTGCCCGGCCTTGGCACCGTGGGCGGCCTGACCGAGCGGCCCGAAGGCGGTCACGAGGCGTGGTTCGGCTACACCGACCATGCGACGCCGCCGAGCATCCTGCACTACGACGCGCGCAGCGCGACGCTGCAGACCTGGGCACGCCCCCCTGGGTCGGTCGAGGTACCCGATGTCGTGACCCGCCAGGCCGCCTACCAGTCAGCCGACGGCACCACGGTCCGGATGCTGGTCATTTCCGGGCCCGCTGAGGGCGGCCCGCGGCCCGCGATCCTCAACGGTTACGGCGGCTTCCAGATCAGCATGACGCCCGGTTACGTCCCCTCGATCCTCACCTGGGTGGAGGCCGGCGGCGTCTACGCCATCGCCGGCCTGCGCGGCGGCAGCGAGGAAGGAGAGGACTGGCACCGCGCCGGGATGCGCGAGCACAAGCAGAACGTTTTCGACGACTTCCGCGCCGCGGCCCTGCGCCTGATCGCCGACGGAGTAACGACCCGGGCGCAGCTCGCCATCTCCGGCGGCTCCAACGGCGGGCTGCTCGTCGGCGCCGCGATCACCCAGTGGCCCGACCTGTACGCGGCGGCCATCTGCTCGGCGCCGCTGCTCGACATGGTGCGCTACGAGAGATTCGGGCTGGGCGAGACCTGGAACGATGAGTACGGGTCGGCCGCCAGGCCCCGGGAACTCGGCTGGCTGCTCGGCTACTCGCCCTACCATCACGTGCGCGAGGGGATCGAGTACCCGGCGGTCCTGTTCACCGTGTTCGGCAATGACACCCGGGTGGACCCGATGCATGCGCGGAAGATGTGCGCCGCGCTGCAGCACGCGACCGCGGCACCGGTCGCCGGCCGGCCGGTGCTGCTGCGCCATGAATCCGATGTCGGCCACGGCCAGCGCTCCGTCAGCCGTTCAGTGTCCTTGTCGTCGCAGACGCTCGCCTTCGCCGCTGCGTACACCGGGCTGCGCCGGTGAGCGCGCTGGTGGCGGCCCAGCCGGCCCTGCCGCCGGGTAGCCGTGGCGGCCGGGCAGCCCGGTTAGGGCCGTCGCGCCGGCCGCATTACGCTGGACCGCAGCCATGGACGACGCAACCGAGACCACCCTGTACGACGCGGTAGGCGGCGCGGAGACATTCCGCCGCCTGGTGCACACGTTCTACCGGGAGGTGGCGGCCGACCCGCTGCTCCGGCCGGTGTACCCGAGCAAGGATCTCGGGCCCGCCGAGGAGCACCTGCGGCTGTTCCTGATCCAGTACTGGGGCGGCCCCGGCACCTACAGCGACAGCCGCGGCCATCCCCGGCTGCGGATGCGGCACGCGCACTTCAGGATCGGGGACGCCGAGCGCGATGCCTGGCTGCGGCACATGCGGACGGCTCTCGACGAGCTCGCGCTGGATGCAGCCCGCGACGCGCAGCTCTGGGAGTACCTGGTGATGGCCGCGCACAGCCTGGTCAACCAGCCATCCCGCCCGGGCGGCGCTGATCTGGGCCTGTCACCAGCCTGATCCTGGCAGCCGGCCGGCCGCGCGTCAGCCCGCCGGTCAGCCGCGGGAAAGCGAGCCGCGCCCGGCGCGAAATGCGCATGTCACGCCGCGATCGCTGCCAGCGCGCGAGGTTCCCGCATCAGCCCCTGAAGCCGGACGTGTCATGACGCGCCCGACTGGCTAGCCGCGCGTCAGCTTGCGATAGGTCACCCGGTGCGGCCGGGCCGCCTCCGCTCCGAGCCGGCCGATCTTGTTCTTCTCGTAGGACTCGAAGTTCCCCTCGAACCAGAACCAGCTTGCCCCGCCCTCCCAGGCCAGGATGTGGGTCGCGATCCGGTCAAGGAACCAGCGGTCGTGGCTGGTGATCACGGCACAGCCGGGGAACTCGAGCAGCGCGTTCTCCAGTGACGAGAGCGTCTCCACGTCGAGGTCGTTGGTCGGCTCGTCGAGCAGCAGCAGGTTGCCGCCCTGCTTGAGAGTGAGCGCCAGGTTCACCCGGTTCCGCTCGCCGCCGGACAGGATCCCGGCGGGCTTCTGCTGATCAGGTCCCTTGAACCCGAAAGCGGCCGCGTAGGCGCGGCTGGGGATCTCGGTGCGGCCGGCCCGGATGTAAGACTCCCCGTCCGAGATGGCCTCCCAGACGTTCTTGTCCGGATCGATCCGCCCGCGCGACTGATCGACGTACGCGATCTTCACTGTCTCGCCGACCCTGATCGATCCGCTGTCCGGCTGCTCCTCCCCCACGATCATCTTGAACAGCGTCGTCTTGCCAATCCCGTTCGGCCCGATGACACCGACTATGCCGTTGGGCGGGAGGCTGAAGCTCAGGTCTTCGATCAGCATCCGGTCGCCGAAGCCCTTGGCCAGGTCGGTGACCTCCACCACCTGGCCACCCAGGCGCGGGCCGGGCGGGATCTGGATCTCCTCGAAGTCCATCTTGCGGTTCTGGTCGGCCTCGGTGGCCATCTCCTCATACCGCTGCAGCCGTGCGCGGCTCTTCGCCTGGCGCGCCCGCGGGCTGGATCGCACCCACTCCAGCTCGTCCTCAAGGCGCTTGCGCTTCTTCGCGTCCTTGGCGCCCTCGACCTTGAGCCGCGCCGCCTTGGTCTCCAGGTAGGTGGAGTAGTTGCCCTCGTACGGATACGCGTGACCGCGGTCCAATTCGAGGATCCAGCCGGCCACGTTGTCAAGGAAGTACCTGTCGTGGGTGACGGCCACGACCGTGCCCGGGTACTTCTCCAGGTGCTGCTCGAGCCAGAGCACGCTCTCGGCGTCGAGATGGTTGGTCGGCTCGTCAAGCAGCAGCAGGTCCGGCTGCTGCAGCAGGAGCTTGCACAGCGCGACCCTGCGGCGCTCGCCACCGGACAGGACGCTGACGTCCGCGTCGGGCGGCGGGCAGCGCAACGCGTCCATGGCCTGCTCAAGCTGGCTGTCGAGGTCCCACGCCTCGCGGTGGTCAAGCTGCTCCTGAAGCTTGCCCATCTCCTGCAGGAGGGCATCGGAGTAATCCGTGGCCATCTGCTCGGCGATCTCGTTGTACCGCTCCAGCAGAGCCTTGGTGTCCGCGACGCCGTCCTCGACATTGCCGAGGACTGTCTTGCTCTCATCCAGCCCTGGCTCCTGATCGAGCATGCCGACCGTGAACCCCGGCATCAGCCTCGCGTCGCCATTCGAGGGCTGCTCGGTGCCGGCCATGAGGCGCAGCAGCGTCGACTTACCGGTGCCGTTGGGCCCCACCACGCCGATTTTCGCACCCGGCAGGAAGGCAAGGGTGACGTCGTCGAGAATGACCTTGTCGCCGTGCGCTTTCCGCACCGCGCGCATCTGATAGATGAACTCGGGCATGTACTCAAGGGTAGGGGCTGCCGCGCGGCGCTCTGCACAGTGCCGTCCAAGCGGCGCTGCGCGCTGCGCTGACCAGGCCCGCGCAGCACCGGCCACCGGGGGGCACCGGTCCCAGTGGTCCAGCGTGACCGAGTCTCACGAACCGGGGCGGTGCGGGCCCGGGGAGGCAACGCCCGTCTCGTAGGCGATCACGACAAGCTGCGCGCGGTCGCGCGCGTTCAGCTTGGCCAGGACCCTGCTGACATGCGTTTTTACCGTCGCGACGGACAGGTGCAGCTTGGCCGCGGTCTCGGCGTTGGACAGGCCGGCTGCCACCTGCGCAAGCACCTCACGTTCACGGCCGGTGAGCTGCGAAAGCAGCCCTTCGGCCGGCGGGACGGCTCGCGGCCGGCGAGCGAACTCGGTGATCAGGCGCCGGGTGATGCTGGGGGTCAGCAGCGCGTCCCCTGCGGCGACGACCCTGATGGCGTCGAGCAGCTGCTCGGGCGGGGTGTCCTTGAGCACGAACCCGCTGGCACCGCTGCGCAGCGCCTCGAAGACATGCTCGTCCTCATCGAAGGTGGTCACAATGAGGATGCGGGGCGGCTGAGCCTGATCGCCGTCGAGTATCACCTTGGTGGCTTCGAGCCCGTGCATGACTGGCATCCGGATATCCATTAGCACGACGTCGGGCCTGAGCGCCCTTACCTGACGGACCGCCTGGACACCGTCCCTGGCCTCGCCGACCACACGCAGATCGGCAGCAAAGTCGATCAGCATCCGGAAGCCTGCCCGGACCAGGGCTTCGTCGTCGGCGATCAGCACCCGGATCTGGTCGCCGGGGCGGGCGCCGGGGTCGTCAGTCACCGGCGGTGCCGGACCGCCGGCGGTCCCGGGCCGGCAGCCGGGCCACGACCGCGAAGCCGCCCTCCGGTCTGGGGCCGACGGTGAGCTGGCCGCCCAGCATCGCGGCTCGCTCACGCATTCCCACGATCCCGAGGCCCGCGGGCCCGGGCGGCGACGGCGGCGGCCCCGGTCCGTCGTCGGTGACGGTAATGATCAGCTCGGACGGGCCGCTAGCCACCTCGATCGAGGCGCGTCCCGCGCGAGCGTGCTTCACGACGTTGGTCAGCGCCTCCTGCGCGATACGGTAGCCGGACAGTTCCACCGCCGTGCTGTAGGAACGCGGCTGCCCGGTGCACTGGTAGCTGAGGCACAGACCGCTCGCCCGCAGCCCGTCAACGAGCGCGGGAAGATCGGTGAGTGTCGGGGTGGCGGGTTCGTGCCCGGCCGCCGGGTCCCTGATCTGCCTGAGCAGCTGCCGCACTTCGTCGAGTGCCGAGCGGCTGGCCGTCTCGATGGTCGCGAGCGCGATTCGCGCTTCCTCAGGGCGCTCGTCGAGCAGCAGCCGCGCCACGCCCGACCGGACCGCGATCATGCTCAGGCTGTGCGACACAACGTCGTGCACGTCCCTGGACAGCCGAAGGCGCTCCTCAGCCCGGACACGCCCTTCCTTCTCCGCGGCCTGGCGCCGGCTCTCAAGCTCCAGGCGCTGCCGGTAGGTGCGGCGGGCCCGCGCCATGTCGCCGGCGAGCCACGCCGGGATCGCCGCGATGGCCTGAACGGCGTCCTGATCCTGGCCCGGATGCAGATGAATGGCCAGCGGCAGGGCGGCCCAGGTGACCAGGCCCGCCGCGATCACCGCCGTCAGCGATGACCGCCGGTCACTGCGGTCAGCGGCGGTGAAGACGGCGATCGCGAAGTTGGGGCCGGCGTTGCTGACGAACGGCGTGAACCGTACGCCCGCGAATGCCGCGGCCGTGTAGATGACGGCGACCGCGACCACCGTCGCGACCGGCCATCTGCGCCGGACGATGAGCGGCGCAGCGGCGAGAAGGCCGAACCCGGTGACCGCCAGCGGCGAGCCGATCCTGGATGCCGCCCCGAGCAGGACAGGCAGGGTGAAGGCAGCAAAGCAGCCGGCCGCGACCGCGATATCGATGACGTCAGGGACCGCTCGCTCACCCAGCCGGCCGGCCATCCTGGCAAACCACGGCGGCGGGGCCGCCTCGGCCGGCCGGCCGGTTACCTGCAAGGTCGCCATGACCCGACGATAATGCGGCATCCCCGCTGCAGAGGTCAGTCTCGCGGCCGAATCACTGCTCATCCCCGGGATGGATGCACGAGAAATCCGCTGCTTGCGGAGGACGTCAGACCGAGACGCTGGCCCCGCGACACGGGCGCTCCGGCCCGGCCAGCGTGGAACCATGACAATCGAGATTCGCCGGATCGCCCGGCAGCTGTCCCCGTCCCTCACCGCCTCGGCGGCCGCGCTGTTCGCCTGCGGAGCGCTCTGCGGCTGGTTCATGTATCTCGGCCGGTCTCCGATCCGGGAGAAGTACATCCCTGGTACGCCGGCCTACTGGCAGCACCTCCTCCTGGCTGCCCTGGCCGGCGTGCTCTTCGGCTACGCCCGGTGGCGGCACCGGCGCCGGTTCGGTCCCCGCTCTGCACGCCTGTGGCTGCTGGCGCCGCTCGGAACGGCCGCCGCCCGGCGAGCGGCGCGGACCATGCACGGTGCCCAGGGCGGCCCGTCCGGATTCGGCCGCGCGCTCCTCGCGCTGCCGCCCGCGGCGGTGTTCCTCTACGTGTTCTACCGGTGCGGCATGCAGGTCACCGCCGGCCTGGACCCGAACGGCACGGTCAACGCCTGGGGCGGCCCGACCTATCTCGGCGCCATGGCCTTCCACTACTTCGACGGCATCCTGATGCTGGCTGCCGCATGCTGGCTGCTTGACCTGATCCTGCTGCCAGACCGGCAGCAGGATCAGGTCGCACTGCTGATCAGAACGGCGCCGCCACCCCAGCTGACTGTGCCGCGAGCGACGCGATCGCATCCTCGTCGAACATCTCTGGGCCGGCTGGCCCGTCCGCATCGGCCGCGCGCCCGGCGCCGCCGATAGCGGCCAGCGCCGCACCATCGTCCCCGCCGGCGGCCGGATCTGCGGCATAGCCGTTGCCGCCCGCGGCAAGATCCGCGCCGTACTCCGCCGCTGTCCTGCCGGTCGCCGGCCTGGTGCGCTGGAACTGCGCCACTCCCCTGCACAGGTCATGCCCGATCGAGCTCGCGTCCACGTCGACCTGCGTCCGCTGGACGCCCTGCTTGTCATCGTAGGAACGGACCGACAGGCGCCCCTTGACCACCACCGGGTCGCCCTTGCGCAGGCACACGGCGACGTTGTCAGCCAGCTTCCGCCAGCAGGTGACCGTCACGTACGAGGTGGTCCCGTCCGTCCACTCCCCGGTGGCGCGGTCCAGCCACCGGGGAGTCCAGGCCACCCGCATCGACAGGTTCTGGACGCCCTCACCGATGGTCTTGGTCCTCGGCTCGCTGGCCACATAGCCGGTAAGGCTGATGTGTGCCTCATTCATCATCGCGATCCTCCTGAGCCCTGCGGCACCGGCGCGCCACTCGCGCCAGGACTGCCGTACCGGCGGCACGGCACCGCCCGGCTGCTCTCCACGGTCCCGGGCCGCCACCGCGCGCGCGGGAAAGTCGCGGCTGGTGTGGATAACGAGGCCGCCCGGCCAGCTCCTGTGGATGGCCGGCTTCCGTTCAGGAGGGCCACGTGGGACTATGCGCAGCCGGTCCCGCGGCCAGCCTGCGGCACGGCAGCCGCGATCAGGCGGCCACCAGCTCGGACGGCTCGGCAATGACATCAACCAGCGCGCCGTTACGCATGACCGTGATCGCCAGGGGCCTTCCGATGGCCTCGCTGAACATCAGCCGCTGCAGATCCTGGGCCTTGCCGACCGGGCTGCCCCCCGCGCTCAGCAGCAAGTCGCCAGCGCGCAGGCCGGCCCGCGCGGCCGGGCCATCGGGCACTACCTCGGCGACCCGCAGGCCGCTCGTCCGGCCGAATCGATCGCGCAGCGGCGCAGGCAGCGGCGCAGGCATGGTGACAAGCCCCAGGTAGGCCCGGCGGACCCGGCCGTGCTGCATGAGCGCGGAGATGATCTTCCTGCTGGTCGCGTTCACCGGCACAGCCAGTCCCAGCCCGACACCGGCGACCGCGGTGTTGATGCCGACCACCCGGGCGCGCGCGTCGGCCAGCGCGCCGCCTGAGTTGCCAGGATTAAGCGCCGCATCGGTCTGGATCACGTCCTCGACGAGTGCCCCGGCGGCGCGGGTCGGCAGCGACCGGCCGAGTGCGCTCACCACCCCGGCGGTAACTGAGCCGGCTAGCCCCAGCGGACTGCCCACGGCCACGACAAGCTGCCCGACAACGAGCTCATCCGCCTCGCCGAGCTCAGCGGGCGGCGGCGTCGGGCCGCCGGCGCGGACCACGGCCAGGTCGGAGAGCGGATCGGTGCCCACGACGGTAAACGAGGCGGTGGTGCCGTCGGAGAACAGTGCCGTGCCGCCCTGGGCCCGGCCGACGACGTGGGCGTTGGTCAGCAAGAACCCGTCGCCGGTGTAGACGACCGCCGAGCCGAGGCTCTCGCCGCCACGGCTGCCCTGCGGCACCCGAAGGCTGGCCACTTTCGGGGTGAGCCCGGCGGCCACGGCTGTGACGATCCGGGAGTATGCGTCCAGCGGCGAGTCAGCTGTCATGTCGTCCTCCAGCTAGCTGGATTACAACATTACATCAGCTTGGGCTGGTCTGGAATGGCTCCGGACCGGCCGGCCGCGACCAGCAATTCCTCCTGAAAGCGCTGATACTCTGACAGTTCCTGCTCGACCGGGACAGTCACCATCTCGCGTGCCACCATCGCTATCCGGGACCGCATGTCCGCCTCGACGTCCTCGTGCTCGCGCTCGGCGGCGGCCCGGACCAGGTTCACGCAGCCTGCCGCGGTCAGCCAGCCGAGGAAGAGGAACGCGGCCATCAGCAGACAAATCCACGGAATCAGGGCTGCGTCACTGAACAGCCCCGGCACGTTACTGGCGGCACTGAATACGCCGAAGGCCACGATCGCGGCGATCCAGGCCAGCCCGACGATGACCGCGCCGAGCAGCAGGCCCTGAAATGCGCCGATCAGCCGCCACCAGGGCGCGATCTTGTCGTCGGTGGGCAGCGATTCCCCCATGGCGGTGCCGAGGGCGGCGGGAATCTCCTCGGCCATCGATCGCACGGCCGTCCGGACTGTCCTGGACCATGGCTTCGGCAGCGGCGGCCCGACCTCGTCGGCAAGCCTGGTGAGCGCATTGTCGATCTCCGCCTGCTGGGCGCCCGATGGCCCGGCCGTTACCGTCCGGACCTCCTCCCAGAGCTTGCCGAGCCGCGCTTTCCGCACCGGATCGCGGCCGGTCAGGCGCACCGCCAGCCACGCGACCGGCCAGCCGACGTAATCGACCGCGCGAAGCTCGCGGGCGCTCTGCAGCGAGTCACGCACCGCCGGCACCCCGGCGGCCGCGCTGAACGCATCGGCTAGCCGGGCCGTGCTGGCCGCCTGGACCGATGCGGTGCCAGCAGGAACGGGCGCGTTCCCCGCCGCGCCCGAGTCCCCCGAGCCCGGGGCGCCCGCGTCGGCAGCGCTCGCACCGGCCGCCTGGGCGGCCGTGGCCGCGTCGACGTACGGCGCGAACCGCGCCACGATCCCGTCCATATCAGCCGAAAGGCGGGCGGTGGCCGCCTTGCGCTGCGACACCGTCTGGACGAGCAGCTTGCGCAGCGCATCAATGCCAGCCCCGGTGACCGCGGAGGTGACCAGGATTGCGGCGTCATGCAAGCCCTCGGAATCGAGGAGCCGGCGCAGGTCGGAAATGCAGTCCTCGGTCTGCGCCTCGCTCAGCAGATCGCACTGGTTCAGCACCACGGCCACCACCTCAGAGTGGCCGGCCAGCGGCACCAGGAACCTGCGGTGCACCGCTGCGTCCGCGTACTTCTGCGGGTCGAGGACCCACACCATCAGGTCGGCCAGGCCGACAAGGCGGTCAACCTGCTGCGACGCGCCAGCCACCACAGAATCGTGATCCGGCAGGTCGAGCAGGACCAGCCCGGCCATGGCTTCCTCGCCGCGGTCCAGCGCACTGCCCCGTGCGTACCGGTACCTGCGCGGCACGCCCAGCCATTCAAGCAGCGGGCCCGAGCCTGCCACGCCCCACACGCACGCGTGCGCATCCCTGGTGATCGGCCGCGTGACTCCGACGGTCGAGAAGTCAGCGCCGGCCAGCTGGTTGAAGAGCGAGGACTTGCCGCTGCCGGTGCCGCCGGCCAGTGCCACGACCGTGTGACTCGCCGACAGCCGGAGCCGCTCGCCCGCTCGCCCGAGCAGTTCCTCGGTGTCGTCAAGAAGCTTCTGGCTGAACCCGTCGCTGCCGCTGCGGGCGGCGCCGATCTGGATCAGCCTGGCCACCGCGGTGAGGCGGTCGGACAGGCCAGCCCCGGTCCCCGCCGGGTCGGGCTCGGCGAACTCGCTGCCGACCAGTCCCGTCCCGGCCAGTCCCGTCCCGGCCAGACCGGTCCCGGCCAGACCGGCAGGCGCGGGCCCGAGCCCGGCAACGCCGCGCCGCGGCCGGCCCGCGGAGGGCACGCTGGGCCACAGCGGCGTCCCGCTCGTCATCGTGCTGCCTCTAGCGCGTAGGCCGCCTGGTAGAGCTCGGCAGCAGCGGTCTCGTCCGGCTCGCCAGCCGCGTCGACCAGCTCGATGAAGCGCCGGGTCTCCTCGCTGAACAGCAGGCTGACCCTGCCATGCAGGTCCAGGCGTGCCCGGGCCCCGAGATCCCGCAGCAGCCCGGCACCGAACATCGCGGTCAGGATGCGCTGCGGGACCGCGCTGGTGCCTTCAGTGACGGCCACGTCGCCAGCCCCGTAGCCGAGCAGGCCGACCGTGAGCACCAGCGCAAGCAATTCGCCGTCGAAGGCAGCCACCCTGGCGACCGAGCGCTTGGTCACGTTCTCGGACTCGACCAGGTGCATGACGTGGTCCTGCCAGGCGCTGATGGCACGGGCCGCCCGCGTGGCGAGGTCGGGTGACGACCTGGCCAGGGATGCGACGCCCGCGGGCCCGGCAGCCGCCGGAAGGCTGCCGTTGCTGGCGCTCTGAGCGAACTCCAGCACGGCGGCGGTCAGCCCTGACTCGCCCGCCGGGCGGCCGGCGCCGGCCGCAGCGACTTGACCGAGTAGCGCCGCGCCTGCCGAATGCTCCTGCCACCGCGTGACGACATCTTCAGCGGCCCGGTCAGCGATCGAGGCCACCAGCGTCTCAAGCCCGGTGCGCAGCGCCGTCTTCAGCGCGTTGGCCCTGGCCGGCGTACGCCGTCTGCGCGGCCGCGCGGCTGGCCGGCCGGGCCTGCGAACTTGCAGCATCCGCAGCAGGTCACCAGCGCCAGCGAACTCCTGCCACCGGGCGAGGATCTCGCCGCGCAGCAGCGAGCCGTTGCGGGTGGCCTCGTCGAGCTCTGCCAGCCCGGCGGCATATGCCGACTCAGCGCATGCTTGCAGCTCCGAGCGGAGCACCAGCTGCTCCTCGGCCTGCGCGGCCAGCGCAGGCACCCTGGCCCGGAAGGTGTCCAGCACTCCCGACATGGTCTGGGTCAGTACCGCGATCCGCCGTTCCTCCCTGAGCGCGGTGTCCTCAAGCCATTGCCGCACCGGCCCGTAGACCGCCGGCGGCAGGGTGCCATCCGTGACGACCGTTTCCGCGATCATGAAGCGCCGCGCGGTCCTGAGGCCGTTAGCCGCGAGCATCGCGTCGAAGTGGGCCGTGAGCGGCCGGGCGGACTCCTCAGGAACCCGGGACAGCACGATCGCCAGGGCCGCGCCCCTGTCTCTGGCCTGCTGTAGCAGCTCCCACACGGCGGCGTCCGCGTAGCGGCTTGAACTCGTCATGAACAGCCACAGGTCAGACGCATCAAGGAACTGGTGCGCGAACTCGCGATGAGCCTGCACGACGGAGTCGATATCCGGCGTGTCCAGCAGGGCCACGCCCCTGGGCATGCCTTCGCTGGCGGCCAGGACCAGCAATCCATCCCGGCCCGGCATGGCGAGGCCCTGCTGACGGACCCGCGGCAGTGTCGGAAGGAACACGTTCTCGGCGAACCAGCGGGCATCGCTGGGATGGCAGGCGAGCACCGGGCTGTTGGTCGTCGGCCGGCGAATGCCCGTCGCACTCACCTTCATGCCGACCAGGCTGTTCATCAGCGTGGACTTGCCCGCGCCGGTGGATCCGACCAGGGCCACCAGGATCGGGGCTTCGGACTGCCGCAACCGCGGTAGCAGGTAGTCGTCAATCTGGCTGAGCAGCTTCCGCCGCTCCGCGCGCGCCTCGGCCACCCCGGGAGCCTCGAAAAGCAGCGGCAGCTCCACGATCTGATGACGCAGCGCCAGCAGCGCGGACTCCAGCTTGCGCGCATCGACCCGCACATGCGGCTCAACGTCCGCCGCCACGCGGCGCGCCCCGCCGTCCGCGGCTCGGCCCGAAGCGCTGTCCGCGCCCCCCGCGGCGTGCTGCGCTACCGGGGGCGGGCCGGCCGCGGGATCTGGTCCCTGGACATGCGCAGCCCCTGCGCCGGCGCCGCTCAGCGGCACCGACGCAGCCGTCACGCCCTGTCCTTCTGTCATACCGTGTGGCCTCCTGACCCCGGCAAGTCGCCGGCCACGGAGCCATCCTTCTTACCAGGTCATTACCCTTAGCCGGGCATCTCACCAGAGCTTGGCGGGTATCTCGGCGCCTCGCCCCGTATCCAGTCTTGCCGTAATTGTGTGCCGCGAAAGCAGGTTACCGTCCGTTACGGGCCAGGATGACCGAAACGGGGGTGCTGCCAAGCCCGCGCCGACGAACTAGGTTATCCGGGATGACCTGCGGCTGACCGGGCGCAGCCCGCGGCCGCTACGGCATCGGTCCCGGCATCGGCGCTGACCCGCTGACCTGCATGGCCGAGCGCAGCAGCGCTTCGAGTGCCGCCGCGGCCACGGCGGCACCGCCCTTCTCCGACACGTTGCTCAGCGCGGGCAGCCCGCTGGCCCGCAGCGCGTCCTTGGCCTCGGCGGCGCCCGCAAAGCCCACTGGCATACCGATCACGAAACCCGGCTCGACATCCCGGGTGATGATCTCCCGCAGTGCGCTGGGCGCGCAGCCGACCACCCAGATCGCCCCGGGACCGACCTGACCGAAGGCCAGCCGGACAGCCGCCGCAGCCCTCGCGATGTTGGCGGTCCGCGACAGGCGCTGGGTCAGCGGCTCGTCGATTTTGCAGACGACCGGGCAGCCGGTGATTCCCACCGCGACCATGGCAGCGTCGGCGATCACCGGTGCTCCGGCTGCGAGCGCGTCGACTGCTGACTCGAGCGCCTCCTCGTCGCAGACCAGATCGGTCGCGTAGTCGAAGTCGGCACTGGCGTAAATGACCCGTTCGGTGACGTCCCGGCTGAACCTGGGCAGCCTCGCCAGGTCGATGCGGGACCGCAGGATCCGGTAGGACTCCGCCTCGGGCGAATCCGCGCCGGCAGCTTCGTCATAGGGCCTGCTCACCGCGCGATCACCTCCTCAGCCGGGCAGATCACCACACAGCTCAGATCACCACACAACTCAGTCATAGCGCCGCGGCGGCCGGCCCGGCCGGCCAGCGGCACTACGGAGCCGGCGTCAGCCGCAGGGCGCATGCGTGCTCCGGGCACGTTAGCAGGCGCCCGTTTACAGGGTAGGCAAACCCGGCCAGAGCGGGACCGCCGCCCGGCCAGCCCGGCTTTAACGCCGATGACGTGCGGGTCCGCCGATACACTAGCGGAGCACATCTTGGGGGTTGCGCTGCGGCAACGCCGCCACCCGGGTGCCGGGGCGTTCAGGAACCCTGGGGGCGGCGTTCAGGCTGGCCGCACGTGAGCCCGGTTGGATCCATAAGGGCCGGGCTGCACCTGACAATTGATGTGAATGGAGCATGCATGGCGGACGAGAGTCGTTCCCGGGTACTTGTGACCGGCGGGTCCGGCTTCATCGGGCGGCGCCTGGTCCGTGCGCTGGCCGAGGCCGGCGCCGACGTCACGGTCGCGGACCGGCGGCCGTTCCCGGACGGCGATGTCCGCACCATCCTCGGTGACCTGTGCGACCCCGCGGTCGTCGCCCGGGTGATCCAGCCAGGCACCGACACTATCTTCCATCTGGCCGCGGTGACCCGGGTGCTGTTGTCCGTCCAGGACCCGGCGGGAACGTACCAGCTCAACGTCGAGGCCACCGCGGGCCTGCTGGAGCAGGCGCGCATTCACGGGGTCGGCTCCTTCGTACTGGCCTCGACTAACGCCGTCACCGGCAACGTGGGGACGGCGGTCATCACCGAACAGACGCTGCTCCGCCCGCTTACCCCGTACGGGGCGACGAAGGCAGCCGGCGAGATGCTGCTAGCCGCCTACGCCTCCTGCTACGGCATGGCCTGCAGCGCGCTCCGGTTCACGAATGTCTACGGGCCCGGCATGCGGGAAAAGGACAGCCTGATACCGCGACTGATGCGAGCGGCCAGGGCCGGCCGCGGCATCCACGTCTATGGCGATGGCGCTCAGGTGCGCGACCTCGTGCATGTGGACGATATCGTCGCCGGCACCTTCGCGGCGTGGCAGGCCCGGCACGCCGGGCCGCTCATCCTCGGCTCCGGGGAGTCGGTGTCGGTCAATGAGATCCTGGCCGCCGCCCGCAGCGTCACTGGCGCGGAACTGGCGGCCGAGCATGTCCCCCCGAAGCCAGCCGAGATGCCCGCGGTGATCGTGGACATCTCCGCCGCCCGCACGCTCGGCTACAAGCCGGCGCACGATCTCAAGTCCGGCCTGGTGACCGTGTGGCCGGAATTCGCGGAGGAAGCACAGTGACCGCCGGCTACTCGCGGGACGAGATGATCGACAGCGAAGCCGCCCGCGACTTCGCCCAGGAGTACGGGGCCCTCGCCACCGCGCTGCCGCCGCTGGCCATCGTCATCGCGGCGTTCAACGAGGAAGGCTCGATCGGCCCGGTCATCGGGGCACTGCCGGGCACCGTCGCCGGGCTGGCGACTGTCAAGATCGTGGTCTGCGACGGCGCGGTTGACGGCACCGTCAAGGAGGCCGCCGCAGCCGGCGCACTGGTCTGCGATGTGCCGGTCAACCGCGGCCAGGGCGCCGCCCTGCGGCTCGGGTACCGGCTCGCCCGCGAAGGCGGGGCCCGTTACATAGTGACGACCGACGCCGACGGCCAGTACAACCCGGCAGAGATCCCCGTGCTCCTCGCGCCGATCCTCGCCGGGACGGCGGACTTCGTGACCGGGTCCCGCGCGCTCGGCAGCGAGGAGACCGCCGATCCGGTGCGCCGGCTGGGCGTGCGGGTATTCGCCCTGATCATCAGCCTGCTGGCAGGTAAGCGCATCACGGATCCCGCGTTCGGGCTGCGCGCGATGCGCGCCGAGGTCACTGGCGCGGTGCGCCTGGAGCAGCCCCAGTACCAGTCGGCCGAACTGCTCATCGCCGTCATATCGCGCGGCTTCCGCGTCGCCGAAGTGCCCGCCACAATCCACAAGCGCAGGATCGGCGAGAGCAAGAAGGGCCGCAATACGTTCTATGCCCTGCATTTTGCCCGGGTGATCGCCGGTACCTGGTGGCGCGAGACTCAGCGCCGGGCACGCCCGTCCGCCAGGCCCGCGCCAGGCTTGGCGTCGCGGCCAGGACCGCCCGCGGACCCGTCGCCGGGAACCGCCAGCGTCACCGGCTCGCCCTCGGCGGCCATGAACGCGGCCGCCTCCGATCCGCCGCCAGGCGAGCCCATGGATCCGCGGTCCGCGAAGAGGACGTAGTGGAAGATCGCGAACCTGGTCACGAAGGTCACGCAATTAGCCAGCAGGTACGCCGCGTTCACCACGGCCACCCGCTGCCAGTGGCCCAGTCCCATCGAAACAGCCCAGACACTCGCGTAGTGACTGACCACCCCGAGGACGATCCAGGCGCCGACGGAGACCGCCCAGAACGGCAGCGTCTCCTTGAGCACGTGCGGCTTGCCCTTGCGCTCCCACGCCCAGCGGCTGAGGACGTAGCTCACCGCGGCGCCGGCCATCGAGGCGATGACCGCCGATGTGCCGGCGCTCAGCCGCGTGATGCCGACCAGGATCGCCAGGGTCAGCTGGCTGGTTGCCACCGCCGCCAGGGACACCGGCACGAACCGCATGAATCGATTGCCCGTGTTGGTGCGGAGCCTGCGCCTGATGGATCCAGGAAGCAGTCTCCACGCGAGCTTAGCGATCTTCGGCGGTGCCATTGTCATAGGTGTCCTAGGTTGCCAGGCGCATTGACCAGGTGAGACAGGTATACAGTACGGGAGCGCCCGGCGTGGCCGATGATGCAGTCCGCCATCTGGGGGACGTGCGCTTGCGTCCCTGCTGCCGCCTGGCACCCGCGATGCGTTAAGAGCAAATCTGGTTTCGTTCGCACCGCGCCACAGTATGTCGCTGATTTATGCCCGTAATGGTGAGTCGCGTCGCGTG
>OCTA010000225.1_pt1 | contig 52495 bp, 47 predicted proteins | sample 1538991 | NCBI WGS metagenome assembly OCTA01 (sample SAMEA3539302, study PRJEB22396) | soil metagenome | biome: tundra; feature: field; material: soil | place: USA | collected 2010-05 | depth 0.15 m
GGTGGCACCGCCACCGGGGCAGGCACCTATGACATCGGATCTTCGGTGCCGATCGTCGAAACCGCCAGCACGGGCTATCGCACCAACGGATGGTCCGGATCCAGCAGCATCGTTGCACCCACGAGCGCCTCCACATCCATCCTCCTCAATGCCAATGCCATCATCAGCCCGGCCTTTGTCCAGCAGGCCACCCTGACCATCAATGCAGCGGCGGGGGGCTCCACCACTGGAGCTGGCACCTATGATGCGGGCACCGTCGTGACCATATCCGAGGCGGCGAACACGGGCTATCGCACAAACGGCTGGTCGGGGACGGATGTTGGCAGCGTTGCATCGCCGTCCAGTTCCACGACGACGATCACAATGAATTTGAACAAGAGTTTGACCGCCGGCTTCCTCCAGCAGGTCACCTTGACCATCAATGCGGCGACGGGCGGCACTGCCACGGGCGCTGGCACCTATGACGTCGGATCTTCGGTGCCGATCGTCGAAACCGCCACCACGGGCTATCGCTCCAACGGCTGGTCCGGTTCCACCAGCATCGTCTCACCGACGAGTCCCTCCACCTCCATTGTTCTCAATGCCAATGCGACCATCACTGCAGCCTTCGTTCAGCAGGTCACCCTGACCATCAATGCAGCGACAGGCGGCACTGCCACCGGAGCTGGCACCTATGACGTCGGATCTTCCGTGCCGATCGTCGAAACCGCCAATACCGGCTATCGCAGCAACGGCTGGTCGGGTTCCACCAGCATCGTCTCACCGACGAGTCCCTCCACCTCCATCCTTCTTAGCGCCAACGCGACCATCACTCCAGCCTTCGTGCAGCAGGTCACCCTGACCATCAATTCGGCCACCGGTGGCACTGCCACCGGAGCCGGCACCTATGACGTTGGATCTTCCGTGCCGATCGTTGAGACCGCCAGCACAGGCTATCGCACCAACGGTTGGTCCGGCTCCAGCAGCATCGTCTCGCCCACGAGCGCCTCCACCTCCATCACCCTCAGCGCCAACGCGACCATCACCCCGGCCTTTGTCCAGCAGGTAACCCTTACCATCAATGCCGTCACGGGCGGCACCACGACCGGAGCCGGCACCTATGACGTCGGATCTTCGGTGCCGATCGTTGAAACCGCCAATACGGGCTATCGCACTAATGGCTGGTCCGGTTCGAGCAACATCGTTGCACCCACGAGCGCCTCCACCTCCATCCTCCTCAGCGCCAACGCCACCATTACCCCAGCCTTCGTCCAGCGGATGACCCTGGCCATCAATGCGGTCACGGGGGGCACCGCCACCGGAGCCGGCGCCTATGATGCGGGGACGGTCGTGACAATATCCGAGACGGCGAACGCGGGCTATCGCACGAACGGGTGGTCGGGCACGGACGTTGCCAGCGTTGCATCGGCGTCCAGTTCCACGACGACGATCACAATGAATTCAAACAAGAGTTTGACCGCGGGCTTCGTGCAGCAGGTGACCCTGACCATCAATTCAGCCACCGGTGGCACCGCCACCGGAGCCGGAACCTATGACGTCGGAACCTCCGTGCCGATCACCGAGACCGCCAGCACCGGCTATCGCACAAACGGCTGGTCAGGTTCGACGAGCATCGTTGCACCCTCAAGCGCCTCCACCTCCATCCTTCTTAGTGCCAACGCCACCATCACCCCGGCCTTCGTCCAGCAGGTCACCCTGACCATCTATGCGGCCGCCGGCGGCACAACCACGGGCGCAGGCACCTATGATGCGGGCACCGTCGTGACAATTTCCGAGGCGGCGAATGCGGGTTATCGCGCAAACGGGTGGTCGGGCACAGACGTTGCCAGCGTTGCATCGGCGTCCAGTTCCACGACGACGATCACAATGAATTCGAACAAGAGTTTGACCGCCGGCTTCGTGCAGCAGGTGACCCTGACCATCAATGCGGCGGCGGGTGGAACCGCCACCGGTGCAGGCACCTATGACCTAGGAAGCGCCGTGCCGATCGTTGAAACCGCCAGCACTGGCTATCGAACCAACGGCTGGTATGGATCCAACAGCATCGTTTCACCCTCGAGCGCCTCGACCTCCATCGTCCTCAACGCCAACGCGACGATCAGCCCGGCCTTTGTCCAGCAAGTGACCCTGACCATCAATGCGGTCTCGGGCGGCACCGCCACGGGAGCCGGCACCTATGACGTTGGATCTTCCGTGCCGATCGTTGAAACCGCCAATACCGGTTATCGCACCAACGGCTGGTCCGGTTCCACCAGCATCGTCGCACCCACGAGCGCCTCCACCTCCATCCTTCTTAGTGCCAACGCGACGATCACTCCGGTGTTTGTCCAGCAGGTGACCCTGACCATCAATACGGTCACGGGCGGCACAACGACCGGCGCAGGAACCTATGATGTCGGAAGCTCCGTGCCTATTGTTGAGACCGCCAACGCAGGCTATCGCACCAATGGATGGTCCGGCTCGAGCAGCATCGTCTCACCCACGAGCGCCTCCACCTCCATCCTTCTCAGCGCCAATGCCACCCTCACCCCGGCCTTTGTCCAGCAGGTCGCCCTGACCATCAATGCAGCGACGGGCGGCACCGCCACCGGAGCGGGCATCTATGACGTCGGATCTTCCGTGCCGATCGTCGAAATCCCCAGTGCCGGCTATCGCACCAACGGCTGGTCCGGTTCCAGCAGCATCGTTGCGCCCTCGAGCGCCTCCACCTCCATACTTCTCAACGCCGACGCAACCATCACTGCAGCCTTTGTCCAGCAGGTGACCCTGACCATCAATACGGCCACGGGCGGCACAACGACCGGCGCAGGAACCTATGATGTCGGAACCTCCGTACCGATTACTGAGACCGCCAGCACCGGCTATCGCACCAATGGCTGGTCCGGTTCCAGCGGCATCGTCGCACCCTCGAGCGCTTTGACCTCCATCGTCCTCAATGCCGATGCGATCATCAGCCCAGCCTTCGTCCAGCAGGTGACCCTGACCATCAATGCGGTCACGGGCGGCACCGCCACTGGAGCCGGCACCTATGATATCGGATCTTCGGTGCCGATCGTCGAAACCGCCAGCACCGGCTATCGCACCAACGGCTGGTCCGGTTCCGGCGGCATCGTCGCACCCTCGAGCGCTTCCACCTCCATCGTCCTCAATGCCGATGCGATCATCAGCCCAGCCTTCGTCCAGCAGGTGACCCTGACCATCAATGCGGTCACGGGCGGCACCGCCACTGGAGCCGGCACCTATGATATCGGATCTTCGGTGCCGATCGTCGAAACCGCCAGCACCGGCTATCGCACCAACGGCTGGTCCGGTTCCGGCGGCATCGTCGCACCCTCGAGCGCCTCCACCTCCATCCTCCTCAATGCCGATGCGATCATCAGCCCGGCCTTCGTCCAGCAGGTTACCCTCACAGTCACTGCCGGCGCCGGCGGCACCGTCACGGGAAGCGGAACCTTTGACATAGGGAGCACAGAGCCAATCACGGCAACCCCGGCAACAGGTTACTCATTCAACGATTGGACCGGGGCGTCTCCGGCCAGTTCAACCTTGGGGACCACGACCATAACGCTCACAGGGGATCTGACAGTCGCCGCCAATTTCGCTCCCCTGCCTCCTTCGGCAATCATCAATGCTGCGCTCACAGCCTACACCGGATCCCCGTTCAATGTGACCAGCACGGCCACCGCCCCAGCCGACAACCTGACGCTCCATTCCATCGAATGGCTCTCGCCCTCGGGCACCTGGACGGTCAACTCTGCGGTCGCATCGGGGGGTGTCAGCAATCGGTCCCTCGGAATCAATTTCCCGACAACAGGCGTCTTTACGCTCAGGGCTGGCGCAAGCGACGACAACGGCGTGACCTGGGTCTACAGTCCCAGCGTGCAGGTCGCCGTCTCGAACGGAATATCCACCTACACGCTTGAGACCATGGCCGTTCCGAGCAGCGCGAGCCTCCTCGACTGGTACTCGCCGTCACCTGTCGTGCAGAAGACCTACCAGGTCCAGCACGTGAATCCTTAGTTTCGGCTCAATCCGGGACGATTCCGTTGGAGTCAAGGGAGCAGGCTTCTGTGGGGTCCGCTCCCCCAGCGGAATCGTCCCGGTTAACCCGAGGATTTCATGAAGCACGTGGAATCTTCGGGTTGAACATCAGGCGGCTCTTGCCGCCCAGGAGAAGTCCGGGCCGGCTGCCCGGTTTAGCGCATGAACTCGCCGACCCAGGGGTGCGCAGCCACAGCTGACGAGAACTTCTCCAAACCCAAATCCTCGCGGATAAGCGTGAGAGTGTCCAGGAGTTGGGCCGCAGGCACGCGTTTGTGGCACCGTTTGAAATGCGAAAGCAGGGCCGCAAGCGAGACTGCGGGCGGCTGCGGAAGGAAAGACTCGATGTCGACCGGGAGCTCCGCGAGCGCGCCGCTGCGAAAGAGGCAGTACCTGGGCGGATCCGCCAGAATCCAGGGACCGCTCCAACCTGGCTCGTGGCGCGCCAGGAAGTCGGCGAGGCGCTTCACATACGGCCGGTAGACAGCCGCGTCAAAATGCTCCAGGCATCCCGTGGGCACGGGCATCGCGTTGCAGACAAAAAAATGTATCTTCGCCCCAAACACGTTCTCGGGATCGACCGGCCTCGGCAAGCCCAGGGGATGGGTGATTCCAAACAGGGAAACGACCTTGGAGGGGAACATGTTGGGAGTCTGATTCGAAGGGAAAATGCTGCTATACTTGAATATAGCAGCAGACGGAGCCCTCCATGAATTATTTCTCAGCAGCCTCACTTGCCCTGGCTGGCATCCTCCCCGCCCCATTCGCGGCGGCCGTTGCGCAGGATGCCCCCCAGAACCGCGCAGTCGCGGAAGCAGTCCGAGCCCTGCCGATGCAGTTCGACAAGGTCCCGCTGGGCAACGTGGCGCGCCTTTTGTCCGCCCGCTTCAGCGTCACCGTTTCCATCGCAGCCAACGCGAAGGCGCCTGTCACCGGCAACTTCTCTTCCCTGGATTTGAAGGCAGCCCTGGCTGAGTGCGCAAGGCAGGCCGGGCTCACCGTCGTGCCGCTCGGCACCGCTGCCTCAGACGGCTTCTCGCTTGAGCCGCCCAAAGCGCAGCCTCCGGCCGGCCGTCCCGGCGGGAACGATACCAATCCCTCCGAAAAAAAGACGGATGATCGGGCGGCAATCGCCGCAGCGGCGGCCCGACGAGTCGAATTGTTCCGCCTTCGAAAGGCCCTTGCGGCGCAGGAACTGACATCGCAAGGCAGCGAATCAGCCGACGCCGCGACAGGCCGATGACGATTCGGCATAAGAAGGACGTTGTCCTCTTCCGTCTGAACACCCTCGAGATGCTGCAGGTCATGGAGGTGAACAGCATGGTGCATTCCATTTGGATTCAGTTCCTGCGCGATCTTCGCAAAGCCACACGCTTAAGGCGCTGGATTCCCAATAAGTTTCCAATGAAGATCTGCCATGAGGAACAAGGACGCGGCCATGTGCTGCAGTGCCGCGTGCAACTTTGGCGCTATTTTAAGGAAGTTGATGCAGCCAATCCACTTGAACGGGAAATTCGCGCCGAATTGCTCGCCCTCGGCCTGTCTGGCGACGCCGATCGCAGGACCGCTCGTTACGCCCCCTCCACTAAGGGGTAAATATTCGACGGAATGGGTCGATGGAAGGGTATCAGCCTTTTCCAATCCGTCGAAATGAACGAATCCTCCTACGTCCCGCCCTTGGGTGAATGCAAGGGTGAGCTTCTTTTGCATCCGGGCGAGAAAGCCGAGCTGCAAATCCGCTGTCATTTCACCGAGCTGATGCTTCAAAGCCGCGAGATCGAGGACCAGACCTGCGTCACGTACCTGCACCGGCAGGTGCAGCTCTGGGAAGCCCTCAAGAGCGTCACCGAGACCTGCTTCTCGCTGTGGTCACAGATTGGCGATGCGCACGGGGACGCATTCATCCGCGAGTCGCTGGCGATCAAGGAGCGCTGCGCCAAGGAAGGCCAGGAGCTCGTGCTGGCGGCGCTCAGGAATCCGATGCAGGCCAAGGCAATTGCCCGCGCGCTGATCCTGGGGCACAATTTCCTCCGCACGCTGGACATCTGCCTCGAGGCGCTCCTGCGCTATCCGTCGCAAAAGTCGGTGAGTCGCAAACCGGTGAGGACCGAGGTTGTCATCGACTGGGCCATCGGCGGGATACGCGACTGGCTGACCCACTATCCCTATTCCTTTGAGAAGGCGGCCCCCCGCACCCCGGCTTCCAGACCACCCCAGCGCATGGCCCACGTGAGCCGGCACTATTCGACAGATCGCAGCGTGCGGAGCCAGATCAGCCACAAGCAGATCGCAAACATCTTCATGCTCCGCGAAACCACGGTTGCCGATCTTGAGCGGCGCGGGCTGGCCAAATTGCGCGCCGCATTCGAGTCCGCCCAGGATGGGAATTTTGACCTGTCGGAACTGGCTGATGCCTAAGGCCCCCCGCCGCTGAGGGACTGCGGACCTCACAAAACGGTTCCCGCGGGGAGAACCGCCCCCTTGGGGACGACGAGGACGCCGTCGCGGATGATCACGGCCCCGTCGACGTAACGGCCGTCGGTCTTCCCGATGGGCGACAAATGACAGCCGTCGCCAATCCGGGCATTCTTGTCGATGATCGCGCGCCGGATCACGCATTGCCGGCCGATCCCGAGATGAGGCAGGCCCTTCTCCACGTTGACCTGCAGTTGCTCGGCCGTCTCGTAAAAATCCGCTCCCATGACGACAACATCCTCCAGATCCGATCCCTCCCCGATATACGAGCGAATGCCCAGGACACTATGCTTGAGGGTTGAATCCGTGATGATCGAGCCGTCGCCAATTACAACCTGGTCGATACTGCACTTGTTGAGTTTGGAAGCAGGCAGGCACCGGTCCTGCGTGTAGATTGGGCTTGTCGGATCGAAGAAATTGAAGGGCGGCAACGGCTGAGCGAGCGCTAGATTGGCCTCGTAAAAGGCACGCACGGTCCCGATGTCCTCCCAGTAGCCCTCGAAGATGTGCGCAAAGAGCCTCTTCGACCCAAGAAGGCTTGGAATGACCTCCCGGCCGAAATCGGTCATCGTGTTGAAGACGGCATCGGCGAGGACTGCGCGGTTGAAGACATAGATGCCCATCGAAGCGAGGCAGCATTTCCCCGCCGGCGGCGTCACCAGGCGCGCCCTGAGCGCCGGGCTCAGGGTCAGCCCGTCGATCACTTTGGGATCCTTTGGCTTTTCCACAAATTCCCGGATTTCCAAGTCATCGCCCACTCGCATCAGGCCGAGACCCTCCACCCTTGAAACCGGGCAGGGAATCGCGGCAATGGTCACTTCCGCCCCGGATTTCTCGTGTTCGCCGAGGATCTTGCGGAAATCCATCTTGTAAAGCTGGTCGCCGGAAAGGACCAGGACGTAGTCGTGGGGAAACGCGCGGAAATGAACCAGGTTCCGGCGCACGGCGTCGGCCGTGCCCTGATACCAATCCACGCTCTTCTCGGTTTGCTCTGCGGAGAGTATATCGACGAAACCGCCGCCAAACGGGTCGAAGTGGTAGGTGCTCTGAATGTGCCGGTGCAGGGAGGCGGTGTTGAACTGCGTCAGCAGAAAAATCCGATTGATGTCGGAATTGATGCAATTGCTGATCGGAATATCGACAAGGCGGTACTTGCCGGCGAGCGGCACGGCGGGCTTGCAGCGCTCGAGGGTCAACGGAGACAGCCGCGTGCCACGGCCTCCGCCCATGATCACGGCAACCACCTGTTTTTGGGTTATCATGGCGAATTTCCTGGGGTGAGAATCAAGGTTGCGGTCTCAATTAGCTTGCCCAGTCATTGCGCCGACCAGTATTTTTATCCAGCCAATTTCATCAACTTATGTGCGGTATTGTCGGGTACGTCGGCAGGCAGAAGGCGACGGCCATCCTGCTGGAGGGTCTCAAACGCCTGGAGTACCGGGGATATGACTCCGCGGGCATTGCCGTCCTCCAGGGAGGCCGGCTCGAAGTTGCCAAGAAGGTCGGCCGTGTCGAGATTCTCGTCCAGGAAGTTTCCAGGCACAGATTGAGCGGGACAACTGGAATCGGGCACACGCGCTGGGCGACGCACGGCGGCGTGACCGACGCGAACGCCCATCCGCATCTGAGCAGCGACGAAAAGTTCGCCCTCATCCACAACGGGGTGATCGAGAACTACACGCAGATGAAGTCGTTTCTCGCGGGCAAAGGCTACACGTTCAAGTCCCAGACCGACACGGAAGTCCTCTGCAACCTGATCGCCTATCACTACGCGAAAGAGCCCGTCGGGCGGAACGGCCACAGCCGTTTCCTCGAGAGCGTCCGCAAGACGCTGCGGCATGTCGAGGGGACTTATGGCATCGCGGTGCTCTGCGTGGATTTTCCGGGCGAGCTCGTCGCGGCCCGCAAGGCATCGCCTCTCATTCTCGGCGTCGGGGACGGCGAGTACATTCTGGCCAGCGATGCCTCGGCCCTGATCAGCCGCACGCAGAACGTCGTCTACCTGAAGGACGGGGAACTCGTCCACGTCACAGGCACCGGATTCGCCATCTCCACCCTGGACCAGGCCGATGTCTCGCCGGTCGTGGACCGGATCACCTGGTCGGTCAAGGACGCCGACATCGGCGGCTACAGCCACTTCATGGAGAAGGAGATCTTCGAGCAGCCCCAGGCGCTCGAAAACAGCATGCGCGGCCGCTTCTCGGAGGACGGAAGCACGGCGCAATTCGGCGGGCTGAACCTCACTCCCGGCGAGTTTCGGCAGATCGACCGATTCATGTTCTGCGCCTGCGGCACGGCGTGGCACGCGTGCCTCGTCGCCGAGCACCTCATCGAGCGTTTCGCCCGCCTTCCCGTCGAGGTCGATTACGCGTCGGAGTTCAGGTACCGCAACACCCCGCTCGACCGTCACACGCTCTTCTTCGTCATCAGCCAGTCCGGCGAGACCATCGATACCCTCGGCGCCCTGCGGGAGGCAAAGCGAAAGGGCTACCGCGTCCTTGGAATCAGCAACGTCGTCGGTTCAACGGTCGCGCGCGAGGCGGACGGCGGAATATACCAGCACGTCGGACCGGAGATCGGCGTCGCCTCCACGAAGGCCTTCACCTCCCAGCTCCTCATCGGCGCGATGGTCGCCCTCTACGTCGCCCGGATGCGCGACATGAGTTTCGCCGACGGTGCGGAGATTGTGAAGGCCCTGAAGTCGGCGCCCGACCTCGTGCGCAAGGTTCTCGAGCAGGCGCCGCGGATCAAGGAGATTGCCAAGCGATTCGCGCATTCAAGCGACTTCCTCTTCCTCGGACGCCTGTCGCTCTTTCCGATCGCACTCGAGGGGGCCCTCAAGCTGAAGGAAATCTCGTACATCCACGCCGAGGGCTATCCGGCGGCGGAAATGAAGCACGGACCGATCGCCCTCATAAGCGAAAAGTGCCCGACCGTCTTCCTCGCCCCAAAGGGCGAGGTGTTCGCCAAGATCCTTTCCAGCATGCAGGAGATCAAGGCGCGAAAGGGTCCGATCATCGCCGTCGCAACCAAGGGAGCGGAGTTTCCCCCGGGCCTCGTCGACGAGCTGATTCCGATACCGGAGTGCCACGAGGCCGTGCTGCCTATCGTCGCGTCGGTGCCGGTGCAGCTGCTCAGCTACTATATCGCCGTTGAGCGGGGCTGCGACGTGGACAAGCCCCGAAACCTGGCAAAATCGGTGACGGTGGAATGAACTCGGAGGTTCTGGGGCTGCCTGGACAGCTCTGGCAGTCGCTCGGGCTCACGCTAAAGCTTGCCGCCACGACAGCTGCCATCCTCGGCGTCGGGGGGCTTCCCCTCGCCCATTGGCTGAACAAGAGCCGGTGGCGCTTCACGCCGGCGATCGAGACTCTCGTCACACTCCCTGTTGTCCTCCCCCCGACGGTGATCGGATTCTACCTGCTGCTCATCTTTTCGCCGAATCACCCGCCGGGCAGCTGGTGGCGGGATGCGACCGGGTCGACGCTCGTCTTCTCATTCGCCGGCCTTGTCATCGCCTCCGTCTTTTATTCCCTGCCCTTTGCCGTCCAGCCGTTCCAGGCGGCTTTGCGCGCCGTGCCCGCGGAACTCCTCGACGCCGGAGCCGCCCTGGGGGCGCCGCCCTGGCGCGTCTGGTATCGCCTCCACCTTCCGCTCGCCTGGCGGGGCGTGACGGCCGGGCTCACGCTGGCCTTTGCCCACACCCTGGGCGAGTTCGGCGTCGTTCTGATGATCGGCGGTTCAATCCCGGGCGTCACGAAGGTGGCAAGCATCGCCCTTTATGACGAGGTGCAGGCGATGAATTACGGGCAGGCGCACGAATTCGCCGCACTCCTTCTCGGGCTCTCGTTCGCCCTTCTCCTCGCCGCCAACCTGCTCCAGCGCCGGAGCAGCCGGTTCAAATGAAGCGATTGGCAAGCGGCGCACTGAGCCTGGCGGCCGTCCTGGGCCTCGCGGCTGCGGCGGAACCGCCCGCTCCGCCGCCGCTGCAGATCGAAGGGGTCCCCTCCCCGGCTGCGCGCGGTGCGCGTTCTCCCGTCCTCGCAGTGGGGCCCGACGGCATCGTATGGATGGCCTGGTTCGAGCCCGTTTTGCCCGATTCCGCCGCCTGGGTCCTGCGCTGCTCCGAATTCGATCCGGCAACCGGACAATGGCGGAGCGCCCATTCGATGGCCCCGGCCCGGGAATCGGACACCGGGGGCGACGGCTTGCCATCCCTTGTGGCGTGCGGGAACGGGCGGCTCTTTGTGTCGTGGTCGAAACCCTCCGCCGGCGCAGGCTCCAGCCTCTCCTTCTTCAGCAGCTCCACCGACGGCGGGTGCACATGGACGGCCCCTTCCCTCCTGTCGAGAAGAGAAGGTGACGCCGCTTTTCCCGCGCTCGCCACGTTGGCCGATGGTCGAGTCTTGGCCGCGTGGCTCAATCGGGGCGGGCAATCCGGCCCGGACACCGGCGCTGGCCTCTATCTCCGCTTTCTGACCGGTCCCCTGGCGGCGGCGCCCGATTGGCTCCTCGACGGTCATGCGGCTGGCAATAGCCAGCCCGATCTCGCGCCGCTTCTCGACGGTGGAGTCCTCCTGGCCTACCGCGGCCTTTCGGAGGCCGGAATCGCAGATCCCAGGATTGCCCGGCTTCACGGGCGAAAATGGGAAAATCGCCGCTCGATCAGCCCCGATGGCTGGAAAGGCGACAGGGCGGATGCGGGGGGGCCGTGCATAGCCGCGGATGGCGGACGCCTGGTCGCCGTTTGGCGCACAGCGAATCCTGCCGACCCGCACATCCTGGTTTCCACCTCCCCTGATGCCGGTGCCCGATTTCTCGCCCCCCTGCGGGTTAACGCCGGAACTCCGGCAGGATTGCCCGGGGTGGCGCTTCTGCACGACGGAGCGGCTTTGATCGTTTGGAGCGAGCAGGATCCGGCTGGCTCGGTCGGGGTCTGGGTGCGGCGGCTGGCGCCGGATTTTTCGTTGAATGCCCCGATGTATCTCGAGCCTGTCCCCGCGCAAGGCCCGGCGGCCGTTCCGCAAATCGCCATTGTGCACGACTACGCGGGCGACGTGTTGGCCGCCCAGGCGATCATCGCCTGCCGCACGTCCGGCGGCCCGCCGGGCGTGCGCACCGTCCTTCTCAACATTCCGGAGGCGGATCTGCTCTCGACGGCTGATGAGAACTGCCATTGCTCTCCCACTCCGATGCAGCTTGTCGGCTATTCGCTGCTCGGGACGGTGGTCTCCCTTTCGTCCGACCGGACTTCGGCCACGATTGAATCCGACGCCGTGCCGGGTGTCCTGGATGCCGGCCGCCACGTTTATGCGATAGACCCCTGGCTCGGAGCCCTCCTCCAGCCCGGCCGCGAATGCCTGGCGCACATCATCCGCAAGGACGGCCAATGGCGCCTCCTCGACGCCAGGCTCCTGGACACCGGCCACTAGAACGGTTTTCTCCGAAGCGAGTCGCCGGGCTCACTCAATTCCGAAAACCGCCTTTGCGTAATTGTCCACGCTGAAGGGCTGCAGGTCCTCGGCTTGTTCGCCCAACCCGATGAAGAAGACGGGGATCTTCAGCTTCCTGTAGATTCCAACGACCGCCCCGCCCCGGCTCGTGCCGTCGAGCTTGGTCACGACGAGGCCCGTCAGGCCAAAGCTCTCGTGGAACACCCGGGCCTGTTCGATCGAATTCGCTCCGAGCGAACCGTCCACCACAAGCCAGCGATGATGGGGCGCCGCCGGATCGTTTTTCTGAAGGACGCGGCGGATCTTCGCCAGCTCCTCCATGAGGTTGCTCTTTGTGTGCAGGCGCCCAGCCGTGTCGATCAGGAGGTAGTCGCGGCCGCGCGCCTTTGCAGCCCGCCAGGCGTCAAATGCCACGGAGGCGGCATCGGCGCCCGTGTGGCTCGAGACCAGCTCGAGGTCCAGGCGTTTTGACCACACCTGGAGTTGCTCGATGGCAGCCGCCCTGAATGTGTCGGCCGCCGCAAGGGTCACGCTCTTGCCATCCTGCTTCAGGCGCCAGGCCAGTTTGGCGCACGTCGTGGTCTTCCCCGATCCGTTGACACCGATGATCGCAATCACGATGGGCCGGGCGGGCGCCGGACCGCCGGAATCCCCCGCCAGAGCCCCCTCGCTTCCCTCAAGGATGCGCCTCAGGACGCCGGCCCCGATCTCCGCCGCCTGCCGGCCCCGCAGATCCTTGTCTTTTTGGTACGCCGCCTTGATCTCCGCGATGATTTCGGCCGTGGTCTCAACGCCGAAATCCGCCGTATAAAGGGCCTCCTCAAGCTCGTCCAGCGACGCGGCGTCTATCGTGAGGCCGCCGAAGAGCCCGTGGGTTCGCGTCGCGATCGCCGCGACCGTCTTCGCCAGGCCCTCCTTGAACTTCCTGAAGGCTCCAATCATCAATTATGTTCCGGCCTCGGCCTTCCTTGCATCGCGGCCCAACTGGCCTTTCAGCCTGTCGAGAATCCCGTTGATGAACCTCTTCGCGTCGGCATTCGAGAATTGCTTGGAGAGGTCGATCGCCTCGTTGATGGAGACGACCGGAGGAATGTCCATGCGGAACATCATTTCGAAGATGGCCACGCGCAGGATCGCGAGATCTATCTTTGCGATCCGGTCAAATTCCCAGTTCTGCGCAAGTTCGCGAATATGGCCGTCGATCTCGGCCGCATGCTCGATCGTGCCGTGGATCAGCTCCTCTCCGAAGGCGTAGTAGGCCCGCGGCTGCTCCTGGCCGGTGAAAAACACGCGCAGGTCGGCCTCGACGCTCGAGGGAGGATTGATGCTCCAAGCATACAGGTATTGGACAGCGGTCACGCGGCCGTCCCGGCGTTGCGCGAATTGGGCCCGGCTCATTTGGAGAGCACCCCGCCGAGAGCGGCCATCGCCAGGGCTGCGCGGGCAAACTCCGCTCCCCGGTCAATCTTCCCCAGGCACCGGTCGGCCGCCTGCGCCTCGTTCTCCGCCACGACGACGCCGTTGATGACCGGCCGGCGGGCGTCCAGGGCGACCCGCTGCAAGGCATGGGTCACCGCCTCTGCAATCAATTCGTAGTGGATCGTGTCGCCGCGGATGATGACGCCAAGCGCGATAAGAACGTCGGGTTTGCGCCTCTGCGCGAGGAGTTGGATGGCCGCCGGAAGCTCGTTCGATCCGGGCACGCGAACAACGGTCAGATTTCTCTCCTTTACGCCCGTCTTCCGCAGCACGTCGACCGCCTGGCGCAGAAGCGCCCCCACGAACTGCTCATTGTACCGCGCGGCGGCTATGCCCACTTTGAACGGCGCGCCGGAGATTTCGGCAGACTGCGGAGCGGATAGACTCATGGCTTGGCGTTGCGTGACAACCTAAACTGCGGAACGTTTAAGTGCATCGAGCTTTGCCATTTCCGCAACCAGAAACACTTGCTGGAAGAGGCCCCATCGGCGCTGGAATGGATCCCCCTCATCTGCCCAACCGTTCGCGCAGCTGCGCCAGGAAAAGGCTTTGAGGCGCAACAGGCCTTCCGAAGGACTCCCAATACGCATCGCCGCGATGCACGACGGCGCGGCAACCGATCGCCCAGTTCTGGGCCGTCGGCGGCTGCTCGACGATCATCTCGTAGGCCGTGCAGTTCCATGCGACCTGATTCGCTCCGGCCCAGCCGTGGCCGGACCCCATGTTGCCGCGGTTCTGGATGTTGAGCGCCCCGTCGCCACGCCTGCGATCGCTTGCCTGCCGTGGCGGCACGATCCTCACATTGTCGTACAGCACGCCCGCCGACCACCGGTGGTGCGGGCCGCTGTCGGCGTGCACCTCCTCGGCCAGGCAGTCGAAAAAAACGTTCGGCCCGGCCGCAACCGAGTGCATGACGAAATCGTGCCGGCCGTTGCGCGCATAGCAGTGCTCCACCAGGGTCAACTGCCCGTCGAGCGCAAAACTGTAGCGCCGGCCGCCCGTGATCTGCGAAACCGGGTCAAGGCAGGAACAGGAATCCACCGTCACCGCCCGGCTCGCCTTGTGGACATACACGCAGCTGTAGCCGAAATGGACCGAGGTCACGCCCCTCACCCATCCGTTGTGCACAGCGACGACCTCCACAAACACCCACCCGTGCCTTTCGTCCGTCGAGCTTGAAAACTCCGAATCGCCGCGCAGATTCTCCACGCCCACCTCGCGCAGGGAGCCATCCCGCTCCGCGGCCACGACCTCGCCGCCGCCGTATCTTCCCTCAAGGGAGTTCACGAGGGGCGCATCGAGAGCGATCGCCCGCCCCGAGATCGCCGTGATCGCGCGGCTGAACAGCAGGTCCTTTGAACCCGGCTTCCATTGGACGACAGTCTTGCCTTCCGCCGGCGGAATCCGGTCCATTCCGATGTCATGGATCCACGCCGCGGGGCTGGGACGGCGGATCACGATTTCCTCCCCGACCGCCAATCCGTCCGCATCGTCCAGGTGAAGGATGCGAGCCCCGACGGGAACATAGCTGTCCATGATCGCGTGGCGCAGGCCGCGCGCAGCGTACGGCACATCGCGCTCAATCGGCTCTCCATTCTCGTCGCTCGCGGGACGGGGTTCGCGCCCCCCAAGGACGATCAATGATCGCTGCGTTGCGCCGGTCGCGACAAGCACTGTGCCGTCGTCCCCCTGGCCTTCGCCGCGAAGGACAACACCGCCGGTGTGCAGCCAAATCGAGCCGGCGATCGGATGCCTTCCCCTCTTCAGCAGGACCGCGCCGCGCCAGCCCCGCGCATCGGCGGGCATCTTGGACACCCGGTCGATGGAAGCCTGGATCCGGGCTCCGGCGTCACCTGCGGCCGGCTCGACAACGGCCTGGACCGGCACGTCTGGGAGCGCAACCCCGCCGCCCCGGTAGCCCACGTTCGAGAAATCCGGTATCCGGTTGCCCTGCGCATCGCTCTTGTAGACGAGTTTCCCATCCGGGCCCGGATGCACCCACTGGCTGAAATTCGGCGCCGCCGGCTCGGCCGCGCGCGCGACAAAGGCAAGCGCAAGAAACGCCAGGGGACGGATGGTCATGCCCGGACTGATAGACGACTCTGTCCCGAAACGGCATCCTTTTCTCGGGTGCGGGTTTTTCGGAGAACGCTCAACTCCGGACTGTCCATGGCGGCGGGGCTTGCTCTATGTTCCTGGCCGTTGTTTCGATCCCATGATCGCATGAACCCCCACCGCTTCGCCTCCGCCGGAGCCATCGGCCTCGCTCTCGCAATCCTGGCCGCCGCCCCGTCCGCCGCCGGACAGCAGATTTTTGCCCTTAGAATCTTTCCCAATCTCGAGGGCAACATCGAGCGCCCCCTCCGCTACAGGCCCGATGGAGCCGATTTCGTCATTGAGAACGGTGCGGAATTCTTCAACCGGTCGCTTTACGGCGGCAACACCGCTTTCCGGGTCGACGGCGGCGACAAGCCCGAGTTCGTCCTCTACCTGCCCGGCCGGGGCGGCAATCTTCGCCTCGGGGTTTGCGCGCCCGCCGGCGCAAAATGGCTGCATCAGGCGGAACGGATCACCTCCCGCTATCGTCCAGGAGAGTTGCTCTATGAGGTGCACGACCCCCTGCTCGGCGACCAAGGCGTCCTGCGAATCGAGGCGCTCGCCTATGACCAGACGGAGGGACTCATTGTGCGCGCCACCGCCGTGAACACCGGTTCCGGCCTCGAGCTGGTGTGGGCCTACGGGGGCGTCAGCGGCCAGCGCGGCTCGCGCGACGGCGACATCGGGACCGAACGCGTGCCGATCAGCGAGTATTTCCAGCTCCAACCCGAGTTCTGCCGCGGCAACACCTTCGAGATCGGGTCCGGCTCCTTCACATTGACGGCGAATGCAGCCACGATCGCCGGCCTCGCTCCCGAGGGTGCCCGCCTTGCGGTCGGCGATGCCCGGCAGTGGAACAATCTGCCCGCCCTGCTGGCCGGCGCAGCCGCGCCATCGCCCAAACTGCCGATCATAGTCGCGCGGGCTTCCCTCACCGCAGGTCGGCCGCTTCTCCTCTCCCTCCAGCGCCTGGCGGTCAACGCCGCCGTCGCGCCGGATCTGTCCACCTACCGGGAAGTGAGCACCGATCCGCGGGGCGCAAGCCGCAAGCCGGCGAGCCTCACACTCGCTCCCATGTTCGCTGCAGCGGATCTGCCGCGCCATTTTTCCGAGGCCGAGGCCCATTTCGCGGCCTTGCGCACCCGAGTCGCAGTCGACACGCCCGATGCCTTTCTCAATGCGTCGGTGGGCGCCCTGAATGTGGCGGCCGACGCCCTGTGGGACGAGCCTCAGCAGGCCATAATGCACGGCGCGATCGCCTGGCGGACGAAACTCCTTGGATGGCGCGGACCCTACGCCTTGGATGAGCTCGGGTGGCACGACCGGGCTCAGGCCAATGAAACCTATTGGGCCGGACGCCAGAATGCCGATCCCATCCCGGCAGCCGTCCCGCCCCCGGAGGAGCGCACGAATCTGGCCCGCAACGAGACCGGTCTGCACAGCAATGGGGACATTTCGAACAGCCACTACGACATGAACCTCGTCTACATCGACGCGTTGTTTCGTCACCTGCTCTGGACGGGAGACCGGGATTTCGCAAAGAAGATGTGGCCGGTCGTCGTGCGCCATCTGGCGTGGGAGCGGCGGCTCTTCCGCCGCGAGTTTGGTCCGGAGAAATTGCCGCTCTACGAGGCCTATGCCGTGATCTGGGCGAGCGACAACCTGCAATACGGCGGCGGCGGCACCGCCCACGCGTCTGCCTACAATTACTACCACAACAAGATGGCCGCCAGGCTCGCGCCGCTTGTCGGGGCGGACCCCGCTCCCTATGAGCGGGAGGCGGCCCTGATCGCCCGCGCAATGCGCGAGCTTCTCTGGTTGCCCGATCGGGGCGAATTCGCGGAGTGCAAGGATCTGCTGGGCCGACAGCTCGTCCACCCCAGCGCGGCAGTCTGGACCTTTTACCACACCATGGACTCCGAGGTCCCCACGCCGGCGGAAGCCTGGCAGATGACCCGGCAGGTCGACCGGGACATCCCGCATCTGCCCGTGCGCGGCCCCGGTGTGCCCGAGGGCCTGCACACCGTCGCGGAGAGCAACTGGATGCCATACGACTGGTCGATCAACAATGTCGTGATGGACGAGGCCGTGCACACCGCCCTCGGGTTCTGGCAGGCGGGCCGCCCGGAGGAGGCATGGCGCATCACCAAGGGCTCCGTCCTCGCCACCATGTTCATGGGGATCTCGCCCGGCAACGTCGGCACCCTGACCTACCTCGATGTATATCGCCGCGAGTCCCAGCGGGATTTCGGCGATGGGGCGGGAGCTCTGTCGCGTGCGATCGTCGAAGGCCTGTTTGGCGTGAAGCCCGACGCTCTTGCGGGCGAACTGCTCCTGAAACCGGGTTTTCCTGCGGATTGGGACCATGCCAGCCTGCGGCATCCCGACCTCTCGTATTCTTTCCTTCGAAACGGCGACCGCGACACATATATCGTCGAACCCGCGTTCGCCCGGCCGCAGAAGCTGCGCCTGCAGCTCAAAGCGGTTCGCGAGCGAGTCGCCTCTGTTGAAATCAACGGACGGGCGGCCCGGTGGCGGCTGCTGGCGCCGTCGGGGGCGCCGACCTACGCCGAGATCGAGGCCCCGGCCGAAGCAAGGACGCAGATTGCAATCACCTGGGCCGGGGCGCCCGTTCCGCCCGAACCGCCACCCGCTGAACCGGTCCTGCCGGAGGCGCCCATGCTTGCCCTGGATCCGCCCCCGCCCGGCGCGACCCTGTCCACCGTCGATCTGGCGCCGTATTTCAACGACCGGGTGACGCAGATCTTCCGCAACGAATACCGCGCCCCCCGGTCGCCCTTTGTCTCGCTTGCGCTGCCGAAGCAGGGCCTTGGCGCGTGGGCCGGCCTTGTCAACGCCTCCGCGGAAATCGACGACTCCGGCCTGCGCGCCATTGCCGCAGGAAACGGCGGCAAGATCGTGCTGCCCAATGGGGTGCCGTTTTCGACCCCGGGAGAGCGGGATGCAAAGAACATCCTCTTCACCTCGCAGTGGAAGAACTACCCGGCCGAAGCGGTGGTGCCGCTCGCCGGGCGCGCCCGCCAGCTTTACCTGCTGATGGCCGGATCGACCAATCCCATGCAAAGCCGTCTGGACAATGGCGAGGTCATCGTCACCTACCTCGACGGCTCCGCCGAGCGCCTGGCGCTGGAAAACCCGACCACCTGGTGGCCGATCGAAAGGGATTACTTCATTGACGATTTCCAGTTTCGCCGGCCGGGTCCGCTGCCCCCCCGCGTGAATCTGAAAACGGGGGAGGTGCGCATGCCCGACCCTGTAAATTTCAAGGGCAAGGGCGGGGCCGTTCGCGGCGGGGCCGCAACCGTCCTTAGCCTGCCGCTGCGTGCGGACAAGGAACTCCAGTCTCTCATCGTTCGCACCCTGGCCAACGATGTCGTGATCGGACTGATGAGCGCGACCTTGCTGCGGCCGGACTCCGGGCCCCGCTGAAGAATCCCGGAGTCACCCGTTGGAGTCCAGTAGCGTCATTCTCCGGGTTGACTTGACCAAAAATAGGTCATGCTTATGACTTACCTCATGACCATGCTGACCGTCTCGAAGGCCAAGGCCCAGTTCAGCGGCATTGCCCGAAAAGTCGTCCGTTCACGCAAGCCTGTGATCGTTCGAGTGCCCGACGGATTTATCCAGATTGCGCCCTATGAGCTCCCCCAGGAGGTTCCGGCCTTTCCGAAGGGAAGTCTGAACCTGATGGCAAGGGAGAGCGAACTGCACAACACTTTTGGCGACGCGCTCTGAGCGCCCGTACGGTCGACCGACCTATGAATCGCTGGGACGTAGTCTTCCTGCGCACGGAGGAAAAGGAACGTGACGGACATCCGGCCGTCGTCCTTTCTCCACCCGACATCCTGGACGACCCGAAGCAACAGCGCTTTAACGTCGTCCTTGGAACCAAGAAACAGCCAGCCGAGCAGGCTCGTGGCCACCATGTCATACTCGACGAAGCCGATGGGCTGGAATTCCCGACGCTGGTCGATTGCTCGCTGGTTTACGTCGCCCGCAAGTCTTCCGTTTTGCGTTCAAGCGGTTCTGTGACGGTCCATCGGCGCCAGCAGATCCAGCGCCTCTTACGAGGCTACCTTGGCCTCGGGTGAGTTTCCCGAGACGGCAACCAATCGACAACCAAGCTGCGTGCTCACCCGGCAATGCGCGGCTCCAGCGGCGTCCATCATGCCCGGGCATGGGATCCATCGCGGATCGAAAGGGTCTGCGCCAATGGCCGGGGAGCGGGCATCAACTTAGGTTTGCGGTTGGGAGGAAGGAATGACGTGGGCGAGGCGGGGGATCCGGCGGCATACGAGCACAAGTCCCTGGCGCCCCTCCGTGTCGATCAGGCCCGTCGCAAAATGGAGCGGCTGCTGGAAATAAATCCCAAGGGGAAGGAAGACCCGATTATACCACCGCATCGCCGTAGCCGGACGGTTCGAAAGCCACCACATTCCCCATGTGACGAGCCGCCCGTTGGAAGGCTTCATCCCGAATCCGGCGCTCCTCTCCAAGGTCAGCCCGCATTCCGAAAGCAACGCGACCAAAGTGCCAGGCCCGTAACGGCGCACATGCCCGACCATTTCGTCAAACGCCGTCCAAAGCGCGGCATGCAGAGGAACCGAGAACACAAGCGCGCCGCCATCCTTGAGAACCCTGCCTATTTCCATGAAGACCCGCCGGTCGTCCTCTATGTGCTCGATCACGTCGAAGCCGGCGACCAGGTCGAACTCGCCGTCGCGGAATGGAAGTCTGGCCATGTCCCCGGTTTCGGCGATCCCGCCGCGCTCATTCAGGTGTCCAACCGCCGTCGAGCTTAGGTCGATGAAATGAGTCCCGGCGATCGGCAGGCGCGGATGCATTCCCGGGCCGAGTTCCAGGCGAACCGGGGCCGAAGCCAGCAATCCCGAGATGACCGGCCAGGTGTTGAATCGCTCCGGACGGATGAATCGCGCCCGCGACCACAGGCCATCGTAGAACTCGCGGTTTTTCGCCGTTATCGAGCCATCGGATCGTTGTGCCATGGCATTTCGATTGTGGGCTAAAGTCCCGGCTTGTCCAGTTCCCACGGCCGGCATCCCGCGGGATTCGGCCTGCGCGCCCGCCACCCGACCTACTCCTTTCTGCGATTGTAGGTCACAAGATAGAGCTTTGTTCCCGCGACGGTCTTGAACTCTGCGGGGCGCTTCGCACCGGAAAGATCGTAGCAGATGCGGAGCGTGTCCCCGTTGAGCTCGAAGATCGCCGGAAAGGTCTTTCCATTATTCGGACCCTCGGCGCCGGTGATGGTCATGCCCTTGAGCGTGGTGGCGGAATCGACCGAATAGGTGCCCCTGTCGGGCTCATCTCCCACAAAGACCTCATACCTGCCGTTCTCCAGCTTGAGGCTGATGATCTTCAAGACATCGTCGCTCATGGGTTGTCCGGCCAACTCGGCTTCGACAGGCTTCCAATGCCCTTCAACTGCTTTGGCATCGTCGTGCGAGTCGGCGGCGGACGCCGCAAGCGATGCGGCAATGGCGAGCCAGCTATAGAGGATGTATTTCATGATGCGAGGGATCGTTGGGGGATTGCGAAATAAGGGAGCCAAAAGCGAAGCCCGGCGGGCGGGAGGGCGCCAGGAGTTGACGTTTTCCTATGTCGTCCATCGGTGTCTTGGCCAAACGCTCGAAGTTGCCCGTCCCGCATTTATTTGCAAATGACGCCGGAAAGTCGCCGAAGACGATGGCCGCAGGACTCCTGAAGGATCCATCCCGCCTTGCGCTGCGAGGATTGCTTTGCACTTTCACAGGATGCACCCGCTGGCGACATTGTCCGAGATTGAGTCCATTGCTCCCAGAATCAACGCAGTCGTGCCGCCCACGCCCCAGTATTCATGGCCGCTTCTGAACGCACGGGCCGGATGCGAACTGTGGGTGAAGCACGAAAATCACACAGCGATCGGATCGTTCAAGATCCGCGGCGCGCTTAATTATATGGACCAGCTGCTTGCGCGGGAGCCGCAGACGCGGGGCGTTGTCGCCGCGACCCGCGGAAATTTCGGCCAGGCTGTGGCTTTCGCAGCTTCCCGCCATGGCCTTTCCGCCACGATTGTGGTGCCGCATGCAAACAGCGCCGAGAAAAACCGCGCGATGCGCGGCCTCGGCGCCGAGTTGGTTGAGCATGGCGAGGACTTCCAGTCCGCGCTGGTCCGCTCGGAATCTTTGGCGGCCGAGCGACGGCTGCATTGGGTGCCCTCCTTCCATCGCGACCTCGCCTGGGGCAACGCCGTATCCATGCTCAATTTTCTCCGAAACGCCCCGCTGCTGGACTGCATTTACATCCCGATTGGCCTGGGTTCGGGTGTCTGCGCGCTCATTTCGGCGCGGGACGCGCTCGGGCTGCGGACAGGAATTGTCGGCGTCGCCTCGGATCGCGCGCCGGCCATCGCCCTGTCGTTTGAGGCCAAGCGGTTGGTTCAACATGCGGCATCGACTCGAATCGCCGATGGGATGGCTTGTTCTACCCCCAACGGCGATGCACTCGAGCATGTCCTGCGCGGTGTCGAGCGCATCGTGCGCGTATCGGACGACGAGACAGAGGGCGCGATGCGCGCTTACTTTTCCGACACGCACAATGTTGCCGAAGGGGCCGCCGGCGCGGGTTTGGCCGCGGTCCTGCGGGAGCGCAGCACCGTCAATGGCAGGCGCATCGGAGTTGTGTTCACCGGCGGCAACGTCGATTCAAGCACGTTCGCGCGGGTCCTGTCGGAGGCGTAGCCGGCATGCCATCGTTGCGCGGTTGGATCCTTTCCCCCAGTTCAATGTTCACGCGTTTCGGGAAATCACGAAGATCGATACGGTCGCCAGCCCCACGGAGGCGAAGACCAGGATCAACCCATACGCCAGGATGGTCAGCGCGAGCTTGAACGCGGTCCTGATGCGGTTCTGGCCGTAAGTCCTCCGATACGCGCAATAGATCAGCCAGAACATTCCCAACAGAAGGATGGTCCCGATAGCGCTTTCGACCCCTTTGCCAGCCTGCGATCCGAGCAATCCGCCGGCCTTGATCAGGATGAACGAAAGAAACGCAAGGGCTTGGATATGAATGGCAAAAATGAGGTGCTCGATGTATAGTCGGCCCGATCTTATGTAGATCAGCTTGAGCACCAAGGCGAGCAGGGGCACACAAAAAAACAGCATTGCCGGCAAGAGATGCCAATACTCATCCGTGAGGTTTCTTGCCCTTGCCGTGTCATTGGAGTCGAATGATATCCGCAGCGGGTCATCCAGCCAGCTCCGCCTCCCGGCGACGTTCGGCAGGGCGGAATCCACATGGGTTTCCGGCGTCAGCTTGGAATCCCGGGTCAATCCCGATTCAGGCGAGCGCCTATCCGTTTCCGGGATGTTTCCATTGGCCCCCACGACATCCGTCCCCGTCTGCGGAATCGCCGCATTTCTTTCAGCACGGGAAGTCGAGAAGCCGCTCATCAGGACGCTGGCCGCAAAAAACAGGAAGCTCGCAAAGAGATAAAAGCGGATGGGGTTGGTGTATTGTACCCGGCGGCCTGCAATGAACTCCGTCGTGAGAAACCCCGGGCGCGTGAAAATATACCGGGCGCTTTTGAAAAACTTTCCGTCGAAATGAAGGAATCCCTCAAGGGCCTCTTCCACAATGTGCCAAAAAGACCGGTTGTAGTCGATGTCGTGCTGCCCGCAGGCGGAACAGTAGGGCCCTGAAAGCGGCGCAGCGCAATTCTGGCAGCGGGTGGTAAGGAATAAGATGTGGTCGGGCATGATTCACGAACGCCCGCGCGGCGAAGGATCGTCCGGTCGCGCCAAGCCTCGAACGGAGTGCACGATCGCTAACCCATTGACGGGACGAGCTGTCCGTCTGCATACCAATACGTGCGTTGTTGCCAAAAAGCAAAAGGTCGGCCAGCCTGGCTCTTGCAAACAGAATGGCGCGCCTGTTGCCCGGTTGCTTGGGGCGGGCGAACACCCCAACCGGGCGTTGGCCCGGCAAAGGTCGTAGCTGGCGTCCGGCCCAAATTTGTCCGGCAATGAAGTTTGCGCGCCCAATGCGGACGATGATTCTTGGTTTTACACGACACTCTCATCGCGTGTTTAGTCTGAAACCATGGCTCACGAACAATGGACGGCGGTTGACCGCTACATCACCGATCTGCTTGTCGCAAATGATCCCGCGCTCGAGGGTGTGCTGAAAGCCAGTGCCGCAGCCGGACTTCCGGAAATCCATGTCACGCCCAACCAGGGCAAGTTTCTCCAGCTGCTGGCAACCATCCGCGGCGCCCGGAGCATTCTGGAGATTGGCACTCTCGGAGGCTACAGCACCATCTGGCTCGCACGGGGCATGCCTGCCGGAGGCCGATTGGTCACGCTTGAGTTCGATCCGCGGTATGCCGAGGTGGCCCGCGCCAACCTTGCGAAGGCGTCATTGTCAGCCGTCGTCGAGGTGCGGGTCGGTCGCGCGCTGGACACGCTGCCGCAGCTTGCCGCAAAGGGGCCCGCTCCGTTCGACCTGATTTTCATCGACGCGGACAAGGAAGGCTATCCCGACTACTTCACCTGGGCGTTGAGGCTTTCCCGCAAAGGCACCGTGATCATTGCCGATAACGTCGTGCGAAAGGGAGCGGTGGTCGACGCGGACAGCGCCGATTCAAGGGTGCAGGGTGTCCGCCGGATGAATGCACTCATCGCAAACGAGCCCCGCGTGAGCGCGACAACCATCCAGACGGTGGGCGCCAAGGGCTACGACGGCTTCATGATAGCGGTCGTCACGGCCGACGAATAGGCGCGGACCCATCCAAACCGCCGGCACCCAAGCCAACCTGGAGGACGCCGGCAGCCTCCATGCGTTCGCGGTCAGGGTCCGGCCACCGATGACGCGGCGGATTGCAGCGTCCAATAGATCGCGTAGCGCTCGTGGTGCAGGTGGTAAAAGGGCTCCAGAGTGACGTCCCGGGGCCGGCCGATGCCGCGGGTTCGGAATGTCAGCGCCTCGCCGGGCACCGGCTGCAAAGACGCGAGGATGGAGCCGGCTTCGCCAACGAGGACGGGAATGGCGGGCGCCGGCCACTTGGCGAACTTCCACTGGTCCTCCGCAAAAGTGCCGCCCTCCGGCATCCCTTCCGTTCCCAACTTGCCTGCCAGCACGATCGGACCATCGAGGATCGCCACGATCCCTGCGTTTCCCGGCAGCGCTTCCGTGCGCAGCGACATCGGCAGCCCGATCTCGACGATGTCCCCTTCTCTCCATTCCCGCTGGATTGTAACGTAGCCGGAGGCATTCGCCCGGGCGTCCACCGGATCGCCGTTCACGCGGATGGTCATTCCGGTCTGGCACCAGCCGGGCTTGCGCACCTTCAGCGCAAGGGCCTCCGCCTGCCGGGCGCCGATCCGCAGCCGCGTCAAAGGTTCCCCGGGAAACTTGGTCTCCTGGCGCAGAGTCAGGCCGCGTTCCCGCCAGACGAGTTCCGACGGGATGAACAGGTTCACATAAAGCGCCTGATCGTCGTGCAGGTAGATCTCCTCGCCGTACTTGGCGTGGTTTTCCATGCCGGTGCCGAGGCAGCACCAGAATGAATTGTCGGGCGTCGAGTAGGTCTTGAAATGGCCGGCCTTCATCGGGACGAAGTAGGTCACCATCCCGCTGTCGGGATCCTGCGAAGCCAGGATCTGGTTGTAGAGTCCCCTTTCGTAGAAATCCATCGCCGCAAAGTCCGGATCCCAGGCAAAAATGTGCTCCGTCAGCTTGAGCATATTGTACGTATTGCAGGTTTCGTCCGTCGCCACGCTCAGGTGCCTGGAAAAATCCGCGATCGGGAAGAAGTGCTCATTGTCGCTGTCGCCGCCGATCACGTGGGAGCGTTTCAGCGCCACTTCTCGCCAAAAATAACGGGCGATGTCCCGGTACTCCGCGCGGCCGGTCAATTCATACTCCCGGGCGGCCCCGGTGATCTTGGGAATCTGCGTATTGGCATGCAAACCGTCGAGAAGGTCTTCGCCCCTGGCGAGAGGGTCGAACACCGCCCTGTGGTTGAAGGCCTGGGCCAGCCGCAGGTGGTCGGGATTGCCGGTCACGCCATACAGGTTGGCGAGCACCTCGTTCATGCCGCCGTGTTCCGTCTTCAGCGCCCCCTGCATCTGTTCGGGGGTGAGGCGATCCACCCGGTACTTCACCCAATCGGCGAGCCGGTTCAGCACCGCCAGCGCCTGGGGGCTTCCGGTGTGAACGTACGCGTCGAGAAGGCCGGCCATGATCTTGTGCATGGTGTACCAGGGAGCCCAGACCGGCTTTTGCGCGTCGACCCGGTCGAAGAAGAACTCGGGGAATGCCGAAAGATACCCGGCATGGCAGCCATTCTCGGCCAGCCGTTCCTGGACTTTGGCCAGCTCGCCGACGAGGTAATCGGTTCGCTGCTTAAGCCGCTCGTCCCCGGTTGACGCGTACATCATGGCGCATGCCGAGAGGTAGTGGCCCATGGTGTGACCCCGCAGGCCGCTCGTCGGGCTTTCCCATCCCCCGTAGGCTTGCACGTACGCAGAGTAGGAAAAAATCCCGGCGGTGGAGCGGAACATCACCAAAAGCCGTTCGGGATCGAGCGAAAGGAGGTATAGCAAGTCGCGTTCCTGGGCGTCCCGGAACGGCCCGTCGAGAAGCCGGACCTGGCCGAGATCGAAATGCTCCAGCATGCGAACCGGAGCCGGCGCGGATCCGGCCAATGAGGCGGAAAGCAGAAGGACCACGCCTCCGACAACCATTCTTTTCATGGGGATGCCGACCAATCTGCCGGTTGCCGGGCCTTAATCAATGTTAACAAGCCTGAGCCAGCCCGGTCCGTCCGTGGAAGAAACTCTCGACGCGGGGTTGCAGCACGATTTCCTCTTGGCTGTCGCACCATGAACATTCTTATCGTCGTCGCGCACCCCAATACCGGAAGCTTCAACCATGCGATTGCGCATGCGGCGGCGGATGCCGCCCGGGCGGAGGGGCACACCGTCGTGCTGCACGACCTGTACGCCGAGCAATTCGATCCGCTGATGCTGGCGGAGGAGTTTCCGAAGGATGCGCCGCTGCCGCCCCAAGTCGCCCGGCATTGCGAAGACCTGCGGGCAGCCGACGGACTTGTGATCGCGCACCCGAACTGGTGGGGCCAGCCCCCCGCGATCCTGAAGGGCTGGATCGACCGGGTCGTGAGGCCGGGTGTCGCCTACGAGTTCAGGGCCGGCGACGGAGGCGAGGGCGTGCCGGTCGGTTTGCTCAAGCTGCGCGCCGCGCTGGTATTCAACACCGCCAACACTCCGCCGGAGCGCGAGACTACCCTGTTCGGCGATCCCCTGGAGGCAATCTGGATGAAATGCGTCTTCGGCCTGTGCTGCGTGCCCAACGCCGAGCGCCGCGTCTTCAGCGTCGTGATCGTAAGCACCGTCGGGGAGCGGGCCGCATGGCTGGACGAAGTCCGCGCAGCAGTGCGGAACCGGTTCCCGCCAGATCGGGCCTAGGGCTTGACCTGTTCGACGATCTCCAGGCCGTAGCCGTCCAATCCGACCACCTTCCGATTGCTGTTCGACAGGAGGCGAATCTTGCGCAGGCCGAGCGCGGCGAGAATCTGGGCGCCGATCCCGTAATCCCGGAAGCTCATGGGGGGCGGCGCCTCGCCCGGCTTTGCGTCCAGCCTGTGGATCAGCTCGGCTCCATTGGTCGGGTGCTCCATGTAAAGGACGGCGCCCGAGCCGGCCCTGGCGATCGCGTCGAGCGAGGCGGCCAGCGTAACCTGCGTGTCAAAGCCGCGCATCCGAAAGACGTCGCCGATGATGTTCTCGCTGTGCACCCGGACGAGCGTCGGTGCCGGTCCCATTTCGCCCATCGTGAGGGCGAGATGGTGCCGGTTGTCGAGCCGGCTGCGAAAGATGTGCATCGTGAATTCTCCGAACTCGGATGGAAACGGCCGCGAGCCCACCTTCTCGACCAGCTGGTCCTTCCGGGCGCGAAACTCGATCAGCTGGGCGATTGAAACCATTTTCAGCCCGAAGCGACGGCCGAACTCCCTCAGCTCCGGCAGGCGCTGGACCGATCCATCATCATTCACCAGCTCACAGAGGACCCCGCTTGGATGCTGTCCAGCGAGAATCGCCAGGTCCACCGCGGCCTCCGTGTGGCCGGCGCGTTCCAGCACCCCGCCCGGACGGGCGCGCAAGGGGAACACATGGCCGGGCTGCACGAGCTGGTCGGGGCGGGCCTGGGGGTCGGCAAGGATTCGGATCGTCTGGGTGCGGTCGTAGGCGCTGATGCCCGTCGTGATTCCATCTGCCGCATCGACGCTGACCGTGAAATCGGTGCGCTGGTATTCGCGGTTGCTGGCCACCATGGGGCCCAGGCCCAACCGCCGGAGCTGCGGCTCAACCGTCGGCACGCACACGATTCCGCTGCAGTAGCGAATCATCATGTTGATCGCCTGGGGCGTCGCCTGGGCCGCTGACATGATGAGATCGCCCTCGTTTTCGCGGCTTTCGTCGTCCGTCACGATGACGAGGCGGCCCGCGGCGATGTCGCCCACGGCCTCCTCAACTGTGCTGAATGGGACGGAATCCTGCATGTGCAAATGAAACGGGCCAGGAAGAGGCTGTGTCAACGCGCCTTGCGCCTCAACTCCCGCCAGCGGGCCAGCCGTTCCGCAATGGCGGCCTCCGCGCCAGCCGTCTTGGGCACATAAAGGCTCAGGGGGCGCTCCAGGTACTCCTGCCCCGAGATGGCCTCGGGAAAATCGTGGGAATACGCGTAGCCTTTGCCATGCCCGAGCCTCTTGCTCGCCTGCCCTCCCTTGTCGCGCAGGTGGATCGGAACCGCCTGGACCGGGGACTCGCTGATCGCGCGGCGGGCCTCTCCAAGCGCGAGCGTGGCGGAATTGCTCTTCGGAGCCGTGGCAATGTACAGGGTGGCGTGCGCGAGCGTCAGCTCCGCCTCGGGAAGTCCGACAAAATCGCAGGCATGGTGGGCGGCGACGGCGAGCGGAAGGGCCCGCGGATCGGCAAGCCCCACGTCCTCGCTCGCAAGAATGACGAGGCGCCGCGCGATGAACCGCGGGTCCTCGCCCCCCGCCAGCATCTTTGCGAGCCAATACATCGCCGCATCCGGATCGCCGCCCCTGCAGCTCTTGATGAAGGCCGAAATCGTGTCGTAGTGCTCGTCCTCGGCGTCGTAGCGGATGTGGCGCTCGCGGGCGAACACCTCCAACTCGGCGGCCGTTATGGAAGCGCCCTCGGGAAGGCTGAGCGCCAGCACCTCGAGCGCATTGAGGGCTCGGCGCAGGTCGCCTCCGCAAAGCCGCGCCAAGTCCGCGAGAATCTTTTCCTCGGCCCGGCACTTGCGCGCCCCGAGGCCGCGTTGCGGGTCGGCCAGGGCGGTCCGCAGGACTCCCACGATCGCTTCCACTTCCAGCGGCTCGAGCCGAAACAGGTGGCTGCGCGACAGCAGGGGCGGTATCACATAAAATCCGGGGTTGTGCGTCGTCGCGCCGATCAGGCGCACATTTCCCTCCTCGATGTCCGGCAGCAACAGGTCCTGCTGGGCCTTGTTGAACCGGTGCAGCTCGTCGATGAACAGGATCGTCCCCTCGCCCGGCCGGCGGCGCGCGGCCGAGAGAATCTCGCGCAATTCGGCCACATTTGACATGACCGCGTTGACCCGCACGAAGCGGCTCCGCGTCTCGCGGGCGATCGCCTCGGCAATGCTCGTCTTCCCGGATCCGGGCGGTCCGTAGAAAAGGAGCGAGCCAAAGCTGTTTTGCGCCACCAAACGCGGCAACAGGCTCCCGGGGCGGAGTATATGTTCCTGCCCCACGACTTCCGCCAAGGCCCTTGGGCGCAGGCGGGCTGCGAGCGGCTTCTCCACGCGCGGCGCCTCCTCGGCCGGCTCCGCGGCTTCGCCGCCGAATAGGTCGCCCTGATCATCCGCGTTCATCGTTCCAGGGGAATCCGCGGGCCGGAGAAAGAAAACAACCTGAAGGCGATCACGGGAGCAGCGTGACAGGCTGCCGGCCAATCTACAAGGCGCGTGCGTACTGGACCGGCGGCGCCAGATCCGGGCGCCTGCCAAGGACGCGGGCGGCGAGGTAAGGCCAACGGGGATTCCGGAGCATTTCGCGACCGAGAAAAACCAGGTCCGAGCGCCCAGACCGGATGATCTCGTCAGCCTGGGCCGGCTCTGTGATCAGGCCGACCGCAGCCGTGGCGATGCCGGCTTCGCGGCGAATCTGTTCGGCCAGAGGCACCTGGTAGCCTGGCACGAGAGGGATCTTCACATCCGGCACATTGCCGCCGGAACTGCAATCGATCAGGTCGACTCCCTCGGCCTTCAGCCGCCGGGCGAGTTCGACCGACTGGTCGATGTCCCAGCCGCCCGGGACCCAGTCCGTGCAGGACAACCGCAGCGCGAGCGGCAGATCCTCGGGCCAGGCGGCGCGCACGGCGCGGGTGGTTTCGACGACGAATCGAATCCTGTTCTCGAAGCTTCCCCCGTACCGGTCGGTCCGCCGGTTGCTCAACGGCGACAGGAATTCGTGCGCGAGGTAGCCGTGGGCCGCGTGTATCTCCAGCCATGCATATCCAGCCGCCCGCGCCCGCCTGGCTGCGGCTGCGAAGTCGCCCTGGATGCGCAGGATGTCCGCTTCAGTCGCCTCGCAAGGCACCTTCCCAAGGTCTCCGCCGAAGGCGACGGCACTCGGCGCCACCGTGGGCCATCCGCCGGCATCGTCGGCCAGGTGGGCGCCGCCGCGCTGCGGGAGCGCCGCGGAAGCCTTCCGGCCGGCGTGGGCGATCTGAAGGCCCGGCACGGAGCCATGCGAAGCGATGAAGCGGTTGATGCGCGAAAGCGGTTCGATCTGACCGTCGTTCCAGATGCCGGCGCAACCCGGCGTTATCCTGCCCTCGGGCGCCACGGCCGTCGCCTCGGCGATGACAAGTCCGGCGCCTCCGACGGCAAAGGAACCCAGGTGCACGAAATGCCACTCGCCGGCAACCCCCTCCTTCGACGAGTATTGGCACATCGGCGAGACGCCGATTCGATTGCGCAGCGTGACCGACCGTATCTTGCACGGTTCAAACAAGTGAGGCATGAACGTTTGAAGGAAGTGAAGATAGGGCCTTTGGCAATCTCCCCCGCGCACCCTTGCTATCATCTGACAACCGGATCGCTCCATTGCGGTTCGGGCTGATGATTCCGATCCGCACCCTGGGCCACCGCGCCCCGCTGCTTTGGCTTGTGCTTCCCTACATGGCAGGGGCGGCGGCCGAACGTCACGGGCCCGAGGTTCCACCTCTGCCCCTGCTGATGGCAGGCCTTGGAGCAGCGGCCCTTGCCCTTCTGATGTCTTTCATCCGGCCCCGGCTCTGGGCGCCCTTCCTTGTCGCCGGCCTCGCCCTGGCCGGTTACGCCGATTGCGCCCGGGTGCAGGGACTTCCACCCGGGTGGCGGAAAATGCCCGCCCGGGAAGCCCGATTCACCCTCCGAATCGAACGGACATTCGAGCCGGCAACCACCTCCTTTGGCGCCCCAAGGATCCCGGCCTTTTCCCCCCGGTCCGGGAAAACGAGCCAAAAGAAAGTCCCCTTCAGCCCGGCAAGCGGCACCGGGATCGTCACCGGCGCAGACCGGCACCTGAGCGAACTCGTCGGCCAAAGGGTCTATTATTCGCTCGGCTTGCGTTCCGGGCAATCCGCTCCCGGACGATCCGCCGTTGTCTCGGCAAGCGGGGTTCTGAACATCGTGCCGCGCGAATCGAAGGCGGAGAGCTTCGAGGCGTTTCTTTCCGGAATTGGGGTGAATCTGCGCCTGGACCGGGGCCAGCTCCTCGGGATCGTGCAGCCGCAAAGCGCCTACCGGAGATTCTGCGACGGACTGGCTGCGCGGATGAAAGGCATACTCGGGGCCGGGTTCGAGTCGCGGCCCGACCTTTCGTCGGTGTACGGCGCCATGCTGCTGGGCAGAAAGCAGGATCTCACGGCAGGCCAAAAGTCGGCATTCCTGCGCAGCGGAACCATGCATCTGTTCGCAATCAACGGCCTGCACATCGGAGTTGTGGCCGTGGTCCTGAATGCCCTGCTCGCGCTGTTCCGGTGTCCCCGCCTCGCCGCGGCGCTCGCGGTCCTCGCCGTCCTGTGGCTGGATGTCGATACGACCGGGGCAAGCCCGTCCGCCGTTCGGGCATTCCTGATGGTCTGCGTGGTTGAAGGGGCGCACCTGGCGCACCGTCCGGCAAACCTTCTGGCCGCCCTGGCGGCTGCTGCCCTGCCCTTCCTCCTCTACGATCCAATGGATCTTTATGGCGCCAGTTTCCAGATGTCGTACGGAGTCATGGCAGCCATCGTGATGCTGGGAATTCCTCTCGCCGGTTGGCTCCAGGCGCGCCTTCCCGCCTGCCGCCATGTGCCTCATCCGTTGCGGAGCCGCATCCAGCGGTGGCGGGCGGTCGCACAGCGGCACGCGCTCAGTGCGCTCGGAGTCGGCCTTGCGGCGGCGCTCGTTGGAGCGATCAGCGGCGTGCGGTTTTTCGGCGTCCTCGCACCGGCGGGCCTGCCGATCGGCATCATCGTGGCTCCCCTCGCGATGCTGGTCATCGTCGCCGGTTTTCTCTCGATCTTCGCAGGCCTGGCCGGGTCGGTCCTTCCCGGAAAACCCTTCGCCGGACCGGCCGCGCGAATTGCCCTGTCCTCATTCTCGGGCGCATCCCGATTTCTCAACGGCGCTGCGTCGGTCCTTCTCCGGATGATAACTGGCGCAGTCTCGGCGGGACTGCGCGTGCCCGGCGGGAACTATACCGCCCATTTCCGGGCGGCCTGGATCGGACCTGCGGCCCTCGCCGCATTGATCGCGGTTTGCATGGCGGGATACGCGGGGCGCTGGCGTCGCAAAGTCGGTTACTGGTGGGCTCCTTTTGCCGTCGTTTTCCTTGCGCTTGTTTTTGGCGTGAGATTCGGCGTACCTTCGTCCCCATGAAAAGCGCCTACGAACTTGCGATGGAGCGCCTCGCCAAATCCGACCCCCGGAAGGGCCGCGCCCTTACGCCCGAGCAGAAGGCCCGATTGGCGGAAATCGACAGGATCTATCAGGGCAAGATCGCGGAACGGGAAATCTTCCTGCAGCAGCAGCTCGAAAAGGCCCTCGCCTCGCAAAAGGCGGAGGACTTCGAAAAGATCAAGAAGCAGATTTCGGGCGAACGGGCGCGCCTCGAGGAGGAGCGGGAAAGCGAGAAGGAGAAAGTTCGCTCGGCGGCCGGCTGAGAGGCGCAACCGGTTTTCTGGAACCCGCGCCTATTCGGGTTCGGCCGTGCCCTCGGCGACCCAGCCGCGCGCCTCCGGCACCTGCTCAAAGAAGGCGCGCAAGGCGGCGCTCAGGTGCTCGGCGTAGCGGAAATGGGCGCCCATGCCGGTGCGCAGCTCGGCCTCGTAGATGAACTTGTCCGCTTGCGTGCTGTGCTCGAAGGGCGTCTGCGCGCCCAGCAGCAGCGAATAGACGTAGGCGGGCGAGCCACGTTCCAGCAGCTCCCGTGTCAGCGCGAGCTGCTCCGTCAACAGCGCCATCCGCGGAGCGCGCTCGACTTCCGGCGGCAGGTAGAAGCCCGCCTGGATGAGCGGCGTGTGGCGGTTGCCCGTTCGATGCCGGTTCAAGTCGCGGAGTTCGGCGAGCGCCAGGTTGTTCCAGGCGAAGGTGACCCGCATGCGCCGCGTGGCCGGGCCCTGCTGCCCGTAGCGATTGGCCCGGTGGCTGAGCGCCCCGGCCACGGTCTGCTCCTGCGGCAGCCAGGGCGGGGCGGATCGATCCACGCGAATCCAAACTTCGTCGGAAAGGTTCTCGCAGGACAGCCGGGAGCGGCCGAGAACCAGGCTTGCAGCCAGCTCCTGCCGGGACTGTTCCAAATAGGATTCTTCCGCAAAGCTGTGCCGGAGGAGGCGCGGCGACTGCTTGAGGAGTTCGTTTCGGATGAGCCCCGCCGCTTCCCTGGCCTCCGGCTGGGCGAGCGAATCGAGCTGCTTTAGCGTCTGCGCCCACATGCGCGAACTCTGCACGAGGCCGACGTTGGTCCGCGTGGCAAACGGGATCAGGTAGCGGGCGCGATCCAGCGCGTAGTTCTTCCGCAGCCTCGCCACGACCGCGGCGCTCGCCCCGGCGGGATTGCGCACCCGGTGCGGCTCGGCCCGCGCCAGGGCGTCGAGCCGGGCATATTCGGCATGGTAGGCTGCGAAAGCCGCCGCCACCACTTCGCGCCATCGGGTCTCCAGGTCGGCCGGGATGCCCAGCTCCCCGGCGGACGAAACGTTCGAGGCCTCCATCGCGATGTAGCGCGTGCTCGATTCCTGCCCGTCGGCCATCTGTGCGCATTCGAATATCTTGTACGCAAGCCACATCGACATCCCATCCATCGCCACCGCCAGCCCGCCCGTCAGTCCGCCTATCGAGGCATGCCCGTAATCCACGAATTTCAGGATGCGGTCGATCGATGCGTCGGGATTGGCGACATCCACCTTCTCCAGAATCGCGGACAGCCCCTCGTTGCTTCGGGAATAGCGCGCCAGCACCGAGGCGAGAAGCTCCGGCGTCACCCGCGGAAGATCGGCTGCGGAGGGAGGCGGAACCAGGGCGAGTCCGGTGACTTTCATGGATGGTGCGCGCCCACCTCAACGCACCCTCCGTTGCGCGCAACCAAAAAAACTCACCTGTGTTACGCGGCGACTGAACTGAACCTCACCAGGCCAGCCAATGCCCGAGCGGCCCCTGGTAGAACCCCAGCACGACCGAGCCCAGCGCGAGCACGCCCAAGGCAACAGCCGCGGCCGCGCTCACGGGAGTCCTGTCCGGCCGAATCGCGGGCTCCCCGGCCGGCGGGGCCGCGTCGAAGAACGCCGCCCGGATCCATCCAAAATAATAGTAGATTGAAACGACCACGCCCCCTGCCGCGACCGCCAGCAGTCCGTAGAGATGGGCCTGGAATGCCGCCACAAATACGAAGAACTTGCCCATGAAACCCGCGAGCGGCGGAATTCCCGCGAGCGAGCCCAGCCCGACTGCGAGCACGGCGCCGAGAAACGGGTCCTCCTTCGCAAGCCCCGCGTAGTGTCCGAGTTCCTGGTCGGAGTCGTCCGCTCCGGCGAGGTGGGCCATGACGCCGAACACGGCAAACGAGGCGAGCAGATAGGCAAAAAGGTAGAAATAGACCGCGCCGGTGGCGAACCGCGAGGAGGCGGAGGCGACAACGCCGACAAGCAGAAAGCCCGCGTGCGAGACGCCGGACAGGCCGATCAGGCGCTTTACGTTGTGCTGCGTGAGCGCGGCCAGGTTTCCAAAGATGATCGTCGCCGCCGCCATGAAGGAAAGGACCGGCACGACGAGCCAGGCGTAGGAAAGGAACACCCGGTGAAAAAGCCCGAGCAAAACGGCAAAGCCGGCCGCCTTTGAGGCGACCGCGAGAAGGGCGGTGACCGGCGTCGGCGCGCCCTGATAGACGTCTGGGATCCAGATTTGGAACGGAAATGCGCCGATCTTGAAGGCGACCCCGGCGAGGATCAGGACGATCCCCACGCCCGCGAGGAAATTATGCGGGTTGGCCGCGAGAAATCCCGCCACCTCGCCATAGCCAAAGGAGGATGTTGAGTGGCCCGGCAAAGCCGGATTGCCCGCAACCCCGTAAAGCAGCACAATCCCGAAAAGCAAAAGGGCCGAACTCAGCGCCCCCATAACCAGATACTTGAACCCGGCCTCCAGGGTCGGCGTGCTTTGCCTGCTGTAACTGACAAGGATGTAAAATCCGACAGTCACGGTCTCGAGGGCGACAAAGAGCATCACGAAGTGGTTGCTTTGCGCGAGAAGCATCATCGCCGCGGTCACCACAAGAACGATGTTGTAAAACTCCACCCTCGGCATCGCCTGCCTTGCGAGGCTCACGCGCGCAAGGAGGCACACCAGGATGGACGAGACGACGAAGAAGATGCGCATCGCCTGGCCGGGGCCCGACTGCACCAGGAGGCCGTTGAAACTCTCCCGCCCAAAATTGTCCCCGCGGAAGCCCAGCAGAAGGGCCAACAGGACCGCGATCTGGCCGAGGATTGCGATGGACGGAATATGCCGGTGCGCCTCGCGGGGCAGCGCGATTTCGAGGACAAGCAAGGCGAGCGCCAGACATCCGAGGGCCAGCTCGGGCCAGATGGCGCCCCAGGCATTTCCGGCGGCAAGGTGTTGGAGGATCGAAACGTCCATGAAAGTTTACCGCCCGGCGTAGGCAACGGCCGCCGAAGGGGCGCTCACCGCCGCGTTGATCGGCCTCGCGAGCGAGCGGGGCCAGAAACCGATGAAGAGAAGCGCAGCGAGCAGGACGAGCGCGGGTATCCGCTCGCCCCACCCCAAATCCCCGACCGGGGCCTTTGCCTCAACCCTGGCGAAGTGTTCGGTCACCTCGCCAAAGAGCACCCGCGCCGCCGCCCGCAGCCCGTAGATTGCGGAGATGACGACCCCCGTCAACGCGACGGCCGTCAAGGCCGGCGAATAATGCCAAAGGGCCACGAAAATCGCCAGTTCGCCCCAGAAGTTGGCGAAACCGGGAAGACCGATTCCGGCGAACACGGCCGCGGTGAAGAAGGCCGCAAGCACGGGCGCCTTCCGCGCGAGCCCGCCCATCTCGTCCATGGCGAGGGTCTGTGTGCGGTGATGGACGCAGGTGACCAGCAGGAACAGCAGGGCCACCGACAGACCGTGCGCAACCATGAGTAGCACGACGCCTCCGATCCCGAAGGCCGATCCGGCCGCCAGCCCCAGGAATGCGTACCCCATGTGCATGACGGAACTGAAGCCGGCCATCTGCTTCAGATCCCGCTGGGCCATCGTCACCAGCCCGATCACGACGACGTTGCCGAAGACCGCCAGGACCGCCAGGGGATGGCTCCACGCGGGCATACCCGCGGGAAGCAAGGGAAGAGCCACCTGGATCAGACCGTACAGGCCGAACTTCTTGAGCACCCCGGCGTGGAGCATCGCCACCGAACTTGGCGCGGCGCCATAGCCCAGGGGCGCCCACGAGTGAAACGGCCAAAGCGAAACGAGTATCCCAAATCCGAAGAGAAGGAGGCCAAACAGATGCCGCTGCGTCAGGGCGCCCAGCGGACGGTCGCCGAGCGCCGCCCGAAGGGCGATCAGGTCGAAGCTGTGCGCTCCGCTCTTCACATAGATCGCGATCAATCCGACCAGCGACAGCATCGCTCCCGCCGTGAGATAGATGGTCATCGTCATCGCCGCGTACGTCTTGTCGCGTCCGCCCCAGATTCCGACCATGATGAAGGTCGGTATCAGCGCGAGCTCGTGGAAGAAATACAGGAAGAAGACGTCCACGCTCGCGAAGATGCCCATCAGCCCCGCCTGCATGATGAGGAGGAGCATCAGATAGATCTTCAGGCGTTCCGCGCCCGAACGGATTGCAAAAATTCCCGCCGCGAAGCCGACCAGACCGGCGAGCACAAAAAGTGGCATTGCGATCCCGTTGACCCCCAGTTTCAACCCGATCCCCAGATTCTCAAGGCCCGTGGAATACTCGTGGAGAAAGGCATAGCCGGATTCCTTCGGAGCCGCCCCGAAATGCCACCACACGTGGAGGGCGCACAGGAGCGGAATGCCGAATCCCAGATAAGCCAGGCGCACGGACCACCGTTTCGGCAGGCCGAGCGCGATCGCAAGCGCAAGCGCAAGCGGCACGGCGATCGATGTCAGGAGGGGATCGGGCAGGGAATTCATCGAAACGGCTTAGAAGATGCCGGCGGCAAAAGCCCAAAGGACGGCCACGCCGGCCAAAAACCAGTAGACATACACATTGAGGCGGCCGACGTTCACGGCCCTCGTCTGGAGCCCCGCCACCCCGATAACGCCCGCAATCGCGCGCATCAGGCCCCCAATCCCCAGAAGGTCGAGGAAGTTCAGGAGCATCGCAAAACGCTGCTGGACCTTCGCGATGTAATAATCATACGCCCGGTCGAAGGAGTCGCGCAACGTGACGAGCGCGCCAAAAAGAACCGGAAAACTCGATTCGATCGGATCGCGAAGGGGATTGCCCGCCGCCGCCGCCCCGGCCCGGCCGACTGCGGCGGAGCCATAGAGAACCAGTGCCAGCCCTGCGCCGACGACCAGGACAACGAGGCTCGTCGAGAGGACTGCGCCGCGAACGGCGCCCTCCGGCTCCAGAACCTGGCTCAGGACCCCTGAAAACGCGCGGGGGTACAGGCCCGTGAATCCGGCGATCAGGGCCAGCGCCGCGAGAACGGCAAGCGGCGCCTGCATCGTGAAGCCGCTCTCGTGCGCGTGCTCCGCCGGGCCGGAGCGCGCCGTCCCAAGGAAAACCAGGCGCCAGACCCGCACCATGTAAAAGGCCGTCAGGGCCGCCGTGAACGCCAGCACGACAAAAATGGCGCGGTTTCGGGTGAAGGCCAGGGCGAGGATCGCCTCCTTGGAAAAGAATCCGGCGAAAAACGGCAGGCCGACGATGGCGGCAACCGCAACCGTGAACGTCACAAAGGTAAACTTCATCCGCCGGGCAAGCCCCCCCATTCGGAAGATATCCTGCTCGCCGTGGCACCCGTGAATCACGGAGCCGGATCCGAGGAAGAGCAGCGCCTTGAAGAACGCGTGCGTCGTCAGGTGGAACATCGCCGCGCCGACTCCGGCCGCGACGAGCAGGATCGCGCCGCTTTCCGTGCGGTGCTCGACCGATCCGAGGCCGAACGCGGCGACCATGTACCCGAGCTGGGAAAGGGTGGAGTACGCGAGAACCTTCTTGATGTCGCGCTGCGTAATCGCGCAAAGGGCCGCATAAAGGGCGGTGGCTGCGCCGACCCAGGAAATCACCTCAAGCGCCTGGGGCACCATAAGCATCTGGATGCGGCAGAGCATGTAGATGCCGGCCGCAACCATGGTCGCCGCGTGGATGAGCGCCGAAACGGGGGTGGGACCCTCCATCGCGTCGGGAAGCCATACCTGCAGGGGCAACTGCGCCGATTTCCCGATCGCTCCGCAGAAAAGAAGCAGCGGGACCGCCCGGCTGTAGACGGCGAAACCGGACGAGGTCTGCACGGCTAGATCGGTCAGGTTCACCGTGCCCCGGGTCCAGTAGCACATCAAAATGCCCAGAAGAAATCCAAAGTCGCCGACGCGGTTCGTGATGAAAGCCTTCTTCGCCGCCGCGGACGCCGCGGGCCGCTCGTGCCAGTGGTTGATCAGGAGCCAGGAGCTGAACCCGACGAACTCCCAGTAGATGAACATCATGAAGAGATTGTCGGCGAGAACGATGCCCGTCATCGAGAACATGAAAACCGACAATCCGGCAAAATAACGCGCCTTGCCGGCGTCCCCGCTCATGTAGCCGAGCGAGAACACGTGCACGCAGAAGCCCACAATGGCGACGATGACGAGCATGAGCGCCGCCAAGTCGTCGAACTTGAACCCAAAGGAAACGACGAGTTCGCCGAGGCGGAGCCATTCGCGGCCGGCCTCGAAGCGGGCCCCCGAAAGCGCAAGGCGCAGGGCTCCCGCAAGGATCAGGCCGGCGACCCCCACCGAGAGGGCGGCGGCGGCCCTTCCGCGCCGGCGCAGGAAGCAGGCGGTTAAACCGGCCGAAGTCAGGGGCGCCGCCAGGAGCAGGAATGCAAGACGTGCAGGCGTCATCGCGGTCAATCCTTCAGCGAATCGAGCTGGTCCACCTGGATCGTCCCGCGACGACGGAACAGCGCCACGATGATGGCGAGTCCGACAGCCACCTCGGCTGCAGCCACCGTCAGGATGAAGAAGACGAAGACATCGCCGTCCATCGTCCCGTTGAAGCGGGAGAATGCTACGAGCGCCAGCGTCGAGGCGACGAGCATGAGTTCGAGCCCCATGAAGATAACGAGCGCATTGCGCCGGAGGAGGACCCCCAGGAAACCGATGGCAAAGAGGACGGCGCTCAGGCCGACGTACGCATTGAGGCTGGCAGTCATCATGGCGCCTTGCGCGACAGCGCGATCACTCCGAGCATGGCTATCAAAAGCAGGAACCCAACCAATTGGACCGGAAGCAGGTACGTTGTGAAAAGCAGCTCGGCATAGGCCTTGAGCGAGGCGCCGATCGCGGGACCGGGCGGGAGCTGCAGCAAGGCGAGGCGGCCTCGTGCGGCAAAGTTCACCAGGCCCGCGGCGACCAGCGCCAGCGCGGCAAAGCCGGCCACCGTCGCAAGCCGCCGCCGGGGCGCATTTGTCGCTCCGCGAACGTCGACAAGCATGATGATGAAGAGGAACAGGGTGACGACGGCGCCCGCGTAGACCAACAGGAGAAGGAAGGCCAGGAGGAAGGCATCCAGCTTGAGGAAGAGGCCGGCCACGCCCGCAAGGCACAGCAGGAGGCACATCGCCGCGTCGATCGTGTTGCGGTTCAGAATGGCCCCAAGGGCGCACACGACCGTGAAGACCGACAGGAAGACGAACAGAATGTCAGGCATGGGCCCGATCCGCCTCCTCCGCGGCCTTCTTCTTCCTATCCCACTTGAAGTGGGCGTCCGGCAGCGTTCCGCCCATCTGGTAAAGCTGCTCCTTGTGGTTGACCATCTCCCCGCGGCTGTACCCGGATGTGGAATACTGATTCAGGAGAAAGATCGCCTCCTCCGGGCAGACCTCCTGGCAAAGGCCGCAGTAGATGCACCGGAGCATGTCGATGTCGAAGGACTGGGGGCCCTTCTCCACGTGGGCGTTGGGCCCGGATGCGGGAAGTTCGCCCGGCACGATGCGGATCGCCTTGGGCGGGCAGACAAATTCGCAGAGCTGGCAGGAGACGCATTTCTCGCGGCCGTTGGGATCCCTGACGAGCGTCGGCACGCCCCGATATCCCGGCGGAATGGCCGGACGCTCCTCCGGATATTGGAGTGTCTGGTTCCGGCTCAGCAAGTGCTTGAGCGTGATCTTCAGGCCGGCCGCCACCTGCGGCAGATAGCTGCGCTCCGCGAGGGTCAGCGGCTTGCGTTCGAGGATTACGACAGCCATGGGTGCGGATTTGGATTACGGCTGCAGGAGGGCGATGCCGATCACATAGACGAGAAGATTCGCGATGGCCAGAGGCAACAGCTTCTGCCAGCCGATCTTCATCACCTGGTCGTAGCGAAACCGGGGAACGGTCCAGCGCACCCACATGAAGAAGAAGATCATGAGGAGCACCTTGCCGAGGAAGATGACGACGGAGACAAAGCCCACGAGAACCGGCATGCCCGCAATCCCGAGCCAGTGGGAAACCGCGGCCAGCGGTACCCAGGGCAGGGGGTTCCATCCGCCCAGGAAAAGCAGCACGAAGACCCCGGAGCCGACGATCATGTGGCAGTACTCGGCGACGAAGAAAAGCGACCACTTGAAGGCGCCGTACTCCGTGTGGAAGCCGCCCACCAGGTCGGCCTCCGACTCGGCCATGTCGAAGGGCTGCCGGTTGGTCTCGGCAAACAGGGCGATGAGGAAGATGAGTGCCGAAAGCGGCATGATGAACAGGAACCAGGTTCCGCCCCAGAACCCCGGCCGGCTCTGGAATCCGACGGCGTTGGCAAGGCTCAAAGTCCCCGGGGTTCCCGGGGCGTTGATCCACAGAAAAACGGGCAGCACGGCGAGCGTCAGGGACAGCTCGTAGGAAATCAGCTGCGCAGAGGCCCGCACGCCCCCGAGAAAGGAGTACTTCGAGTTCGACGCCCACCCGGCGAGGATCACCGAATAGACGCCGAGCGAACCGATCGCAAAAACCGCCAGCAGCCCGACATCGACATTCGCGAGCATGAGCGGGACCACGCCGCCCCCGGACCCCAGGTAAGCGCCGAACGGGACCACCGTCACCGTCGTAAGGGCGGGAATCATCGCAAGGATCGGCGCCAGGACAAAATAGAGCCGGTTCACGTGGCCCGGGGTGATCTCCTCCTTGAAGAGGAATTTCAGCCCGTCCGCCAGCAGGTGGAACGCGCCGATCTTGCGCAGGAACGGCCCGAGCACGGGCACCCAGGCGAACCAGAACGGAATGGCGCGGTTGGGACCCGGGCGGTCCTGGATCCAGGCACAGACCTTGCGTTCCGCCATCGAGCACGCGCCTGCCAGCGGGAACATGACACAGATGACGGCAAGGCCCTTGAGCACGCCCAGGAGAATCGGATGGAGTTGGAGGAAAAGAATCATTTCACCGGCTTGAAATGAAGGGTTTCTCCCTCGATGAAGGGCAGCCCCGCCCAAGGGCTGCCGTCGAGCAGGAGGCCGGAGCCTGGAATGCCCGCATACGAGATGCCCGCGAGCGCGGGCACGGCGGCCGCCAGTTCGGACCAAACGGCGGCCAACCCGCCGGTACGGCCGGGCCGGGCACCGGCCGCCTCGATCAGCCGGGTCAGGACAATCAGGTCGTTCGTCGCCCACGCCGGACCGGGCACCGCCGGTGAAAACTTCTGGATCCGGAACTGCTGGTTGACGAAGGTGCCCCCCTTCTCGAAGACGCTCAACGTGGGCACAAGGACCTTCGCAGCGCCGCTGGTCCCATTGCGGTGCGTTCCCAGGTAGATGATCGAGATCCTGGCGAGCTGCGCGCCCGTCAGCCCGGCCCCGGCCAGGTCCTCGCCGAGCGAAACCACGGCCCTGACCCGGCCGGCGTCGATCGCCGCGGCGAGTTCGCCGAGCGCCCGATCGGGAAGGGACGCGACAAGCCCGGTGACCAGCGCCCCGCGGACGTTCGGGTTCCTGTCGGCCGAGACGAGAATCCCGTCGCCCTCCCCCACCCGGCTCACGAGATAAGCGGGCGCCCTCAGGGCCGCGGCCAGCTTTCGCGCCAGAAACTGCTCTTCGACCGAACTGCGGCCGGATCCGACGATCGCGATCGCTCCGGGGTTCTCCTTGAAGATTTCCGCCGCCGCGCGGATCGCCGCGTCCAGGCCGCCGGCATTCCCGGCTTCGCCGGAGCCGCCGGCCTGTCCGCCATAGCCTTCGCGGAGGCGGACCTGGATGGCCGTCAGGCGGCTTTCGGCCCTGACGGCCTTGTACAGTTCCCTCCCGCTGTCCGCCATCCACGTGTCGTTAACGGCGTCGTTTTGGCGCGGCGTGATCCGGTAGATGACCCCCTCGCGCGACCAAACCACGGTGTTGGCGCCCACGCTGCTCTCGGCGTCGATGCCGTCCGCCTGCTTCAGGAACCAGACCCGCATCTTGAACCGGAAATCCGTGCTCGTCAGGGCGCCCACGGGGCAGATGTCGACGGTGTTCAGCGAATAGTTGTTCTCGAGTTTCTTGCCGGGATAGCAGGTCAGGGTCGAATGGCTGCCCCGGTCGATGAAACCGAGCACGTCGTCCCGGACCACCTCCCTGCAGAACCGGATGCAGCGCGAGCAAAGGATGCATCGCTCGTCGTCGAGCGTCACCCGCGGTCCGAGGGCCGTGTGCTTCGGCTTCACATTCTTCGGCTCGATGTAGCGCGAGTACCCGCGTCCGTAGCCGGTCGCCTGCTCCTGGAGCTTGCACTCGCCCGCCTGGTCGCAGATCGGGCAGTCCAGCGGGTGGTTGATCAGGAGAAACTCCATCACGCCCTCGCGGCATTCCTTCACGAGGGGCGAGGTCGTGCGCACGTGCAACCCCGGGCATGCGTTGGTCGCGCACGCAATCGCCGGCCGCGGGGCCCAGTTGATCCGTTGCTTGCCTGTCACCGGGTCCATGATCGGCGCCTTCGTTGCCGGATCGACGGCGGCCTGGCCCGTTTCGACGAGGCACATCCGGCAGTTCCCCGCCACCGAAAGTTTCGGATGGTAGCAATAGTGCGGCACGTCGACCCCGGCCATCCGGGCCGCTTCGATCATGTTCGTCCCCTTCGGCACGGCGATTTCCCGGCCGTCGACATGGACGGTGATCAGATCGGTTTTGGGCGGTGAGATCATACCAATCTTATCTTATCCGCCTTCGCCAAGGCTTCGGCGGACGTGGCGGCCGTCCCGGCCGCCACGAACTCGTCGCCGAACTTCTGGACAAAACTCTGGGTCGGCCACGCGCAGGCCTCGCCAAAGGCGCAGATCGTCCGGCCGGCTATCTGGTCGGCAACGCTATTCAGGAGGGCGCCGTCCCCGGGCCTGGCCGCGCCCTTCACCATGCGTTCCGTGATCCGCTTCATCCACAGCGACCCCTCGCGGCAGGGCGTGCACTGGCCGCAGCTTTCGTGGGCGTAGAAGGCGTTGATGTTGCCGAGCGCCTCGACCATGTTCACCGAGTCGTCCATCACGATCACGCCGCCGGAGCCCCCCATCGAGCCGACCAGGGCCAGCGAATCGAAATCCAGCGGCACATCCTCCAGGGCCCAGTCATACTCCTCCAGCGCAGTCCCGACCCTCCGCCGGCCCTTGAAGCGCTCGCCAAACTTCAGGACCTTCGCGGACGAGCCGCCCGGAATCACCGCCTTGAATCTTCTCCCGGGCCGCGGTCCGCCGCAAACATCGTTGAGGAGCTGGCCCATCGTGATCTTGCCCACCTCGAATTCGTAGCATCCAGGCCGCTGCACGTGGCCGGACACGCAGTAGATGCGCGTTCCCGTGTTGCCAGGCGTGCCGATCTTCGCAAATGCGTCGCCCCCCATGGCGGCGATGTGCTTGACGTGGCACAGCGTCTCCACGTTGTTGACGATCGTCGGGCACTGGTAGAGGCCGAGGACCGCGGGAAAGTACGGAGGCTTGATCCGCGGATACGGCCGCTTCCCCTCCAGGGACTCGATGAGTCCCGTTTCCTCGCCGCAAATGTAAGCCCCGGCCCCCCGATGCACGAACACCTCGCAGCCGTAGCCCGACCCGGCTATGTCGGGGCCGACGAGGTTCGCCGCCCGGGCCTCGGCGATCGCCCTCTCGAGGATGCGCGCGCCCTCCGGGAATTCGCCGCGTACGTAGATGTAGGCCTGCTTCACGCCGTTCGCAAAACAGGTGATCATCATCCCCTCAAGGAGCTGGTGGGGATCCTGGTGAATGATGGCGCGGTCCTTGAACGTGCCCGGCTCGGACTCGTCGGCGTTGGCTACGAGGTAGATCGGCTTGCCGCTCTTCCGATCGACGAGCGACCACTTGACCCCGCAGGAAAACCCCGCCCCGCCGCGCCCGCGCAGGCCCGAGCGCCTGACCTCCTCGATCAGGTCCTCGGGTTTGCGCCGCACGGCCTGGCGCAGCGTCTCGTAGCCGCCGCACCGCAGGTAGCACGCAAGGTCGTTCGAGTACCCGGGCTCGTCGATGTGCTGGAAGATGATGCGGCGTTGCTCAGGCATGGCAGTCTACTTGCGCTGTTCCGCGTCCGCCCCGGCGGCTCGCGCGCACTCGGCCTTGATCTTGACGGCCAGCTCGCAGGCGCGGGCCTCGTCGACCTTTTCGTGGAGCTCGTCGTCCACCATGACAACCGGCCCGGTTCCGCAGCTCGCAAGGCACTCGACGAAATCGATCGTCACCTCTCCGCCCGGCGAAATCTCGCCGCAATAGGTGTTGAAGTGCCGCTCGAACTCCGCGCAGGTCCGGTACGCTCCCATCAGGGCGCAGGAAAGCGTGCGGCACACCTTGATGTGCCGCCGGCCGATCGGCCTCTGGCGGAACATCGGGTAGAAAGTGACCAGCTCGTAGATGGCGATCGGCTCCAGCTCGAGCCTGGCGGCGACCCACTCGATCGCCTCCGTGGAAATGAATCCCTGGTCCTCCTGGACCAGATGGAGGAGAGGAAGCGCCGCGCTGCGCTTCACCGGGTAATGGGTGATCACCTCGTCGATCTTCTGAAGCGTGGCCGGGGAAAGATTCACGGGGAGTGTCTCATCATCGGTCGCATTCCCCCATCACGAAGTCGAACGAACCGAGTATGGCGACGATGTCGGCCAGCAGGGCTCCCACGCAGACCTTGGGCAGGATGGACAGGTTGCAGAAGGAGGGGGATCGGATCTTCAGCCGCCAAGGAACGCCGCCACCCTTGCTGACGATATAGAAGCCCAGGACGCCCTTCGGATTCTCAGCCTCGAAGTAGACCTCGCCGGCGGGCATCTGGGGTCCCTCCGTGACGAGCATGAAGTTCTGGATCAATTCCTCCATCGAAGTGAGGATCTTGTCCTTCGGCGGCGCAAAGATCTTCCTCGCGTCCGTGACAAACCACGGCCCGTCGGGGAACTTTCCCACGGCCTGGCCGATGATCCGCACCGCCTGGCGCATCTCCTCTCCCCGGACCAGATAGCGGTCGTAGCAGTCGCCGCCGGTTCCGATCGGAATGTCGAAATCATACTGCTCGTAGCCGCTGTACGGCCGATCCTTCCGCAGGTCCAGGGGAACGCCCGAACCCCGCAGGTTCGGCCCCGTCAGGCCGTAGGCGATCGCGTCCTCCCTGGAAATGACGCCGATTCCGACCGTGCGGTCCATGAAGATCTTGTTTCGCGTCAAAAGCCTCATGCTCTCCTCGAGGATGGGAAGAAACTGGTCGCAGAATTCGGCAACGTGCCGGAGCCATCCGTCGGGGACGTCGCGCATAGCCCCGCCGATCCGCGCGTAGCTCGTCGTGAAGCGGGCTCCGGTCAGCTCCTCGAAGAGCCGGTACAGCTTTTCCCGCTCGCCAAAGGTGTACATGAAAACAGTCCATGCGCCCACGTCGATCGCGTAGGCCCCGAGCCCCATCAGGTGCGAGGAGATCCGGGCGAGCTCGGCCGTGATGACGCGGGTCGCCTGGCAGCGGGGAGGCACCTCGAGCTTTGCCAGGCTCTCGACCGCGATGGCATACGCCATATTGTTCGCCAGCGGCGCCAGATAATCCAACCGGTCCGTGTACGGCACGAACTGGTTGTACGTCATGTTTTCCGCGATCTTTTCGTCTCCCCGGTGGAGATATCCGACAACGGGGTCCGCCTTCGTCACGATCTCGCCGTCCAGCTCCATTTGCAGGCGAAGGACGCCGTGCGTGGACGGATGCGAAGGCCCCATCGAGAGGGAAATCTTTTCGGTCTCGGATTCTTCGGCGCTCCTGGCCGCAGCATCGGGAAATGGGAGCTCGGTTGCCATCGGCGGATGCGTCACGGATCGGGTTTCTCGTCTCGTTCGGTCCAGCTCTCGTCCTTGGCTCCGGGCTCGGCCTCGGTCAGGTTGATCTGGCCGGACGAAGCGACAAACGGGCCGCCCATCATCGGGGCGGGCAGCACTTTCGCGCCCGTTTCCGCCGCTATGTCGGGGTCGGGCAGCTCCGTTTCGATTCCGGCGAGCGGAAACTCCTTGCGCAGCGGATGGTACGGGTATCCGTCCCACATGAGGATGCGGCGTAGGTCGGGATGGCCGTCGAATCGGATGCCGAACATGTCAAACACCTCCCGCTCGTGCCAATTGGCGCCCGGCCAAAGCGCCGTCACGCTGGGCACGACCGGCGCAGAATCGTCCGGGCAGTCGGCTGCGACCCGGATGTAATCGTGCCGCACCGTCGAAAAGAGGTGGTAGACCACCGTGAATCGGGGCGACGCACCCTCGGCCCAATCGATCGCCGTCAGATCGACCAGCATGTCGAAGCCCGAACCCTCCTTCAGGAACTTGAGCAGCGCCGGAATGTCGGCCGCGGGAATGTTGACAGCGGGATGGTCGAGACTGGGCCGATCAATGAGTTGCGGAAACTTTGCCTTGAGGGCTGCCGTATCTGCACATGGGCCGGATTGATCCGCGTTGGACATGCAGCAGGCCTCAGGGGCTAAGGAGTCCTCGGGCGGACCGCTCGTGTCTGACTTTTTCCTGAAGCTTCATCACGGCGTCGAGAAGCGCCTCGGGCCTGGGCGGGCACCCGCTGATGTATACATCCACCGGCAGGATGCGGTCCACCCCCTGGAGCACAGCGTAGCTGCGGTACATGCCCCCGGTGCTGGCGCAGGCGCCCATGGCAATGACCCATTTGGGCGCCGCCATTTGGTCGTAGATCCGCCGCACGGCCACCGCCATCTTGTAAGTGACTGTGCCGGAAACGATCATGACATCGGACTGCCGCGGGGAAAAGCGCATCACCTCCGCGCCAAACCGGGCGATGTCGAATCGGCTCGCGCCGACCGCCATCAGCTCAATCGCACAACATGCAAGCCCCATCGGCATCGGCCACATGGAATTGGTTCGAATCCAATTGATCACCGCATCGGCCCGGGAAACGACGACATCACCCTCGATCTTGCTGTTGTATGTCAGTTCGGTGTTGGCAGAAACCATTTGATCCGTGCGGTCGATGTGGCAATGGGCACGGGATCGTACCGCCGGGGGTAGGTGCGCGCAAGTAGCTTTTCGACAATTCATTTTTTGGACCGCCGGTCCGTCCCGCCTTTTCCGTTGACCTGCCCTCCCCTTCCAATTCTGCTCCGCTTTTCCCGCTGCAGCTGGTTCCCGGTTGCTCCGACTCGGAGAGGTGGCAGAGTGGTCGAATGTACCTGCTTGGAAAGCAGGCGTACTCGTAAGGGTACCGAGGGTTCGAATCCCTCCCTCTCCGCCACTTCCCCACTGTCCCAACTCGGGACAGCCATGCCCAAAGCACTCTCTTTCACCGGGAAAACAACGAATTCCGCACGTTGCAGTAGCAACTCCGTTTGGACAGGCTTACCCACGTTTTGACAGGTTTTGGCAAATTTTGGGGAAGCTATTGGGGAAGGTAGCTTTCCCATCTCATCGAAGAGAGGCAGCGCCGTCGAATCGGTATAGGTTTTCGTCGTCAGCCGCATATCGCTGTGCCGCATTAGCTCCATCGCGGCGCGAGGCGTTACACCCGACCGGTTGAGCATGGTCGCAAACGTGTACCGCAGCGCGTGGAAATCCACACGACGGCCCAATTCATCCTCATAGGGGATGCCGCAGGCAGCAAGATCACGCCTGAGCATTTTCGCAGAAGGGACCCCACGACGAAAGACCTTGCCGGTTGTGATCTCCTGCTGATCCCGGAAGGTCCTCAAGGCCCGCACGAGATCAGGCACCAGGGGCAGCGTCGCCGTCTTTTTGTTTTTGGTCGTCGCGGCGCGGACAGCAATGAACGGACGCGGCACGTCCAAATGCAGGTCAATCCAGAGCAGGGACTTGATTTCTCCCCGCCGCAGACCCGTGTAAATGGCCAGAAAGTAGGCCAGCCCACGGTATCCGCCTATTTGAATCAAACCGGCAGCCTCGGCCTCCGATAAGGCGCGGCGCACGCATCGTTCAAGCCCCCTGGTCTCGGCCCTGGAAACGGTCATCAGCGGATTCCGAGCGATCCTACCGTTTTTTACCATCCAGGTCAGGAAGCCCGATAGGTGCCCGAGATATTCATTGCAGGTCTTTGGACCGATCAAGGTCTGAGCGGCCCGCCAGTGGTCAAAACCGTCGGCGGTTATGTCGCGTGGCAATCTCCAATCGCAAGCTTTGCAAACCCGCAGGATTCGGTTCCGAGTAAATGCAAGATGCTTCCGCGTGCGCGACAGCGCCGATAAATGCGCCACGTAATCAGCCAGGTGCTCCGCAATCGGTTGTTGCGCGCCATCCCGCAGCGCCTTGGGTGCCAGCAGCCCGGCAAGCCCCTCCTCTTCCTCGCGGATCAGCTTGTTCAGCTTGGCCTCCGCGACGTGCTTCTTGTCCGTCTCCAAGGGAATGTCATGGATTCTCCGGCTGTTGCTCAACCGATAACGTCCACGGAATACTCTGCTGCCCTTCTGTCTGAAAACGCGCTTATACATGTTGCCCGCCTTTCTGATTAATTTTCTCCCAGTAAGCCTTCAAATTGCGCCGTGGCACCACGAGCAGGCCGCCCATCTTCACCGCCACGATTTCTTCACTGTCGATCCGCCGGCGGACAGTCTTGTCCGAAACGCCGAGCCACGTAGCGACAGCTTTGATACGCAACGGTCGCTCGTCATCCGGCAACATGTTCTCAGGCTCGCTCATAAACGGAACCCGCTAGATTTTCCCTTCTGCCAACAGCTTTCCGACATCAATCCCAGAGGTCTTCAAAGCCGCAAAGACTTTGTCAGCAGAGACTCCCTGCGCCATCTTCTCCTGGGACCGCCGGCTACTTAAAATTGGCGTCATTGCCTCAAGACCCCTTTGCATGAGGTACCGCGCAGCATCCAGTTCAGAATTCAGGCTCAGCATCTCCCGCACATCGCGCACCTGGGCCAATTCCGGACCATGGAGGCGGAACGTTACCCGGATAATCTCCTTCGCAGGTTTTTTAGTCATGCCTGATAAGACATCAACTGGAGTTTTTTGTCCATTTTTATCGTTCTTTTTTGTATGCATGTGCACATTTGTCCATAATTGTCCCTCCAATCATCGCAATTCACTCAGCGGGCGCCAAATTGCGCCAGACATCGAAATGTCGATATTTCTTACAATGTACTTCAATAGGTTACATGTTTGATTAGATAGTATTTTTTATCGCAGCATTTTCTCTAATAGATAAGATTTATATGCTATTGCCATACAGCTACTGCCGTGTATTTCGCATTTCTCAGGATATTATGGCGCCAATACTGCTAATATCATCCCCTAAATACACGTACAGTGAGAATTCTGTAACCCATTCAAATAGCAATACCCCCGAATTCAAACCATGAAAACAACCCAAATTGGTGCGCTTTGCATGCTTCTCGGCGTTGCCACAGCCATCCAATCTCGCGCCAATACAACCTACGTATGGACCCCCGCCCCAGGTGACACCTCGGGTCTTGGAGCAACGATCGTATTGGACTCGGATTCTAATTCTGATGGAAATATGTTCGACGACGTTGTGTCGGCAGTCTTCACCAGCCCGGTGGGTACCTATGATCTCTCGAATACCGGTACCCGGTGGTATTCCTGGAACAAGAATTATGGAGTGATTTACTCGCTAACCGGCGTTGATACCGAAGACGACGTGGCAGGTTTTTCTAACCTTTCTCCCTTCTCCTGGGATCCGACCCAGATCGATAACGCCAATCTGGAATGGAATCTCGAGTCTGGAATAATCGAAATTCAGTTTACTGCTTCAGGGAGTGGCGACATTTGGTTTCAGCCTGATGGTCAGAATGACTATTCTTCTGGTGGACAATTCCTCACAGCCGGCAGTGTGGGTTCCGTCCCTGACACCGCCTCGCCTTGCCTCTTGCTTGGACTCGGCTTGGCTGGACTTGCGCTGGCAAGCCGGAAGCTAGTTGCGGCTGTTGCATAAGCACACCCAACAGGCCATTTGAACGAAGGGCGGGCGTTTGCTCGCCTTTTTTTTGTATATTCCGCGGGCTGCGCCACCATTTCAGACTTTTAGCCGAATCGCTGCGCAACATTAAATATCCACAGCACGGCGCCAGGCTTCCTCATATTCGGAATCCGCCTTGCGCAGATCAGCAGCCTTCCACGCCTCGCCCAAAGCAAATAACGGCCCATCGTAAAACTCAAGATCGTGTTCCGCAGCCATCACGATCAGATCGTATTCATTACCGCAGTACAATGTACGCAGGAGCTTATATTGCCAGTTGGGACCAATATCCCATATCATCCGCCCCCACGTTCCCCATAGGCGTTTGGCCAGCTCTTCCGCTCTTTCCATTGCGCGCTTTGCTCGCCGGTCGCACCACGTGAACTGACCGACGACACACCGCTCCCATGATTGGGAGTACCGCACCAGTTTATGCCTCTTGTCGCCGCGTCTCCTGGTCCCCAATTCACGGACCAAATATCGCGCCAGGTACCGCCCCAGCCCCGAGGAATCTCCGTACATCGGCAGAAGTTCATGGCGCCCAAAGCCGTAGCCCGGAAGCATCTCACGAAAGAGCTTCCACTCCTGCCGGAGCCTCTGCGGTGCGGACCGATAGTCCCGACGCTTGAGCGCCTTAAAGTCCAACCTGCCACGCATGTCCCACTCCGTCACCACAGCCAGATGCGCATGGATGCCATGTTTGTAACGCTGGATCACCGCCGCCGTCTGGATGAATCGTTCCCGTAGGAAGTGGGTCATCAGCGAATTATACCGACGCTGAAACTCCTCCATCTCGTGGACTTCATCCGGGCAACCCAAGGTGAGCATTCCGACGTGGTTCTCGCCATATTTCCTTACTACTCCGTCAACCTCGATTTGCAGGATTTTCGCCGTGGATTGTTTGCATTTCCAATTGTTGGTTTGGTTGAGTTGTCCATTCGGGGGACAAGGAAGGGCCGAAGGGCGGGCCGGTCCGCGCTCCGCGCGGTCCCGGCCAGGCCCATCCGGCCCAATCCTTGGGCTTGAATCGCCACGGGTATCCCGTCCTATGGGTTCGCCCGAGAAATCACCTCCAGAAGCTGGGAATGGGAGCGCAACGGTGTTCTCCGGGAGCTGCCCGTCGGCTGCACGGTCTTGCCTCGCATCGAAATTCGATGCTGACCGCTTGCCGGGCGAAGTCCGACGGCCGCGACGCGCGCTTTTCACGGCAACGTCTCCGGTTATTCGGACGCTTCAACGATGGCGACAATTGCCGCCCGAACGTCAGGCCGCAGCCCCGGCCAAGCGAAGACAACTTTCGCCAGTCCGGGACATGGTTTCTCAGAATTTGGGGAAGCTATTGGGGAAGGCAGCGCTTCAAAGACAACGTCCGGCTCATACCCATCAACTTCTTGCGAAACGCCTACCGAGGGTTCGAATCCCTCCCTCTCCGCCACTTTTCTACGCAAAAATGGCGTCCTTGGGGTGCGGCAAAGCACCTTCTTTACGAGGGAGAAACAGACTATTGCGAGGGGGAAGATCTGGGTGATGATCTAACCAAGGGGATCGGTCCCTCCCTCTTCACGAGTTTTCTCCTCTGCGGAGACGAGTGGAGGAACGGATTTGCCAGCTGAAGTGGCAAATCGTTCAGAAATTCAGGTTGTTCATTCCGGGCCAGCCGTGAACGGGCGTTCATCAACGCTGCGGTCTGCACGCCGGCCGCGCCCCTGAAGCATGATCACTTTCTTGCCGCCTGGGCGGGGG
>OCTA010000226.1_pt1 | contig 52068 bp, 50 predicted proteins | sample 1538991 | NCBI WGS metagenome assembly OCTA01 (sample SAMEA3539302, study PRJEB22396) | soil metagenome | biome: tundra; feature: field; material: soil | place: USA | collected 2010-05 | depth 0.15 m
GCGCCACACGCGGGTTTTCCGCTTCAAGACGTGCCTACCAACTTCGGAAGTCGGGGTACGGCCCGCTCGCCGACCGGGCGAGTCCGGTGCAGCCGGCGGCGGCGCGCGACGCACTCGGCCTCCCCGCCGACGCCCTGGTCGTGCTGCTGTTCGGCGTGCTGCGTCCTGACAAGGGCCTCGGAGACCTGCTCGAGGCGGCGGCGCGGTCCCCCCGCTGGCATGTCCTCGTCGCGGGCAAGGAGGAGGGGGCACTCGCCGCCGAGCACGCACGCCTCGCGGCCCCGGATCTCGCCGGCCGCGTCAACGTCCATGAGGGGTTTCAGGAAATGGACGCGGTGGCGCGGTTCTTTGCCGCCGCCGACCTCGTGGCACTGCCGTATCGCGTCGCGAGCCAGAGCGGAGTCGCCCATCTGTCGTACGGCTTTGGGCGGCCGGTCATCGCGTATCCGGTCGGCGGATTGACCGAGGCCGTGATCGACGGAGAGACCGGCTGGCTGTGCCGCGAGCCGACGCCCGCGGCGCTCACCGACGCGCTCGCCGACGCTGCTGCCGCCGGGCGCGAGGAGTGCCGGCGGCGCGGCGAGGAGGGCCGCAGGTGGGCAGGCACAACGTTCAGCTGGAGCGCGATCGCCGAGGCGACGGAGGCTGTGTACCTCGCGGCGCTCCGCGAATGACCGGGGCCGAGGCGCCGGGGGCCCCTGTCATCATCACCGCCGCGATGGCCAGCCCTGACCGCATCGAACAACTGCGCGCCCGGTTTCCGCGGGTCGCGATCACGCACGAATGGCTGACGATTCCGGGCGGCTCGGAGAAGGTCGTGATGGCGATCCTCGAGCTCCTCCCCCACGCCGAGCTGTTCACGACTGTGTATGACCCGGCGCCGTGGCCACCGATCATCACCGAGCGACCCGTGCACGCGTCGTTTCTCGAGCGCCTGCCCGGTGCCACCGAGCACTACATGCGGCTGCTGCCGCTGATGGACCGTGCGTGGCGCTCGTTCGACCTCAGCGGATTCGACCTCGTGATCTCCTCCAACCACGCGAGCGCGAAGAACGTCCGTACGCCTCCGGGGGTCCCCCATGTCTGCTACTGCCACACGCCGATGCGCTATGCCTGGGATCCCTCGTTCCTCCAGGGAGAGTCGATCGGCGCGATCACGCGTCGCATCGCCCCGCTCGCGACGGCCTGGTTGCGTCACGTCGATCGCAAGCGGGCGGCCGGTCCGGACGTGTTCGTCGCCAATTCGACGTTCGTCGCGGAGCGGATCCGCCAGGCGTACGGCCGGAAGAGCACGGTCATCCACCCGCCCGTGGACGTCGAAGAGTTCCTTGAGAACCCGCGCGACCCGCGGGACGCCTACCTCGTGTTCGGCCGCGTCGTGCCCTACAAGAAGGTCGGCGTCGCGGTCCAGGCGTGCGGGCAGGTCGGCCGTCCGCTCCTCGTCGCTGGCGACGGCCGTGATCTCGCCCACGTTCGTGAGCTCGGCGGCAGCCACACGACGTTCCTCGGGCACGTCGCCGACGACGACGTGCCGCGGCTGTTCGCCGAGGCGCGAGCGCTGCTGTTCCCCGGGCTTGAGGACTTCGGGATCGTTCCCATCGAGGCCCAGGCGGCGGGCCTGCCCGTGATCGCCTTCGAGAGAGGGCGGAGCCCGGGACTCGGTCATCGACGGCGAAACGGGCGTGCTGTACGAGCCTGGGTCACCTCAGGCGCTGGCCGGCGCGATCGAGCGCTTCGAGTCGAGTCGCTTCGACGATGCGGCTCTGCCGGCGAATGCGCGCCGCTTCTCGGCCGAGACATTCGCCGCGGCGTTCAGCGACCTGCTCATGGGTCTCTGATGGTCCCGCCAGGGGTCGCTTGCACCCGCGAGTCGGCGCGCACCCTTGTATCCTCCGGCCCGGCTCCCGATCGCGCGGCACGGGACGACGATGCCCCTGGCATCGCTGGCGCGTTCGGTCACTACCGCCCACGTGAAGTATGGTTTCGGATGAGCACGCACCGCGGGTGTGGAGCGACGATGACAGGCGACGACACCCCGGCCACATGAAGTTCGTCAGCGTTATGACGAGCGAATCGCCGGGGGGCGGCGAGTTTGCCGCCGTCAACATGCTGGAGGCGCTCGCAAAGCGCGGTCACTCGGCGGTGCTGCTGACCGACCAGCCGGAGATCGCGGACGGCCGTGAGGTCGAGGTCCGATCGATCGATCTCGGACCAAAGCTCTCTCGCTCCTCCTACGGACACCTCGCGCCTCGCTGGCCGCGGTTGCTGCAGACGCTGCGCGAGGCGCTCGGGCGCGAGGCTCCCTACGACGCGCTCGTCCTCCATTTCAAGAAGGAGCAACTGCTCGGCTCGCTGCTGCCCAAACGGTTGCGCCCGCGGCTCATCTGGGCCGAGTGGGGGCCCGTGCCCCGGCAGATGACGCGCGGGCCCGGGCGATTGGCGTATCTCGCCGCGGCCCGCCGCACCGATCTCATCTTCGCCGTCTCGGCTGGGACGCGCGACTCGCTGCAGGGGGTCGGGATCCCGGGCCGGTGCGTGCATATCGTGCCCAACGCGGTGCCGGTCGGTCGTGCGCAGTTCTCGGCCGAGGGTCGGGCCCGGGTACGATCTCAGTGCGGCATTCCCGATGATGCGCTCGTCGTCGGCTGCGTCTCACGCTTTCACGCCAAGAAGCCGAACGCAGTCGCCGTCGACGCGGTCGTCGAGCTGGGCCGTGACGACGTGCACCTGATCATGGCGGGCGAGGGCGAAGATGAGGCGAATCTGCGGCGACACGCGGAGCCGCTCGGCGAACGCGCGCATTTCCTCCCGACACCCGGACCCGACATCGCCAACATCTGCTCCGCGTTCGACGTCTCGGTGTTCTGTCCGAGCCCGACCGAGGGCGCGCCGCTCGCCGTCATCCACTCGATGTTCGCCGGGCGCCCATGCGTCGCGACCGGCGATGAGGGCGTGGCGGGGCTGATCGTGCCGGGCGCCGGGGCGATCGCCTCCTCGGAGCATGACTCGGGCGCGCTCGCCGAGATCCTGCGCGAGTACCTCGACGACGCGTCCCGGCGCGAGCGCGAAGGGGCCGCGGCACTCGAGATCGCCGAGCGCACGTTCGCTGCCTCGGCCGTCGCGGCCAAGATCGAGACGCTGGTGGAGCCACGGCGGAGCCATCAGTGAAGGGGTGGCTCAAAGAGCGGCTCGGGGAGCGCTGGCGCCGCCGGATTCATGCTCTGAGTCGGCTGCGCTGGATCACGAAGACGCGGATCATTCAGGCCGAGGGCCTGCCGGTCAGAGACCACCTCCGGTACATCCTGCTCGACCCCGAGGTCGAGAGCTACACCTACCGCGTCGCCAACATCGACGGGATGCTCACGACAATCGCCGAGGCGACGGGCACCCCGGTCGAGGAACTCCGGCATTACGTCGCCGAGGCTGACACGGACCCCGAACTGCGCGACAACCTCACCCGCCGCCTGCGCTGGCGCTTCGACGTCAAGCACCGACCGGAGCTCGCCAATCGCCTTGGGTGGTACGTGCTCGTCCGAGCACTTCGGCCGCGGCTGGTCGTCGAGACGGGCGTCTACCACGGGTTCGGATCGCTCACGCTGCTCCGCGCGCTCGAGCGAAATGCCGCGGACGGCTCACCGGGCGAACTGGTCTCGTTCGACATCTCCGAGGAGGCGGGCTCGTTTGTGGACCGTCGACGGTATCCGGGCTGGCGCCACGTCGTCGGGGAGACGACTGAGATCCTCCGCGGCTCGCTCGACGGGCGGCAGATCGGCGCCGTGTTCCAGGACAGCAATCACTCCGTAGCCGTGCAGGAGCTCGAGTTCGGCGTCGCGCTCGCCAGCCCCGAGCCGACGCTCTTGCTCGTCGATGGGAGCTGCGGTGAGAGCCCGGTGCTTGAGCAGCTCACTCGCGAACGGGGCGGCGACTACCGGCGCGTCCGGCTCGGCGCTGCCGACCACTGGTACCAGCGCGGCGCGCTGACGTTTTCCCTCTTCCGGACGGCGGACGAGAATGCGTGAACTGCTCTACCGCCTGCTCGTTCCGGCGATCCGCTGGTTCAACCGTGGCATCCGAGCCCTCTCGGCGACGACGCACCTTCTCCAGTACAAGGTCGAGGGGGCGCTCCGCCCGTCCGCGGAGTGGTTTGATCATCAGCTCGACGCGCAGTACCAGTGGCCCCGGTTCGGACGGAGCGGGTTCGTCGAGCGCGGCGTACTGAGCGCGCTGACGCTGCAGACCGGCGGGTCGCTGCTCGAGCTCTGCTGTGGCGACGGATTCAGCACCCGCCACTTCTACGCGCCGAAGGCGGGCCGCGTCGTCGCGGTCGATGCGAACGAGTCGGCACTCGCCCATGCACAGACGTTCAACGGCGCCGAGAACGTCACCTACGAGCGCTGCGACATCACGCGCTGGCTGCCGGCCGGCCCGTTCGACAACGTCGTGTGGGACACCGCGATCCACCATTTCACCCGGGAGGACGCGACCGCGATCCTGCGCCGTGTCGCGTCCGTGTTGACCCCGGAGGGCGCGTTGTCCGGTCATACCGTGATCGAACCGGGCTCCCATTACGTCTACCAGCTGCAGTCGTTCACCGACGCGCCGGATCTCGCGGAGCTGCTCGCGAGCGTGTTCCCGCACGTGTGCGTTCGCACGACCGTCGACCCGCTGCGAGCCGATCTGTTCTTCTTCGCCGGGTTCACGCCACGCGCGCTGCCGTTCGACGCGAGCCGGGACGACGTGACGATCATCGCGCGGGAGCAGCCGTGAACCTCGATGCCGCGCGGACCGCAATGCTCGCCGCGCCGGAGACGTCTGAAGGGACGCATGCCGTTTCAGCGCGTCTCGCGCGGCGCCTGACCCCCCGGATCCCCCCGCCGCTGCTCGGCGATCTCCAGCGGCTGCGCTCCAAGCTCGACCCGGCCCGCTCCGCCGCCGCGTCGCTTGATCCGAGCGTCGACGCGCGCCGGGCGCTGCTCGGCCCCGCTGCGGAGGGGCCGCCCCGCGTACTGCTGCGGGTCGACGAGTATCCGTACGCAACCTCGCTCGACCGTCCGGACGCGTACGGGCTCGAGCCGAGCACGCGCTTTCATGCCGTGCTCGCCGCGGCCGGGATCCCGTACCTGATGGCGATCGTCCCGCAGCTCGTCCATGAGCCGCTCAACCCGGACGCGAGCGGCGGGCGGCCGCTGAACGACGAGGAGCTCGGCCTGATCCGACAGATGGCCGCCGACGGCGTCACGTTCGCCGCGCACGGGCTGACCCATCGCACGCGTGACGCGAACCCGCGCCGGCGCTCGGAGTTTCGTGGCCTGACGGCTGCGCAGGCCGTCGAGTTCGCCGACGAGAGCCTGCGCCTGCTCGGCGAGGCGGGACTGCACCCCCGGGTGTTCGTCCCGCCGTTCAACCGCTTGAGCCCCGAGCACTACCACGCGCTCGCGGCCCGGTTCGACGTGGTTACCGGCGGGCCGGAGTCGATCGCGCTGATGGGGCCGCAGCCGTCGCCCCGCTGGCTCGGCGATGCGGTGTATTTTCCCTGCTATACCCCGCTTTATGGGCGCGCCAGAGAGGTCCGGACCGAGCTCGAGCGGATCGTCGCTCAGCGGCCCGGAACCTGGGTCCAGATGACGCTCCACCTCGCATGGGAGCTCGATGACGAACTCGAGGACATGCGGCGTCTGGCTGACAGGCTGGCACCGTACGCCGTGTCTTGGGAGGACTTCCTGGCCGCGGTCCGAAGCACTCGGGACCGTGTCACCAGCGGCTCAACAGCTCCTTTGGAGCGCCGATAAGCTAATGACGACACAGATCGCGGCGACGCTGTGCGCGGCTGTGCTCGCCAGCTGAACGCAATCCGCAAGCCGCCAGATCGCAGGAGGGGCGCTTTCGATGGAGGACGTAATCGTCGTAACCGGCGGCGCAGGCTATATCGGCGTACCGCTGTGTCTCAGGCTCGCCGAGTCCGGTGCGCAGGTCCGCGCCCTCGACGTGCTGCTGCACAATCAACAGGACGTGCTCGACGCGCTCGACCACGCCGGCGTCGAGCTAATCAAGGCCGATATCCGTGACGACGCGGCGCGGGAGCGCGCCCTGACCGGCGCGCGGGCCGTCGTGCATCTCGCCGCGATCGTCGGCGACCCGGCATGTGCGCGTGATCCCGAGCTGTCCCGCGAGGTGAACGTCGAGGGCAGCCACAACCTCGCCGCCGACGCCGAGCGTCTCGGCGTGCAGCAGTTCATCATGGCTTCAACGTGCTCGAACTACGGCCGGATGGCTGACCCGACGACGCCGATCGACGAGCAGGGCGTGCTCGCCCCGGTATCCCTGTATGCCGAGCAGAAGGTCGAGATCGAGAAGATGCTGCTCGGCCTGAACAGCGACGTGCTCAGACCGACGTGGCTGCGCTTCGCCACCGTGTACGGCGTCGCGCCGCGAATGCGCTTCGATCTGACCGTCAACGAGTTCACACGCGATCTGTGGGCCGATCGCAAGCTCGAGGTGTTCGGCGAACAGTTCTGGCGCCCGTATGTCCACGTCCGGGATGCCGGCCGTGCCGTCGCCACCGTCCTCGCCGCACCGCGTGACACGGTCGCCGGCAACGTCTTCAACGTCGGCCGCTCCGGCGAGAACTACCGCAAGCTCGACATCGTCGAGGAGATCCGCAAGCTGACCGACCGTGGCGAGGTGACGTTCGTCAAGCGGGAAGAGGATCCCCGTGACTACAAGGTCAGCTTCGACAAGATCCGGAGCGCGCTCGGGTTCGAAACGGAGATGACGGTTCCCGATGGCATAGCCGAGCTGCTGGGAAAGCTCGACGAGAACGCCTTCGGCGACCCGTTCGACGGCCGCTACCGCAACATCCCCTGACGCGCCGTCGTGGTCCCCGTCTTTGATCTCAAGCTGACGCGAGAGGACCTCGACGCCGTCGCCGAGACGCTGCGCTCGGGCTGGTTGACGATGGGCCCGCGCACGCAGGAGTTCGAGCGGCGCTTCGCCGACGCGATCGGCGCGAAGTACGCAGTCGCCGTCTCAAGCTGCACCTCGGCGCTGCACCTCGCATACCTGGCCGCCGGGATCGGACCGGGCGACGAGGTCATCGTCCCGTCGCTCACGATGGTGGCGACCGCCGCCGCCGTGCTCTACACGGGCGCCACGCCGGTGTTCGCCGACATCGTCTCGCTCGACGAGCCGCTGATCGACCCCGACCACGTCGAGACGCTGATCACGCCACGGACGAAGGCCGTCGTCGCGATGCACTACGGCGGCTACGCGGCGGCCGTCGACCGCCTCGCCGCCCTGTGCGACGAGCGCCGGCTCCAACTGATCGAGGACGCCGCGCACTCGCCGCTGGCGACGCTGGGCGGCAAGGCCCTCGGCACCTTCGGCGTGTCGGGAGCGTTCAGCTTCTTCTCGAACAAGGTCCTCGCCGTCGGCGAGGGCGGCCTGCTCGCCACCGACGACGAGGACGTGGCGGCGTTCGCACAGACGCGACGCAGCCACGCGATGACCTCGGTTACATGGGACCGCCATCAGGGCCGTGGCGAGCACTACGACGTCACCGGTCTCGGCTTCAACTACCGGATCGATGAACCGCGATCGGCGCTGCTGCTCTCCCGCCTCTCCCGCCTCGACCGTGAGATCGAGCGCCGGCGCGAGCTGACCCGCCGATACCGGTCGCTGCTCGCGGAGATCCCGGGCGTGATCGTGCCGTTCAGCGACGAGAGCGTCGAGAGCTCGTCGTGCTACATCCTCGCGATCATGCTCGATGATCCGGCGCGCCGTAATCAGGTCCGGATCGCGCTGCGCGAACAGCATGAGGTCCAGACGAGCGTGTTCTATCCCTCGATCCACGAGTTCAGCGCCTACCGGTCGCGCTTCCCCGGCATCGAGCTCCCGAAGACCGAGCGGGCGGCGCGCAGCCAGGTGACGCTGCCGCTGTTCACGCACATGACCGAGGAGCAGCAGGACCAGGTCGTCGATGCGCTCAGAGCGGAGCTGGCCCCGTGAGCTGGCAGATCCCGCTGACCGACGTCGTGCTGAGTGAGGAGGACATCGCCGCCGTGCTCGAGTGCCTCGAGGGCGGCTGGCTGACGATGGGCCCCGGCACCGATCGCTTCGAGCGGGCGTTCGCCGAGTTCTGCGACATGCCCCACGCGGTCGCCGTCTCGTCGGGGACGGCCGCGCTGCACCTCGCGCTGCTCGGGGCCGGGATCGGCCCCGGCGACGAGGTGCTCGTTCCCGCCCTGACGTTCGTCGCCGGAGCCGCCGCGGTGCGGTACTGCGGCGCGACGCCGGTGTTCGTCGACTCGATCGGACCGACGGACCTCAACCTTGACCCGGAGGACGCCGCGCGACTGATCACGCCGAAGACGCGGGCGATCCTGGCCACGCACTGGATGGGCTACGCCTGCGACCTCGAAGCGCTCGAGCGGCTGTGCGCCGAGCACGGCCTCGTCCTGATCGAGGATTGCGCGCAGAGCCTGACCGGCCGCTCCGCCGACGGCCGCCTCACCGGGACCGTCGGGGCCGCCGGCTGCTTCTCGTTCTTCTCCAAGGAGCAGCTGTGCGTCGGTGAGGGCGGGATGGTCGTCACGACCGACGAGGCGATCGCCGGGAAGGTGCACTCGCTCCGCTCGCACGCAATGACATCGGTCACGTGGGACCGCCACCTCGGCTACGCCGAGACCTACGACGTCGTCGACGTCGGCTTCAACTTCCGGATCGATGAACCCCGCGCCGCGCTCGGCCTGAGCCGTCTCCCCCGCGTCCTCGGCGACGTCGCGCGCCGGCGTGAGCTCGCGCAGAGCTACCGGCGACGACTGAATGGAGTCGACGACGTCCAGATCCCGTGGGACGATGACGCGGTGGAGCGCTCCGCCCACTTCGGCTTTGCGATCGTCCTGTCGACCCTCGAGGAACGCGAGCGGGTTGCTCACGCGCTCGCGAGCCGGGGCATCCAGACCACCTGCTACCCGGCAATTCCGAACCTGACGGCGTACCGCGACCACCCGCGCCGTCCGGTCGCGGAGGACCTGGCCGCGCGACACCTGCTGCTCCCCCTCGCCTCGTCGTATGCCGAGGAAGCGGTCGAGCAGGTCGTTACGCAGCTCATCCAGGTCCTCAGCGCCGGCGCGACGACCGCGGCGTGAGCACGACCGAAGCAGCCTCGCCGGCGACCGGCGGCGGACTGCAGGCCTCGCCTCCGGTCCCGCTGCGCCGACGCCTGATCGCCGAGCGCTGGACGCTTCTCGCCGGCCTCGTGCCGGTCGTCCTGATGGTGATGTGGGCGGGGCACGACGGTGGCTACGACGCGGACACCTGGTACTGGGGAGCGCTGGTCGTGCTCGCTGTCCTGGCCGTCACGCTGATTGCGCTGGGCAAGGGGCGCGCACCGCTGTCGCGCACCGGCCTCGTCGCGCTGACGGCGTTCGCGGGCTACGTAGCCTGGTCCTACCTCTCGATGGCGTGGGCCGAATCCCCGGGCTGGGCACTCGAGGGAAGCAATCGGACGCTTCTGTTTCTGCTCGTATTCGGTCTGTTCCTGATCCTTCCGTGGACACCGGAGGCGGCCATCGCGACGCTGCTCGTGTTCGTCTTCGGAATCGGCCTGATCGCGATCGTGATGATGCTGCGCTTTGCATCCAACGATCACGTGCAGCAGCTGTTGATCGGCGGCAGGCTGGCGGCTCCTACGGGGTACTTCAACGCCAGCGTCGCGTTGTTCATGATCAACGCGTTGCTGGCGATCGTGCTCGCCACCAGGCGCGAGCTGCCGTCGCTCGTGCGCGGGGCGCTGATCGCGATCGCGGGCGCCTCGCTGCAACTCTGCGTGATGGGGCAGAGCCGCGGTTGGCTGTTCACGCTCCCGCTGATCGTCCTCGTCACGGCCGTGGTCGTACCCGAACGGTTGCGCGTCGCGGCGGCCGCCGTGCTTCCACTCGCCGCGGCGCTGGCGCCGGTGCACGCGCTGCTCAACGTGTTCCAGGGGCACACCGGCGCGAGCCTCGACCGCGCCGTCACCAGCGCGGGCAGGACATCGTTGCTGATCTGCGGGGGGATCTTCCTGGCCGCGACGATGATCGCCTGGGGCGAGCAGCGGGCGAAGGTGCCGACCGTCTCGCCGGCCGCGCGTCGTCGGCTCGGCGTGGTAGTCGCAGTCGTGGCGCTGGCGTTGGCGGGCGGTGGCGCCGCCGCCGCCACGCACGGCGACCCGGTCGGCTTTGTCAAGCGGCAGTGGCACGGATTCAGCCATCCAGCGACCGCCGATACTTCGGGCTCTCATTTTGCGACGGTTGGGAGCGGGCGCTACGACTTCTGGCGGGTCTCGCTGGATGCGGTCCTGGCGCATCCGATCGGAGGTCTCGGGCAGGACAACTTCGCCGACTACTACATCACCCGGCGTCGAACCAACGAGGAGCCTCGATGGACTCACAGCCTGGAGATGAGGCTGCTCGCCCACACCGGGTTCGTCGGCTTCGGACTGTTCGCGTTGTTTCTGATCGCCGCAGTGGCAGCGGCGATCCCCGCCCTGAAGCGAGGCGGGCGGCTGACGCGCGCGGTTGCGGCCGCGGCCTTGCTCCCGCTAGTGGTGTGGCTGATCCACGGATCGGTCGACTGGTTCTGGGAGATGCCCGCCCTGACGGCGCCGGCACTCGGCTTCCTCGGGATGGCCGCGGCACTCGGTGGCGCTGAATCTGGCAGCGTGGCGCGGCGGCTATGGAGACGGCGCATTCCGAGCGCCGTGCCGAGGGCCGCAGGCGGGCTCGCATTCCTTGCTGCGGTCTTCGTGCTTGCGTTTCCCTACCTCTCGGTTCGCGAAGTCTCAGTGGCACTTGATATTCGCCAGCGGAACCCGAGCGCTGCGCTGCGGGACCTCGCAACCGCGGCGGACCTCAACCCGCTCAGCGCCGACCCAGGACGGTACGCGGGGGCGCTCGCGCTCGAGACCAGCCAGTTCACAGAAGCCGAGAGACGCTTTCGCCAGGCGATCGCGGGCGAGCCGGGAGGCTGGTTCGCGTGGCTCGGCGACGGGCTGGCGGCCTCGGCGCTCGGCGACAGCGCCCGGGCCCACCACGACTTTGCAACCGCGGCGGCGATCAACTCGCAGGAGCCCGTCATCAAGCAGGCGCTTGATGCTGTCTACACCAAGAAGCCGCTCACGCCCGCTCGAGCATTGCAGATGCTCGTCACGACCTGACGGTCAGAATTCAAGCCACCGCTCTTGCTAGCCTCGATCCTCGTGATCTCGTGCCCGTGTTCGTGCTGGTGATCGCCTCGCGCGAGGTCGACGACCTCGACGCCGCTCTCTGCGCCCTCAACGACTCTGCGATCCGCTCGGGCAGTTGAGCGCAACTGGGCCCCGGATCGGCGTTGTCGGTGCCGGCATCATCGGACTCGCGGTCGCCCGCCGCCTGACGCAGCTGCGGCCGGACGCGACAGTCACCGTGCTCGAGAAGGAGCCTCGGGTAGCCGTTCATCAGACCGGGCACAACAGCGGTGTCGTGCACGCCGGCATCTACTACCCGCCGGGTTCGCTGAAGGCGCAGCTCTGCCGGAGCGGGATCGGCATGTTGAGCGCGTACTGCAAGGAGCGATCCCTGCCCTACGAGGAGGCGGGCAAGCTGATCGTCGCGCGAGATCCGGCCGAGGTCGGGCGACTCCGCGAGCTCGAACGTCGAGCCATGGCAAACGGCGTCCCAGCGATACGCTGGCTTGACGCCGAGCAGCTGCGTGAGGTGGAGCCGCGCGTCAGGGGACTGGCCGCCCTGCACTCCCCGACGACCGCGATCACCGACTTCCCCGCCGTCGCCGTGGCGCTCGCCGATGACATCCGTCGAGCGGGAGGCGAGCTCCGGCTCGGAGCGCAGGTGACAGACGTGCGGGTCCTCGGCAGCCGCGCGCATGTCCTCGCCGCCGGCCAGGGCTTCGTGTTCGACGTCCTTGTGATCTGCGCCGGCCTGCAAACCGATCGCCTCGCGAGGAAGGCCGGCGACAGCCGGGGCCCGGCGATCGTCCCGTTCCGTGGCGAGTACTTCCGCCTCGTGCCCGGCCGCGAGGATTTGGTCCGGGGCCTGATCTACCCCGTCCCCGATCCGAGCTACCCGTTCCTGGGGGTGCATTTCACCCGCCGCGTGACCGGCGGCGTGGAGGTCGGCCCGAACGCCGTCCTGGCATTCGCGCGCGAGGGCTACCGCCGTACCGACATTCGGTTCAGAGACATCGTCGAGACGCTCTCGTGGCCGGGCTTCCGTTCACTCGCGCGCCGGCACTGGCGCACCGGAGCACACGAGCTGCTCGGCTCATTATCCAAGCGCGCGTTCGCCGCGAAAGCCCGCGCGTTCGTTCCGGAGCTATCGGCTTCCGACCTCGTGCCTGCCCCAGCGGGAGTGCGCGCGCAAGCTCTGGACGAGGACGGATCGCTCGTCGACGACTTCCGGATCCACCGGATCGGACCGATCACCGCCGTCCGAAACGCACCGTCGCCAGGCGCGACCTCGTCGCTCGCAATCGCCGAGCGGATCGCCTCACGCGCGCTCGACGAATGGGGATCCCGCGGACACCGGCCCCTCGTGTAGCATTCTGCGAGCGATCTAGATATCTAGCCGCGCCTTTATTTGGGGGCAGCGGAGAAGCGAGTCATCGGAAAGGGCTCAAATGAAACGCATGACAATGCTGGTAGTCGCCGTCGCCTTGATGGTGCCGGCGTCGGCGCTTGCAGCGGGTGGTCCGACATGTGACGCATACAACCACCAGGGGTGCTCTGTGACCACGACCCCCACGCTGGAGGGGACTACGACCTCCACGACGGAGGGGACGGCGGCGACCACGGCCTCCACGTCGGAGGGGACGCTCCCGTTCACGGGTCTCGACGTCGCCCTGCTCGCAGTCGGTGGCGGTGGACTGCTGGGCGCAGGCCTCGTCGTACGTAGGCTCTCGCGGCGCCTGAACTGAGGGTGAAGCAGCGGCAATGTGGCTCCGCGGGCGCGTGCTCGCGGAGTCCTAGCCCGCTGCTTGGACCTGCTCGCGGATCAAGCGGGTGACCTCTCCACCGTCCGCACGGCCCTTCGTCTCCCGCATCACGTAGGCGACCAGCGGGCCGATTGCCTTCATATTCCCTGCCCGAACCTGCTCCGCAGCCGCCGGATCGGTCGCGATCGCGCGCTGGACGATCTCGGCCAGACCGTTGTCCTCCGCGCTCAATGCTCCGAGACCTTCCCGCTCGACGATCGCCCGGGGATCGCCGCCTTCATCCACCAGCCGGCTCAGCACCTCGCGGGCCGCGTCGCGGCTGACCTCCTTCGTAATCACCATCGCGGCGAGCAACGCGAGGCTCTCCGGCGAGACGCTCGACTCGGCGGGGTCCGTGTCTGACCCGATCCGCTCGACGAGCTGCGGGATCCAGTTGGCCAGCGCCACCGGGTCCATCCCGTCTCCGGCGGCCGCCGCTACGCGCTCGAAGTAGTCGCCCAACTCGGTCCGGAAGGCAAGCTCACGCCCGCGGTCCGCGCTCAGCCCAAGCTCTCGCTCGAACCGGGCAGCGCGAGCTGCCGGCAGCTCGGGCAGCTCCGCGTGTGCGGCGGCGAGCATCTCCTCGGTGGCGACCAGCGGGACCAGGTCGGGCTCGGGGAAGTAGCGGTAGTCGTGAGCCTCCTCCTTGGAGCGCAGGGGCGTCAGGCGCCCGGACGCCGGATCGAAGTGCAACGTTTCTTGCACGACCGGCTCGCCGACGTCCAACAGTCCCACCTGCCGCTCGATCTCCGCCCGCACTCCGCGTTCCAGGTAACGGAACGAGTTCATGTTCTTGAGCTCGGTCTTGGTGCCAAGCTCGGTAGATCCGGTCGGCCTGACCGAGACGTTGGCGTCGCAGCGAAGCGAACCCTCGTCCATGTTGACGTCGGAGACGCCGAGCACCTTCAGCGTCGCTCGCAGCAGGGTCAGCCACTCGCGAGCGTCCTCCGGCGAGCGAAAGTCGGGCTCGGTCACGATCTCGACGAGCGGAGTCCCGCCACGATTGAAGTCGACGATGCTCCGATCCGACCCGTGGATCCGCCCGCTCTCCCCCACGTGTTCGAGCTTTGCCGCGTCCTCCTCGAGGTGGACGCGGTGAATCCGAACGTCGCCGAGCCGGCCGCCACGGCACAGCGGAACGTCGTACTGGGAGATCTGGTAGCCCTTCGGCAGGTCGGGATAGAAGTAGTTCTTGCGGTGGAACAGCGATCGCTCGGCGATCTCGCAACCCAGCGCGAGCCCGATCATCAGGCCGAAATGGACAGCGCGCTCGTTGAGGACCGGCAGCGTGCCGGGCAGTCCCAGGCACACCGGGCAGGTGTGCACGTTGCGTTGATCGCCGAACGACAGCTTGCAGCCACAGAACATCTTCGTCCGTGTCTTCAGCTGGACATGGATCTCCAGACCGATCACCGGCTCGTATCGGCTGGCGTCCTCGCTCATCCGCGCGCTGGACTCCCGTCGAAGCCGATCGCGCGCTCGAGCGCGAACGCCGCGTCAAGCAGGCGGCTCTCGCTGAACGCCGGGCCGGCGAGCTGGAACCCGACCGGCAGACCGTCGCTGAGGCCGGATGGAATCGAGATCGCGGGAATCCCCGCGAGCGGCATCGGGACCGTGCAGAAGTCGTTGAGGTACATAGCGAGCGGGTCCTCGGTCTTGGCGCCCAGCTCGAATGCAGTCCACGGACTGGTGGGCGTGACGATGAAGTCGAACCGCTCGAACGCCGCGCGGAAATCGTCCGAGATCTTCGTGCGCACCTTCTGCGCGGTTCCGTAGTAGGCGTCGTAGTAGCCGCTCGAGAGCGCGTAGGTGCCGAGCATGATCCGTCGCTTGACCTCGGGCCCGAACCCCGCCGCGCGGGTCCGGCTGTACATCGAGACGAGGTCGGAGCTGCCGTCCACGCGCAGCCCGTAGCGAACACCGTCGAACCGCGCCAGGTTTGCCGAGGCCTCGGCCGGCGCGATCAGGTAGTACGCGGACAGCGCGTGCGGCGCGTGAGGCAGGCGGCAGGGCTCGACAGATGCACCCAGGCCTTCGGCGAGCGCGATCGTTGCGTCAAAGCTCTTACGGACACCCGGCTCGACGCCGCCGCCGAGTAGCTCCTCCGGCACGCCCAGGCGGACGCCGCGCAGATCCTCCGCACTCGGCAGCTCGATCTGCCCCGGAAAGGCCAGCGACGTCGAATCTCGTGGATCCTGACCGACCATGTGCCTGAGCAGCAGTGCCGCGTCGGTCACATCACGCGTCAGCGGCCCCGCCTGGTCGAGCGAGGAGGCGAACGCGATCATCCCGTAGCGCGAGCACGCGCCATAGGTCGGCTTCATGCCCACGATCCCGCACAGCGCGGCGGGCTGACGAATCGAGCCGCCGGTGTCCGTCCCGATCGCCCACGGCGCCAGTCCCGCGGCAACGGCGGCGGCGCTTCCGCCTGACGATCCGCCGGGAACACGATTGGTGTCCCACGGGTTACGAACGGGACCGAAGCCCGAGTTCTCGTTGGAGGAGCCCATCGCGAACTCGTCCTGATTGGTCTTGGCGAGCAGCGGCGCGCCGGCGTCCGCGAGCTTCTGCACGACCGTCGCCGTGTACGGGGGCCGGTAGCCCTCGAGGATCCGGGACCCCGCCTGGCTCGGCACCCCCTCGGTGCAGAACAGGTCCTTGACGGCCAGCGGAACGCCGCCCAGAGGAGCATCGCCATGCCCGTCTGTCGCCGGCGGCTCGTCCGCGACCCAGGTGAATGCGTTCAGCTCCTCAGCGGCGGCACGCTCGCGGTATGCCTCGAACAGCTCGTTCGCGTCGACCTCGCCCTTGCGGACGAGTGCTGCAGCCGCGGCGGCGGTGAGCTCCAGCAGGTCGGTCATCAAGCTGCTCGCGACTGAGCTGGGTCTCGCGGGACGCTGGTCGACTTCATCCGGCGGCCGCCGCGCCCGGGCTCGGAACGCCGAATCCACCGGCGACCGCCTCCGGGGCCGATCTCAGCGCCACCTCGCGTGGGAGCGACGGCTGTGGCTCGTCGGCGCGTAGGGCGTTGACGACATCGACGACGTGCGAGGTCGGCAGAACCCCGTCCAGGTCGAGCTCGCGGATCTTCTCGATGTGGTCGAGCACCTTCGAAAGCTCGGTGGCCATCCGGTCCACCTCCTCCTCGGTCAGCTCGAGGCGGGCAAGGCGCGCAACGTGGTTGACCTGTTCGCGATCGAGCATCCGCGTGATTCTAAGCCGACGCGACAGCTCAGCGCCCGCGGCCGGCGGGACCGCTCAGCGTCTGCATCGACTGGAGTGCTCAGCGCCCTCCACCTGCGGTTCGCGGAAGCAGGCGCAGCGTCTCGATCCCGGCGGGCGCGTCCTTCGGCGAGATCCCGTCCTCACGCAGCGAGAGGTATCCGCCGACCACGATCGCCGCGGAGAACACCAAGCCGGCGTAAGCGCCGGTCTTCGCTTCGATGACGCTGCTGGCGCCCGGTTGGTTCACCAGGACGCGGTAGATCAGTGCCAGCAGCAGCAGCACCGCCAGCACCGTCTCGATCACCGTGAAGCAGACGGGCAGCGCCGGCGCCGGCCGGGTCGACTGCAGCCACCAGACGACCAAGCCGACGAGCACCGTCAGCAGGATCAGCCAGCGAAGGCCCTGCAACGAGTTCCAGGCGTAGAAGTTGGTGGGACGCCCGAGGGACGCCTCGGTCGGCGCGTACACCGAGGTGTCCCCGTACCACGGGAGCAGGAACATGCTCAGCAGCAGCGCCACCGAAGCGCCGCCGATGATCCACTCGCCCCCTCTCAACCTCGACACTTCGAATCGCACGCCCGCTGATATTCGTCTATTGCACGCCCGCGGCGCTGCGCGCCTTCAGCGCGAAGAACACGAGCGCGACGGAGAGAACCACGGCGGCGTAAAAGCCCCACGCGAACGTGACTATGCCGCTGAAGTCAATGTGAAACAGAAACTTGAGCGCCAACAATCCCGCAGCGACGGCCGCAAAGATGAATCTGGTGTTGGCGCGGCTACCGCCGATCGCCGGAAGCTGGGTCGACGGCGAGAGCCGCTCGATCCCGAGGTCCACGATCACTGCGATCGCCGCCAGAACGGCAAGCACGCCGAGCCAGCCGTCGGGCGCATCCGTGGCGGTGAAGTTCACCGAGAAGGGCCCTGCGCTGGCCGAGAACCACGGCAGGGCGGCGAGCTCGATCAGGAGCAAGAGCGCGATCCCTCCGAGCGTCCAGTCATCCCGCGTAACGTTTTCCAGATTCACGAAACCCTCCCCTAGCCACGAGTGCGATTCACCGTTTCGCGGGAATGCGACGCCTTCCAGGCGCCGAGGAAGGACCGGTAGATCTCGATTGCGCGGCGCTCGCCCTCCGCGCTCAGGCCGCCGACGAGCTTCGGGTACGTCTCGAGGTCCTTGAAGATCCTTCCCGAGTACACACGCTCGGGGCTGTGGACGGTGAAGAACTCCTCTTCCGGACGCAGCCCGGAGCGCTCGGCGAGCCGAGCAGCGACTCGGCCGCGAGTCGTCCCCACCGGTAGCGTGGTCTCGATGCTGACGACCGTCCCGGACTTCAAGCCTCGACCGATGCCGGCGACGACGGAATCGAGCACGCCGTAGTCCGGACGGGCACCCTCGTCGACGATCAACGGCGGGACCGCGACGACGAGGTCCGCTCCTGCGGCGACCGCCGCCACAGTGTCGCTCGTCGCGCGAAGCCGACCCGCCGGGACGAGCTCTAAGAGCGCGTCCTTCAACCCGGACTCGCCCGGAAAAGGCTCGATCGCGTCGTTGATGAGAGCGACCACGCGAGGATCGGTGTCGCAGCCGACGACGTCGTGGCCGGCGCGCGCGATGTGGGCGGCTAGCGGCAGCCCGATCTTCCCGAGCGGTACGACTACGGCACGCATCACCGGCTTCCGGCGGCGCTCGCCAGCGATACGGTCTGGGCGCTGCTTGCGCTCGCCAGCACCGCCTCCCGCACGATCTCCACACCCTGCTCGAGCGTCACGACGCCGGTGTCGCGACGCCCCTCGAGCAGGTCCAGGAACGCCTCGTGCTCGACCAGCAGCGGCTCCCGGCGCTGGAGCGCGTACCGCGTCACGTTGCCCTCGCTCACGCCGCGGAACTGCTGGGTCGCAGACCAAGCGATCCGAACCTCGGCGTTCTCGTAGAAGAACAGGTCGCCCGTCAGCGTGTCTGCCTCGAGCATCCCTCGCTCACCGAGCACTCGCGTACGGCGCACCTTCGTCGGAGAGACCCAGTCGACGACGATGCTGAACGCAGCGCCGGATTCGAGCGCCCCGACGACGAGCACGAGATCCTCGTGCTCGCGGCCGCTGAGATGTTGCGTCTGGGCCGCGAGCGTAGCGATCTTCGAATCCGACAGCCAGCTGACGAGGTCGATGTCGTGGGTCGCGAGATCCTTCACGACTCCGACGTCCTGGACGCGAGCCGGGAACGGGCCGGTACGAATCGTCGAAGCGGTGAACAGACGTCCGATCTGACCCTCGAGCAGCCGGCGCCGCAGCTCCTGGAGCGCCGGGTTGAAACGCTCCACATGGCCGACCGCCGCAAGGACGCCGGAGCGATGACAGAGGTCGACGATCTGCCGGGCCGCCTCGGTGGTCGCGGCCAGCGGCTTCTCGATCAGCATCGAGACACCTCCGGCGGCAAGCTCCTGAGTCACCGCAAGATGCAGCTCCGTCGGGACCGAGACGATCGCGAACTGCAGCGGCCCCCGATCGAGCAACGCCGCGACCGAGTCAAGGACGAGATCGGGCTGGTGCACGGCCCGGAAGCGGTCTCCGCCGGGATCGTCGACACGGTCTGAGTCCGGCAGGAGCCGCGCGTGATGGCGGCCGATCATCCCCAATCCGATCACCGCACCACGCGGCGGGGAGTGTCTCCTGTCGTTCGTCACCGGGCGCGGAGAGTACTGTGTCGACGCACGCATGGCGATCCCGCTGTTCGACATCCTGACGCCACTGCAGCCACTCCAGGAGAGGCTGGCGGCCACGGCGGCGACCACGCTCGAGCGTGGCTGGTTCATCCTCGGCCCCGAGGTCGATGCGTTCGAGCGCGAGTTCGCCGCCTACCTCGGCGTCAAGCACGTGGTGGGCGTCGCGAACGGCACCGACGCGCTGACGATCGCGCTGCGTGCGATGGGCGTCGGCCCCGGGGATGACGTCGTCGTGCCGTCGTTCACTTTCTACGCGTCCGCAGAGGCAATCCCACCAACGGGCGCGCGCCCGGTGTTCTGCGACGTCGACCGTGAGACGATGATGGTCACGCCTGAGACCGTGAGGGCCGCGCTGACCCCCGCGACCAAGGCGGTGATCGCCGTCCACCTGTTCGGCAACGTCGCCCCGGTCCGCGAGCTTGAGGCGCTCGGCGTACCCGTGCTCGAGGACGCCGCGCAGGCCGCCGGCTCGCGGGGCCCCGACGGCCGCCCGGGCGCACTCGGCGCGGCGGCGACCTTCAGCTTCTACCCCACCAAGAACCTCGGATGCATGGGCGACGGCGGCGCGATCGCGACCTCGAGCAACGAGGTCATGGAGCTGACGCGAATGCTTCGCTTCCACGGCTCGCGCGACCAATCCACGTGGGAGCTGATCGGCTACAACTCGAGGCTCGACGAGCTACAGGCGGCATTCCTGCGAGTGCTGCTGCCGGAGCTGGATCGATGGTCCGAGGGGCGGGCGCAGGCGGCCGGCTACTACGCCGCAGCGGGGCTCGGCCAGTTCGTGGAGCTGCCCGAGCCGACCGACGGCGCGATCCCCGCCTGGCACCTGTACGTGATCCGTTCCGGGGAAGTCGACCAGATCGCAGCGGCGCTCAACGAGGCGGGCATCGGCAGCAAGGTCTACTACCGGCCGCCCGTCCATCGCCACCCCGCGATGGCGCCCTATGCGCACGGCCTCGAGTTGCCGGTGACCGACGAGCTCGCGCGACGGCACCTGGCGATCCCGATCCGCCCGATGCTCTCGCAAGCGCAGGCCGAGCAGGTCACGGACCGAATTGCCACGATTCTCGCCGCTCGTTAGCTTCTCAGCGTCAGCGGCCATGCGGATCGCCACGATCATCGGAAACCGGCCGCAGTTCGTCAAGGCAGCGGCCGTGTCGCACCGGTTGAGGGCGGCCCACGAAGAGATCCTGATCCACACGGGCCAGCACTACGACGACGAGCTGTCGCAGATCTTCTTCGAGGAGCTCGGGATTCCGAACCCCGACCTCCACCTCGGCCTCGGCAACGGCACGAACATCGAGCAGACCGGCCGGATGATGACCGCGCTGGAAATCGAGCTGAAGCGCCTCGCACCGGACGCCGCGCTCGTCTGCGGGGACACGAACACAACGCTCGCGGCCGCCGTGACCGCCGCCCACCTGCGCCTGCCGCTGATCCACGTCGAGTCCGGCATGCGTTCATTCGACCGCACGATGCCCGAAGAGGTCAATCGCGTCCTGACCGACCATGTGAGCGGCCTATGCCTGTGCTCGACCCCGGTAGCGGTCGAGAACCTGGAGCGCGAGGGACTCGGGACCGTCGCCGTGCTCGTCGGCGACGTCATGGCGGACATCGCCCTGCAGTTCACCGAGCTTGCCGAGCGGCGTTCAACGATCATCGAGCAGCACGCGCTCGAAACGGGCGGCTTCGCCCTCGTCACGGCCCACCGGGCGGGCAACGTGGACGGTCCCGCACGCCTCGAGCTGCTGGTCGACCTGCTGACCGCGCTGCCGCTTGACGTGTTCTATCCGGTCCATCCTCGGACGCACAAGCGGCTGTCCGAGAGCGGACTGCTCGCCCAGCTTGCAGCGGCGCCGAACGTGACGCTGAACGCTCCGGTAGGATACCTCGACCTGCTCAAGCTTGCCGCCCACGCCGGCGTCGTGATCACCGACTCGGGAGGCTTGCAGAAGGAGGCCTATGTGCTCGGCACGAAGTGCATCACGCTTCGCGACAGGACCGAGTGGGTGGAGACCGTCGACGCCGGCTGGAACACGCTCGTCGACCTCTCGACGGACGCCGCCCTCGAGGCTCTGCGCCAGGAGCCGCCGCAGACTCACCCGGACGTCTACCGCGCCGGCCGCGCAGCAGCCGGGATCGTCGATGCAATCGGCAGCTGGACTCCGCAGCTGGGCGCCTGAGGATCTGGCGCGAACGCGGACCGTCATACACCTTAATGCGACATTTACCGTAGTGTTAGCACGTGAGTTGGCCGCTTCTCACCGTGTCGCACCTCTCCGGTCCGATCTGGATCGACGCTGATCGGGGACCGTGATCCCGGCGCGTACGGTCAAGCGCATCGGAGCAAGCTGTGGGCGTCCGGTGTACCTTGCGCTCGAGCCGGATCCGGTGTTGGGGTTTGTTCACACAGCCGGGGTCGGAGTCTCGACGGGCGTGATCCTGTGCCCACAGTGGATCGCACCCTCATTGATCACCGGCAGGGTCCCCGGCAGGCCGAGGCAGACCGGGCAGGTGTGGATGTTGGGCTGATCGCCGAACGAGAGCTCGCAACCACAGAACATCTTCGTGCTCGTTCTCAGCTGGACGTGGATCTCCAGCCCGATCACCGGCTCGTATGCCATGCTGCTCATCCGCCTCCCCCACGCCGCGCGGGGCTGCCGTCGAAGCCGATCGCCTGCTCCAGCGCGAACGCCACGTCGAGCATGCGACCCTCGCTGAACGCCGGTCCGGCCAGCTGGAAGCCGACCGGCAGTCCTTCGCTGCACCCGGAGGGGATGGAGATCGCCGGGATGCCGGCCAACGGCATCGGCACCGTGCAGAAGTCATTGAGGTACATGGCCAGCGGGTCGTCGGTCTTGGCGCCGAGCTCGAACGCCGTCCACGGGCTGGTCGGCGTGACCACGAAGTCCAGCTGCTCAAATGCCGCGGCAAAGTCCTCGGAGATCTTCGTTCTCACCTTCTGGGCCGTGCCGTAATAGGCGTCGTAATAGCCGCTGGAGAGCGCGTAGGTGCCCAGCATGATCCGCCGCTTGACCTCGGGGCCGAATCCCGCGGCGCGGGTGCGGCTATACATCTGCTCCAGGTCGCCGTCGCCGCCGACGCGCAGGCCGTAGCGCACTCCGTCGAAGCGGGCCAGGTTCGCCGACGCCTCGGCGGGCGCGATCAGGTAGTAGGCCGACAGCGCGTGAGGCGCATGCGGCAGCCGGCACGGCGCCACCGTTGCGCCCAGCTGCTCGGCGAGCTTCAACGTCGCCTCGAAATTCGCCCGCACCCCAGCCTCCACGCCGGCGCCGTCGTCGCCACCGCCGAGCAGTTCCTCAGGCACGCCCAGGCGGACCCCGCGCAGGTGGTCGGCCGTGGGCAGCTCGATCGGCCCGGGAAACGCCAGCGAGGTGCTGTCGCGCGGATCCTGGCCGATCATTTGGGACAGCAGCAGCGCGGCGTCGGTGACGTCGCGAGTAAGGGGGCCGGCCTGGTCAAGCGAGGACGCGAACGCGATCATGCCGTAGCGCGAGCACGCGCCGTAGGTCGGCTTCAGGCCGACGATCCCGCACAGGGCCGCGGGCTGGCGGATCGATCCGCCGGTATCGGTGCCGATCGCCCACGGAGCCAACCCCGCCGCGACCGCTGCCGCGCTCCCACCTGAGGAGCCTCCCGGAACCCGGCCGCGATCCCAGGGGTTGAGGACGGGGCCGTAGGCCGAGTTCTCGTTTGAGGAGCCCATCGCGAACTCGTCCTGGTTGGTCTTGCCCAACAGTGGGGCGCCGGCCTGGCGCAGCTTTTCCACCACCGTCGCGCTGTAGGGGGGGCGATAGCCCTCCAGGATCCGTGAGCCGGCCTGGCTGGGCACCCCCTCGGTGCAGAACAGATCCTTGACCGCGACCGGGACTCCGCCCAGGGGTGCCGAGCTAGACGGCGCCAGCTCTGGCGCCTGCGGCGCCACCCACGTGAACGCGTTCAGCTCGTCGGCGGCAGCGCGCTCCCGGTAGGCCTCAAACAGCTCTCGCGCGCTGATCTCGCCGCCGCGCACCCGGGCGGCGGCCTGCGCCGCGGTCAACCCGATGAGCTCGCTGGTCGCGGAGCCGCTCATTCGCCGCCGGCGCCTGGACTGGGAACGCCGAACCCGCCGTTGACCGGTTCGGGGGCGGCGGCCAGTGCCACGTCGGCCGGCAACGACGGCTGCGGCCGGTCTGGTCGCAGCGCATTTACGACATCGACCACGTGCGATGTCGGCGGCACGCCTTCCAGGTCGAGCTCACGGATCTTCTCGACGTGCTCGAGCACCTTGGAGAGCTCGGTCGCCATGCGCTCCACCTCAGCCTCGCCCAGCTCCAGGCGGGCGAGGCGAGCAACGTGCAGAACCTGTGCGCGATCGAGCATCTGGCGCCCATTCTAGGATCAAGGGCCCGCGACAGGTCGCAACCGCGACGGAACGAACTGCTCCGTCGCGGTGCCTAACGTAGTTGCCGGCCGTTATGCGGTTGGCGGTCCCGATGCGCCGGGGCGCCCGGCGGGGCGCCTGGGCATCATCGGTCCGCCGGCCCGCAGCTGCATCGCAAAGTACACGAGCGCGGCGGTGAGCACGACGGCGACCCAGAAGCCGAAGCCGAGGTCGCTGAAATTGCTGATGTGGAACAGGAATTTCAGCACCAGGAACACCGCCGCGGCGGCGGCCAGGACGAAGCGCGTGTTCGTCCGGCTGTTCTGGATCGCCGGCATCTGCGTCTGTGGCGAGAACCGCTCAACCGCCAGATCGGCGATCACCGCCACCGTGGCCAGCACGGCCAGGATCCCCAGCCATCCATCGGGCGCGTCGGTCGCGGTGAAGTCAAACGACGGGATGGAGATTCCGCCCACCGAACCGCCGCCGATCGAAAACCACGGTAGGAACAGCAGATCGATCACCAGCAGCAGCGCAACTCCGCCCATGATCCGGTCGTCCCGAGAGACTTTGTCCAGGTCCACTACGCCCTCCTCGTTAGGTCTTTGGCTTGATTCGAGGAATCTCGCCTGCATCCTGCGCTGCCGCCAGCCCGACGGCCTGCAGCACAACCCTACCGTGCTCTCCGGCGCGGCGCCAACCGCCGTCTGGACCTTTGTGCGACCTGCGTTTCCCGGGCACGCTGCTCGCGGATCGACTCCAGACCGCCCAGGGCGATCCCCAGCGCACAGGCCAGCCCGAGCGCGGCACCGAGCTTCTGATCGATCACCTCATCAGGGGCCGGAAGGCTGATCAGGACGCGGTAGGTGAGCAGCGCGGTGGCCAGCACCCCGAGCGCCGTCACGATGAGGCTGGTGTCGGTCTTGGTTCCATGGGCGCGCTGAGACGCGTGCAACACCACCGATCCCAGCGTCACCAATACCGTCGCAAGCAGCGCCCAGCGCACGATCGTCAGCCCATCCCACGCGTTCTCGGCGGTGGACACGGCCGGCCGCGCCGCGGACGGATCCGGGACACCGGCCATCCCGAACCACTTCAGTGCGAACATGTCGATTGCCAGCAGCAAAGCCATCGTCGCGCTCAGCAGCTCGCCACGTCGCACCTGGGTGACGCTCCCGGTCGGATGGGCGGCCTGCTCGGTCTGCTGCAGGCTGCGCTCGGCGGCCTGGAGCGCCCGCTCGCTGGGCTCGGTGGCGCTCACGCGAGCCTGGAGATCGGTGCGAGGTCAGCCACCAACTTGCGTTCGGAGTGATCCTGACGGAAGCGGATCACCACGATCCCGCCGGGCTCCACGCCGGTAACGACGCCCTCGCCGAAGGCAGCGTGGCGGACATCGTCGCCGAGGCGGTAGGCCGAGGGAGCCGGTTCGCCCCCCCTGGGTTCGGCCGGTGGGCCCCAAGTCATGGCCCGAGCCCGAAAGCCCCCCACCGACCGTGGCGCCTGGTGCTCACGGTCGGTCAGCTTGGCCGGGATCTCACCGACGAAGCGACTGGGCGCTCCGTAGGAGCGAGCGCCGAACACCGTGCGGGTGCGCGCGTAGGTCAGGTACAAGTCGCGCTCGGCGCGCGTGATGCCGACGTAGCACAGGCGCCGCTCCTCCTCCAATCCGCCCTCGTCCAGGGCCCGCGAATGCGGGAACACGCCCTCCTCGCAGCCGATCATGAACACGATCGGATACTCCAGCCCCTTGGCGTTGTGGAGCGTCATCAGCGTGACCAGGCCCTCGTCGTCGGTTCGCCCATCGGCGTCGGCGACCAGCGCCACCTGCTGGAGAAACTCGCCGAGCGTCGCCTCATCGCCGGCGGCGGCCTCGTACTCGACTGCGACGTTGACCAGTTCCTCCAGGTTCTCGATCCGTCCTTGGGCCTCGATCGTACGCTCCGCGTGCAGCGCGTCCAGGTAGCCCGTCTCCTGCAGGGTCTCCTTGAGCAGCGTGGCGACGGCCGCGCCCGCGGCGGCGCGCTCCTGCAGGACCTCCATCGTGCCCATGAACCGGCGCAGGGCCTTGATCGCGGCCGGGCCCAGCCCGGGCACGTCCTCAGGGGCTGCCGCCAGCTCCCAGACCGTCTCGCCGGTGGTGTTGGCGTAGGCCAGCAGGCGAGAGATCGACGTCTGCCCGATCCCGCGCCGCGGGGAGTTGACGATCCGCGTGAACGCTCCGACGTCCTGGGGGTTTACGAACACGGTCAGGTAGGCGATCGCATCCTTGATCTCCGCCCGCTCGTAGAACTTGGTGCCGCCGATCACCTGATAGGCGATCTCGGCCCGCACGAGCGTGTCCTCCAGCACCCGAGACTGCGCGTTGGTGCGATAGAAGATCGCGATCTCCGAGCGTGAGACTCCCTCGTCGACCAGGCGCTGCAGCTCACCGGTGACGAACCGCGCCTCGGCATGCTCGTCATCGAGCTCGCGAATCTTGATCGGGTCGCCCTGGCCGAGCTCGGTCCACAGCGACTTCGGCTTCTGACCGCGGTTGTTGGCGATCACCGCATTGGCGGCATCGAGGATCGTCTGGGTCGAGCGGTAGTTCTGCTCGAGCTTGACCACGTGGGCGTCGGGAAACGCGTCCTCGAACTCGAGGATGTTCGTGATATCCGCTCCACGAAAGCTAAAAATTGATTGAGAATCGTCGCCGACCACCATCAGATTGCGATGCTCGCCGGCCAGCAGCTGCAGCCAGCGATACTGGGCTTGGTTGGTGTCCTGGTACTCGTCGACCATCACGTGGCGGAAGCCGCCGGCGTAGCGCTCGCGCACTTCAGGGAATAGCTCGAGCACGTTGACGGCGCGGACGAGCAGGTCGTCGAAGTCCATCGCGTTCATGCGGTGCAGCTCGCGGTCGTAGCTGCGGTACACGTCGGCGACCGTCTGCTCGAAGAACGAGCCCACCATCCGCCCGTAGGCGTCCGCGTCGCGCAGCCTGTTCTTGGCGTCGGAGATCTGGGATTGGATCGAGCCGGGCGTGAAGCGCTTGGGGTCGATTCCGAGCTCGCCCAGGCAGCGCTTGACCAGCCGGCGCGAATCAGCCTGGTCATAGATCGTGAACTGCCGCGTGTAGCCCAGTCGGTGAGCGTCGGCGCGCAGCATCCGGGCGCAGGCCGAATGGAAGGTCATCACCCACATCGCGCGCACGCGACGACCGACGAGCAGCTCGGCCCGCTCGCGCATCTCCCCCGCCGCCTTGTTGGTGAAGGTGATAGCCAGGATCTCGTTGGGCTTGGCCACGGCGGTGGCGACGAGGTAGGCGATCCGGTGGGTCAGCACGCGGGTCTTGCCCGAACCGGCGCCGGCGAGGATCAGCAGCGGACCGTCGCCGTAGGTGACGGCCTCGCGCTGAGGCTCGTTGAGGCCGGACAGCAGCGCCTGCAGGTCTGCGGTGAACTCGGTCATGGTGGTGATCTCAACGTTAGCGGCCGTGTCGGAGGGCTCCGGGCGGGTGATTCGCGCCATTCTCTGCTGAATGCGGGAACTGAGAACGGCATCCGCCGCCGTGGCGCAGCGCGCGCAGAGTGTGGCCATCGAGCGCTCGCGGATAGCCGCCTACGCGGCCGAGCTGCCGCTCGGCGCGGGTGCGCCGGCGGATCCTGACGCGCATCTGCTGACCGGCTCGCGGGAGGCGCTGAGCGCATTCTGGCTGACGCTCGACGCGATCAACTTCGGGTCCGGCTGGTTTCCCACCCTGGTCAAGCGAGACGGCCGCTCAGGCTATTACACGATTGCCACCGGCCTGCGGGAGCGCTTCGCGGCGCACGGGCCGTTCAACGCGGCCGAGCTGTCGCAGATCGACGCCGCATCGGTCGCCGCCATCACCGGCCAGGATCCCGCCCACGAGCTGATGGGGCTGTTCGCGGTCTCGCTGCGAGATCTGGGACGCCATGTGGCGCTTGAGCACGGCGGGGAGTATGCCGCCGTCGTTGACAGCGCCGATGGATCCGCCGTCGCCTTGGCGCTGGGGCTCGGCGGCTGGGCATCCTACGCTGACAGCTCGCGCTATGAGGAGCTCACGGTCTCGTTCCTCAAGCGTGCGCAGATCGCCGCGGCCGACCTCGCCCGAGCCGGGGTGGCCCACTTTGACGACATCCCGCAGTTGACGCTGTTCGCCGACAACCTCGTTCCCCACGTCCTGCGCCTGGACGGGATCCTGACCTTCACACCAGAGCTGGTGGAGCGGATCGAGGCGGGTGAGCTGATCGATCACGGATCCCCGGAGGAGGTCGAGATCCGGGCGTGCGCGCTGCAAGCGGTCGAGCTGATCGTTGCCGCACGCGCCGGCACCTGCGCAGCCGAGGTCGATCATCTGCTGTGGCACCGCGGCCAGCTGCGCGCCTACAAGACCTCACCCCGCCACCGCTCGCGCAGCACGGCTTACTGACCGTCAGCCTCGTCGCTAATCCTCGCCTGCTTCGCTGCGCGCCCTGGCGATCGCCTCGGCGCCCGCCTCGCCGACGAGCAGCTCGGGGCGGATGCTGCCGCTGGCGACGAGATCGACGGCCGGGAATCGGCCCGTGCTGGCGAGCTCGGCATCCAGCGCGATCACCGTCGTCTCGCCGCCGATCCCCGCCGAGGCCGTCGCGATCACGGTCAGCGAGCCACCGTCGAGAATGTTGCGCGCCGCGGCCAGCGTCTTGCGCACCGCATGCTCGTGCAGGCCGTCGAGCGTGTCGACCATCACGACCACGTCGGCGCCGCGGGCGGCGAGCCGCCGCGCCTGATCGATTACCGGCTCGATCGTGTTGGCCTGCGCTTCGGCTGAGGCGGCAAAGCTGATCGCTGCCGCCGGTGTGATCGGCCCGCGGTCCCATTCGGAGATCTCCTCAGGGCGGACCCCGACGAGCACCACGATCAGCGTCAGGTCCTCATGACCGGCGAGCGCCTCGGCCAGCCGGCGCAAGGCCTCGCTCTTACCGGCCCTGGCCGGCCCTACGATCGTCACCCGCGAGCCCTTCCCGAACGGCGTCAGCCACTCGATCGCCTTGATCGTCGGATCCTCGGATCCCAGGCGGAAGCGATCCGTCGGCAGCGCGGCCGGAAGATCGTCGAAGCGGACGCTGTCGGCCAATTCGACGGCGGGACGGTCGTTGACCGTGTCGATCCGGACCAGCGAGGCGAACCGCTCCGAGCGTCGCGGGGCCCGCTTGGGTCCCGTCACTCGATCGCCGGATACCAGCTCGCAGCGCTTGACCTGCGCGGCCGAGACGTAGACGTCGTCGTCGGAGGGCTCAGGTGGGTCCACGCGCACGAAGCCCGAGCCGTTGGCGAGCAGCTCCACCACGCCCTCGACGATCTCCTCCTCCGCGCCCTGGTCAGCGGACGGCGCCTCCTCGCGCTCCTCCTCCTCGGCGGAGGATGTCTCCTCACGTACGCTCGTACGCGCGCGCCCGCCGCGGCGGCCGCGGCGGCGGCGCGGAGCCGGGGCATCCTCGTCGGCGTCGGCGCGCGAGTCGGCGTGCGCCGGCTCGGCGTCCCCCGACTCCGCGACGGCCGGCTCCGAGACAGCCGGCTGGTCAACGTCGAAGGCGGCCGGCTGGTCAACGTCGGAGGCGGCCACCTGGTCGTCGGAGGCAGTCGCCTCGTCGTCGGAGGCAGTCGCCTCGTCGTCGGAGGCAGTCGGCTCGTCGTCGGAGGCGGCCGGCTTTGCCGACCTGCGCCGGGAGGACCGGGGCTTCTGGGCCTTGGGCTCGGCTTGGGCTTCGCCGTCGACGCTGTCGGGTACCTCGGGAGGGCCTGCTTCGCCTCCCTCCTGCTTGTCTAGGATCACATCGATCAGGGCAGGGCGCCGCAGCCGACGGTAGCCGTCGATCGACAGCTCCGAGGCGATGGCATGGAGGTCGGCTAGCGGGCTGTCTTCCAGCGCGGCGCGATCGAGCACGGACACAAGAACTCCTCTGGTAGTGGATCGGTGGGCTCCGGTCGCGTTGAGCCAGCGACCGGCGACACTCTGTAGGCCGAATCTAGCGCGGATCTTCAACCATCGCCCTGATCCCAGCGAACGGCGTCGGCCACGCGCAGGTCTGAGGCGACGGCCGTCCGGGTCGCCAGCGCGGCGTGAACGGTCAGGAAATCGGCGGTCTGAGCGACGTCGTGCACCCGCAGCAGGTGGGCGCCGGCCTCGACGCCGTGCCCGATCGCGGCCAGCGTGCCGGCGAGGCGCTCGCGCGGGGGACGGCCGGTCAGCGCCCCGATGAAGTCCTTGCGCGAGACGGCCAGCAGCAGCGGACGTCCGAGCTCGTGCAGGGCGCCCAGTGAGCGCAGCACCTCGATCGTCTGGGCTGGGGTCTTGGCGAAGTCCGGACCCGGGTCGAGCACCAGTTGCGCAAAGGCCACCCCTCGAGCCAGCGCCAGCTCGATGCGCTGCTCCAAGAACTGCCGCACGTCGGCCACGATCAGCCCGTCCAATGACGGATCCAGCAGCTTCTGCTTGGGGGCGACGCGGGTGTGCATGATCACGAGCGCGGCGCCGGTCTGCGCGCACACGGCGGCGAGCTCCGGATCACGCAGACCGCTGACGTCGTTGACGATCGACGCACCGGCAGCAATCGCCGCTCGGGCCACGGCCGGCTTGTAGGTGTCCACCGAGACCACCGCTCCCAGCTCACCTGTGACAAGCTCGATCAGCGGCACGACGCGCGCCACCTCCTCGGCCGGGTCAACAGCCGGCCGGTTTGTCACCCCGGACTCCCCGCCGATGTCGATCACCTGCGCGCCGGCCTCCAGCATCGATTGAGCCAGCGCCACCCGCTGCGCAAGCGTCCGGTGCCGGCCTGCGTCGGAGAACGAATCAGGCGTGGCATTGACCACGCCCATCAGCCATGGCCGGCCGCCGAGCTCGAGTGTTCCGCGGCTGGTGGCAAGCTCCCGCGCCGGGACGATCACTAGCTGGCCGCTGACCCGGTCGCCGGCCCGCCGTGATCGACGCCGGGACGTTCGTCGGCCTGCACCCGCCAGGCGCGGTAGCACACCGATGCTTCGAGCATCGCGGCGTGGGCCTGATTGCAGCCCGGGCAGCGGCCCAGATGGTCCATCAGCCACGCGGTGTCGTCTTCGTCTACGGGCTCTGAGTCCTGTCGCCGGGCGATCGCGCGCAGCGACCGCTCGCGCTCGGCGCAACCGAGATTGGCTCCGAGCCCCCCGCGCAGCTGGGTGCGCAGACGCAGACGCGAACGGGCCAGCAGCGGCGCCACCGCCACCACGTCGATGCCGATCACTCGCGCGATCTGCTCGTGGGACAGGCCGAGCAGCTCACGCAGCGCGAGCGCCTCGCGCTGGCGCTGAGGGAGCTCGGCGTTGGCTACCGCAAGCTCGCCGGCCACCGCCTGCGCCAGTTCAAGGGGCTCGGCGGTCGGGTCCGCCACTGGGACCGGCGCCAGTTCAAGGGGCTCGGCGGTGGGGTCCGCCACTGGGACCTGCGCCAGTTCAAGCGCGCGGCAGGCAGCGACGGCGGCCGCCAACAGGGCCACGCGGTCACCGCCCGAAGCCCGGTCGCGCGCCTCCACGGCGGCCTGCATCGCACCTTCGCCGCGGCCCAGCACGCGCGCGCAGAACTCTGGCAGCTCGTCCATCAGCCGCTGAACCCCGGCAGCTCGCTCATCAGACGCTGAGCCTAAGCGGTCTTGAGCCGCGGACGGGCGCGGGCGCGTGCCTCCGGACGGGTGCGATCCCCTCGGCGCTGGCCTCATCGTCGAACCGTCTCACCTCCAGGGCCACCCGCCGTTCGTCCCATCCCAGCGCTGGGGCCATCGCCCGGGCCACGCGCGCCGGCGCATCGTCGTCGTGGGCGCACAGCCTGGACCCCTCCACCAATCCCAACCGGGTGCGACGCAGGAGCACGTCGCCGACGCTGCGGGCCTGCTCGTGACGGGCGGCGAACGGTGCTTCGGCCAGCAGATCCGGCAGCCCATCAAGGATCGGCTCAGCCAGCTCACTGTCCGCGCGTGCGGCGTCGAGCAGCTGCGCCGCCGCGTGACCGTAGCGGCTGGCGAGCGCCTGGTGGGATGACTCTGAGACACCATCGACCGGCGCCAGGTCAGCCGGGTCCAGCGGCTGGCCGAGGGGGATCTGGTGGGTTCGGCACGGGGCCTGGCGACCGTCTCGCTCGACCAGCCGGTCGACGGCGAGCTTGGCCATGCGTCGCCAAGTGGTCAGCTTGCCGCCGGTGATCGTGATCAGGCCGCTGGAGGTCTCGTACAGCTCCGCCTTGCGCGAGATGTCCACCGATTTGCGCGAGTCGCCGTTGGAGATCAGCGGCCGCACGCCGGCAAAGGCGCCGGTCACGTCCGAGGTGCCGAGGTCCGTGGCGAAGAACCGATTGACGGCACTGAGCAGGTACTCGATGTCGGCGTCGGCCGGCCGCACGTGGTCGATGTCGCCCTCGTAGTTGTTGTCGGTGGTGCCAATCAGGCTGTGGCCCAGCCACGGCAGGGCGAAGATCGACCTTCCTTCACCGGCCGGCACGATCGCCCCGGCCCGCAGCGGCAGGTCGCCCGGGCTGAGCACCAGGTGGGTGCCACGGCTGGGAGCGATGATCGGCAGCTCTGCCTCGGTGTGGAGCTCGCCCGGCCGGATCCGGTCCGCCCACACCCCGGTGGCGTTGACCACGTTGGCGGCCCGCACCGTGAACTCGACCTCGCGCTCGCAGTCGAGCACCGTCACACCGGCGGCGCGCCCGTCCTCCCCGCGCGCCAGGTCGGTGACCAGCAGCCGGTTGGCGCAGATGGCGCCGAACCGCTCGGCTTCTGAGAGCACAGTCAGCACGAGCCGGGCGTCGTCGGTCTGGCAGTCATAGAAAAGGTAGCCGCCGGTCGGGCGGCGCTCAGCCAGCGAGGGCACCAACTCCAGCACCTCATCGCCGGAGATGACCCGATGGCGCGCGGGACTCCAGTCGGTGTCGGGCGCCTCCGGCGTCGCCCGACGGGCTTGTCGCCGGGCGCGCAGCGACGGCGCTGCCATCACGTCGTACATGTTCAGGCCGATCCCGACCAGGCGGTCCGGCCGCGCACCATCGAACGCGGGGACGACCATCGGCAGCGGCCGCACCAGGTGCGGGGCGAGCTTGACCATCAGCTGACGTTCGCGCAGGGCCTCGCGGACCAGGCCGAGGTCGAAGCGCTGCAGGTAGCGCAGACCGCCGTGGACGAGCTTGGAGGACCGGCTACTGGTGCCCGAGGCGAAATCCGCCTTCTCGACCAGCGCCACGCTGAAGCCACGGGAAGCGGCGTCCAGCGCCACTCCGGCGCCGGTGATCCCACCGCCGATCACCACGAGGTCGAAATGCTCGCCGGCCAGGGTGTTGATCGCGCGGTCGCGAGTGAGCATCCCGGGCAGAGTACCCCCCGGGAGCGCGGGCGCCCTCCGTCAGCGGCTAACGCTAGTGCTGGGCCTGGTGGTAGAGCTTGAGCACCACGTCATACCAGGCCGGTGAGGTCTCCTGGTAGCCGGGGCAGCACGGCGGTCCGCCGACCGCACTGATGCCGATCTCGATGTGCGGCCCGGACGAGATCCCGACGTCGCCGCAGCCGAGTTCGGCGATTGGCTCGCCGGCGGTCACGTGTGTGCCGACCGGGACCAGCGCGGGGGCGGCATGCCCGTAGTAGATGTAGCGGCCCTGGTAGATCCCGCTGTCGACCTTGAGCACCGGCGCGTAAGGGCCGAAGCCATCGATCCCCTCCTGGACTATCGTGCCCGAGGTCATCGCCACCTCAGTCACCTGGGGACCGCAGGCGTTGTTGGCGGTGCCGATGTCGATGCCCTGGTCCAGCGACCAGTCGCTGGGGCCGAGCACGCGTGAGAGCGGGCGCAGGGGGAACACAAGGCCGCCGGATGACGAGCCTGAGAAGGCGCTGCCGCCCGTGTTGGCCAGCACAAGCGCACCCTTCGCGGCCTTCTTGACCGCGGCCAGCAGCGACGCTGCGGTCCGGCGTCCGACGGCGCCGCTGGCCGGCGATAGCTGGCTGGCGCGCTGGAATTGGGCCACCGCCGACCTGGTCATCGAGCCGAAGTAGCCGGTCTGCGGAACGGCATAGCCGATATCGGTCAGCCAGGCCTGAAGCGTCTGGACGTCCGCGCCCCGCTGGCCCTTGCGCAGCGTGCGGGTGAAGACCGCGGTCGAGGCATTCGAGCTGACGATTCCACTCGGATCCTTCGGCGTGACCAGGCCGGACCCGCCGGAGAACGCCGACGCACCGGCCGCGGGCAACAGCAGTGCGGCGGCGAGCAATCCGAGCAGCAGGCGCAGGCGGGGCATCACAAGGGCAAATTCGACGCGGTCCCGCTGGATACCGCCACGCTGGGCGCGGTTGCACACGATCTGGTTGGGAAAGCTGCGGAAAGCGGACACGCGAATCGTCACCGACGGGTGCGGCGTTGCAAGACGGTGCCTGTTTGCCTACGGGGTTAGCTGACGGGCTAGCGCTCGATGGTCGAGCGCTTCTCGCGGATCACCGCGAGACTCGCCCCAACGAATTGGGTTCCCCGCTCCCCGGGGCGGCTATCCGGGGATTAGGCGATGCGGCACGGTAGCAGAAAGCGCTGGGTGACCGCAGACGGTGTGCACAGCCGGCCCGTGTGGTCGCGCGCCCTTAGTGGGCAGGGTCTGCGACGCCGGCCTGGCGGCGCTTGGCGATCGTCTGCTTGATCCGCTCGACGGTTTCGTCAGACATCCGGCGGATCTCCCAGTGCGTCAGCTTGATGAGCCGCATCGGGGAAGTGGCGATCACGTCAGCGTTGCGCGGTTCGCGCTCCAGCAGGCCCATCTCGCCGATCAGGTCACCCGGCTTGAGCGAGGCGATCTTCTTACCCCCTTGGATGACATCAGCGGTGCCCTCCTCGATCGCGATCAGCTCGGTCGAGTAGTCGCCCTCCTTCATCAGGATCTGGCCGTCGGCCGCGCTCGTCTCGGTGGCAAAGGCGGCAAGGCGCTTGGCCTCCTCGGTCGAGATCTCCGAGAAGATCGGAATCGCGGTCAGATGGCTGGGGTCCATGGTCGATCCTCGCTAGCTCGTTCGATGACCCCCGAGAAAACGGGGGGCGACGCGGAGAATCTAACTTACAAACGGTCGCGCAGCCGAGCCAAAACGGCTAGAGCGCCTGCACTTCGGCCGTGATCTCGCTGACCGAGGCCTTGGCATCGCCGAACAGCATCGACGTCTTCGGCTCGTAGAAGAGCGGATTGTCGATCCCGGCGAACCCAGAGGCCATCGAGCGCTTGAGCACGATCACCGACTGCGATCGGTCGACCTCCAGGATCGGCATGCCGTAGATCGGGCTGCCGGGCTCGTTCTTGGCCGCAGGGTTGGTCACGTCGTTTGCACCAATCACCAGTGTCACATCGGTGCGGCTGAACTCCGGGTTTATGTCGTCCATCTCGCGCAGCAGGTCATACGGGACGTCGGCCTCGGCGAGCAGCACGTTCATGTGGCCGGGCATTCGCCCGGCGACGGGATGGATCGCGTACTTGACCACGACCCCCTTGGCCTCCAGTGCGCGTTCGAGTTCGCGGACGGCGTGCTGGGCCTGGGCGACGGCCAGGCCATAGCCGGGCGCGATCACCACCTGGCGCGCGAAGGAGAGCTGGATCGCCACGTCCTGGGCCGAGGTGGAGCGCACCGTCCCGCCGTGCTCGGCGCCGCCCGCGGGGGCCGCGATCGCCCCTCCGAACCCACCGGCGATGATCGCCGGGACCGAGCGGTTCATCGCCTTGGCCATCAGATTGGTGAGGATTGAGCCTGAGGCCCCGACGATCATCCCGGCCACGATCAGCGCGGTGTTGTTGAGCGCGACCCCCGTCGCCGCTGCCGACAGGCCGGTGAACGCGTTGAGCAGCGAGATCACTACCGGCATGTCGGCGCCGCCGATCGGCAGCACGACCATATTGCCCAGCACGCCGGCGGTGACCAGGATGCCGAGGATGAACAGCGCCTGGGAATGGGTGCCCGCGGCCAGCACGACCGCACTGACCACCGCGATCAAGAACAGAGTGGCGTTGATGATCGCCTGGCCGGGCAGCTTGATCGGCTTGCCGGGAAGGATCTCCTGCAGCTTGCCGAAGGCGATGTTCGAGCCCCAGAAGGAAATCGATCCCACGATCGCCGCGAACAACGAGGGGATCTCGACCTTCAGCGCGAAGTCGCCGCCGAAGTGATGGCGGTACTCGACCCAGGCGATCAGCGCCACCGCCCCACCCCCGACACCGTTGAACATCGCCACCATCTGCGGCATCGCGGTCATCCGCACCCGCAGCGCCGCGGGGACTCCGATCGCGATCCCGATCGCCAGACCGAGCAGGATCAGCCACGGCGTGCTGGAGCCATGCAAAGCGCCCTTCTGCAACAGCGTCGCCACGAACGCGATCGACATACCGACCGCGGCGATCTGGTTCCCGCGCACCGCCGTGCGTGGGCCGGTCAGGCCGCTGAGCCCGTAGATGAACAGCCCGAACGCGACGATGTAGAGGATGTCGACGAAGTTCGCGCTCTGCAGGAAGATCGCAGGTACCAGCATTACTTGTCCCCCCCGGCCGAGGGGCTCACATCGCCCGCCGAGGAATCGGCGCCCGCCGAGAAATCGGCGCCAGCCGATTCCTCAATCGAATCCGCGCCAGCGGATTTCACTTCCACGGGAGTCGGCTTGGGCTTGAACATCCCCAGCATCCGGTCGGTGACCAGAAAGCCGCCGATGATGTTGATCGTGCCGAACGCGATCGCGATCACCAGCAGCACTTTCTCCAGCACGCCGCTAGAGCCGGCGATCAGCAGCAGGCCGCCGAGCAACACGATCCCGTGGATCGCGTTGGTGCCCGACATCAACGGCGTGTGCAGCGTGTTGGGGACCTTGGAGATGACCGCGAAGCCGATGAACCCGGCCAAAACGAGAATTGCCAGCTCAGTGACGATGCTCATGCTCGCCGTCTCCTAGCCGCCGGCCTGCCCGGCCGCTTGCTTTGCACCCTCGTGCACGATCTCGCCCCCGCGGGTGATGCACGCCCCCGCGATCACCTCGTCCTCGAAATCGAGCTTCAACGCGCCATCCTCGATCATCAGACCCAGCAGCGACTGGATGTTGCGCGCATACAGCTGGGAGGCATGTTCGGCCATCGTGCTCGGCACGTTGAGCGGCGCCAGGATCTTGACGTCGTGGCGCAGGATCGACTCACCGGGCACAGACAGTTCGCAGTTGCCGCCGGCCTCGCCGGCCAGATCGACGATCACCGAGCCGGGTTTCATCTTCTTGACCGCCTCCTCGGTGACCAGGATCGGGGCCCGGCGACCCGGGACCAGAGCGGTCGTGATCACCACGTCGCACTTTCCGATCGCCTCGGCCATCAGCTCCTGCTGGCGGGCCTGCTGCTCGGGCGTTAGCTCCTTGGCGTAGCCCCCGGCCCCCTCCAGATCGCCGCCGAGGTCAAACTCCAGGAAATGCGCGCCCAGCGACTCGACCTGCTCCTTGACCGCAGCGCGCACATCAAATCCCTGCACCACCGCTCCCAGTCGCCGCGCGGTGGCGATCGCCTGCAGACCGGCCACCCCCGCCCCCAGGATCAGCACGGTGGCGGGACGAATCGTCCCCGCCGCGGTCATCAGCATCGGGTAGTAGCGGCCCAGCTCCTGGGCGCCGATCAGCGCCGAGCGGTAGCCGGAGATGTTGGCCTGCGAGGAGAGCGCGTCCATCGACTGCGCACGGCTGATCCGCGGGATCGCCTCCAGCGCAAAGCTGGTCACACCGGCCTGGGCCAGCGCACTGACACCCTTGCCGTTGGTCAGCGGCGCCAAAAAGCCGATCAGCACGCTGTCTGACCCCAGACGCGCCGTCTCGCCGGCATCGGGTGGGGCCACCTTGACCACCAGCTCGCAGCCGAACACGTCGCCGGGATCGTCGACCAGCTTGGCGCCAGCCTCCTCAAACTGCGCGTCGGGGATCAGCGCGCCGGCTCCGGCGCCGCGCTGAACCAGCACCTCCAGCCCCTCGCCGGTGAGCTTGCGCACGACCTCAGGGACCAGCGCGACGCGCCGCTCGAGCTCGGCAGTCTCCTTCGGGACACCAATCCGCATGCGGCGCGGGAGCGTAGCGCTTTGCGGCTCGGCGGTGTCGCCCGTGTCCGTGACCGGCGCTCAGCCCAGGCCCAGCAGGGCGAGCACCAGCGCGCTGGCCATCGCGCCAGCTTCCGCCAGTCCCGGCATCGCCACCACCGCGGGGGGCCGCGCGGAGTCGGCGTGCGGGCGGCGGACCGGGTGATGGAGCGCGGGCGAGGCGGCGCGATGGAGCGTCCGCCGGCGCTGTCGAGCCGAGTGCTCGTGCGACCCAGAGGTCCGTCGGTGCGCGATCCGGCGGGGCGCGACCGGCGCAGCCTGAGCGGCCAGCGGAAGCGTCTTGCCGGCCAGTGCCATGATCGCCTGCGCGGTTACCCAGACTGGGGTCTGGCTCACCCCGCGGGAGTAGTCGATGTGGCCGTCGGAGGCAGTCAGTGAGTGCAGATAGGCCAGCGGCGAGGGAGAGCCGCCGCGATGCACCCGATTCGGATCGACACCCGCGCTGATCAGGCCCTGCACCGCCCAGGCCGTCGATTGGGCGTTTGAGCCGGTGGCCGCCTGGGAGGGGAAGCCGCCGTCTCGATCCTGCTGGCCGACGATGAACGCGACCGCCCGGTGGCGCACAGCCGCCGCAGAGCCACCGGCCGCGTCGAGCGCCTGCAGGGCGGCCCCCGTATCGTCGACGTCGCTGCTGGCACCGGCGGTGGCGAAGTTGAATCCTCCGTCGCGGTCCTGCTGGCGCTCCAGCCACCCGAGCGTGCGCGCCGGCGGCTCCAGGCCCGCCGCACGGAAGGCGAGGATCGCGAAAGCGGTCAGGTTCACCTGGTCGGAGACGGACCCGTTGGACTCGACGTCGCGTGCCAGCGCCGCGACCAGATCATGGCCCCCCCAACTCGTCGCCGACAGGCCCGCGGCGCGGACGACCAGGATCGTGCGCTCCAGGGAGCCGGGGTCGGAGATTGAGCCAGCGCCGCTGCGGATGTAGTCGAGCAGACTCGGGCCGCCACGCGCCACGCCGTCAAGGGGCTGCCCGGCGGCCGCCAGCCCCATCGCGGCCCAGCCGGTGAACAGCTGCGACGAAGGCTGACCTGGCGCTTCGCCGAAGCCGCCGTCGGAGTTCTGGGCGGCGAGCAGGTAGCCGCTCGGCGACCCGGCGGCCCGGGCGGTGGCCAACGCGCCCAGGCCGAGCCCCGACGTGATCGCCACGGCGAGCGCCACCGCGGGCACGATCACGCCGCCGGGCGGTGACCAGCTGACCGCCAGCCGCGTCGTGAAGCGTTGGATGGACCGGGTCAGCGCCGGGCCGAACGCGAGCGCAAAGGCCACACAGCCGGCGGCGTGAACCGCGTCGAACCCCAGGCCCTTGCCCACGTAGACCCCCAGCGCGCCGGCGCTGTGGTCGCTGTAGGTGACCCAGTCGCCGAAGTCCTGCAGGGCAGTGAAGGCGAACCCGACCAGGCCGCAGACGATTGCCAGCCAGACGCGGCCGATGCGCGGCGGGCGGCGTGGCGCGGGCCCGCTCGCGGGCGCCCGGGACCGGGAGTTGGAGCGGGAGCGGCCCGCGAGCCGGACGCGGATCGCCGCCGAGGCCCGGCCGGCTCCGCTGGACGCCGCCGCCAGCCCGGCGCCCAGCAGCCCGGTGGCGGCCCAGCCCGCCATCTGCCAGGGAGTCCACGGTCCCTGCCCAAAGAAGAAGTTCGAGGTCAGGGCGGCCAGCGCGCCGACCGCGAAGCCCGGTGCCCCGCCGAGCGCGTAGCCGGAGATCAGGACGATGTCGGTCGTCGGTTTGATGTTCGGCAGCGCGGCAAACGCGATCCGCCCCAACGCGGCGAAGGCGGCCAGCGTCCCGACCAGCGCCACGACCCTGGCGTCGGGTCTCCCCCGCTCATACCAGGCAAAGCCTCCCGCAAGGGCGATCGCCAGGATCGCGAAGGCACCGAGCTGCCAGCTCATGCCGGCACCCTGGCCCGGACCGGGGTCCGCAGTAGGGCGATGCCCTGCTCAGGGGTCAGCGCGCCGCCGGCGCCGCCCAGGATTCGCGCCGTCTCGGTGGCGAAGTACGCACCGCCGGCCAACACCTGCCCGGTGGGTCCGTCGGCGATCGGCGCGCCATCGGCCAGCAGCACCACCCGTTGGGCGAACGCGGCGGCGAACTCGGGATCATGAGTCGCCACCAGCACGGCAGCGCCGAGCTCGCTCAGCATGTGCGCCAGTTGCTGCTTGCGCGCACGGTCCATGCCCCGGGTGGGCTCGTCCAGGCACACGACGGTCGCGCGCTCGCCGTTGTCGTCGCCGTCGTCGTCGCCGAGCACGATCGCCAGCGCGAGGCGCTGCTTCTCGCCGCCAGATAGGTCGCGAGGATGGCGGGCCTCGAACTCGGAGCCCAGGCCTGCGGTGCGCAGCGCCGCCGCCGGCGCCTCCTGGGCAACCGTGTCGTGGATCAGGTAGTCGCTGGGGTTCTGCAGCAGCAGCGCCACGCGGCCTGAACTGCGGACGTGCCCGCGGGTCGGCGCCAGCAGGCCGGCAGCTTGGCGCAGCAGCGTCGATTTGCCAGCGCCGTTGCGCCCCATCAGCGCCACCCTCTCCCCTGGCGCCAAGGTGAGCGACACACCGCGCAGGATCGCCGGCCCTGAGGGGATCTCATACCAGACGCGCGCCAGTTCCAGCGCCGCCGAGGGGTCGGCCGCCCGCCGAAACACGCTGCGCCGCGGACGCTGCCCACGGACATCGGCGGTCTGGATCGCGGGCGCTGTCGCGCCGAGTTCATGGTCCGGCGCCAGTCCCCGCGCCCGCAGCGCGGAGCGCGCTCGCTTCACGCCCGGCACGGGCGCGATGTCCACGCCGCGCAGCAACCGGGCCCCGGGTGTCTGCAGCTCCGGTGCCGCGTCCCCCGCCCAGGCCAGGAATGCCTCCGGGCTGGCGTCGCAGGCCACCACGCCGTCGACCAGCGCGATCACCCGGTCGGCGGCGCCGAGGCAGCGTTCAAGGCGATGCTCGGCGAGCACGATCGCGGTGTCGGAATCCTCGTTGCACCGTCGCAGGGAACCGATCAGCTCGTCGCCGGCGACCGGGTCGAGCTGGGATGTCGGCTCGTCGAGCACGAGCAGCGGCGGGCGGCCGGCGAGCGCCGCGCCGAGCGCGACTCGCTGCAGCTCGCCTCCTGACAACTCGGCCGTGGGACGGTCCAGCAGGTGGGCGATGCCCAACGCCAGCGCCGTCTCCTCCACCCCGCGCGCGACGGCGGGGGGGGAGTCGCCACGGTTCTCCAGCCCGAACGCCAGCTCGGCTGCAACCGTTCCCATCAGCACCTGGGTCTCAGGGTCCTGGAACATGGTCCCGACCACCGCCGCCAGCGCCCCGGGGCCGTGCTCGCGGGTGTCCAGTCCCGCCACCTGAGCGCGGCCGGCGAAGTTGCCGCCGAAGAAGTGCGGCACGAGTCCGCTGGCCACCCGCAGCAGCGTCGACTTGCCTGATCCCGACGCCCCCGCCAGCACGACCATCTCGCCGGCGCCGATCCGCAGCGTGACGTCCACTAGCGATGGTCGTGGGGCACCGGGATAGGCGTACGTGACGTGATCGAGTTCCAAGACCGGATCGGTGATCATCAGCGTTCGATCCCCCGGCGATCGGCAAACGGTGCCAGCGCGAGCGCCAGCAGCGCGGCGGAGACCGCGATCACCGCCGGTTCGACCGGCGCCCGCAGCGATGGGTAGGCGGCGAACGGAGCCCAGCCACCCAGACGGGCGGCGACGGCGAGCGTCACCGTCGCCAGCGCGGCCGCCAGAAACGCCAGGTCGTGGCGGGAGTAGCGCCGCGCGATCCGCGGCGGGCGGCGAGCCGCACCGTAGCCGCGCACCTCCAGCGCGGCGGCCACGTCGAGCGCTCGGTCCAGCACACCGGCGGTGGCGGCGCGCATCAGCTGCCGGCGACTGGGCGGCGGACCGGGGCGGCAGCGCTGGGCATCGGCCAGGCGCCGCGAATCCCTGATCAGCACCGGCACCATCCGCGTGGCGAGCGTCGCGGTCAGCGCGGAGCGAAACGAGACGCGCCGGAACAGCCTCAGCACCTCGTCGGGGTCGACGGCGGTCGTGTACAGGGCGCCGCACAGAACCAGCGCGAAAGCACGCAGCCCGAGGATCGCGCCGTACACGGTCGCCTCGAGCGTGATGTCGGTCTGGCCAAGTACGGGCAGGTCGCCGAGCCGGACGATCACCGTCAGACCGTCACGGGTCACCAGCGCGTTGACCAGCGCGATTACCACCACCAGCGGCAGCGACCACAGCGCGATCCGGCGCAGGTCACGCCAGACGCCCGCCCCGATTGCTGCACCGGCGGCGGCAAGCGTGATCGCTCCCAGCGCCACCGGGTTTGAGATCAGCAGCGCCGCGCAGGCAAGCGCCAGGCAGTACGCGCAGCCCGCGGCGGCCCTGGCCGCGTGCAGCGGGCTGGGGCGCCGACGGTAGATCATGGCGCCCGCGGCGTGAGCGGCACCGGCAGCCGGGTGGCGCCCTGCACCGCCAGCGCGAAGTGGTCGTGCAGCGCGCTGGGCGTCAGCGCGGCGGCGGCCGCGGCGACCCCCGCCGGATCGGTGCCGGTGATCAGCCAGGTCGGCTCCGACGAGCTGTCGGCGGTGGCGGCAATCAGCCCCGAGTCGGCGCCCAGCGTCCTGGCCACCTGTCCGTCGGCGTTGAGCAGCTGCAACTGGTTGCCGTCGCTGCCGGCAAAGCGCGCGTAGACACCGCTCGCTGACGGCCCGTGCGCGATCAGGCCGCCGGCGACTTCGGCCTTGACCTCCTTCCAGGTACCGACGACCACACCGAGCGTGTCGGGCCCCGAGCCCGTCCCGAGCAGCTGGCTGGCCACCGGTACATGAGCCGCCGTCAGCTCGGCGGTGACTCGGTTGCAGGCGGTCTGCAGGTTATTGGCGCATTCCAGCGTCGTCGGCAGTCGCTTGCCGCCGACGCCGTTCATGAACGGCTCAGGAAAGGACCCCACCACGGCCGGGATCGAGTTGGTTGCCGTCCAGTCGTGCAGGTCCCACCAGATCCGGTCGCCCTGGTGGACAGCCGTCGTTGCGGCGCCCTGGGCAGCCTGGACCCCGTTGACGTAATAGAACCAATCCTGGCGTGAGCCACTGCCCTGGAGGCCGTTGATCGATTGCACGAAGCCCCCGCCGTAGCGGGTCGACACGTTGAAGTGGCGCTCCAGCATCCTCATCACCGTCTCCGAGCCCGGGAGGTGGGCGGCGTCGATTACGCCGACCTGCTCGGCGCCGAAGCCGTGGGTCACGGTCAAGCTGACCTGGCCGGTCCCCCGGCCCGCACCGAGGCCGCATCCGGCCACGCTCGCTGCGCAGAGCAGAGCAGCGAGCGTGGCGAGCGCGGATGCGCCTCGGCCGGACACCGGATCAGCCGGAGACGCGCACGCGAACGGTCGCGGCGCGGATGAAACCCTGGCGATCGGCGTGCAGGACGATCGTCCCGGCGTGCCGCGCCGTGACCGACACGACCCCACGGCGGTTGGTCACCGCGTTGATCCCGGAGCCGGAGAGCCGTGCCCCGGCCAGTGGCTTGGCACTACCCTTGGGGTAGTCGACCACCTTGACCGCGAACGGGCGTCCCGCTGTGGCGTGGCTCGGCGCCTTAATTGCGAGCGGGTATTCAAAACCCTTGTCAGGCACGGCCGCGAACAGGAGCTGGTCTCCGTTGTGCAGCTTCAGCTGGCAAACGCCGGCCGAGGCGTAGTGATCGTTGACCCATATGCTCCAGTAGTAGGGAGAGCTCAACGTCCACTTCTCGCCGAGGATCGTCGTCAGTACGAGCTCGTTGAAGGAGCTGTCGTAGGTCCCACCCCAGCGATGATCGGTGGCGGCGTCCAGGGCACCGGCGGCGCTGCTCTTGGGACAGGCGCCGGCCGGCGTGCCGCCGAACGTGAACGATCCCGGGCTCGACGGAGTGCCTACGGTGGTGCTGGACAGCAGCGTGCGTGACTTTCCTTCGACGCGCACGCCCACTTGGTTAGCGGCGGCGAGCGCGGTGGTGCTGAGCAGCGGCGTGAGCGCGAGTGCGAGCGTCGTGCCGCTGAGAGCGATGATGCGTCTGATCTGCATGAGGGCCACCCCTTTCCACGAGGGCTATCTGGCGTGACGGTCGGAGGTTGGTCTCCTGGCTGACGGGCCTACCGGTCGCGCCTTCCCGCCGACTAGGCGTCGGCAGTGGCTGTCAGATGCGACCGGCGTCCCCGATTACAGTGGCGGGTCCGCGCCGGACTTGAACCGGCTTCCCATTACCACCGACCTTGAACGCGTTGCATCGTATCGCGAGCGGGAAACCTATGATCGCGGGTACGTAGACTCCTGCTGTGAGATGACCGTCAACCTAACCCGGATATACACCCGGCTCGGCGATTCCGGCGAGACGCATCTGGGCGACATGAGCCGGGTGCCCAAGACGCACCCCAGGATCGAGGCGTACGGGACCATCGATGAGCTCAATTCCCAGCTCGGGGTCGCGCTGACGATCGAGGGGCTGTCTGACCAGTACGCAGGCTGGCTGCAGCGGATCCAGAACGATCTGTTCGACGTGGGCGCCGATATCGCCGCGCCGGAGGATCCGGATCGCGAGCGGCTGCGCGTGCTCGGCGAGCAGACGACGTGGCTGGAGGATCGCTGTGACGAGGTCAACGCGACGCTCGCCCCGCTGAAGTCGTTCGTGCTCCCCGGGGGTACACCGGCCGCCGCGCACCTGCACGTCTGCCGGACGGTCTGCCGCCGCGCCGAGCGGCTGGCGGTCGCCTGCGGCGACCAGGTCAACCCCGAGGTGATCCGCTACCTCAACCGGCTCTCGGACCTGCTGTTCATCTGCGCTCGCGGAGCCAACCGGGGCGATGAGCCCCTCTGGGAGCCCGGCCGCTACCGCTGACCTCAGCGCCTCAGCGCCTCAGCGCCAGCATCACCCCGGTGGCCAGCGCCAGCCCCAGCGCGGCGATCGCCGCGGCGCCGACCATGAACGCCTCGTGGGCGTGCGCATACGCGTACACCTCATGGGGCCGCGCCAGCACGATCAGGCCGGCCAGCACGATCGCCGCCAGCAGCACCGCCGCGGGCGGGCCAAGCGCGTCGCGGATCGGGATCCGCCGGGGTTCGGTGACCTGATCGGCAGCGCTCGCCGCCACGCTGGAGCGCTGGGTCAGGCGGCCGTCGAGATAGAACAGCGCCGCCAGGCCGAGTAGCGTCCACGTCGCGGCGACCAGGAAGCCGCCGAACACGTCGCTGGGGTAATGCCATTCGAGCTCCAGAAACGAGTAGGACACCGCCACGGCAAACGCGGCGCCGAGCGCGGCCACGTAGGGCCGGCGCCGGGCGGGGGCGACGATCACACAGCACAGCGCCAGCGACATCGCCGCGGTCGCATGGCCGCTGGGCCAGGAGGCGGCGGAGACGGTCGTATGTCCGAGCAGCGAATCGGCCCGAGGCTGGGCCAGCAGCGGCTTGAGCAGCTGGGTGGTCACGTTGGCTGCAAGGATGATCAGGCCCACCGTGGCGGCAACTCGTCGCCGTCTGCGCAGGATCGCGATCAGGACCACGATCGCAGCGAAGTACACGTAGGGGCTGGGGTCGCATAGGTTCGCGACGAAGTTCGTCACTTCGTCCACGCGGGGCCGGTGCAGGCCCGCGAAGCCGCCCAGGATCGACTGGTCGGCGCGCCCGACGATGCCGACGTGAAACGCGGCGTACCAGGTCACGATCAGCAGCGTGACCCCGATGCCGGCACCGAGAAAGGCCAGCCTGGAGCGTCTGGGCATCAATCCAGCCTACCCCACCACCGGCGCCGCCCAGCGCGCTTTAGGAACGCGAAACCTACTTGCTGCTAAGCGGTTTCGGGGTGCGCGGAGGCGGTGCGGGTGATCCTGATCTCCGGCGCGGACCCGGCCCGGCGCAGGTGCGCGTAGTGCTCCAGATCGGTGGGCGAAGCGACCTCGACGCTGCACCCGGCGGAGATCTCGAAACGCGCGGCCTCGTAGAGCAGCTCCTGATAACGCGGGCTGCTCAGGGCGCTGCTATCGGTCCCCACCCGCCGGCCGCCCAGCACGTCCAGGTCGTAGACGCCGAAGCGCAACATCCACCGCTGTCCCCGCGCGAGCTTGTCGGCGGTCAGCTTGATCGCGGCGGTGTCTTGGTCGCCGGGTCGGTGGGCCGCGTCGCTCACGCGCAGGCGCGCGTGCTCGGCGACCAGCCCGGTCGCCAGGCGTTCGAAGTTGCGGCTGTAGGGAGCCGGCACGATCGCGACCGGCCCCTTGGCCCCAACGTCGCCCCGGATCGCCTCGCCGACGGGTCCCACGACGATGTAATCGACCTCGCCGGCGTTCAGCCAGCGCAGCACGGCGATCCAGTTGCGCTCGAGATGCTCGAGGCCCTGGTTGGGCTTGGGGGGATCTGGCTCGATCCCCGGTGGACGGCGTTTGAGCAGCATGGTGCAGCGTTCGCCCCGCCGCCCGGGACTCCTTCCCGCGGCGCGAGCTTTCAGATCCCCGGCGTCTGCACCCGGGCCAGCCGCCGCAGCACGCCCGGGGCCAACCGTGACAGTGCGTGCATGACTTTGGCCTCAGGGGTCACGACGGCGAGCGGCCGGTCGGCCGCGATCGCTGCGACGATCGCATCGGCCACCCGATCGGGGCCGAAGTTGCGCCGCTCGTACAGTCGCGTCACGTGCTCGCGCAGACGCTCCTGCTCGCTCTCCGGACGGCCCGCGTAGGTCGTGGCCCGGGTGATGTTGGTGGCCACGAACCCCGGGCAGATCGCGCTCACGCCGATTCCGTGGCCCGCATACTCGGCACGTAGGCTCTGGCTGAGGGCCAGTACGGCCGCCTTGGAGGCCGAATAGGCCGACAGGTCCCGGCTCGGGGCGAACGCCGCCGCCGAGGACACATTGACGATCTGGCCACCGGAACCATTGGCCACCATCGCCGCCGCGAACAGCTTGCTGCCATGTACGACGCCGAGCAGATTGGTGTCCAGCACCCGGCGCCAGTGGTCAAAGTCGGTATCCAGGAACGGCCCTGCGACGGCGATTCCGGCGTTGTTGACGACGATCTGCACGACGCCGTGCTCGGCCAGCACCTCGGCGGCCAGCGCGTGCATCGCCGCCTCATCGCCGACGTCGCATTGAAAGGTGGTTGCCCCCGGGATCAAGTCGGCCACCCGCGCGGCCGCCTCGCCGTCGCGGTCGACCAGCAGCAGGCGGGCGCCGCGGTTCGCCAGCGCCAGCGCCGTCGCGCGCCCGATTCCGCTCCCGGCCCCGGTTACGAGCGCCAGGCGCCCCGGCAGTTGCGAGACTCCGCCCCCGCGAACCCAGGGACGGAGGTCTGAGCGCCGGCCCGAGGTGGTCTCGGTCACGAACTCGGCCACCCACTCCGCCACCAGGTCTGGCTGGGATCGCGGCACCCAGTGCGAGCCTGAGACCACGCGTCGGCGCAGCCCTGGCGCGCTGCGCTCGGCCCGCTCGTAGTAGCTCTCCGAGATGAATCGGTCTCCGGTCGGCACGATCAGCTGGACGGGCGTGTGAACCGGCGCGACCGGCCGGGGGCGCAGCACCCGGCGCGGGATGTTGCGACGGTAGAGGTTGGCGCCGTGCAGACCGTCGGCGGCGACCGTCGGCGAAGGGTGCTCATCATCGACGGGCAGCCGCTCCACGGCCGCCAGCATCGCCCGCCAGCGGCCGCCGGCGAGCAGCACCCGCCAGGCGATCGTCGGACCCAGCGGTGCGCACAGAGCGAGCACGTACCAGGAGCGGCGCAGGCGCACCAGAGCCACCGGCAGCCTCGCCCGTGAGAGCGGGCCGGCGCCCGCGCTGACCGCGTCGTGCAGCGCGGGGCCGGCGATCGCTGTGAACGAGGCCAGGCGCCCCGCGAACCTCGGCGAGCAGGCGAACTCCCAGCCCTGGATCGCGCCCCAGTCGTGGCCGACCAGATGCACCGGGCGCCCCGGGGCGAGCGCGTCGCAGACCGCGGCGAAATCGTCGGCGAGATGCACCAGGTCATACGCGGCCGGGCCGCGCGGCGCGCTGGAGCCACCGGCGCCGCGCACGTCGTAGGCGATGAGTTCAAAACGGTCGGCCAGCCGCGTCAGGACCTCGTCCCAGATCTCCTTGGTGTCCGGGTAGCCATGCACGAAGACGATCGTCGGCGCGCTCGGGATCCCGGCCGACACCGCGGCCAGCGCCACGCCGTCGGCGATGACGCTTTGCGGTTGCACGTGGGCGAGCACCGCCGCGGGAATCTATACGCTCGTGTGTCGATGGATCACGAGTATCTGCAAGGGCGCCGCGCGGCGCGGGCGCGTGAGCGCCGGCAGCGAGCGCGTCGGCGGCGGGCCGTGGCGATCGGAGCCGCTGCCGTCGTGGTCGTGCTCGTTGCGGTGATCGCGCTCGCCTCCACCGGCGGGAGCTCATCAACCTCCAACGGGCCGGTCACGGGCCGGCGCTCGGCGGCCCGCCGCGCCGGCCACGGTTCAGGCGCGGCTCACCCGGCGCGGGGAGCCTCCACGGCCGCCGCCCTGGGCAAGGCGACCGGCCGGCCGGGCACCACGCCGGTGCCGGTGCTCATGTACCACGTGATCGCACCCCCACCGGCGGGAGCGCCGTTCCCGGGTCTGTATGTCCCAGCCCCCGAGTTCGCAGCTCAGATGCAGGCGCTGAAGTCCGCCGGCTGGCACGCGGTCACGCTTGACCAGCTCAGGGCCTACTGGACACGAGGCGCCCCGCTCGGCCGCGGCCGGCCGATCGTGATCACGTTCGATAACGGCTACCGCTCCCAGTACGTCAACGCGCTGCCGGTGTTGCAGCGGCTGCACTGGGTCGCCGACGAGAACATCCAGTTAAGCGGCTTGCCGCCGTCCCAGGGAGGCCTGACCGATGCTCAGGTGCGGGGACTGGTGGCCGCCGGCTGGGAGCTGGACACACAGGGGATCAGCCACGCCGACCTGATCACGCTGAGTCCGAGCGCGCTGCACTACCAAGTCGCGACCGCGCGACAGACCCTGCGCCGGCGCTACGACGTGCCCGTGAACTGGTTCTGCTACCCGTCGGGCCATTACGACGCGACCGTGATCTCGGCCGTCCGCGCCGCCGGGTTCATCGGCTCCACCACGGTCATCCCCGGCTGGGCCGCACCGTCGAATGACCCCTACCGCCTGCCGCGGCTGCGGGTGCTCGGCGGCACCAGCCCGGCGGTCCTGCTCTCGCAGATCGCCTCCGCGCGCTCGGCCTCGCCGCCCCCCAGCGCCTACGGAGGATCCGGGGCGGCGTGAGCACGGGCGGCTCGGGGACGCTCCGAGGGACGCGGCCACGGATGGCGATCGGCCTTGTTGTCACGGTGGTCACGGTCGCGGCCGCGACCGGGGCGATCTATCCGCTGGCGCAGATTGCTCCGGTGGTCTCGCTGAGCGTGGTCTACCTGCCGGCGGTGCTGCTGGTCGCCGCCTACTGGGGCCTGGTGCTCGGTCTGTTCGCGTCGCTGCTGAGCGCTGCGGCGCTGAACTTCTTCCACCTGCCGCCGACCGGCCGTTTCACGATCGCCGACAGCCGCAACTGGGTCGCACTGGCGGCATTCACGGTCGTCGCCGTTGTGGCGAGCACGATGGCCGAGGCCGCCCGTGGGCGCGCGCTGGAGGCTGAGCAGGGCCGCGGTGAGGCGGACCTGGCGGCCGCGCTGGCCCGGGAGCTGCTGCTGGGCGCCGACACCGGCCAGGCGCTGGCGTCCACCGCGCGGCGGGTGGCCGAGGCGCTGGGGCTGCGCTCAGCCGCAATCGAGTTCGGCGTCACTCCCGGCGACGAGCGGCGCCGGGCGACGGCGCTGAGGGGAGCCGACGGAACCCAGATCGCCACACTGCTGCTGCCGACGCCACTCGATGATCACACCCAGCAGCGGCTCGATGCTCACGTGGTACCCGCGCTGCAGGCGCTGGTCGCGATCGCGCAGCGGCGCGATCAGCTGCAGGCCGAGGCCGTCGAGACCGCCGCGCTGCGGCGCAGCGACGACGTCAAGACCGCGCTGCTGCGGACCGTGTCCCACGATCTGCGCACACCCCTGACAGCGATCGTGGCAGCCGGTCACGCCCTGGGCACCGGGTCACTGACCCAGCAGGAGCGAAGCGAGCTCAGCGCCGCCGTCGTGGAGGAGGGGGCGCGGCTGGCCACACTCGTGGACAAGCTGCTGGATCTGTCCAAGCTGCAGGCCGGGGGTGCCGATCCGCGGTCTGACTGGGTCTCGATCGACGAGGTGGTGACCGCCGCCCGCGACGGCCTCTCGGCCGAGCAGACCGTGCGGCTGACGGTCGACCCGGACGTTCCCGACCTGCGGGCCGACGCCGCCCAGCTGGAGCGAGCGTTCGCGAATCTGCTGGAGAACGCTCGGCGCTACTCAGACGGCCTGCCGGTCTCGGTGCACGCGCGTCGCTCCGGCCATCGCGTCCTGATCAGCGTGGTCGATCAGGGTCCCGGTATCAGGCGCGCCGAGCGCGAGCGAATCTTCGAGCCGTTCTACCGCGGGCCGAGCGCCGCCGGCGCGCAGTGGACCGGCTCTGGACTCGGACTGGCGATCGCCAAGGGGTTCGTGGAGGCCAACGGCGGTACGATCGAGGTCCAGTCCCTGCCGGGCCAGGGAACGAGCTTCGTGGTGTCGCTGCCGATCCCCGACCCTCCCGCCGTGGAGGCGATCGCTTGAGCGCTACGAATAAGCCGCGCGTCCTGGTCTGCGACGACGAACAGCAGATCCTGCGCGCCCTGCGGGTTATCCTGCGCGACGCCGGCTTTGAGGCATTGCCGGCCAACGACGGCGAAGAGGCGCTTGACCTGGCCGCCGTCGAGCACCCCGATGCCGCGATCATCGACCTCGTGCTGCCCGATATCGACGGCATCGAACTGTGCCGCCGCCTGCGGGAGTGGAGCGATATGCCACTGATCGTGCTCTCGGCGGTCGGCGACGAGGACGCCAAGGTGCGCGCACTGGCGGCCGGCGCCGATGACTACATAACCAAACCGTTCGGTCCCCGCGAACTGGTGGCGCGTCTTCAGGCCAACCTGCGCCGGATCGCCCCTGATCCGGAGCCGGCGGTGATCACGGCCGACGGCCTCGTCCTCGATCTGGGGGCGCGCACGGTGCACCGCGACGGCACTGCGGTACATCTGACCCCGACCGAGTTCGACGTGCTGCGCCTGCTGGCGCGCAATCGCGGCCGGTTGATGACCCACCGAGACCTGCTGGCGTCGGTGTGGGGCCCCGGCTACGGGAACGACACCCAGGTTCTGCGCGCCCAGATCGCCAATCTGCGCCGCAAGATCGAGCCGGCCGACGGTCCGCGTTACATCCGAACCGATCCCGGCGTCGGCTACCGCTTCGCCGGCTAGTGTCGGCCACAGGAGGGTTAGGACAGCACGGCACGACCGGCCATTTTGCACGCGCGCGCCGGCGCGGGACAATCTGCGGCACCGGTCATGAGTAACGGGCGACGATCTGGACCCGGAGCGGGCGTGGATGGCGATCGACTGGCTGATCCGGACCTACACCCCGGCCTGACTGTCGCTGGCCGGACTCGACGAGTGCGCGCTGCGGCTGCGCGCCGCGCCGGTTTTGGCCCTCGACGAACTGCTGGCGGCGCTGCACTTGCTCGGCACCGCCCGCCGTGACGCGGCTGCCACGGTGACGCGGGCCGCGCGGCTAAACGACACCAGCCGCGATGGTGCGCGAGCCGCCCAGGCCGCGCTGGCCCCGACACTCAGCGAGTTGCAGGATTCGGCGTTTGGGCTGCTGGAGCAGATGCTGCCGACGGTCGCAATCGCGCTGCCCGAGCCGACCCACGGCGACGGCGTCGCAGTCCTCGCCTGATCGCGACCCTGCCGAACGGCGCAATAGCTCGGGGGGCCGTCCAGGCGCTCTGATTCACAACATCTGTATGGGGCGGCCCGCTTTCTGCACGCGGCCTTGACAGGCGAGCTCGCAGCATGTGGGCATGGACGTTGTGGCCGTAGTTCTCGGAGTGTTGATGTTTGGCGTGCTGCTCGGCCTGATCTACGCGATCGAGCGGATATGAGTGGCGCGGATTTGTTTGGCCTGGTGGTTTCGGTGATCGTCTGCGCCTATCTGCTGTACGCGCTGCTGCGCGGGGAGAAGTTCTAGCCGGTGGTTCTCCACCTACACCTGCCGGTACCCGAGCGGCCTGAGGGGGAGAGCCGCCGATGACGTTTTTGGGTTGGTTGACGATCTTCTTGTTCGTCGCGATCCTGACGGCGCTCGCGATTCCGCTTGGTCGTTACATGGCGGCCGTGTACACGGGCGAGCGCACGTTCCTGGACCGGTTCTTGGGAGGTCCGGAGCGGCTGCTGTATCGCGTGTTGCGGGTTGATCCGACCCAGGGTCAGGATTGGAAGGCGTATGCGAAGAGCCTGATCGTCTTCTCGCTCGCGGGCTGGCTGCTGTTGTACTTCGTTTTGCGTACGCAGACGTTGTGGAGTTTCACCGGGCTCAACCCGATGGGTTTTCATTCGGCGCCGTGGAACGTGACGTTCAACACCACTTCGTCGTTCATGACGAACACGAATTGGCAGTACTACGGCGGCGAGACGACGATGAGCTATTTCAGCCAGATGGCGGGGC
>OCTA010000227.1_pt1 | contig 52066 bp, 40 predicted proteins | sample 1538991 | NCBI WGS metagenome assembly OCTA01 (sample SAMEA3539302, study PRJEB22396) | soil metagenome | biome: tundra; feature: field; material: soil | place: USA | collected 2010-05 | depth 0.15 m
GGAGGCGTGTATCGCGCGCGCGCCAGACCTCGCCCATGCCTCCGGCCCCGAGAGGGCCGAGAATCTCGTACGCCCCAAGGCGCGAGCCGGGTGCGACGCGCATGACGCTGTCCCCGATTATCTACAATCAGGGTTTCATGTTCGTTCGCTGGACGCACGCCGCTCGTTCACCCCTCTTCGTTTTCGCGGTTCCCGCCTTTCTCGCGGCTCTTTCCACGCAGCCAGCTCTCGGTGCCGGCGCGGACGCATTCGTATTGTGGGAGGCGTGGCCGCACACGGTAGAGGTCTCGCCGATCGCCCTCAAGCACGAGGAGCTGCGCGTCCGGCTCGCCGCGATCGCCGCCCGATACCCCGGGCTTTTTTCGATCGCCGAGGAAGGCGTTTCGGCCGAGGGACGGAAAATTCCCCTGCTCGTCGTCGGCAGCGGCCCCACGACGATTCTCCTCTGGTCGCAAATGCACGGCGACGAGCCCACGGCGACGAGCGCGCTCCTCGACATCCTCGAGTATCTCGGAAGGACGCAAAAGACGCCCGACACGGAGCGACTGGTCTCTCGCCTCACGCTCGCGATCATCCCGATGCTCAATCCGGACGGCGCCGCGCGGACGCGCCGCACGAACGCACAAGGCATCGACGTCAACCGCGACGCGCTGCGCCTTCAGACGCCCGAGGGGCGGTTTCTCAAGTCCGTACGCGACCGGTTGAAACCCTCCGTCGGGTGCAACCTCCACAACCACAGCCCGAACGTGACGGCGGGGAAGCACGGAAGGCAGGTCGCGATCTCGCTTCTTTCCGTTCCGTTCGACGACGCGTTCACCGTGAATGAAGGGCGCCGGACGACCATGCGGATGGCCGTCCTCGTCCAGCAGCTTCTCGAACCGTGGGCGAAGGATCGCGTGGCCCGTTATGACATGGACTACACGGCGCGCGCCTTCGGCGATTCGATGACGCGCTGGGGCACGCCGACGCTCCTCATCGAGTCGGGAGGTTTCTTCGGGCCCGACGAGGCGAACACGCTCGTGCGCCTCGATTTCGTCGCGATTCTGGGAACGCTTCACGCGCTCGCCGACGGCTCGCTCGCGAAAGTGGATTTCAAAGCGTACGACGCGATTCCGCTCACCACACGGGACCGCCTTTTCGACGTCCTCGTGCGCAACGCGCGCGTCATCGGAGGTGGCGGCCTTCCGCCTTATCTCGCGGACGTGGGCCTGAACGTCGCGTCGGCGCGTCCCGGCTTCTCGGGCTCGTCTCCACGCGGGACGCGCGGAGGCGTCACGGAGGTGGGCGACCTGACGGACTTCCTCGGCAAGACCGAGATCGATCTCAGCGGCCGGCTTCTCGTCGTCGCCCCGCCGGGCGGCGAGGACGGCTGGAAGAAGGCGCTCGCCAGCCTCGCGGCGCACGGACTCGCGACGGCGGACGGCTTCCTCACAGTCTCCGAGTCCAACCTCTCCGCGGAAGCGAAGGCGTGGCTCGGCGGCGCCGCGCCCCTCGCGCCCGGCTACGGCGGGGATTTCCTGGTCCTTGTACCGGCGGGCGCGGGTCGCTTCCGCGTCGAGCGCCGGATTTCGCCCGTCGGGCCCTGACGGTTCAGTTGAACATGCCGACGAGGATCGGCGCGATGTTAGGCTTGTGCGTGTCCCGGCGTATCCCCCTTCTCGCGGCTCTCCTCGCGGTGTTCGCGCTGGTTATCGCCTGGGGGCCGTTCCTCTCGCACATGGATGTCGTCGTGCGCCACTTCGACGGCCCGAACTATCTCGTCGTCGCGAAAACGCTTTACGTGCCCACGGCGGTCAACCCTCTCCCGGGTTACGCACTGAGGCCTTCCTATTTCGCGGCGCACACGCCGCTCTATCCCCTAGTTCTGCGGGCGTGCTCGCTCTTCGGCGGCTGGAAGGCGGGCCTCTTCCTCGCGACGGCGCTTCTGGCCGCCGCTTCGGCCTCGGCGTTCGCCGTCTACGCGAAAGATGCCGCTCCCGACGTTCCGACCCTCGTCGCGGTCCTCGCGTTTCTCTTCCTGCCCGCGCGGATGTTTCTGTACCGCGCGCTCGGGGCGAGCGAAGCACTCATGTCGCTCCTCGTCGTCCTCGCGGTTCTGGCGTGGCGCCGGGGTCGCGTGGACTGGGCGCTCTTCGCGGCGGCTCTCGCGACCGTCACACGCCTGAACGGCATCCTCGTGGTCGGCGTTCTCTGCCTCGCGCTCCTTTTCTCGGGCCGCGTGAAGACCGCGCTTTTCGGCGGCGCGCTGGCGGCCGTGCCGCTCCTCCTGCTCCTTTCGTGGCACCGGTTTCTCTTCGGCGACTTCTTTGCGCTCCGCCTCGGCCGAGAAGTCGCCGACAGCCCGGGCCGCTTGTGTCTCCCGTTTGCGTTCATCGGCGAGATGGCCACCCGAAATGACTGGGAGACGGCGGAAATGCTGCTGGGTCTGCACCTGTTCTTCATCCTGTGCGCGGCGCGGCTCTTCGCGAAGGGAGACCGGCTCGAGGCGGGTCTCATCGCGGCGCACGTGGCGCTGTTTTCACTCCTCCGGGAACGCGACCTCGCCCGGTACTACCTGACGGTCGCCCCCTTCGCCGTCGTCGTCGCGTGGCGCGACGTCTGGAGCCGGCCGCGCCTCGCCGCGGCTGTTCTCGCCGTCCTCGCACCCCTCTCAGTCTTCTACGCGTGGAAGACGATTCCGATGAACCTGTGCAGCGAGCCTGCCTACCGCGCGCTGCTCTCGTTCCTCGCCTCCTGACGCGACCTCAGGCTGCGCAAAAGGCGTCCTCTCGTCAGCTCCCGATGAGGGTCGGCGCACGCGACGCGGCGCTGGCTTTCGCCGGGGCGCGGTCGCAATAGCGCGCCCAGATCGTCGCGGCCGCCAGCAGGATCACGCCCACGGTCGTCACGAGGAACACGGCGACCGGGCGCGCCTTGCGCACGGGCGCGATGGAGAGCGAGGAGATGAGGCGCTCGGCGCTCGTCGTCTCGCGTGACTCGATTTCGAAGACGGCGTCGACCTCCCCGAAGCGCACGGCCGCCCCCGTGACGAGCGGCGCCTCCCGAACGCGCGCGCCGTCCACGCTCGTCCCGTTCGCGCTGCCGAGGTCGCGCACGACCCAGCCGTTCGGCGTCTTTTCCACGAGGGCATGGCGGCGCGAGACCGAGCGGCTCGCGAGGGGGATGTCGCAGTCCAGGTCGCGCCCGACGACTGCCTGCTGCTCGAAAACGTATCGCCGCGCCACACCCTCGTCGCGAACGGTCAAGACACCCGGCATGGATCCTCTTCTCCTCCGGGAATCTTATGCCGGCCGGGGGACGGTGGGCGAATCGTCCTCGGCGACGGGAGGGCCGAGAACGAACGCGACGTCTCCGACGTTCGTGCCGGTCGGCCCGGGGGAGAACGCGTCGCCGAGCGCCCGAAAGAACGGGCCGGTGTCGTTGTCGAGGAGAGCGCGCGCGGGATCGAGTCCCAGCGCCTCGGCGCGCGCGAGCGTCGTGCCGTCGACGAAGGCGCCGGCGGCGTCCGGCTCGTGGTCGACGCCGCCCGTCCCCGCGCAGAGCATCGCGATGCCGGGAGCCTCCGCCATCTCGCGGGCAGCGGCGAGCGCGACCTCGCGGTTTCGGCCGCCGTGGCCGTGACCCTTCACCGTGACGGTCGTCTCGCCTCCGAGGATCGTCACGTGGCGTCTCGGCGCGAGCGCAGACCTCTGGCGTCTAAGGTCTCCTGCGGTCGCGCCCGCGAACGCGAGACGCCGGCCCGTGACGCGTGCCTCGCCGGAGAGAAGCTCGTGCACGACGCGCGGCTCGATGCCGAGGCGCAGCGCCTCGACGCGCGCTCCCTCAAGCGCCGTGTGCACGTCCGCGAGGAGCACGCTCCAGCGCGGGCCGCCCGGCCGCGCCACCGCCGGCTCGAAGCCGTACGTGAGGTGTGCGCGCACGGACGGAGGCACGAGCGCGGCGATCCGGTACCGGTCGAGCACGGCGCGCGCCTCGGAGGGGCGTGTCGGTGAGCCCAGCGTGGGGCCCGAAGCCACGAGATACCATCCGGCGTCGCCGAGGTCGGAAAGCACGAGCGTCACGACGTCGGCGCTGCCCGCGGCCGCTGCGAGACGCCCGCCCTTGACGCGCGACAGCGCGGCGCGCACGGCGTTCACGTCGACGATTGGCGCGCCCGCCGCCAGAAGCAGCGTCCCCGTCTTCGACTTGTCCTCGAGCGAGATTCCCGGCGCGGGCGCGCACAGGAGGCTCGAGCCGCCTCCCGAGAGGAGGACGACGAAGAGATCGCCCTTGCCGAGCGAGAGAGCGAGCGAAAGGGCCGCCTCGCCGGCGACGAGGCTGCCCTCGTCGGGAAGAGGATGACGCGCCGCGACCGTGCGCGTCGAGGGAGGCAGGGTGCGGAAGGGAGCGTCATCGGGCGCGACGACGAGCATCTCGTCGATGCGCGAGCCCAGCGTCGTGTGCGCGGCGGCGGCCATCGGGACCGCCGCCTTGCCTACGGCCAGCACCGCGACGCGCGAGGGAGCGAAGACGAACTCGCGCCGCGCGCGCGACGACACGGAGCGGACGAAGACCCCGGCCCCGCGGCGCCCGAGCGCCTCGGAAACGAGGGCCGCCGGATCGACGGTCGCGACCGCAGCGCGATAAAGCTGTATGAGAATTTCGCGCGCGTCCACGAGCGGCGCAGTCTATCGGAGGCGCTTTACGGGAGTAAGATCGGTCCGGCCGCGTCCGGCGGCGCAGGGAGACTCAACATGGCACGTACACGGGTTGGCGACATCCTCGGGTCGATGCGCGAAAGCCTCTCCGATGCCGGCGAGAGGGGACAGGACCTCGCAAGGGACGTAGCGGAGCGCGTGGAAGACGTCCTCGACGAAGCCGGCGTTCAGGGAAAGCGCATTCGCAAGGAGCTCGCGCACCGGTGGAAGGCGGTCGACCGGGTCGGCCGCGAGAACGCTTTCGTCATGGCGATCGCCGCGCTCGGAGTCGGCATCGTCGTCGGCTACCTCCTGTCGCGCGACGACGACTGAACCGACGTTTCTCGAGCTAGCGCGCCGCGGGCTCCGCCCGCGACCAGAGAGGGGCGCGCTAGCAGCTGCGAGAAATGGGGGAAACACGGTCGTGTTCCCCCCCGCCCCCCTTCACCGCTCGAGGAACGCCGGTTCGCGGGCGAGGATTACTCAGACGGGCTCCTAGGCGTAGTGGTCCGCGTTGATCTTCAGGTAGTGCGCCCACTTCTCCGGGATGGTCTCTTCCGTGAAGATGGCCTTTACGGGGCAGACGGGCTCGCAGTTGCCGCACTGGATGCACGTGTTCGGGTCGATGTAGAGCATCGTCGCCTCGGCGAACCCGTCCTCGTCCTTCTTCGGGTGGATGCAGTCGACGGGACAGACCTCGACGCAGGCGGTGTCCTTCGTTCCGATGCACGGCTCGGCGATGATGTACATGCCCATGCTGCGGATCCTCCTCCGGCCCGGAAAGTCTACTCGACCGCACAGCGCAGGGAAACGCGGTTGACGTCCCCCGGCCGCCCCGTGAAGATGCGCTCCGGAGATACACGAAAACCGTGGGCCTTTCCGAGCGCCTCCGCGTCCTCAGGACGGGGTTCACGCGCACCTTCTGGGTGGCGAACACCCTCGAGCTGTTCGAGCGGTTCGCGTTCTACGGCAGCAAGGCCGTCCTCGCCGTCTATCTGAACCGTGCCGTGGGGCTCGGGACGGCCGGGAACGACCTCGTCGGCGTCTACGGGGGCCTCGTGTTCGGGCTTCCGATCCTGGCGGGCGTCGTCGTCGACCGCTTCGGCTTCAAGAGAAGTCTCCTCGCGTGCTTCACGATCTTCTGCGCCGGATACACGCTCATCGGCCTCGCGGGGCTGCCCGCGGGGCAGCCCTTCGTCGACGCCCTCGGGAAGAAAGCGTTCGTCGTGCTCGCGCTGGTCGTGACCGCGATCGGCGGCTCGCTCATCAAGCCCTGCATCGTCGGTACGGTCGCGCGTACGACGAACGAAGAGACGAAGGGCCTCGGCTATTCGATCTACTACACGCTCGTGAACATCGGCGGATTCCTCGGGCCGATCCTGGCCGGCGAGGTGAGGACGCGCCTCGGGATCGCCGAGGTACTCGTCATGTCGGCGGCCGTGGCCGGGCTCCTCGTCCTCGGGACGCTCCTCTTCTATCGCGAGCCCGCGGGAGAGCGCGAGGGCCGAACGTTCGGCCGGGTCTTCTCGGACGCCGTTTTCGTCTTTCGGAACGCGCGCTTCATCACGTTCCTCGTCATTTTCTCGGGCTTCTGGATCATGTTCTGGCAGATCTTCTATGCGCTCCCGTTCTACGTGACGGACGTCCTGAAGATCGGCCGGTTCGAGCTGCTCGAGACGGTCGACGCCCTTGGGATCATTTTCTTCACGGTTCCGGTGACGGCGCTCATGAAGAAGCTCCGCCCCATCCGCGCGATGGCCGGCGGCTTCGCGGTCGCGAGCGCGTCGTGGCTCGTCATCGCGTTCAGCCAGAGCTGGCAGGGCGTCGTCGTGGCGATGCTCCTGTTCGCGCTGGGCGAGTCCATGCAGGCGCCGCGCTTTTACGAGTACGTCGCGGACCTCGCGCCTAAGGAGCAGACCGGCACGTTCATGGGCTTCGCTTTTCTGCCCGTCGCGATCGGCGCCTTCGTGGGGGGACGGCTCTCGGGCTATCTCGTCGAGCACTACATCAAGGGGGGAAACCCCGCGGGCATGTGGATCCTGCTCTCGGCGATCGGTTTCGGCACGACGATCCTCATGCTCCTCTACGACCGGATCTTCACGCTCCGGAGGGCGGCCGCCTGACGCGGCCCTGACGACGTGATCCTGCTTGCGCTCCTTTTGGGACTCGCGGCGCTCGCCTTCGGCGCGTGGCTGCGTGAACGCGTCGCGCGCGACGCGGAGCGGGTCGCGCTGCTGGAATGGGAAGTCAAGTCTCTCAGAGAAGACGTCCGGAAGATCTCTGCTCCCTCTCGGCCCGTAACACCTATTACGTCGCCTGCGGTCGATGCGCAGACCCAGGCCGCCCCGCCGGTCGCCTTCGCTCCTCCGGTCATTCACCCTTCTAAGCAAACCACCGATGCCGCTGCTCCTGCCGCGCCTCCTGGCGCAGCCGCTTCGATGCGAGAGGGAGCAGAAAAACCCCCGGTTGACTGGGAAAACTTCGTCGGCGTGAAGCTCTTCTCGTGGGTCGCCGGAGTCTTCCTGACGATCGGCGCGGTCCTTTTCCTGCGCTACTCGATCGACCACGGGTGGCTGTCGCCGCCGGTGCAGATGGCGATCGGCCTTCTCGCGGGGATCGGCCTTCTCGTCGCCTGCGAGCTCGAGGCCGCGCGCCGTTACGCCGTCACCGCGAACGCGCTCGGCGCGGCGGGCCTCGCGATTCTCTTCGCCACGGTGTTCGCCGGGCATGCCCGGTGGAACCTCGTCGGCGTCGTCCCCGCCTTCCTCCTGATGGCGGTCGTCGCGGCGCTCGCCGTCGTGCTCGCGCTGAGGCGCGACTCCCTGTTCATCGCGGCGCTCGGGCTCCTCGGCGGCTTCGCGACGCCCGCGCTCCTGTCGACGGGACAAGACCGCCCGATCGAACTCTTCTCGTACCTCCTACTCCTCAATGCGGGGCTCGCCTGGGTGGCGCTCCGAAAACGGTGGGCGCTTCTCTCGGTTGCGAGCCTGGTCCTGACGACGTGCTACCAGTGGGGCTGGGTAGCCCGCTTCCTCGCGGGCGAGAACCTGGGCCTCGCGGCCGGGATCTTCCTCGTGTTTCCGCTCGTCTTCGCCGCAGGGCCGGCGCTCGCGAGCCGCGAGCCGGGCGCGGGCGGGGACGTTTTCGGAAGGACAGCGGCCGTCGCGGCGGCGCTGCCCTCGCTCTTCGCGCTCTACGTCGCGGGCGTCGGCGCGTATGGAGAGCACTGGGGGCTCCTTTTCGGCTTCCTCGCCCTTCTCGACGCCGGGCTCTTCGCGCTCGCCGTGTTCCGCGGGCCGGCTCTCCTGCATGCCGTCGGCGGGATCGCGACGCTAGCCGTCCTCGGCGCGTGGTTCGTGAAGTCGATGACGCCGGACCTCATGGAACCGGGGCTGACCGCGGCCGTGGGGTTCTCGCTTTTCTACCTCTTCGCGCCCGCGCTCGCCGGGCGCCTGAGGGAGAATGCGCCGCTCGCGCCGCAACTGGCGGCACTTGGTCTTCTCGGGCACGTCCTGCTGCTCTTCGTCGCGACACAAAAAAACCTGTCTCTACCACCTGACCCGCGAGCCGCGAGCGCCCTGGCGCTCGTCACCGTCGCCGCGGGCTTCGCGGCACGGCGCGGTGGGGCGTCGGAGGTGCACGCGGGCGCTCTCGCGCTCGGCCAAGGCGCCGTCATCGCGTTCGCCCTCGTCGCGACGCGCGCGCCCTGGCCCACGGCCGCGGTCGCGGCGGCGGTCGCGGTGGCACTCTGGGGCGTCGGGGCCTGGGTCCTGGACAGCCGGCGCGAGTTCGCGCGCGCGGCGGTCGTCGGTCTCGTGCTCGCCGAGGCCGCGGCGATCACGACGTCGCTCGCGTCCGGCGCGCCGAATGTCACCGTCCATCTCACCGCGCTCACGCTCTTCCTTGTCGCCCTCTTCGCGGTGGCGGCCGCGTCCGAAATTCCGAACGTGTCTCTCCTCGGGGGAGCGCTGGCGGTCCTGGCCGCTTACGTCTGGCGGCTCGGGCCGCCGCGCCACGACCGCTGGGATCAGGCGCTCATCCTCGGCGCGGGCATCTGGATCGTCTGCCTGGTCCACCCCATCGTCCTCGGCAGGCGTGCCGCGCGCTCGTCGGAGCCGTATCTCCTCGCGGTTTTCGTGAGCGTCGCCCTTTTCCCGCTGTTTCGCGTCGCGCTCGAGGACGGCGGCGGCTTCGACCGCGTCATCGGCCTCCTTCCGCTCGCTCTCGCGCTCGGGTTGGCGGCGCTCCTCGCGCGCCTCCTGACGCTCGGCGTGCCGCCCGAAGAGAATCGCGGCCGGCTCGCTCTCGTCGCCGGGGTTGCGCTCGCCTTCGTGACCGTCGCGATCCCGCTCCAGTTCGAGCGCGAGTGGCTGACGCTGGGCTGGGCGCTCCTCGGCGCGGCCCTCGCGTGGCTGTGGGGGCGTATCCCGCACCGCGCGCTCGTCCCCTGGTCGCTGGCGCTCTTCGGAGCCGCCTTCGTGCGCCTCGCGTTCAACCCCGCCGTCCTGGCCTATCACCCGCGCACGCCGACGCCGGTCTGGAACTGGTACCTCGCGGTCTACACCGCCGCGGCCGCGGCGTTCTTCATTGGGTTCGCACTCTTTCGCCGGACGGAATCTGTTCCGTACGGCGGGGCCGTCCGCCTCCTGCCCGCAGGCGGGGCAGCGCTCCTTTTCGTCCTCCTGAACCTCGAGATCGCCGACTTTTTCGCCGAGGGCAGGGCGCCTTCGTTCAACGTCCTCTCGCCGTCCCTGTCCGAGGGGCTCGCGTACACGCTTTCGTGGGCGCTCTTCGCGATCGCGCTTCTCGTCGCGGGCCTTCTCGTCAAGAGCCGCCCGGCCCGCATCGCGGCGCTCGTCCTCCTCGTGGTCACGATCCTGAAGTGCTTCCTCTTCGACCTCGCGCAGCTCGGCGGCCTTTACCGGGTCGCGTCGTTCGTCGGCCTCGCGGCGTGCCTGGCGGCGGTCGCGCTCCTACTCCAGCGCTTCGTCCTCGCGCGGAGCGACCCGGAGCCCTGAACAGCCTCTTTTGTCCGATCAGTATTCGCCGGCCGGGAGCATCCGGAGAATGCTGCCGTCGGACGTCTTCGCGTCGTTCAGGACGCCATACGCGAGCCATGTGTCGTCGCCCGCGACGCGCGTGATGACCGCGTAAGCCGCCGTCGTGCCGGCGGGCACGCCCGCGATGTCGAAGATGCCCGACCACTGCGTCCAGTCGCCCGGCTGCAGCGTGACGGTGATCTCTCCGCCCACGGCCTGAGAGGTGGTGGCGTCGTAAAGGCGCACGGACAGCGAGAGCGGGAGCTCCGACCCGCCACCCAAATGGACGACGGCGAGATTCGAGCGCACGGAAGCGTCGCTCGCGAGGCCCGGCACGAGCGCCGAGGCGCGTGCGCCGCCCCCCTTCGCCGCGGCAGGGTACGCGACACCGAACGCGCCGCCCGTGGCCGTATCGGTGTTCGGCGTCGTCGTGCGCGCGAGCGCGACCGTGTTCGGCGTGTCGAGGTTGCCGAGATTCCGGAACGCCACGGAAAGCGAGCCGGCCTGAGGACCGGTCGAGGGGTCAGGGATGTTGACGCCCTTCGACCTCAGGTACGCGAGGATGTCCGGAATCGTGGCCTGCTGGTGTGCGGCGAGCGTGAAGGTGACGACCGGGACGCCCGTCGAGGACCCGAAGTTCGGCGCCGGCTGGTAGACGAGGTCCACGGGCGTCGAAAAATTGCCGTCGTTCGCGACCGTGAGCTCGGTCGTGTAGTGCGACCCGGCGGCGCCGAATACGTCGAGGACGACGGGCACGACGAGCGTGCGTCCGGCCGCGAGGCCGCCCGGCCGGTACAGCGGAAGGATCGAGCCGTCCGAGGTCCTCGCGTCGTTCACGACACCGTATGCCGTCCAGGCGCCGGTTCCGTTCGTCCGCGTGATCTTCGCGTAGCCGTAGGCCGGCTCGGCGAGGCCGGCCTGCAGGAGGACGCCGTTGAGCTGCTTCCACTCTCCGGAGGCGAGCGTGATGGGGATCGGAGCGCCCGCGGCGGCGCCGGACTGGTCGAAGACCTGGACCGAGAGCGTCACCGTCCCGGCGCCGGGGCCTGGAAGGGCGCCGCGGCCCGGAACGTACCCGACCGCGAGATTCGACCGGGACGTGCCGGAGATGCTGCGTAGCCCGTAGATCGCGCCCTCGTCCTCGGCTGCCTCGAGGTCGGACGGTGCGTCGAGGAACGTGCCGAAGCTACCGGCGGCGCTTTCCGTGTACGCGCGGGAGAACGCGTAGACGGCATCGGTCGCGGCCGCGGGAAGCGCCTGCGGGTCGGCCGCCACCCAGATCGAGCCCGCGATGCCCGAGTTGCCGGCGATTGGAAGGCCGTTATCGCGCAGGAACTGGAGAGCATCTGCCGCGCGCAACTCCGAGGAAGGAGCCAGCGGGACGGAGATAGAACCCCCGCTCGTGGTGAGCGGGAAGTCGGGCGCGGGGACGAAGCCCACCGTGACCGTCACGGGCGAGGTCGAGCGGTTTCCGAGCGTGAGGTCGGATTGGAAGTGCGCTCCGGTGGCGCCGACGAGGTCGAGAACGACGGGAAGGTATTTCGCTGAGGAAAGGGTCGACGCCAGATAAAGCCCGCTGCCTGCCGTGCCCGCGTACAGATTCGATCCGTCGTCGCTCCGCTGCACGACACGCGCGTCGGCGCCCGGCGGAAGCCCGGCATTCTCGGGTTGCCAGCCGCCGGCGATCCGGCGGAGGACCCCCGCCGTGCCGGCGCCCGCGAATGCCATCCCGCCGCCCACGTCGAGCGACGAGACGAACGCCGTGCTCGCGCCGAAGTCGTCCTCGCGCCACGGGCCCGTCGAAGAGAAAACTCCGCCGAACACGGGCGCCGCGAAAAGCACGCTCGCGTCGCCGGCGAGGGCCTGAACGTTCGCCGGCGCGCCGGAGAGGGCCTGCCAGGTCCCCTGCGCGCGGACGAAAAAGCTCCCTCCGACGGAGGCGTAGAGGTTCCCGGCCACCTCGCGCGTCGCCTGGACCGCTCCGCTCGCGGGCAGGCCCGCGTTGTCGGACGACCACGTGCTGGCCACGAGCCGCCACATTCCCGCGCTCGACGTGCCGCCGGCGATGCTGTCGTCGGAGACCGCCGCCAGGGACGTGATGGCGACGCCGAGAGGAAGGCCCGCCTCGACGGTTGAGGGCGGAGCAGATAAGCCCGGCCCGAGCGCCCAGGCGTAAAGGTGGCAGTTCGTCGCGGCGAAAAGGCTCACCGAGTTGCCTGTGATCGCGCTCGCGTCCCCGCAGCCCTCCGGGGCGAAATTCCCTCCGGGCGGCGAGGCCACGGCGAGGCCGGCCCCGTGCGCGGCCGCGAACGTCGTGCCCGCGACGGTTTTCACGTCCGAGACGGAGGCCGCGTAGAGCCCGGTTCCCACGGCGCTCCACGAGCCGCCGGAAAAGCGGGAGACGGGGGCGCCGGCCGTGCCGACGTAGAGATCGCTTCCCAGCGTCGCGAAGCTCTTGGCCGACGCGACGAGGAGGCCCGCGTTGACGGGCGCCCATGAGATCGCGCCGGAGAGGACTCCCGCATCGGCGGTGGCGGCGAACACCGTGCCGTTCGAGCCCGCGACGGCACGCACGTCGTGCGCCCCGAAGCCGGACACGGCGTTCCACGCTCCCGCGTAGGAATAGAGAGTCTGGCCGGTGCCCGCGTACAGCTTGCCGTTCGCGTCGAGACCGAGCGCCTGAACGGTGGAGGTGGCGGGAATTCCCGTCGAGATCGGAGTGACGGCCGCGCCGGCATACTGCGCCGCGCCGCCGTGCAGGCCGACCACGATATCGCCGGACACGGTCGAGAAGAACGCGGCCGTCACGAGTCCGCCCGGATTCGCGAGCAAAGTCCAGGCCCCCGAGGAGCGCTTCGCGACGCCGACGCCCGCGGCCCACACGGCGGTGCCGTCCGTCGCGAGCAGCGAGGGAAAAACGAGCCCCGAGGGGAGAGGTTCGGTGCTCCACGTTCCGTCGGCGCCACGGCGCCACACGTTCTCTCCGTCGGCGGCGTAAACGGTATCGGCGACGGCGACCGAGGAGATCTTCTGCGCCGAGAGCCCGTCGAGACTCCACGTGCCGGTGGCGTCCAGACGCCAGACGCCGCGCGGCGTGGCTGCCCAGAGGGTTGCGCCGCTTCCGGCGAGCGCGGCCGCGTCGGCCCCGGGGAGCGTATTCACGGGGACGAAGACGAGGCCCGCGCTCATCGGCGCCGCCAGAAGAACCGTGAGCAACTCCACCATCATGACGCGGGCGGGCAAACCTCGGACCTCGAAAAGTCGTCTCATGTGGCGTGCCTCGGGCGCTGAAAGCGCCTTTTTGCAGTGTACATGGCACGGCTCGTGCGAACTCCATGCCGGGAGACCGGTTTCCAGAAGGAGACGATCAGCGACAGCTGGTACTGGGCTGAAGGGCGCTGGAAGTAATCTTCGACATTCAGTCACGTCGATGAACAGCTCGTCCTAGCTCTTCCCGACGAAGCGCCTCGCGGCGGCCCGGACGCGTGCCTCGAGGGCACGCGTCCTAGGGAGGACGCGGGGGACGTGCAGCGCGCCGCGGGTCAGCCCCTCGCGTGCCGCGAGGCGGGTGAGCACGCGGTCGGACCTTTCGAAGGATGCGACGAGGTGTTGGAGCGCCTTCCGGTCGCGGATCGCCGCGAGAGCCGTGCGGAGCTCCTCGGGAGTCGCGCTTCCCGAGAGGTGCGCGTCGCCGTCCGGAGCCGCGAAGGGCGTCGGCCCGTTCGCCGCGGCATACGGCGTGCCGAAGACGGCGCGGAACAGCGCGCCGAGGAGGAGGTTCTCGTACGCGCCCGCCGCGAGGTCCGATTTTTCGGCGAGGAGCGTCTCGAAGCGCGGGCCCAGGACTCCGCCGAACGTCTCGCGCGCGATCCGGATCGCGGTCGCGGCGCTGAAATCCGCGAGGCGCGGGGCCGCCGCGGGAGGCACGTCGACGATTTTCTTGCCGCGCGCGCGCAGGGCGATGGCGGCGCGCTCGCCCGGCCGGCGGTAGATGGCGTGCGGCCATCTCTCGAGCACCTCGAAGGACGGCGCAAAGACGGGCGCCTTCAGCGTGCGATACACCTCGCGCCGCGCGAGGAGCGCGAGAACGTCGGGCGGCCCGGTGCGGGGGAGCAGCGAGACCGCCGCCACCGTCGGATCCTCGAAGTAGCCGAGAAGCGACGCGACCCACTCGCCGTCGAGCACGAAGACGCCCGGGTCGAGGAGGAAAAGGACGTCTCCTTGCCGCTCGAGCGCCGCCTCGTAGAACTCGACGGCATCGAGAGCCTCGAAGGAGGGGGCGAGGAGTGTCGCGCCGGGAAAGGTCCTCGGCTCGAAGCCCTCGGGCGTCGTGTCGCGGAAGAGAAGGACCTCCACGTCGGCACCGGCGCTTCTGAAGGCGGGCAGGAGATCCCGCGCCACGGACCGGAACCAAAGGCGCGCGAGGTCGGGGTACCGGTGTGCTGCAGCGAGGACGACCTTCAAGGGTGCACGGTGCGGGGATGGTACTTTCCGTCGGGGCCGAAGCCGCGCTCCCACGCCCCCCCTTTCCACGTACCACCCAGCCACACGCCGCCCCAGAACACGCCGCCGAGGAACGTGCCGGACCGGAAGAGCCCGCCCGCCATGACGCCCGACTCGAAGACGCCCCCGTCCCACGTACAGTCGAGGAGGACGGCGCCGCGGTTCACCGTGGCGCGGCCGAAGCTCTCGTTCTGGTGAAGCTCGCCTTCGCCGAGGACGAGAACGGGCACGTCGGCCATGTCACGCGATGATACGGCGAAGGTCCGGCACGAGACGGAACGTCGCGCCTCGCGTCTCGCACCTTCAGGCGCAGCCTCATTTCGAGAAACGCAGCGCGAGGAGCAGTGGCAGGCCCTGGTCCGCCGTGTACCGATCCAGCTTCTTCGCGTGCTCGTAGAAAGGCCGCACTTCCATGCCGACGCCGAGCGAGCCCGCGGCGTCGAAGGTGAGCCCCGCCGCGCGCGCGGCGGCCTCGTGGGCGTCCGCGTCGTGCACGACGTGGTCGACGACGTGCGTGGCTCCGGAGGCGTCGCGAAACGCACGCGCGTGCCCGCGCCGGATGGCGTCCGGGTGGAAGTCGGTCACGACGGCGTATCCGCCCTTGCGAAGGACTCGCCCGAACTCGCGGTACAGCGGCGCGATCTTCAGCAGGTGCCCGGCCGCGAGCCGGCACCACACGACGTCGAAGCGCTCGGCGCCGAAGGGCAGCGCCCGGAGGTCGCCGCTCGCGGTCGTGCGCGGCCGCGCCGGGTCGCGGTGGCCGGCCGCCAGCATCTCGAAGACGAGGTCCACCCCGCAGGCGCTCTTCGGCGCGTGCCCCTTCGGGAAGACGAGCCGGCGCGCGGTGCCGCAGGCCGCGTCGAGGAGACTCTTCCCCACGATGTCGTGCGAGAAAAACCGGACGGCGAGCGAGTCCATGGTCGTGAGCGGGTTTTCCACGTCGTACGTCGCCGCCCACAACCGGTACGCGGGACCCGTCCCGAGGGGCGGCTCGGCGCTCACGCGGGCGGCCTCAGGTGTCCATAAGCTTGTGAGTCCGAAAGCACGAGCCCTCCCTTGAGCCGTCGCGCGAAGTTTTCCACACGTTGCGTGAGTATTTCTCAACAACATCGCGGCGGACGAGCACCGCGTGCAGCTTGCCACGGCGGCGCCCGCGGTCGCAGGAATCCAGCTCAGGGCGGGCGCGGGCCGTTCCGCCGAGAAGGCGTAACCTTTCGGGATTCCATGCGTCATACGAGGATGCTTTCGGCCCCCGGCTGCGCGCGGGCCTCTTCGGGCTCCGGCCTGGCCCTGGAGTTGCTCGGAAGAATAAGGAACGGTCCGGCCCTCGGTCAATTAGGCGTGGAGGTTTTCCGATGAGACACCTTCGAGATAGTCGTTCCGGAGCTCGCGGGATGGCCCGCGGCCTCTCGCTGCTCTTGCTTCTCGCGCTCGCTCTTTCGACCGGCGCCGCGCGTGCCGGCGAGATTCGCGGGCGGCTCCTCGTCAGCGACCGCGCCGACAAGCCCGTGGGTGGCCTCATGGTCAGCGCGGTGCCGTGGGAGACGCCGGGCGACGAAGCGCGCCGCGCCATGAAAGGGGGCGAGGCCCCGAAGCCGATCGCCTCGGCCGTCACCGGAGCCGACGGCTCGTTCGTTCTGGCCGTTCCCTCCGAACCCGGAAGGGAGAGGTCGTTCCGCGTGCGGGTGGAGGGCGCGGGTGTCGTCCCCGTGCTCTTCGAGGACGTCTACGACGCGGCCGAGACCGAGGACCTCGGCGAGCACACGCTGCCGCATGGCGAGAAGGTCACGGGCGTCGCGGTGGACGCGTCCGGCAAGCCGCTCCCGGGAGCGGAAGTCTCCCTCGAGGCCGGCGTCGCCGACGGCGACGACCTCGCGTATCGCGTCGTGACGCGCTCTGCCGTCACGGGCGAGGACGGCAAGTTCCAGTTCGAAGAGGCGAGCGCCACGGGGAACCGCATCACGATCGAGAAGGCGAATCTCGCGCCGACGCTCCAGACGAGCCTCAAAGCCGGCACGATTCCGAGGCCGATCGCGGTCGTCGCGGGCGACCTGGTCACCGGCACCGTAGTCGACGCCGGGAAGCATCCCGTTGCCTCGGCGCTCGTGCGCCTCGAAAGCCTCAAGGCAACGACCCGCTGGGTGGAGACGGACACGGAGGGCCGGTTCACGATCCCGCACGCTCCCGACGGGCGCGGCTCGATCGTCGTCGACGCCGGCGACGCCGGCTGGGGCCGCAAGCCCGACGTCAAGCTGCCGCTCGGCGAGGGCAAGGCGCTCGCGATCACTCTCGCGCGCCCCGCGTCGCTCGAGGGCAAAGTGCTGGACGACAAGACGGGGCACGCCGTGCCGCGCGCCAAAGTCTTCCTCAAGGCGAACGGCTTCGTGCGCCTCGTGCGCACGGGCCCCGACGGGACGTACCACCTGAAGGGAGTACCCACGCAGAAGTACCGCCTCACGGTCGACGAGGCGCGATACGTGCCGTGGGTGAAGCCGGATCTCGCGCTCGCGCCCGGCGAGGCGAAGCATCTCGACATCGCCGTGACGCTGGGAGCGACGATGATCGGCAAGGTCGTCGACGAGAACGGCGCTCCAGTCCCCGCGGCCCGGGGATCGCTCATTCGCGGGGGCGAGAGCGCGCTCGCGGGGATTCGCCGGATGCTGCGCGTTGGCGGCGGCGAGACGACTGCGTTTCGGACGCATGCCGACGGCACATTCAAAGCGACGCGCCTCGCTCCCGGCGAGAACCAGCGCCTCTTCGTGAGCCACGCCGATTTCGAGCGCGCGACGCTGGCCGGCCTGTCGCTCCCGTCGGGCGGAACGAAACCCAACGTGGCGATCGTGATGCACCGCGGCGCGACGATCTCGGGCGTCGTCAGGGACACCAACAACCTGCCGATCCAGGACGTCGAGGTCGAGGTCGATCCGTCCGTCAACTTCCGCGCGGGCGCGGGCGGCATGGTCGCGAATTTCGCGCGCCTGGGAGGCGCGAGCACGCGCCCGAGGACGAAGACCGCCGCCGACGGCACGTTCCTGATCAAGGGCATGTCCGTGGGCGAGTACGCGCTCCAGATCCGGAAGCCGGGATTCGCGAACGAACGCGTCGACCCCGTGAAGGTGACCGAGAAGGGCGTGGACCCGATCGCGGTGACCCTCGGGCCCGGCGCGAGCCTCTCGGGAATCGTGCGCCGCAAGAACGGCGACGGCGCCGAGGGCTTCATAGTGCGCGTCGGCGGGGGTGGAGGTCGCGGAGCGGGAGGCGGCATCCTCGGCGGTTTGGGCACCGATCTCGCGACCGCCTCCGACGGCCTCTTCGTGATCGACGGGCTGAAGCCCGGCCAGGCCTACGACCTCTCGGTCTTCGGCGGCGCGGGCCTCGGGCCGCAGAAGCGCGGTGTCGTGGCGCCGGCCACGAACGTCGAGATGGTGGTCGCGGGCACCGGCCGTATCGCAGGCACCGCGCTCGACGCGCGCTCAGGCCAGCCCCTCAAGAACTTCTCGGTCTCGTTCGAGCCCGATCGTGGCGGCGGCGCCATCATCCGCATCGTGGCGCGCGGCGCGGGCGCGCAGACGGGCATCGGCCAGAAGCGCGATTTCGACACCGACGACGGCTCCTTCACGCTCGAAGACGTGCCGGCCGGGACGTGGACGGTGGTCGTCGAGGCGAAGGGCTACCAGCCGGCCCGCGTCGCGAACCTCCTCGTGGAGGAGAACGGCGTGAAGGACGGCGTCGAGGTGCGGGCCACGCCCGGCATGGTCCTCAAGGGACACGTCACGGACGCGCGCTCGGGGCGTCCCGTGGCGAACGCGAACATCACGTACCAGGCGACCGACAGCGGTGGCGGGCCGGGAGGAGGTTTCGGCGGTCGCGGGGGCGCGATCTCGGGGCTCGACCCCTCCCAGGACATCACGAGCGACGCCGACGGCCATTTCGAGATCGAGGGCATCCCCACGGGGAAGGTAAAGGTCACCGCGAAGAACCCCGATTACACGGACGGCAGCGAAGTGGCCGACGTGAAGGACACGGGTGGCACCGTCGAGATCAAGCTCACGGGGGGCGGCTCGGCGAGCGGCATCGTCGCGCTCGGCAGCCAGCCGCTTCCGAACGCACAGGTCGCTCTCGCGGGCGCGGGGGACGCGGGCTTCGGGCGCATCCTCGGCGGCAGCCAGACGACGACCTCGGACGGCCAGGGACACTTCGAGTTCGACCACCTCGGGGCCGGCCGCTACACCGTCTCGGCGGGACTGAACGGCCAGTCGAGCAACCTCACCGACTTCGTCCTTCAGGCGGGCGATTCCAAGAACGACATCGTCCTCTCGCTTTCCGGGGGCTCCACCATCCAGGGGGCGGTCTCCGGGCTGCCGGACAACTGGAAGAACGGCACGACCGTGACCGCGAACGGCGCTCAGGCCTTCGTCGCGAGCACAAAGGTCGGCGGCGACGGCACGTTCCAGATCACGAATGTGCCGGCGGGCCCGGTCACTCTCCGCGCGCAGGCGGGTGACGGTCTCGGCGACTCGCGAAGCGCGACGAAGCTGGTCACGGCCAGCGACGACGTGCCCGTGCTCCCAGCGGAGATCGTTTTCGAGGTCGGCTTCAACCTGACAGGCCATGTCACGCAGGCCGGCCAGCCCACCGCGAACGTGATGGTCCTCGCGAGCCTGCAGGGCGGCGGAGGAAGGCAGGCCACGACCCGCACCGACAGCAGCGGCGCCTACACACTGCAAGGCCTGCAGGAAGGCTCGTACACCGTCACCGCCACGTCCGATCCTCTCGCCGGCAGCGGCGCCCAGGTCCGCCAGACGATCTCTCTCACGAGCGACCAGAGCCTGGACCTGATCTTTCCCACGGCGCGCGTGTCGGGTGTCGTGAACGACGCCGACACGAAGCAGCCGCTCTCCAACGCCACGATTTCGCTGGCCGCTGCCGCTGGGGCGGGCACGCCGATGCAGCGCATGGCGACGACGGACAGCAACGGGCACTTCCAGTTCACGGACGTCCCGCCCCAGTCGTACACGCTCAACGCGCAGATGACCGACTACCAGTTCGACAACCGCACGATCACGGCCGCCGACGACGGCAGCACCGACAACCTCTCGATCGACCTCGTGCACGGGCAGGGCATCGGGATCATCGCGCGCGACGGGATCTACGGCGTCCCGATGCGCAGCCTTTCTGCGCGCGCCCTCGACGGTAACAAGAACGCGGTCTTCCAGGGCACGATCGCGCTCGACTCGACCGGCAGCGGGGAGATCCCGTCGCTCCAGCCGGGCGGGTACACGCTCTTCGTGAACGCGAGCGGCTACGCCACCCTCTACATTCCGAGCGTCACGGCGCCCTCGCAGCAGCCGCTGCCCGTCAGTCTCACGCCGGGCGGTTCCGCCGACATCTCGGTCGGCCCGAAGTCGTTCGTGAACGGCATCATGCGCGGCACTCTGAAGAACTCGTCGGGCATTCCGTACCCGTACACGCTGTTCAACACGGACGGGCGAATCGCGATTACTGCCGACGCGACCGGCCAGACCGGATTCAGGCGCCTTTCGAACCTTGCGCCGGGCAGCTACATCCTGACCCTCGACAACGGGGGTGGCACCTCCTTCAACATCTCGGAGGGGTCGATCACGCCGGTCCCTCTGCCATAGGAAGACAAGAAGAGAAAATTATTAGTAAGAGAAGAGATAGAAAAGCACCGAAACCTGCTGCTTCGAAGTCAGCCGTTAAGATCCGCGCATGAAGAAGCACAGGGGCAAAACTCTTTTCCTCGTCCTCCTCGGACTCGCCGTGCTCATGGCGCACGCCGAGACGCCCGAGCAGGTTCGGGGAAAGAAGCAAGCCGCCGCTCTGTGGCGCCCCGCCGACGGCGACGCGGCGGCTTTCGAGGCGTTCGCGAGGGCGAACACCGCGTCCGACGCCGCCACGCGCGACGCCCTGTTCACGCGTCTTTCGGCCGCGGTCGTCTCGCTCGAGGGCCACATGCGCGAGGCCAGCCGCGATCTCAGAATGCACGTGGACCTGGACCGGGGTCCGATCCTGCCGTTCGACGAGGCGCTCGCGGCTTACGACCCCGGCGCTCACCTCACGGACGACCTCTTCGAGAACAAGGTCGCGTTCACGACGCTCCTCAACTTCCCCGTGTACACGCTCGAGGAGAAGCTCCGCCTCGGTTCGGCGTGGACGCGCCGCCAGTGGGCGGAAGCGCGCCTCGCCGACCGCTTTGCGACGCGCGTCCCGGCCAGCGTCAACCTCGCGATCGCGAAGGCTCAATCCGACTCGGCGCAGTACATCGCCTCGTACAACATCTGGATGCACCACCTCGTGGACGACAAGGGGGTCCGCCTCTTCCCCGCGAAGATGCGGCTCCTCTCGCACTGGAACCTGCGCGACGAGATCAAGTCCGATTACGCCGACAAAGAGCGCGGGAGAGCGAAGCAGCGCGCGATCCGCAAGGTCATGGAGCGCATCGTCGACCAGACGATCCCGAAGGCCGTTCTCGACAACCCGAGCGTCGACTGGAATCCGTTCACGAACGAAGTCCACCCGGCCGCCGTGAAGGATTACGAGGACGTGGACGTCCCCGAGAAAGAAGCGGGCCCCGGTCCCGAGCCCGACACGCGTTACGCCACCCTTCTCGCCGACTTTCGCGCCGTGAGGCAGGCCGATCCTTACTCGCCCACGGCGCCCACGTTCATCGCGCGGAAGTTCGACGAGGACCGCCAGATCCCCGAGGCGCGCGTCAGGAAGATGCTCGAGGAAGTTCTGTCGTCGCCGCTCGTGCCGAAAGTCGCGGCGCTCATCGAGAAACGCCTCGGGCGGAAGCTTTCGCCCGTCGACGTCTGGTATCCCGGCTTCCGGCCTCAGCCCGCCCAGTCCGGCGCCGAGCTCGACGCCCTCGTACGGGCGAAATACCCCACGCCCGAGGCGTACGCGAAAGACATCCCGAACCTCCTCGCCAAGCTCGGGTTCTCGAACGAGAAGGCCCAGGAAGTCGCCGCCCGCATCGAGGTGCATCCCGCGCGCGGCTCCGGCCATGCGTCGGGCGCCGAGCTGAAGGGCTACAAGGCGTACCTCAGGACGCGCGTCGAAAAGGACGGCATGAACTACAAGGGCTACAACATCGCCGTTCACGAGATGGGGCACAACGTGGAGCAGACGTTCTCCCTTTACGAAATCGACGAGCCGCTGCTCCAGGGCGTGCCGAACACGGCTTTCACCGAGGCGCTCGCGTTCGTGTTCCAGGGCCACGACCTCGAGCTGCTCGGCCTCGCGAAGCCCTCGGAGAAGGCGCGTGCCGAGAAGGTGCTCGACGCGTTCTGGGGCGCGTACGAGATCGCGGGGGTCGGCCTCGTCGACATGGGCGTCTGGCACTTCATGTACGAGCACCCCGAGGCCACGCCCGCCGAGCTGAAGGCAGCGACGCTCGCGATTGCGCGCGACGTGTGGAACCGCTTCTACACTCCCGTCCTCGGCGAGAAGGACGTCACGCTTCTCGCGGTGTACTCGCACATGATCGAGGCGTTCCTGTATCTGCCCGACTATTCGATCGGCCACATGATCGCGTTCCAGATCGAGCGGCAGATGGAGAAGGCTGGAGCGATCGGCCCCGAGTTCGAGCGCATGGCGAAGCTGGGCAACATCGCGCCCGATCTCTGGATGACCGAGGCCACGGGCGCGCCCGTGGGACCCGAGGCGCTGCTCGCCGAGACGGAGAAGGCGCTGTCGACGATGACTTCCGCGGCTGAGACAAACGAGGTCCTGCCCTTCATCGCGGACGATTACCCGAAGGCTCTCGCGTTCGCGCGCGCCGAAAGGAAGCCGATCTTTCTGGAGGCCTGGGCGCCGTGGTGCCACTCGTGCCGCTCCATGAGGGCCTTCGTCTTCAACGACAAAGCGCTCGAGCGGCAGGCCGGACGGTTCGTCTGGCTCTCGATCAACACCGAAAAGCGCGAAAACGCGGCGGTCCTCGCGAAGTTCCCGGTCCAGGCGTGGCCCTCGTTCTACGTCATCGACCCGAAGTCGGAGAAAGTCGTCCTGCGCTACGTGGGCGGCGCCACGGTGCCGCAGCTCCAGCGCATCCTCGACGACGGGGAGAGGGCGACGAGCGAAGCAGGCCGCTCCCCAAGGCCCGATGAGATTCTCGCGAAGGCGGACCGTTTCTTCGCGGAGGGAAAGAACGTCGAGGCAGCGGACGCATACCGCGCGGCCCTCCCAGGGCTGCCGCCCTCGTCGCCGTCTTACACCCGCACCGTCGACTCGCTTCTGTTCGCGCTCACGGTGAGCCGCCAGCCGGAGCCGTGCGCGACGATCGCGCGCGACGCCTTTCCGCACCTTCGCTCCTCGCCCTCGGCCGCGAACGTGGCCGGCTCCGGCCTCGACTGCGCGGTCTCGCTCCCGAAGGACGCGCCGCAGAAGGCCCCTCTCGTTCAGGCCCTCGCCGCGGACGCGCGCGAGGTCCTCGGGGGCAAGCGCGCGGGTCTCGCCGTGGACGACGTCTCGTCGCTGTACCAGTCGCTCGCCAGCGCGCGCGAGGACGCGGGCGACGAGACCGGAAAGAAGAAGGCGCTCGAGGAGTGGGCGGCGTATCTCGAAGGCGAGGCTGCGGTGGCGAAGACCGCCGAAGGTCGCGCCGCGTTCGACGCGCACCGCATCACGGCGTACCTCGAGCTGGGCCAGCCCGAGCGGGGAATCCCGATGCTCGAGGCCTCCGAGCGCGACGTTCCCGGCGACTACAACCCACCCGCACGCCTCGCCCTCGCGTACCGGGCCATGAAGAAGTACGACGAGGCCCTCGCGGCTTCCGACCGCGCGCTCCAGCACGCCTACGGCCCGCGAAAGCTCGTCATTCTGAGCGCACGCGCCGACATCTACGACAAGAAGGGAGACCGGGCGGGCGCGCGCAAAACGCGCGAGAACGCGTTGGCGTGGGCCGAGGCGCTCCCGAAGGAGCAGGTCTCCGAGCGCCAGATCGCCGCGCTGAAAAAGCAGCTCGAAACGCCCAAGTAGAATCGGCCCGCCAAGACGGGGCTCCTGACCCTCTGCGCGGACTTTTGGATTCAGCCCAGGAACGCCTTTGCGAAGAGGGCGAGGCCGATCAGCCCGACGCCGATCGACCCGAACCACACGAGCCTGTTGCTCGTCAGCGCGGCCACGGCCCCGAGCGCGATCGACACCTGGAGAAGTGCGACCGTGTTCGCGAAGCCGTGGTGCTCGTGCAGCAGGTGGTCCGCCTCCTTCGACTTCGCGTCCCGCTCGTGCTCTTTCTCCTCGGCTTTCTTCTTGATCTCGGCCTGCTCGTCCTTGTAGCGCTTCTGCTCCTCCGCGTACTTCGCCGGGGCCTCCCGGCCCGTCGCGAGCCACGGCGTGGCCGAGGCCTCCTGCACCGCGGCCTTCAGTCCCTTCGCCTGGTAGTAGGCCCACTCGTCGGATGCCTCCGCCTGCAGGCGCGTCGCCTCCGTCTTCAGCACGAGCGCCTCGTTCACGGTAGCGCCCGCGCGCAGGGAGGCGATCGCCGCGGCGACCGCGAGGAGCGCCGTCGTCAGCGCGATCTGCCTGAGGAAGGAGCCGCCCTCCTTCTCCATCTCTTCCTGGATCGCCTCGCGCAGGTTTTCTGTCTCGACTTCCGGGCCTTCGGGCATCTGACCCCCCTTCGCGGGAGGGATTCTGCCTCACCCCAGGCCGGCGCAAGCCGATGTGCGCTATACTCCCCTCGTTCGCCCTTTCTCTCGTACTGACGGAGCGGACCGAGACCGAAAGGTCCCCGTCGACCATCTTTCGTACCTCTCACCACCATCTGCCAGCCGCACGCGTCCTTCGGACGACGTGTTCAACAAAGGATCCCCATGAAGCTCTACGTTGGAAACCTGTCCTACTCCGTGAACGACTCCACCCTCCGCGCCCTGTTCGAGCCCTTCGGCAACATCGAGTCCGCGCGCGTCATCTCCGACCGCGACACCGGCAGCTCGAAGGGCTTCGGCTTCGTCGAGATGTCCGACGACGACGCTCAGAAGGCGATGGGCGCCCTCAACGGCCGCGACAACGACGGCCGCGCCCTCAAGGTGAACGAGGCCAAGCCCCAGGAGAACCGCGGCGGCGGCGGTGGCTATGGCGGCGGCGGCGGCGGACGCCGCTACTAGTCCCTCAGGGACCAGTTTTTCTCGAGCGGCGCCGGAGTGGAGTCACTTCGGCGCCGGTTCTGTTTTTGGGGCCGTTAGACTCCGCCCATGGTGTCTCCGAAGAATCCGCAAACCGAGGTCCGCTGGCCGGTTCTCTTCGCGCTACTCGCGCTCGGCCTCCTCAACTTTGCTCTGCCGCCCACTCTCATCGTGGGTCCGCGCTGGGTGGTTCTCGTCGTCTTGGCCGTCCTCGCCATCCCGGCTGTGCTCGCCCAACGGGCGGGCCGCGTCTCGCTCAGTCGCACGCTCGGTTTCGTCATGAGCGGCATCGTGACGCTGACCCTCGTTGGCTCCCTCGCGCTCCTCATCGCGGGGCTGCCGAAAAAGAGCGAGACGCCGGCGGAGCTCGCGAGGTCCTCCGCGTGTCTCTGGGTCGCCAACGTGCTGGTCTTCGCGATCTGGTACTGGAGGCTCGACGCGGGCGGGCCGTTCGCCCGGGACGGCCGCGGCGCGCACACCGAGGGAGATTTCTTCTTTCCCCAGATGATGGAAGGGTGCCCGGGGCCGAAAAACTGGACACCCCGGTTCGTGGACTATCTCTTCATCGCTTTCAACAACAGCACGGCCTTCTCGCCCACCGACACACCCATCCTCTCGCGCTGGGCGAAGGTCCTCACGATGCTCCAGTCGCTGATCTCGCTTCTTGTGGTCGCGGTTCTCGCCTCGCGCGCCGTCGGCCTGATCTGAGAAATCCGGATTTTCCCCATCCTCCGGACTCTTTCCGGCCCTCCTCCGGAATCTGCCCGGCGCGCCTCGGGAGTTTTTCCGCGCGACCCCCGGCCCCGTCCCGATTGAGGAAACCCTGGCCGGGCCCCACATTGTCCGTGTCAGAGCAAGGAGGACGTCATGAAAAACGAAAAGAAGGAAACCAGAGGCGGAAACAGAGTCGACGGGGGCTTTTACCTGAACCGGAAGACGTGGGACCTCGTGACCGTGAACGGAAAGAAGGGCGTCCTCCCCGGGGTGGCGGACGACCTCTATCTGAAAGTTCCGACGCTGGCGATGCTGGCGGCGGCTCCCGTGCTCGGCGCCACGCTCGTCGTCTTCCTGCCGTTCGTCGGCTTCGTGCTCTTCGCCGTGGCTGGCCTCCGCAAGGTGGCGGGCCTCGACAAGGCGGCAAAGGCCGCCGAGCCCGCGCGCGAGACCCGCTGACCCGGGCACTCGACACCCCCCATCAAACGAAAAAAGAAGGGAACAGGAGCATTCCATGAAACGGTTCGAAGGTAATAGCAGGGCCCCAGGCGGGTTCTATTTCAACCAGAAGAGCTGGGAACTCGTGACCGTGAGCGGGAAGGCCGGCGTCCTGCCCGGGACGATCTCCGACCAATACCTGAAGGTGCCGCTTTTCCTCATGCTCCTCGGGGCACCCGTCTTCGGCGCGACGCTCGTGATGTTCCTTCCCTTCGTCGGCATCGCGCTGTTCTTTCACGCGATGTTCCGGAAGGCCGTGAAACCGTTCGCGGCGAGGTCGCTGGAGAAGGCGCCGGCGCGCGTGACGCGCTGAGCCACCCCATTCTCAGACTTGAATGATTCCGCGGCGGAGGGCGAAGCGGATGAGCTCGGTTCGCCCGTGGACGCCGAGCTTGCCCATGACGTGCTCGCGGTGGGACATCGCCGTCTTCACGCCGATGCCGAGCAGCTCGGCGATCTCCTTGTTGCTGCGCCCCTCGGCCACGAGCTTCAGAACCTGCTTCTCGCGGTCGGTGAGCGTCTCGTACGCATCCACGGTCTGGATGCCGGCGGCCGCAGCCTCACGCTCTTCGAGAGCGACGCGCGCGACCTCGGGAGCGAGCACGAGGCCGCCGCGAACGACCGCGCGGATGGCCGAGGCCAGCTCGGCGCCCGCCGCCTTCTTCAGGACATAGCCCGAAACGCCGATCTTGAGGAAGCGCGCGACGTACTCGCGGTCCTCGTACTGCGTGAGGACGATGATCTTCGTGCGCGGGCAGAGCTTGCGGATCTCGAGCGCGGCCTCGAGACCTCCGAGGTTCGGCATCGCGATGTCGAGGAGAAGGACGTCGGGGAGGATCTCGACGCAACGATCGATCGCCTGCCGTCCATCCTCGGCCTCGCCCACGACCTCGATGTCGTCCGCTTTCTGGAGGAGAGCCCTTACGCCTTCGCGCATGAGGGCATGGTCGTCGGCGATCACGACGCGCGTCCTAGGCATGGAAGACCTCTTTTGGAATCGGAATCTCGAGCGTGATGTGCGCGCCGTCGCCGGGCGCGGAGTCGAGGCTCATCTTCCCGCCGAGGATCTCCACGCGTTCGCGCATGCCGAGGAGACCGAGGCCGCGGCCTGTCTCCGACGGCAGCTCGACGCTCTTCGGGTCGAACCCCCGGCCGTCGTCCTCGATCTCGATGAGCAACCGCTTCTCGTCGGCGGCGATCTGCAGGAGGACGTTCTCGGCCTTCGCGTGGCGGGCCACGTTGAGGAGCGCCTCCTGCACGATCCGGAAGACCGCGGTCGCGACGTCCCTGGGCACGCGGCTCTCGACGTCCTCGAACTCGCACCTCACGGCGATGCCGAGCGGCTCGATGTGGCGCGCGGCGTACCAGCGCACGGCGGCCAGGAGGCCGAGGTCGTCGAGGATCGACGGGCGCAGGTCGAAGATGACGCGGTGCAGGTCGTCCAGGGCGCGTCCCGCGAGGCCCTTGACCTCCTCGAGGCGCGCGCGTATCCCGCTTTCCGGCAGCTCGCCGAGCGCGCTCTCGAGGCGGAAGGACAGAGCCACGATGGTCTGGCACGTCTCGTCGTGCAGCTCACGCGCAATGCGCATGCGCTCGCGTTCCTGCGCGCTCAAGAAGCGCTTGAGCAATTCGGCGCGCCTCTCGTCGCGGTCGCGCAGCTCCGCATAGAGGCGCTGAAGCTCCTGGGTGCGCGCAGCGACGCGCGCTTCGAGCTGCTCGTTGGCGCTCCGGATCTCGTCGAGCGACGCACCGAGGCGGACGCGCATCGTCTCGAGCGAGCGGCCGAGCCGGCCGACTTCGTCGTCGGGCAGCGGGGGAATCGGCCGCTCGAGGTCGCCGCTCGTGATGTGCTCGGCGGCGCGGGTGAGGACGAGGAGCGGCCGAAGCACGCTGCGCGCGGCGCCCCACGTGAAAAACGCCGCGAGCGCGAGAAAGACGGGCGTCAGGGCGAGCATCCGCCGCCGGAAAGCGTATGCGGGCGCGAAGGCGTCGGCCGCCCGTTCACGCACGACGACTCCCCACGGGAACAGGTGAAGGGGTGCGAACGCGACGACATCCTCTCCCGCGCGGCCGGCGAACGGCCGCTGGTCGTGAAGGAGCGGCCGGAGGAGCTCGGGAGCGACAGAAGGCCTCCGCGCGGGCCCCGTGTCCGTCGTCGCGACGACCTCGCCCGCGGCGTCGACGAGATCGGTCGCGTGGCCCTCGCCGGTTTGCGGGGCTGGCAGGAGGCTCGCGAAGACCGGCCGGGCGGGATCGAGGCTCGCCCCTGCGATGCCCGTGGTCTTCCCGTCGAGATCCACGAGCGGGACGAAGAGAAAGAGGCGTTGCGCGCCGTTCGGGAGCGTTGTCAGCGCGGACGCCGCGCGGCGGCCGGTCGCGATCGCCTCTTGGGCCGCCGGCATCGCGATGAGCCGGTCGTCACGATGCCCGCCGGCCGGCTCCTCCCACAGGATCTCGCCGGCCGGGCTCAGAAGAAAAACGCTGGAGAACAAACGCGAGCGGCGATAGGTGGCGAGGAGCGCGGCCCTGCGAGCGGGGCTGTCGGGCTCGACGCCTCCGCCGTAGAGGCCCTCGAGGTCGTCGCGGATGATCTCCTCGACGTGGTCGACGGCGCTGCGGGCGAGACGCTGCTGGTCGCGCACGACACGGGCGGAGAGGTCGTCGAGGGCACTCATGCTCAGGATCCCGAGGATGACGAGCGGCGTGAGAAGCCCGAGGGCGACGAGCAGGAGCGCCCGCGTCTGCAGGGCATTTCGGACCCCGAGGCGCGGATGTCGCTCGCCTCTCACGGTTTCGGCGGTATTTCCGGCGCGGGAGGCGCACTCTCGCCGTGCGCGAGCTCGCCCGGCACGAGCTCACCCGGCACGAGCTCACCGTAGAGCCGGGCGTACTCGAGCGGGTGCTCGTGCCTGAGCCGTTCCTTGCTGATCTTGCCTGTGAAGATGCTCGCATCGTACGGGAAGATGCCGGGCGCGAGGTGGGCGTTGTAGATGTGCCAGGTGATGACGACGAGGAAGGCCATGAGGCCTTCGTTGCTGTGCGCGACCTTCGAAACCGGGATCAGCTCGCCCGGAAAGAAGCGTGTCACGACCATGGGAAAGTAGAGGACGAGGCCGGTCGAGATCATGACGAGGCCGCCGAGGACGAGCCCCCAGTACTCGAACTTCTGCCGGTAGTCGAACCGGTCGAACCTCGGCTGCGACTCCACGGCGCCGAGGTCGTAGCGGAGCTGCTGGACGGCGTCTATGAAGTCCTGGCGGTTCGGCAGCAGCGTGAGCTTCATCTTCCGCTGCGCCGCGAGGATCACGGCTGCGCCGAGATGCCACAGCGTGAGGAGCGAGAAGACGAGGCCCGAGGCGCGGTGGACGAAGCGCACGTGGTCGAGCCCTCCGAGAACGCTGACGATCCCGCGCGCCCACCCCGTCTCGAAGAACTTCTGCGGAAAGCCAGTCAACGCGAGGAGAACGAACGTCGTCATGACGACCACGTGCTCGAAGCGCTGCCTCCTCGAAAAGCGAACGGCGTATTCGGTCATCTGTTCACCAGCACGCGCCAGAGGTGGAGGAGGATCTGCAGGCAGAGCCCTCCGATGATGAAGGGAATGAAGATCTTGTAGAAAACGCCGACCGCCCACACGAGAGGGGCCCTCTTCAGGCTCGGTTCGTAGTGCGAGAGCCACGCGGAGGGAAAGTTCTTCGAGGCGCCCACATGGCACTTCGCGCAGGTCTTCTGGAGGTTCGCCTTCAGCACCTGAGAGTTGCCGTCCCTGGCCTTCGTGATGTCGTGCGTGCCGTGGCAGTCGATGCAGAGCGCCGTGACGACCTTCGGCTTCTCGCCGGAGGTGGCCAGCTTCGCGCTCATGCCGTGAAAGTCGGAAAGATACGACGCGAGAACGTTCGTCGAGAGGCCGTACTTGGCCATCATCGGCTTGTTCGTGTGGCACTTGGCGCAGAGGTCGATCGTCGTGAGGCGCCAGTCCTTCGTGCGCGGGTCGGCGATGTCGTGCGCATGGTGGCAGTCGGTACAGACGGGCACGTCCGGATTGCCCGCGGCCAACGCCATGCCATGGACGCTCTTCGCATAGGTCTCGGCCATGTCGCCGTGGCAGGCCCCGCAGGTTTCGGAGACTCTCGTGCGCGGCACGGTGGGGTGCATGATGTCGTGCGCGCCGTGGCAGTCCACGCAGAAGGGCGCGCTGCCCCCCTTCGCGAGGATCTGGTAATGCACGCCGTCGAGCGCTTTCGTGTAGTTCTCGAAGTGGCAGGTCTTGCAGAGATCCTTGAATCCCGCGCTGAAGGCCGCCTTGTCCTTCGCCGTAAGCGAAGCGTGCGGTACTTCGGTCTGCGCCGGATGGCAGCCCGTGCAGCCCTGCCGCGCGCCGTGGACGGACTTCTCGAAGACGTCTCGCGGCACGTAAAGAGACTGCTTCTCACCGCTCGGAAGCGTGACCGACGCGTCCTTTTCGCCGTGGCAGCCCAGGCAGGTTTCGACTTCTTCGTTGCGCGTCGTCGAGGCCTCGGCCCGCAGGGAAGGTGACCCGGCCAGCGGGATCAAGAGAAGACAGAAAAAGCCCTCCCGGATCGACTTCAACGACGCGCCTCCAGCGTCAAACTGAAGGCAAGGCTCGTTCGTCACAATAATCAAGGCGCACTAGCGAAAGCCATGGAACGAGCGAAACAAGTGGTCCTTCCGGAGACGTTTGCGGTCTGTTGCGCGCGGGAAAACGTGGGTCGGGGAGTCGCGCCGTCGCCTCGGCCATAATCCGCGCGTGACGCGGCGGAGGGATCCGCTGTTTCAGACGCTCGCCGCCGCACCCGCGGTGCAGCGTCTGGCCGGGCGGATCGAGGCGGGGATCCTCGGGACGTCGACGGGAAGCGTGTCTCTGTCGGGAGCGCCCCCCGGCCTCCTGCCCTACCTCCTCGAGGCCGTCGGCGCGCCGCTCGGACTGAGATGGCTCGTCGTGTTCGCACACGAGCGCGATGCCGCCGCCTTTTCGCGCGACGCCGCGAGCGTTCTCGGCGAAGAGCGCGTGGCGTTTTTTCCGGCGCCCGCGCTCTCGCCCTACCAGCAGATCGCGCCGTCGCTGAAAGTGCGGCGCGAGGAGTTCGGGACGCTGACGCGCCTCGCGGAAGGCTCGGTGGATCTTCTCGTCGTCCCGGCGCGAGCCCTGCTCCGGCGCCTGCCGCCGGCGGATGACTTCAAAAAGCGTACGCGCACTCTCGCGGCGGGCGACGAGATGCCGCCCGCGCGCATCGCCGAGGCGCTCCTCGACGAGGGCTACGCGCGCGCCGATCTCGTGACCGAGACCGGCGATCTCGCCGTGCGCGGGGGTCTTCTCGACGTCTTCCCGCCGCACCTCCCGGAACCCGTGCGCATCGAGTTCGATTTGAACGCCATCGCCTCGATCCGGTCGTTCGACCCCGATACGCAGCGGTCGACGGGCGCGCTCTCGATGGTGTCGCTCCCGCCTATGGCGCTCGCGCCTGACACACGCGCGACGCGCGAGACGGCGCAGCGCGTTCTCGCCGACTGCCGCACGGCGGTGGACGACCCGCCGGTGCCGCGCGACCTTTCGCTCGCGCGCCGCAACGACGGCCTCGAGGAGCTGCTGCCGCTTTTGGCCTCGGACGAAGCCCATATCCTCGACCATGCGGGGAACTTCGTCCTCGCCGTGGACGACCCCGACGCGGTCGCCGCGGAGCTCGTCCGCGCGGCAGACGTTCTCAACCTCGACTACGAGAAAGCCCGCAGGAAAGGACGCGTCGTGCCCGATCCGACGCGCCTCGCGGGAGACGCGGATCGGCTGAACCGGGATGTCGAAAAGCGCGTGCAGGTCGCGCTCCAACCGGCCGTGCCGGCGGGCGAGACGATTCCGATCGGAGCGGAGTCGGTCGTGTCGTTCGAGGACCGGCTGCCGGACGTGACGAAGGAAATTGCGCGCGCGCGGAGGGACGGCCTCGCCGTCGTGCTCGCGGCCGCGACGAAGGGCGAGCGCGAGCACGTGGAGCGGCTCCTTGCCGAATACGAGATCGAGCACCAGGGAAAGGCCGAGGACGTGGTCTCTCCGCTCGTGCCAGGGGCGTGCCGTGTCCTCTCGGGCGGCCCGCGCTCGGGTTTCCTGTTCCGTCCGGCGGGCGTTTTCCTTCTTACGGCGGTTGATCTTTTCGGCGAGCCGCGCACCCAGGCGCCGAGAAGGAAGTCCGCGTCGGAGGCCTTCCTTTCGGACCTGCGCGACCTGAAGGTGGGCGACATCGTCGTGCACCGCGACTACGGGCTGGGACGGTTCGCCGGTCTCGCGCACGTCGAGGACGCGGGAGTCACGCGCGAGATGGTGGACGTGCGCTACGCGGGAGACGCGAAGCTGCTCGTCCCCGTCGAGCGACTGGACCTCATCCAGAAGTACGCCGCGGCAGGCGAAGGGCCGCTCCCCGCGCTCGACAGACTCGGCGGCCTCGGCTGGGAGAGGCGGAAGTCCTCGGTCAGGAAGGCCGTGAAGGACATCGCCGACCAGCTCCTGAAGCTCTACGCGCGCCGTGCGGCCGCGCCCGGGCACGCGTTCTCGAAGGACTCACCCTGGCAGGAGGAGTTCGAGGAGGCTTTCGAGTACACGGAGACGCCCGACCAAGCCGCGGCGATACACGACGTGAAGCGGGACATGGAGTCCGACAAGCCGATGGACCGGCTGTTGTGCGGCGACGTGGGGTACGGGAAGACCGAAGTCGCGATGCGGGCGATCTTCAAGTGCGTGCTCGACGGCAAGCAGGCCGCGCTTCTTTCGCCCACGACGATCCTCACGGACCAGCACTTCCGTACGCTGAAGAGGCGGTTCGCGGCGTTTCCCGTTTCGATCGACATCCTGACGCGTTTTCGCTCGAAGGACGACCAGAAAGAGCTGCTGAGGCGCCTTCAGGGTGGAACGCTCGACGTCGTCGTGGGGACCCACCGGCTTCTCAGCAAGGACGTCGCGTTCAAGGATCTCGGCCTCCTCGTCGTGGACGAGGAGCAGCGCTTCGGCGTGGCGCAGAAAGAGCGCATCAAGTCGTGGCGCGCGTCGGTGGACGTCCTCGCGATGTCGGCGACGCCGATTCCGCGCTCGCTCCACCTGTCGCTCGCGGGCATTCGCGACCTTTCCGTCATCGAGACGCCGCCGAAGGATCGCCTCGCGATCGCGACGCACGTCGTGCCGGTGGACGACGCGGTCATCCGCGACGCGATCCGCGCGGAGGTCGACCGCGGAGGGCAGGTTTTCGTCGTCCACAACCGCATCGAGTCGCTCGGCTTCTGGCGCGAGAAGCTCGCGGCGCTCGTGCCGGAAGTCCGAGTCGTCACGGTCCACGGCCAGATGTCGGAAGGCGAGCTCGAGCGCGCGATGCGCGCGTTCGTCACACGCGCGGCCGATCTTCTCCTCGCCACGACGATCGTCGAGAACGGCCTCGACATCCCGTCGGCGAACACGATGCTCATCGACCGCGCCGAGATGTACGGTCTCTCGCAGCTCTACCAGCTTCGCGGGCGCGTCGGCCGCAGCGACAAGGCCGCGGCGTGCTGGCTCCTCGTGCCGCCGGGGATCGCGGTCTCGGATGACGCGCGCCGGCGCCTGCGCGCGATTCAGGAGTTCTCGGACCTCGGCGCGGGGTTCCGCATCGCGGCGAAGGACCTCGAAATCCGCGGCGCGGGAAATCTCCTCGGCGGGGAGCAGTCGGGGCATATCGAGTCGGTGGGCTTCGAGACCTACGTGAACCTCCTCGAGGAGGCGATGGCCGAGCTGAAGGGCGAGCCGGTGCCCGAGACGCGCGACGTGACGCTTCAGCTCGGCGTGCCGCTCGCGATTCCACCGGCGTGGATTCCCGAGGAGAGCCTGCGCATGGCACTTTACAAGAGGATCGCGGCGGCGTCCGACGAGGAGATGCTCCTGCGCGAGGCCGCGACCGCAGCCGATCGCTACGGTGCGCCGCCGCCGGCGTTCTCACGGCTGCTCGACCTCGCGCGCCTCCGCCTCCTCGCGCGTGCCCTCGGCGTGAAGGCGCTCCAGCGCCGAGGCGACGAGCTGGCCGCTTCGTTGGAGAAGGACCACGGCCTCGATCCAGACAAAGTCGTCGCAATGCTCCGGAAGGGGGATCTCTTCGCGTCCGGCCCCGATGCCTTCCGGCTGCCGAAGGCGTTCGCCGGAATTCCCGCCGACGGCGCCGGCGTCCCGGGCCGCGCTGCGCGGGCTCTCCTCGACCTCGCCGGGGCACGCGTGCGAGCGCTGCCGGTTTCGCTTTTCGCGGAGGCCGTGTGAGGCGCGCACGGGCCCTGCGCGTTCTTTTGCTCGTGCTGCCTTTCGCGGGTTTTGTGACTTTCACGACGGTGGGCTGTGCGCGGAAGGGCGGCGCTCGCGCCGCGGGCAGGCCGGAAACGGTCGCGATGGCGGGCGAAAGGCCCGTCACGCTGGACGAATTCATGGCCTGGGCGAAGAAGGCGACGAGCGAAGACCCGAAAAACGTCTCGCCGCGTGTCCTTTCGAGCCTTCTCGACCAGTACCTCGAAGAGGTGCTGCTCGCACGGGCGGTCGAAGCCGCCGAGCCCCCGGCCCCGGGAGCGAATCCCGTGGAGAAACGCCGCGCGTTCCTCGCCCGCTCGGCCGGGCTCGAAACGCTTCAGGACTCGGACCTCCGAAGGGAATACGACGCCCACCCCGAGCGCTACAAGAGGCCGGCGCTCCTGCGCGTGTCGCAGCTCCTCTTTTATGACAAGGAAAGCGCCGACGCGGCCGTGAAGCGGCTCGACCTCGGCGTGGCGTGGCTGGACGTGTCGCGCGAATCGAGTGTCGCGCCGAACGCCGCGTCCGGCGGTTCGCTGGGCCTGCTTTCTCGCGCGGACCTCCCGCGCGAGTTCGAAAAGGCCGTGTGGAACCTTCCCGCGGGCAAGAGAAGCCCGGTCGTCGCGACGCCGCACGGCTTCCACGTGTTCCGCATGGACGAGCGGCTGGACACACGCGACGTGACGTTCGAAGAGGCGCTGCCGGCGCTCCGGATGGCCGTGGCCGAGGACCGGAGCTCGAAAGCCGTGGAGGAGGCGATTGCGGGGGCGCGCCTCCGCTTCCCCGTGACGGTGGTCGAGGATCACCTTCCGTTCCCCTACGTCGGAACGAACGCCCGCAACACCGCTCAGCGGTGAGGCCGGGACAGAGGCCCGGAATTCGCTAGACTGCGCCCCGTGAAGTCATTCCGGCGCCCGCCTGTCCTCTTTTTCGTCATGCTCGCCGCGGTCGTGTCCGTCGCCGTGCCGCTCCGCGCCGGCGAGATCATCAACCGCATCCTCGTGCACGTGAACTCGCGCATCATCACGCAGAGCCAGTTCGACGCGCGCATCGAACAGACCGTGCGCGAGGCCGGTCCCCCGCCCAATGCCGCCAAGGGCGAGGAAATGAAAAAGAGCGTGATGGAGGAGCTCGTGAACGAGGCGCTCCTCGAGGACCGCGCCAAGGAGCTCGACCTCGTCACGTCCGACGCGGAGATCGAGGATCAGGTCAAGCGGCTGAAGGAACAGAACAACGTCACGACGGACGAGGACTTCGGCAAGGCCCTCGCCCAGTCTGGTCTCACGATCGACCGCCTGCGCGACCAGCTCCGCCGCACCGTGACGCTGCAACGCGTCGTGGGGCGCGAGGTGAACAGCAAGGTCGACCTGTCGGACGACGCCCTGCGGATCCTCTACGAGCGCGAGAAGGAGACGTGGCGGGTTCCTGAGAAGGCGCATCTCGCCGAGATCCTCGTGTCGAACGGCGACGATTCTGCGCGGGCGGCGCGCCGGGCGAAGGAGGCGTCGGACCTCATCAAGGGCGGCGCGAAGTTCGAGGCCGTCGTGAAGGACTATTCCGACGGCGCGACGAAGAGCCGGGGCGGCGACCTCGGGCTCGTCGCGAAAGGCGAGCTCACCGCGGAGATCGACAAGGCCGTCTTCTCGCTGCCCGTCGGCTCGGTGTCGGACCCGATCGGGACGAAGTTCGGCTGGCACCTCGTGAAGGTGATCGACAAGATCCCGGTCTCGTACAAGCCGTTCGCCGACGTGAAAGCCGAGCTCCTGAAGCGTGAGCAGGACACTCAGTTCCAGAAGAAGCTCGCTGAGTACCTCGACAAGCTCAAGCACGACGCCGTCATCCGTGTTTTGCCCCCAGGGCAGGCGTATTACACGCCTCCAGTGGGTGTCGCCTTGCCGACGCCGACGCCGGCAGCGAAGAAAAAGTAGCCACTCGGGCGTCAGCTCGCGAGGAGCTCGGCGCGCCAACGCGACAGGCCGCCCTGCTCGACGAGGAGATCGGCCGTGAGACGTCCGTTCGCGCGTCGCGCGCGCGCCGCCACGGTGAGGACCGCCCGAGAGGCGAGGATGCCGGGGTCGAGCCCGAGCTTCGCGGCCTTCGCATCGCGCGATTTCTTGAGGGTCTCCACCTCGCGCTCGAGCGCGGGGTCGACCTCGATCCGCTCGCCGCGGCGCGCCTTCGGCCATTCGGCCGGCGCGAGGGCGGCGGCGCGCGCGAGCGCCTCGTTGAGGGCGGTCGCGAAGGAATCCGGCAGCGAGCGCGGGCCCGGGAACAGCTTCCGGAGGTCCTTTTCGCCGCCGGCGGCCGGTTTTGCCGCGAGAAGCAGCCGCTCGTTCGTGAGGACGCGGAACGGGGGAAGGTCGAGGGCGCGGGCGCGGGCCTCACGCGTCTCCCAGAGGGCACGCACAAACGCGCGTTCCTTGTCAGTGAAGGCGTTCGTCCCCTTGAGCCGCCAGTCGTTTTCAGGGTCGGCTTCGCGCCCGGCGGAGAAAACCGTCGCGGCCAGCCGGGCGCACTCCTCGGCATGCCACGCGAGGCGGCCCTTCGCCTCGAGGTCGCGCGTGAGCGACTCCACGAGCACGCCGAGGTGAAGGACGTCCGCGGCGGCGTAGGCGACCATCGGCGGCGTGAGCGGCCGCGCGCTCCAGTCGGATCGCTGGTGCGTCTTGTCGAGCGTGACGCCGGCGCGGGCGGAGAGGAGCGCGGCGAGGCCGATCTCCTTCTCGCCGAGAAGCTGCGCCGCGAGCATCGTGTCGAAGAGGGATGTCGCGCGAAAGCCGTATCCCCGAAAGAGGAGCCTGAGGTCGTAGTCGGAGCCGTGCATGAGGAGCCGCCGCGGAACGAGGCGCGCGAGGAGCGCGGGGACATCGAGCGGCGCGAGAGGGTCCACGAGGTGGGCCGTGCCATCCCAGGCGAGCTGCAGGAGGCAGGCTTTCTCGAAGTAGTGGTGGAACGAGTCCGCCTCCGTGTCGAGCGCGACGTCGGCCTCGGGTTGCTGATCGAGGGCGGCGAGGAGGCGGCCGAGAGAGTCCGGATCGTGCACAACCCGCGTGATCGACGGGGCGGGCGTTGAAGCGGTCACGTCCGAATGTACACCGCGGTGGCGCCAGACTCGCAACATCCCTCCGCGCAGGGATTTCGCTTGACTGAGTCCCTTTCGAGGCCGGATACTCGCGAGTGGAAAAAAGTGGTTAGCGGTGGCGCCTTGTGGATTCGAAGGGATTCCCGTGACGCCAGCGCGGGCTTTCTTCCCAAAGGACGATTATGGACCGCCTTCGGGGCAGCGCGGAAACGACGGTGGACGAGAAGGGCCGCTTCAAGGTCCCGTCCGTCTTCCGCGCGCCGATCGAGGAGACGTTCGGGCCCGAGTTCTTCCTGACGTCCATTTCCGGTGTCGACGTTCTGATCTTCCCGATGCCCGTCTGGAACGCGCTCGAGGAGAAGCTCGCCGCGATGCCCGCGATCCACCGCGCGAAGGCGAAGTTCCAGGAGCGTTTCAACACGTACGGGCAGGTGGCGCGCATGGACGCGCAGGGCCGGCTCCTCGTGCCATCGCTCCTGCGCGAGGTCTCGGCGCTCGAGGGCGACGCGCTCGTTCTCGGCCAGACCGACCACCTGAAGCTCGTCGATCGCACGAAGCATCTCAAGGGCCTGCGCTCGACCACGATCACGGATGAGGACTACGACGAACTCGCACGCCATCTCGTCTGACGCGGCATGGCCGACGCCGGCGCGGTTCACGTCCCGGTCCTGCTCCGGGAGGTCGTCGCCGCGCTCCGGCCGGAGCGCGGCGGCGTCTACGTCGACGCGACGCTCGGCCTCGGCGGCCACGCGCGGGCGCTCCTCGAAGCATCTCCCGAGGTGCGCGTGGTCGGGATCGACCGCGATCCAGAGGCCCTGCTTCTCGCGAAACAGCGCCTCGCGGCGTTCGGCACGCGTCTCGTCATCGTGGAGGGGCGCCACGAGGATCTCGCGGAGCATCTCGACCGCCTCGGCCTCGCGCGCGTCGACGGGATCCTCGCGGATCTCGGCGTTTCGACGATGCAGCTCGACCGCGCCGAGCGGGGATTTTCGTTCATGAAGGAAGGTCCGCTCGACATGCGCATGGGCGCCGACGGGCCGACGGCCGCCGACCTCGTGGCGACGGCCTCTCGCGAAGAGCTGACGCGGATTTTCCGCGAATGGGGGGAGGAGCGCATGGCGGGACCGATCGCCCGTACGGTGGTGGAAGCTCGGAAGACGGCTCCGATCCGAACGACCGGCGAGATGAGGCGGCTCGTGCTGAAGGTTCTCGGGCCGCGGCGCGAGATGCACAAGGACCCCGCGACCCGCGTTTTCCAGGCGCTGCGCATCGCGACGAATCACGAGCTCGTCGAGCTCGAGCGGTTCCTCGACGACGCGATCGCGCGCCTCGCGCTCGGCGCGCGACTCTCCGTGCTCTCGTATCACTCTCTCGAAGACCGCATCGTCAAGCGCGCGTTCCAACGCCACACGGCGGGCTGCACGTGCCCGCCCTCGTTCCCCGTGTGCGTGTGCTCACGGCGCCGCGTCATGGCCCTCGTCACGCGCAAGTCCATCCGGCCCTCGCTCGCCGAGCTCGGCGGGAATCCCCGGGCGCGCTCGGCGCGGATGCGCGTGCTCGAGCGCATCGCCGAGGACGGCGCCGGTCCGCTGACGCCTCAAGGGTAGGCCCAGCCGATGGCGTACGCGGTCCGTCGCCCGGTCGAAAATGTTTATCTCGTGCGGGAGCGCGACCGGCGGCGGACGCGCGAGCTCGCCGCTCTCGCCCTGGCGGCGGTGCCGCCGGCGATCGTCCTCTTTCTCGCCATCTGGGCGAATCTCGAGACGGTGCGCCTCGGATACCAGCTCGCGACGCTCGCGCGGATGCGCGAGACGCTGTTCGAGAGAAGGCACCTGCTCGAGATGGACCGCGCCCAGGCGGTCGCGCTCGCGCGCGTGGAGCGGATCGCGCGCGGCACGCTGGGCCTCGTGCCGCCCACGCTCGATCAGGTCATCCTCGTGAAGGACACGGCTCTCGTCGCCCCCGGGCCGCCGGCGCTCCCGCCGGGGAAGGTCCTGCCCTGAGCGCCGCACCGCGCCCGGACCGCCGGGCTCTCCTCCTGCTCGCGGGGGTCGGTCTTTGGATCCTCGTTCTTGTCGTGCGACTCGTGGACCTGCAGGTCTTGAGGCGCGACGAGTTCCAACGCCGCGCCCGCAGGCAGCAGGAACGCACGGTCGAGCTCGCCCCGCGACGCGGCGTCATCCGCGACGCCGACGGCACGCTCCTGGCGGTGAACGCGCGCGCCGAGTCGGTCTTCGCGATTCCCTCCGACGTGGCCGACGCCGAAAAGGAAGCCGCGCTCCTGGCGCCGCTCCTCCGGCATCCGGCGAAGGAGCTCGTGAAAAAGCTCGCGAGCGAAGATCGCGACTTCATCTGGCTTTCGCGCCGCGTGAGCGACCCGGTTGCGGCGCGCGTGCGCGGTCTCGTCGGCGAAAAACGCCTTCCGGGCATCCAGCTCGTGGCTGAGTCGACGCGGCGCTATCCCGAGGGAGCGCTCGCGGCCGCCGTGCTCGGATACGTGGGAACCGACAACCAGGGCCTCGCGGGCCTCGAGTATCGCTTCGACGCCGACGTGCGCGGCAAGCCCGCGCGCGTGACGCTCTTGCGCGACGCGGCACAGCGGTCCTACGCGGCGCGGGCGCGCGAGGGCGGCGAGGCGCCGCGCGAGGGCTACGAGGGTGCGCGGCTCACCCTCACGATCCGGACGTCCATCCAGCACGCGGCCGAGCGCGAGCTCGCGAAGGTCATGGCGGAATCCCACGCGCGCGGAGCCTCCGCCGTCGTCCTCGATCCGGCCTCGGGCGCGATTCTCGCGCTCGCCTCGTTCCCCACGTTCGATCCGAACCGCTACGGAGACGTGGACGCGGAGACGCGGCGCTGCCGGCCGCTCGCGGACGTCTACGAACCGGGCTCGACGTTCAAGATCGTGGCGGCCGCGACGGCGCTCGACTCCGGGACGATCTCTCTCGACGACCCGATCGACTGCGGAGGCGGCACGCTCACGATCGGGACGAACACGATTCACGAGCACGGCGGAAAAGGCTGGAGCACGCTGACGATCGGGGACATCCTCGCGCTTTCCTCGAACATCGGGATCGCGCACGTCGCGATGACTCTCGGCCGCGCTTCGTTCTACAAGTCGGTCCGCGCCTTCGGATTCGGAGAAAAGACGGGCATCGAGCTGGAGGGGGAGACCGCCGGCCTTCTCGCGGACACGTCGGGCTGGAGCGCGCTCACGCTGCCGACGATGGCGTTCGGCCAGGAAATCGGCGTCACCGTGCTCCAGATGGCGCGCGCCTACGCCGCGATCGCGAACGGCGGCGTGCTTCCGCCGGTCCATCTCGTGGATTCGATCGGAGATTCGAATCAGAGCCCGGATGCGGCGAATCGAAGAATCGAGCGGCCCGTACCGCGGCGCCTCATGAGCGAGGACACGGCACGCCGGCTGCGGATCCTCCTCGCGAGGGTCGTCGAGATGGGAACGGGGAAAGCCGCCGCGATTCCGGGCTACACCGCCGCCGGCAAGACGGGCACGGCGCAGAAGGCGGTGCCGGGCGCGGGGTATTCGAAGGACCGTTACGTCGCCTCGTTCATCGGGTTCGCGCCCGCCGATCGGCCTCGCATCGTCATCGCGGTCGTCGTGGACGAGCCGAAGGGGAAGACTTACGGCGCCGAGGTCGCGGCGCCGGCTTTCTCCGCGATCGGAGCGGACGTCCTCAGGATCCTGCGAGAGCCCCCCGCTCCCGTCGACGCCACGCGTCCCTCCATCCTCACCGCGGACCTCGGCGCGGGCGCCGCGGCCGTCGCACTCAGCGCGCGCCTGAATGCCGACGACCTCGTGCCTGCCGCGAACCGGGCGGAGAGGGCCGACGAGAGCGAGGACCGCGTGCCGGACGTCTCCGGCAAGAGCGCGCGCGACGCGGTGCGGCTTCTCGCTTTTCGCGGTCTTTCCGCGCGGCTCTCGGGAGCGGGGTTCGTGGTGTCGCAGGAACCGCCGGCGGGATCGCCCGCCGAGCGGGGAAGCTCCTGCGCGCTTCAACTCGCACAGCAAGTCGCGCCGGGAGAGACACCATGAGGCTCTCGGCGCTCGCCGCGGATTTTCCGCACCGGCGCGCCGGTGCCCCGGGGGACCCCGAGGTTCTCGCCGTCACGCACGACTCGCGCGCCGCGGTGGACGGAACGCTGTTCGCCGCGCTGCCCGGCCTGAGAATCGACGGCCGCCGCTTCGTGGCCGATGCGGTCTCGCGCGGCGCCGTCGCGGCGCTCGGTCTCGCGCCCGCGCCCGACGCCACGGCCGTGCCGTATCTCGAGGTCGAAAACCCCCGGCGCTCAGCGGGCCTCGTGGCCTCGCTGCTCGCGGGCCGGCCGTCGGAGCGGCTCGTGATGGCGGGTGTGACCGGCACGAGCGGCAAGACGACGACGACGTACCTTCTCGACGGCCTTTTCGCCCTCCGCCATCAAAAGCGCGGTTTTTTCGGCACGATCGTCTACCGCGGCGGCGGCGCAGCGGCGATTCCGGCGCCGCACACGACGCCGGAGGCCACGGACCTCCAGCCGATGCTCGCGACGCTCGCCGCGGAGGGCGGCACAGCCGCGATTCTCGAGTGCTCCTCGCATGCGCTCGTCCTCGAGCGCCTAGCGGGCTGCTCGTTCGACGTCGCGATCTTCCTCAACCTCTCGCGCGATCACCTCGACTTCCATCGCGACATGGACGACTACTTCGAGGCGAAGGCACGCCTCTTCTCGATGCTCAAGCCGGGAGGAAAAGCGGTCGTCAATCTCGGAGATGAGTACGGGCGGAGACTGGCGGGTCGGCTGCCTGCAAAGAGCACGATCGGATTCTTCTTAGAAGGTAATTGGTCGCCGGATCAGACCGTGCCGGCGGCGCCGACAGGCGAGGGCGGTCTCCTTGCAACCGTCATCGGGCGCGCCGCGCTTTCGACGACCGGAACCCGGCTCGATGTCTCGACCCTCGCCCCATTCCCCTTCAAAGAAAAACCACCGTCACCGCCAACCCCACTGAAGCGTGAAAGAACGGACGAGCCTGCAACCCTATTAACAATAAATTCCCCTCTCCTCGGCCGATCGAACGCCGAAAATCTGTTGGCGGCTGCCGCCGCTGGAGTCGCGCTCGGGCTTTCGCCCGCCGAGATCGCGGCGGGCCTCGAGGCCGTGACGAGCGTTCCCGGACGCCTCGAAGCCGTGCCGAACACGCGCGGATTCACGGTCCTCGTGGACTACGCGCACAAGCCCGCCGCCCTCGAGGGCGTGCTCCGTACGGTGAGGCCGATCGCGGCGGCGGGAGGCGGCCGCGTGATCGTCGTGTTCGGATGCGGCGGCGATCGTGACAAGGGCAAGCGCCCCGAGATGGGCCGCATCGCGGCGCTGCTCGCCGACGAGGTCGTCGTGACGTCCGACAACCCGCGCTCGGAGCAGCCCGAAGCGATCCTTCGTGACGTGCGCGCGGGCATCGAGGCGGCCGGAAAGACGGCGCGTTACGTGGCGGACCGCCGCGAGGCGCTCGCTGAAGCCTTCGCGCTCGCGCGCGCCGGCGACGTCGTCCTCGTGGCGGGCAAAGGGCACGAGACGAGTCAGATCGTGGGCGGCCGCGAGCTGCCGTTCGACGACCGCCTCGTTGCGAAAGAACTTCTCGCGAAAGCTGAGACGGCGGCGCGATGATCCTCTGGCTGCTCTACCCGCTGCACGGCCGGCTGCCGCTCTTCAACGTCTTCCGGTACATCACGTTCCGGGCGGCGAACGCGGCGCTCATGGCGCTTCTGCTCTCGATCTTCCTCGGGCCCGCCCTCATCCGCTGGCTGCGCGTGAGGCAGATCGGCCAGTCCATCCGCGAGGAAGGGCCGAAAGGCCATCAGGTGAAGGCGGGCACGCCCACGATGGGCGGCGTCCTCATCAACCTGGCGATCGTCGTACCAACGCTCGTTTTCGCCGACCTTTCGAATCGCTACGTGTGGGTCGCTCTCGTCGCGACCCTCCTCGCCATGCTCATCGGCATCGGCGACGACTGGCGCAAGGTGTCGCGAAAGAACAACCGCGGCCTCTCGGGTCGGCAGAAGCTGGTGCTGCAGACCGCGATCGGGCTCGGCGTGGCGTGGGCGTCGGTGAAGCTCTTCGACGCGCGCGTGGACGCCACGCACGTCGCCCTGCCGTTCCTGAAAAACGTCCACCCGGACCTCGGCCTTTTCTACGTCCTTCTGGCGACGGTCGTCGTCGTGGGCTCGTCAAACGCCGTGAACCTCACGGATGGCCTCGACGGGCTCGCGATCGGCGCGACGCTCGTCGCGTCGGCCACGTTCGCGATCCTCGCGTACATCGCGGGGAACGCGAAGGCCGCGGGCTACCTCCTCGTGCCGTCCGTGCCGGGCACGGGCGAGCTCGCGGTCTTTTGCGCGGCCATCGTGGGCGCGTCGCTCGGATTCCTCTGGTTCAACGCGCATCCGGCCGAGGTCTTCATGGGCGATACGGGCTCGCTCGCGCTCGGGGCGGCGCTCGGAACGGTCGCCGTGCTCATCAAGCAGGAGATCCTGCTCGTCCTCGTCGGCGGGCTCTTCGTCGTCGAGGCCGCTTCGGTGATCCTGCAGGTGGGCTCTTTCAAGCTGCGCGGCAAGCGCATCTTCCGGATGGCGCCGCTCCACCACCACTTCGAGCTCGCCGGATGGCCTGAGTCGAAGGTCATCATCCGGTTCTGGATCGTGGCGATCCTCTTCGCGCTTTTCGCGCTTTCCACGTTGAAGCTCCGATGACGCTCTCGCTCGGACCCGACCTGCCCGAGATCCGCTCCGCGGCGGTCTTCGGCCTCGCCCGCTCGGGCCGTGCCGCCGTGGCGGCGCTCGCCGAGCGCGGCGTCGAGGTGACCGGGACGGACTCGAAGGCCGATCTCGAGAGCCTCGCGGAACGCCCCGGCGTGCGGTATGTCCTCGGCGGGCATCCCGAGTCCCTCCTCGACGGCATCGACCTCGTTGTCGTGTCACCCGGAATCCCGCTGACGCTGCCCATTTTCGACGCGGCGCGGGCACGTGCGCTGCCCGTGGTGGCGGAGATCGAGCTGGCCTCGCGCCTCCTGCCGGGCGTCGTCGTGGGCGTCACGGGCACGAACGGAAAGTCCACGACCACGGCGCTCGCCGCCGCGCTCCTGAAGAGCGCCGGCCATTACGCGGTGGCCTGCGGAAACTTCGGGACGCCCTGGATTCACTTCGCGACCAAGGAGGGGGCGAACGGGAGCGGCACCGCGCCGCGCACGTGGGTCGTCGAGCTGTCGTCCTTCCAGCTCGAAGGCATCCGGCGGTTCGCGCCCGACGTGGCGGTACACCTGAACCTCACGCCCGATCACCTCGACCGCTACCGGTCGATGGACGACTACGGCGCGGCCAAGGCGCGCATCTTCGAAAATCAGCGCGAGGCGCAGGTCGCCGTGCTGAACGCGGACGACCCGCTCGTCGCGCGCGTGAGGCCGCGCGCGCGACGCCTCGCATTCTCGCGGCGAAACTCGCCGGGCATGGGCACGTGGCTCGCCGACGACCTCTTTCTCGCGGACGTGACGGGCAAGGGCCCGCGGATCGTCGCGAAGCGGTCGGATCTCGCACTGCCGGGCGCTCACAACGTCGAGAACGCGCTCGCCGCCCTCGCCGCGACGATGCCGCTCGGCGTCACGCCCGAAGCCGCCGTCGAGACGCTGCGCACGTTCCGCGGCCTGCCGCATCGGACGGCGCTCGTGCGCACGGTGAACGGCGTCGGCTACTGGAACGACTCGAAGGGCACGAACGTCGACGCGACGCTGAAGAGCCTCGAGGGATTCGAGGACCACAGGGTGCACCTCATCCTCGGCGGGAAGGACAAGGGCGACGACTTCGCACGGCTCGGCCCGCTCGCGGTGCGCAAGGCCCGCCGAATCCTCGCCATCGGGGTGGCGGCGCCCACGATTGCGCAGGCGCTCGGAAGCCTGCCCGGCGTCGTGCTCGAGGTCAAAGGGACGCTCGAGAAGGCCGTCGAGGACGCCGCCTCCAACGCGGAGCCGGGCGACGCCGTCCTCCTGTCGCCCGCTTGCGCGTCGTTCGACCAGTTCCGCGACTTCGAGCATCGGGGTGAAGTGTTCGAGTCGCTCGTAAAAGCGCTCCCCGAGCGGACCGTCGCGGGAAGGCGCTGATGGCCCGGAAGCTCGCCTTCGACCGCCTTCTCTTCGGGTCCGTCGTGCTCCTCGTCTTCCTGGGCCTGCTCATGATCTACAGCGCCTCGGCGATGCAGATCTACCTGCCGACCTCCGCGGCCCCGGCCGGTGCCTACTTCTTCGTGATCAAGCAGACGATCGCCGTCGTCATCGGCTCGGCCCTCGCGTTCCTGGCGATGTCGATCGACTACCGCCGCTTGAACGACCCGCGCCTCATCGGCGCCTCGCTCGTCCTCCTCGCGGGCGCGCTCGCGGCGGTACTCTTTCGAGCTCCCGTCAACGGCGCGCGGCGCTGGCTGTCTTTCGGCATCGTCAAGTCGATCCAGCCCTCGGAGCTCGCGAAGATCGGACTCGTCATCGCGGTCGCGGCGCTGCTGTCGCGGCGGGAGCGGGAGGTCACGCATCCGACGCGGACCCTGCTCCCGATTCTTGGACTCGTCTCCCTTTTCGCGGGGCTCGTCCTCCTCGAGCCCGACTTCGGTACCGCCCTCACGTATTTCGTGATCGCCGGCGCGATGCTCTTCTTCGCCGGCCTGCCGTTGAAGTATTTTCTCGGCTCGGCGCTGCTCCTCGTGCCCACGCTCTCGGCATTCGTGTGGACGGCGCAGTACCGGCGCGACCGCCTCATGGCGTTCCTGCATCCGGAGGCAGACCCCCTCGGCCGGGGCTTTCACGCGATCCAGTCGCTCATCGCCGTCGGCACGGGCGGCGTCACGGGCCTCGGCCTCGGGCACGGCAAGCAGAAGCTCTTCTTCCTGCCCTATCCGTACACGGACTTCATCTACGCGATCGTGGGCGAGGAGCTGGGGCTCATCGGCTGCGCCGCCGTCCTCGCGCTGTTCGGTTTCCTCTTCGCGCGCGGCGTCCGCGCCGCCGCGAACGCTCCCGACTCCTTCGGGCGGCTTATGGGGATCGGCTTCTCCGTGATGATCGTCGTGCAGGCGCTCGTCAACATCTCCGTCGTCCTTTCGCTCCTGCCCACCAAGGGGATCCCGCTGCCGTTTCTCTCGTACGGCGGGTCGGCGCTCTTCGCCGACCTTCTCGCGGTCGGGATCCTCCTCAACCTCTCGCAGCACGCGTCATGACGGAGCGGGGCTTTCTCATCGCGGGCGGAGGGACGGGCGGGCACGTCTTCCCGGCGCTCGCTCTGGCCGGCGAGATCCGGCGGCGGCGGCCGGGTGCACCCATCGTATTCGTGGGCACCGCGCGCGGGCTCGAGACGACCCTCGTGCCGAAGGCCGGCTTCCCCCTCGAGCTCGTCCGCGCGAAGGGCCTCGTGGGCAAGGGCTGGCGCGCGCGCCTCGACGGATTCCTCGCGCTGCCCCTGGCGTTCCTCGATTCGCTGCGCCTTCTCGCGCGGCACGCCCCGCGCGCCGTCGTGGGCGTCGGGGGCTATGCCTCGGGCCCGCTCGTGGCGACGGCGTGGGCGCGCCGCGTGCCGACGCTGATTCATGAACAGAACGCGGTCCCCGGCCTGACGAACCGCCTGCTCGCGCGTGTGGCGAAACGCATCGCGGTCGGCACCGCAAGCGCAGCCGCGGCGCTGCCCGGAGCGATCGTGACGGGCAATCCGGTCCGAAAAGACTTTTTCGAGATCCCATCCCTCGTCTCGCGAGAGAAACATCGCCGTCTCCGGATTCTCGTCGTCGGCGGCAGCCAGGGCGCGCAGATCCTGAATCGCCTCGTGCCTCCCGCGCTGGCGCGCGTCGCCGCGGCGGGGATCGCCTTCGACGTCGTGCATCAGGCGGGAAAGGACCACGCCAGTGAGGTCGTGACGTCGTACGCGAGGCTCGGCCTTCCCGCCGATCGCGCGTTCGTCCACGAATTTCTCGACGACATGGCCGCCGCGTACGCGGCCGCGGATCTCGTGGTCGCGCGCGCGGGCGCGATGACGATCGCCGAGATCGCGGCGGCCGGCCGCCCGGCGCTCCTCGTGCCGTTCGCCGCCGCGACGTACGCTCACCAGGAAGCGAACGCCCGCGCGCTCGAGTCGAGTGGCGCGGCCGTGGTTCTCACGGAGGCCGAGGCGACGGACGAGACCCTCGGAGCGGCGCTCGCGGGGCTTCTGGGCGACCCGTCGCGCCTCCTCGAGATGGGCGAGGCGGCGCGCCGCTCGGCTCTTCCGGACGCGGCTTCGCGGCTGTGCGATCTGCTGTTCGAGGTGGAGGCGGCATGAATTTCCTGAGGGTGAAGCGCCTCCATTTCGTGGGGATCGGCGGCATCGGGATGAGCGGCCTCGCCGAGCTGCTGAAGAGCGTCGGGCTCGACGTGACCGGGTCGGATCTGGCGCTCGGGGAGACGACCACGCGCCTGAGGAGCCTCGGCATAGAGGTGCACCAGGGCCACCGGGCCGAGAACACGTCCGGCGCGGACGTCGTCATCTATTCGAGCGCGGTCAACGAGAGCAACCCGGAAGTCGCCGCCGCGAGGTCCGCCGGCCTTCCCGTCATCAAGCGGGCCGAAATGCTCGCGGAGGTCATGCGCGTCAAGCGGGGAATCGCGATCTCGGGCGCGCACGGCAAGACGACGACGACGTCCATGACCGGCGCGATCCTGATGGCGGCGGGCCTCGATCCCACGATCATCGTGGGCGGCCGCATGCGCGAGGTGGGCACGGCCCGGCTCGGGCACGGGGAATACCTCGTGGCCGAGGCCGACGAGTTCGACCGGTCGTTCCTGGCGCTCTCGCCGATGCTGGCGGTCGTCAACAACATCGACCTCGAGCATCTCGACACCTACCGCGACCTCGCGGACATCCAGGAGACGTTCGCGCGCTTCGCGCGAAGCGTGCCCTTCTTCGGCGCCGCGATCCTCGGACTGGACGATCCGAACGTGCAGGAGATCCGGCCTCTCGTCTCGCGCCGCGTCGTGACGTTCGGCCTGACGCCTCAGGCCGACGTGACGGTGCGCGACCTCGTGCTGGATCGGACGGGCTCGCGGTTCATCGCGACCGCGGGCCGCGACTTCATGGGGGCCGTCGCTCTCAAGGTGCCGGGCCTCCATAACGTGAAAAACGCGCTCGCCGCGCTCGCCGTCGCGCGCGAGCTGTCGATTCCGTTCGGGATCGCCGCCCGCGCACTCGAGGAATTCGCGGGCGTAATCCGGCGCTTCGAGAAAAAAGGAGAGAGGGACGGCATCGTCGTGGTCGACGACTACGCGCACCACCCGACGGAGGTGGCCGCGACGCTCGCGGCCGCCCGCCAGTCGTACCCGGACCGGCGCATCGTCGCGCTCTTCCAGCCGCATCTCTACTCCCGCACGAAAGACTTCGCGGCGACCTTCGGGGCGGTCCTTCTGAACGCGGACGTCCTGCTCGTGGCGCCGGTCTACGGCTCGCGCGAAGCGCCGAGGGAAGGCGTGACGGGCGCGCTCGTGGCCGACGCGGCGACGGCGCGCGGACACCGGGCCGTGCGTTACATCGCGGACCGCGCGGAGATCGGAAAAGCGCTGGACGAAGAGCTCAAGGGTGGCGATCTCCTGCTCACGATGGGGGCGGGCGACGTGAATCGTTTTGGAGAAGACTTTCTGAACAAAGCGCAGCAGCGCGAGGGGCGCAAAGAGACTTGAGCTCGTTCTACCGCCTCCCCGCCTCCCGCACCGTGCGCCCCATGCGGCGCCGCGCGGGACGGCAGCTGCTCGTGCCGGCCGTGGTTTCCCTCCTCCTCGTGATCCTCGGCCTTTCGGGCCTGCTCCTCCTGCGGACGCACCCGCGCTTCGCCGTGAATCGCGTCGTCCTCGAGGGCGTGCCGGAGGGGCGGCGGTCCGAGGCGGAAGAGCTGACGGACGGCTGGATCGGACGCCCGCTCCTCTTTCTCGATCTCGACCAGCCGGTGGCAGAGCTGTCGAAGCGCTCGTGGGTCGCGTCCGCGACGGCACGCCGCATCGTGCCGGACACGATCGCCGTGCACGTCGTGGCACGGCCGCCCGTCGCGCTCGTGGCGCGCGCCGACAAGGACGGCGAGCTCTGGACGATCGACCGCGGAGGCAGCTTCATCGGCCCGTACACGGGCCGCGCGCTTTCGAAGAGCGACGACTTCGTGGTCCTCTCCGGCGCGTCCGACGCGGCGGCGCTCACGCGCGGCGCGAGGTTCCTCGAGGTCCTTCGGGAGGAGGATCCCGAGCTCCTGGCGCGCGTGTCCGGCATCGTCCTCGTGCCCGAGGGCTTCGCCGTGACGGACCGCATCGCCAAGGCGGGCCTCCTCTTCGGGCTCGACGCCACGGAGCCGAAGCGCGCCGCGCCGCTGTGGCGCGCATTCCTCGCCCTCCGCCCGGAGCTCGACCGCCATTCCCTGCCCGCGACCGAGGCGGACCTGCGCTTCGCGGGACGCATCGTGCTGAAAGCGCCCGGCGACACCGGGCGCGGGAAGACCTGAGAGGACCTTGGATGCCGAAACCCGCTTCGTACCTCGTCAGCCTCGACATCGGATCGACGAAGGTCTGCGCCCTCATCGCTGAACCGGACGCGACGGGCCGCATCGACATCATCGGCAAGGGCACCGCCGCGCACAAGGGCGCGCGCAAGGGCGCCATCATCGACGTGCCCGTCACGGTCGATGCGATCAAGCGCGCGACGGAGGAAGCCGAGATCATGGCTGGCGCCCAGATCGAGCGCGCGGTCGTGGGCGTAGCCGGGCCGGCCGTCAAGTCGTTCAACAGCCGGCAGGTCGTCGCGGTGGCCGCGAAGAACCGCGAGATCACGCGCGAGGACATTCAGCGCTCGCTCGACGCGGCGCGCTCGGTGCCGATTCCTTCGGAGTTCGAGATCCTCCACGTCCTCCCGCGCGAGTTCGTCGTGGACGGGCAGGACGGGGTCGCCGACCCGCTCGGCATGGTGGGCAGCCGGCTCGAGGCCGACGTCCACGTCGTCACCGTGGCCGTCGCGACGACGCAGAACCTCCTGAACTGCGTGAACCGAGCGGGCGTCGAGGTGATCGAGATGGTGCTCGAGCCGCTCGCCGCGAGCGAAGCGGTGCTGACTCCGGACGAGCGCGAGCTGGGCGTCGTCCTCGCCGACATCGGCGGCGGGACCACGGAAGTCGCCGTCTGGCGCCATGGAGCGCTCGCGCACACGTCCGTCCTGCCCGTGGGCGGGGACCACTTCACGAACGACCTCGCGGTCGTCCTGAAGACCCCCGTGCCCGACGCCGAGCGGCTCAAGCGCAAGTACGGCGCGGCGATGGCCGCGCTCGTGAGCGAAAGCGAGTCGCTCGACGTGCCGCTCACGGGCGGGCGCGGCGTCCATCCCGTCAAGCGGCGCGAGATCGCCGAGATTCTCCAGCCGCGCGCCGAGGAGCTTCTCACGCTGCTCTGGGAGGAGTCGGTCCGGGAGGTTCCCGCGGGCGAGCTGCGCGCCGGACTCGTCCTGACGGGCGGCGGCGCCGAGCTGGACGGCCTCATGGAGGTCGCCGAGCAGGTTCTCGGTGTGGCCGTGCGCCGGGGTGTGCCGCGCGGCCTCGGCGGGCTGACGGACGTCATCGCCTCGCCGGAATGGGCCTGTGCGGCGGGTCTCCTGCTCTACGGCCGCGGCACGGCCGCCGCGTCGAGGAAGCGCTCGCGCAGCACCGGTCCGGGCCTTCTCGAGAAGCTCAAAGGCTCCCTCAAGAACTTATTTCCCGCGTCAACCGCTCTGTGATATCGATGGAGGGAAGAACATGATCCTTTTCGACGACGAGCCCGGGCCGTCGCTCCCGATCTCCCTGAATGACGAGGTTCCTCCTCCCGCGAAGATCAAGGTCGTGGGCGTGGGCGGGGGCGGCGGCAACGCCGTCAACCGCATGATCCAGGCCGGCATCAAAGGGATCGAGTTCGTGGCCGCGAACACCGATCTCCAGGTGCTGCGCGTGAACCGCGCCTCGACGAAGCTCCAGCTCGGCCTCACGACTTCGCGAGGCATGGGCGCGGGATCGAACCCCGAGGTCGGCCGCAATGCCGCGCTCGAGGACGCCGAGAGGATCACGCAGGTCCTCACGGGCTCGGACATGGTCTTCGTGACGGCCGGCATGGGTGGCGGGACGGGCACGGGCGCGGCGCCGATCGTGGCGCGGCTCGCGTCCGAAGCGGGCGCACTCGTCGTCGCCATCGTCTCGAAGCCGTTCTCCTTCGAAGGGCGTCGGAAGCTGCGCTACGCCGAAGACGGCATCGCGGAGCTGCGCGAGTACGTCGACACGCTCATCACGATCCCGAACGAGCGCCTCTACTCGTTCGTGGAGCGGAACGTGACGACCTGGGAGGCGTTCCGCATCGCGGACGACGTGCTCCGGCAGGCCGTACAGGGCATCAGCGACCTCATCACGGTGCCCGGCGTCGTGAACCTCGACTTCGCCGACGTGAAGACCGTCATGGAGAACATGGGCATGGCTCTCATGGGCACGGGCACGGCGTCGGGCGAGCACCGGGCCGTCGAGGCCGCGCAGCGCGCGATCTCGAACCCGCTCCTCGAAGAGCAGTCCATCCAGGGCGCGCGCGCCATCCTCATCAACGTGACCGGCGGCGACGACCTCACGCTCGCCGAGGTGAACGAGGCGTGCGCGATCATCCAGCAGGCGGCGGACGAGGAGGCGAACGTCATCTTCGGCCTCGTCCTGGACAAGGACATGAAGGACGAGGTCAAGATCAGCGTCATCGCGACGGGTTTCGACGCGCCGGCGGCGCTCGCTTCGCGCCGCGAGGTTTCGCTGCCCGTCACGCCGAGCGGTGCGCGGCCGGCAGCCGAGAGGGAGCGCGTGCGCACGGCTCCCGAGACGCCGATCCCGGAGGATCAGGGCTACGGCGTGAACCTCATCAACGTGCGCGACCCGCGCGAGGACATTTTCGACATCCCGACGTTCCTGAGAAGGCAGATGGACTGATTTTGGTCCTTGGCGAGGATCAGAACACGGTCTCGCGCGCGCCGCGCGGCGGGGCCTGCCGTCTGCTCATGCTTTCTTCGGAAAGATGCCCCGGC
>OCTA010000229.1_pt1 | contig 51803 bp, 46 predicted proteins | sample 1538991 | NCBI WGS metagenome assembly OCTA01 (sample SAMEA3539302, study PRJEB22396) | soil metagenome | biome: tundra; feature: field; material: soil | place: USA | collected 2010-05 | depth 0.15 m
GAGTTGTGAGCCCAGCGCGCGGACTTCGTCTTTGAACAAGTCGCGCAACGGCTCGATCAGCTCGCGTGATCGGCGTCGAGGGGAGCGGGCTCATGCACGGGATCCTGCCGCTCTCGCCGGGCGGCGGGCTGCTGGTCTTACAGCCGCCCAATCGGTTCTCCGCGATCTTCAAGGACCTGACCGACCGGGATGGGCAGCGGTTCGGGTTTGTGGTCGGGCTTCCGAAAGAGGAAGACTTCTGGATCGATCCCGACGAGGTCGAGCGGACCCTGGATCTGTTCGCCGCCTAGCTCAGGGCTGGCTCAGGGCTGGCTCAGGCCGAGCTGCCGCGCCAGCTCAGCTTCAGATTGAACCAGTAGTTCCAGATCGTGACCGCGCCGATCGCGATGAGGTTCGCGACGTAGCGATCGATGTGGAGCAGGTTGAACTGCAGGTTCAACAGCACCACGTTCAGCGCGAGACCGACGCCGCAGATGATGTTGAACTTGACGAAGCGGCGCAGCTTGAGCCGGGCGCCCTTCTGTCCGCCGACCAGATCGCGGAAGGTCCAGGCGTCGTTCCACAGGAAGTTGTTCACGATGGCCAGCTCCGCGGCCATCACCTTCGAGCGGGTCAGGCCCAGGCCCAGGCTGCGCGGGTCGCTCAAGAAATACAGCGCCGCCATGTCCACCACGACGCCCGAGAGACCGACCAGCGCGAAGCGGATGAATCGCGCGGCGGCCGGGGTGGTGAGGCGCAATCGGACCAGGTGACGCAGGTACTGCGGGTAAAGGCGCCAGGTGACCTTGCTCTCCCCTTCGGTCCGTTCGCGGAACACGTAGCCGACCTCGGCGATCGACCGGATCCGCCCGCGGCCAATGACCTCGAGCAAGATCTTGTAGCCGAGAGGACTGAGCGGGGCACCCGCGATCGCGCTGCGCCTGACCATGAAGTAGCCGCTCATGGGATCGCTGACGCGCCCGAGGACGCCGGGGAGCAGCAGCAGCCCCAGGAACTGCGCGCCGCGGGAGAGGATCCGGCGGGCGAAGCTCCAGTCGCTGACGCCGCCCCCGGCCACGTGCCGGCTTCCGACCGCCAGATCGACCTGACCCGCCAGCGCGTTGAAGAGCCCCACCGTCACCTCCGGCGGGTGTTGGAGATCGGCGTCGATGACCGCCAGGATCTCGCCTCTGGCCGCCTGCCAGCCTCGGATGACGGCGGTCGAGAGCCCCTTTTCACCCTGCCGCCGGATGACCCGCAGCTTGGGCGTCGTGAGCGCGATCTGCGCGGCCAGCTCCCAGGTGCGATCCGGGCTGTCGTCGTCGACGACGATCAGCTCGTACCCGTCTCCGATGACGGGATCGAGAAGCGCGGTGAGTTGTTTGACCAACTCGCCCACGTTCTTGCCTTCGTTGTACGTGGGAATGATCAACGAGAGGCGAAGCGGGGCCGCTGCGTCGGCAGGCGAGGTCGGAATGACCAGGGGGCCGCTCGGGCAGGTCACCAAGGCGGGATAGTGGGTCGGACTCGGTTCGGGCAGGACGCCGCTCATGGCGGGCTCGACCATACGGTGGACCGGAGGGTGAAGCAATTGGACGCTCGGGGAAGCGCGGTCATGGCCCGCCCGGAGCGGTCCGCTCGAAGACGGTGACGTCGGCCGCCACGAACGAGACGAAGAGCCAATGCCCCTGGCGCCGCCATTGCGGGGAAGACTCCAGCGCCGAGATCAGGCGGCTCTCCCCGAACCCGCGATCGCCGCCGTGGATCTGCTCCGCCAGCTGGTGGGCGCTCTGCACCTCGGAGCGTACGACCACCAGCGACCCGTAATCGCGGAGCTGATCCTTCCAGCGGTCGCTCGTCGGATCGAGGGGGATCCCCAGCGGCGGATGGGTGCCTGGTTCCGCGAAGACGAACTGAGCCAGCCCCGGACCGTTCGCGAAGCGCAACGGGAAGTAGGCGGCGCCGTAGTCGGCGATGGGATCGGCGTGAATCACGGCCGGATGCCGCTGGCCCAGACCGTCGAGGATCCGTTGCAGACGGGGCTGCGGACCGTGTGCGAAGTAGTCGCCGTTGCGCGCCAGCTCGGCGATCCCCACCCCCTGACAGGCCAGCAAGACCACCGCCGCGCCCAAGGCGATCCCGGACCATCGTCCCGCCGAGCGGGTGAGCGGCGCCGCCAGGGCCAGGCAGATCACCGGCACGGCCCAGGTCGCGTAGCTGACCTTGGCGGCCGTGAATCCCCCCACCACGAAGTTGGCGGCCGCGGAGATCGCGATGCCCGCCGCCAGGACCAGGGCAAAGAAGCGGAATGGACCCCGCGACCCCTCCGGCAACCGGCAGGCCGCCAGCACGAGGAGCGTCGCCGCCGAGCCGAAGGCCAGAACCGTCGCCAGCGGGAACACCGCCATCGCTGGGTGCCCGATCAGACGATAGACCAGCTGGATGACCTCGTGCCGCCGGTCGCGCACCGTCACGGCCGACAACCCCTGGGAGGCGATCACGAAGGGCACCAGGCCCGCCAGCCCGAGAGCCAGGATGGTCGCCACCACGACGATGGGACGCAGCGCCCGCCGCCGCGTGAGCGCGTCGACGGCCAGGCCCAGCACGACGAGTCCCCCGAAGAGCGCGCCGAAGAAATGCACGTACATGCCGGCGATCAACCAGACCGTGAGCTGAATCCAGATTCCGCGCCGGGCCCCGGGCGGCGGCGCACGCAGGATGACGACCAGGGTGCGCAAGGCGCCAGCCGTCGTCAGGAGAAAGAGAGGATAGGCGCGGATCTCGACGGCGGTGACGCAGGCGTTGGGCGACAGCGCCAGGAACAAGCCGGCAAAGAGCCCGGCGCGCCTACCGAAGGCCCGCCGGGCCGCCGAGGAGACCAGCCCCGCGGCACCGGCGGCGCAAACCGCGCCGAACCATCGGAGCGACGTTTCGTTCAATCCAAAAAACCGGGACCAGACCCATTCGAGCCAGTACGAAAGCGGGGGCATCCGATCCCCGGGGACGCCGAAGTCGTGGGAGGCGGGATGGACCAGCCAGTGCAGCAAACCTGCGGGGCGCAGGCTGAGCCCGCTCAACTGGGTCGTCTCGTCGATCCAGAGCGCCTGGTGGGGCAGAAACAGACCCGCGGCCACCGCCGCCGCCACCATGACGGCCAGCGTGACGGCGATCGTCTCGACTCGGCTGCCTTCGGGTCGGCCTCCGCGCTCGGGGGTGGGCATCCCATGTCCCGAGCCGCTCATCCGGGCAACCATATAGTCGGCGGGGTCTGATGCGTCAACTTGCGGTCCGGCGCGGCGACTCGGCGCACTGCCTCTGGCTCGACCTTCGTCACCCGGAAGCGACGGCGCGGTTGCCATCCACACCGTCGGCGGTCGCTTCGGATGCCTCCGCGTCCGCCATGGCGAGCGCCACCTTACGAACGTGCGGCTCGCGCAGCAGGTCGATGTGGGTCGCGGCCACGTCGCGCGTGATGAGGTGCTCGGCCAGGCCGCGCCAACCGAGATGAGGCGCTAGCTCCATCCAGGTCGGCTGGCTTTCCGCGACGGCGCGGACCACCAGCAGACGCCCCGCGATGCCCCCGACGGTCGCGGCGAACCGAGCGACGTCGGCGTCCGCCTCCGCACCGTCGATGGCGACGTCGATCGCCTGGGACGAGTTGCCGGCGGGCAGCAGCCTGCGCAGCTTCTGCAGCCAGGTGGCGCGCGCGACGATCCAGGCGATCTTCTGGCGAAGGATGGCCGGAATCCGCCGCGGATCCCGCAGCGCCGCTCCGAGAAAGGTCCGCAGGCGTCGGCGCTGGTTTATCCGTACGGCGCTCGGCAACATGCCGTCGAAGACCGCGACCAGCGCGATCTCTTCACCCTGGGCCTCCAGCTGTCGCGCTGCCTCGTAGGCGACGATTCCGCCGAAGCATAGCCCGGCGAGATGGTACGGACCGTGGGGTTGCCGCTGTCGAATCAGCTTCAGGTAGCCGGCCGCCATCTCCGGTACGGTGGGCCGGCGGTCGACGACCGGCAGGTAGCGGAAGGGCAAGTGCATCCCGATCACCGGACGATCGTCATCCAGAACCCGCGCCAGATCCTGATAGAGCTGGACGCCCAGGAGGCAGAACAGCGGTTCGCGACCGGTGGCGCCTCGGCGGAGCTCGACCACGATCGGGGCGTCGGGAGACGCCGTCCCACCGGCCGTGCTCAGGTAGGACGCCAGGCTCTCGACCGTCGGGGATTCGAAGAAGGCGGCCATCGGGATCTCGATCCCCACCTCTTTCTCGATCCGCGCGCGCAGATCAATCGCCAGCACCGACGTTCCGCCAAGCGCGAAGAAGTTCTGGTCCACGCCGACCTCGCTCAACCCCAGCACCTGGCTCCACAGCACGGCGATGCGCGTCTCGGCGTCGTCGCGGGGTCGCTTCGACGAGGGAAGGTCTTGTTGCGCCGGGGGCATCGAACGCGGCAAGCCCTTGCGATCGATCTTGCCGTTCGGGTTGAGCGGGAACGCGTCGAGGTGCAGGTAGCTCGAGGGAAGCATGTAGGCGGGCAGCCGGCGGCGCGCGCTCGACACCAGGGCCTCGCGTCCCGCGTCGCCCACCCAGTAGGCACACAGCGTCGGATCGCCCTCCTGCTCCTCGGCGACGACCAGCACCTCGCGGACGCCCGCCACCTGGCGAAGCACCGATTCGATCTCGCCGAGCTCGATGCGGAACCCCCGAATTTTTACCTGATGATCGATCCGGCCCAGGCACTCGAAGCGGCCGTCGGCCAGCATGCGTCCGAGATCGCCGGTGCGGTAGATGCGGTCACCGGCCGGCCCCTGCCGATTCGCCACGAAACGCTCGGCCGTGAGGTCGGGACGTCCCCGATAGCCGCGCGCCAGGCCATGGCCCCCGATGTACAGCTCGCCGGTGGCGCCCGAGCGGACCGGCTGGCGGTCGGCGTCGAGGACGTAGATCTGGGTGCGGTCGATCGGCCGACCGATCGTGATGAGGTCGTAGCCGCGCGCGATCCGCTGGAGCGACGACCAGACCGTGGTCTCGGTGGGACCATACATGTTCCACAGCTCGCTCCCGCAGGGCAGTAGCCTGTCGGCGAGCGCCCCGCTCATCGCCTCGCCTCCGCAGAGCATCCGGAACCGGTCGTGGCCGCTCCAGCCCGCCTCCAGCAACAGGCGCCAGGTGGCGGGGGTCGCCTGCATGGTGGTGATGCCCTCGCTCTCCAGCCGCTGCCGCATCCGTCGCGGATCGACCACCGTCGCGCGGTCGGCGATGACCACCGTGGCTCCCACGTAGAGGGGCAGGAACAGCTCGAGGCCGGCGATGTCGAACGAGGTGGTCGACACGGCGAGCAGCCGATCGTTCTCCGAGAGACCCGGCTCGTGCGTCATGGAGCGCAGGAAGCTGGCGAAGGCGCCGCGGGAGATCTCCACCCCCTTGGGTCGTCCGGTCGACCCCGAGGTGAACAGCACGTAGGCGAGCTGAGCCGGATCGTAGGAGACCGGCGGCGGCGAGGAATCGTAGCCGGCGGCGGCACCCGCGAGATCGTCCAGCCCGAGCACCCGCGCCGTCGTGGCCGAGCCGGCGAGCGGCGAGCTCGCCTGCAAGAGCAGCACCTGCGGCCTGGCGTCTTCCAGGATGATCCGGAGGCGATCGAGTGGCAGCGACGGATCGAGCGGCACGTACGCGCCCCCGGCCTTGGCGGTCGCCAGCATCGCGATGAGCTCGGTGGCGCCCCGCTGGAGAGATATCCCGACGCAGGCGTCTTCACCGACCCCCAACGAGATCAGCCGGTGTGCGAGCTGGTTGGAGAGTCGATCGAGCTCCGCATAGCTCAAGGTCGCGTCGGAACCCTCGACCGCGCGGTGATCGGGTCGCCGCGCCGCCGTCGCCGCGATGGCGGCGACCAGATCGGGCGCCTCGGTTCGGGGATCGCGCCCGAGACCCACCGATCCCGATGGGCCGTTTGTCGCCATCATGGTCCCACCGGTCCACGCCACGGAGCCACACACTTCGGTATCAACGTGGCAAACCTCGATTACTTCCCGCGGGCCGTTGCGTTGGCTCCAAACGAGCTACATCATATCATGTTCAACGCGGTCATTTTTGGTGGGGGCGGGCCTCGGCGCAGTCCGTGGCGAGGCTTCGATCATGGTGGCCGCATGGTGGCCGCATGGTCGCGGCGACCGCGATCGTGAACCCCAGGTAGGCGATCGAGTCGAACAGCATCGAGCTGTTCAACTCGTCTGGATCACGACTGGGTGGTCGAGGCTTCGCCTGCGCGTCCGCGGAACAGATAGGGCAGCCCGACGGTGAGATAGTCGTTGCCGATATACCGGTCCCAACAGAAGGCCACCCCGTAAATGATCGCCAGCGTGATCGCCAGCGTGGCCGGCCACAGGCGCGAAACCGCCAGGTGCAGGGAGAAGACGCCCACGTAGTAGACGAAGTACTGGACGACGAAGACCACCAGCGAGCTGCGGCCCACGATCGCGAATGCCGCCAGGAGGCCCTGGAAGATCCCGCGCTGCTCGAGCCAGGCGACGAGCGTGGTGGCGCCCAGGCCCGCCCCGGCGGAGGTGAGGAGAAAGGCCGGCCCCGGCGGATACTTTTGCCCGCCGCTCAGGAGGTCTCGGACCGTCTCGCTCTGCCCGCGCCCCAGCAGATGGAGGGCCACCCCGGCCCCGAGCATGAGCAACGAGATGGCGCCCAGCCGCGCCACGAACCCGTCGCCGGCTTTTCGCCAGGTGGCCAGCTTCTCTCCCAGCGGGGTCGCGAGGAGGTAACTGCCGAACCAAGGCAACACCGGAAAGGTCAGCCAACCGTGCTTGAAGGGCGTATCTCCCAGGAAAATCGCGCGCATCAGCCAGCCCGAGCTCCCGCTCGGCACCCAGTGCAGGTATCCGAACCAGGCGATCGCGATCAGGCTGGCCCCGAGCGCCATCCGCGTCCTGGGCGACACCGTGGCGACCAACCAGGGACCCAGCAAGAGGCAGAATCCGATGGCGTCCGTGATGAAGAAGAAGCGCACGTTTCCGAAGATCACGTAGTGCGCGATCATGATGAGCCCGTGGGCCGGCCCCAACAGGAACAGCCCCCGATCCATCAGCTTCAGGCTGAGCTTGGGAAACGACGCCGCGCTCTGGACGCTGAGAAAACCCAGCAGGAGGCCGCTCAACAGGATGAATGTCGCCGTCGAGGGGAGGGCGATCAGCGAGGTGAGGTGGCTGCCCCGGGTATTGCCCCCCGGTCCGAAGTAGGAAATACCAAAATGTGACACGCAAACAAGCAACATGGCCAGGCCCCGACTGGCGTCGATGAAGAGGCTTCGCCGGCTGACGCGGTCTTTCATGGGCCTGGGTTTGGTATCCCACGAAACAGCAATAACCGGCTAGTGGTCACGTGCATCCGTGTACCGGGGAGAACGACCGCGTCGATCGAAATTCATTCGATCGTGTTATGACCATCCGGTTCATGGGGGTGATGCCGTGTCCGTCCTGATCGTCGGTGGCGCGGGGTACATCGGCAGCCACACCGCCAAGGCGCTGGCGCAGGCCGGCATCGAGCCCATTGTTTTCGACAACTTGAGCTCGGGGCACCGCTGGGCGTTGCGGTGGGGAACGTTTGAAGAAGGGGATCTGGCTGATCCCGGGTCCATCGCGGCCGTCTTCAAGCGGCACCAGATTCATGCGGTAATCCAGTTCGCCGCCCTGATCCAGGTCGGGGAGTCGGTGCGCGATCCCCGCCGGTACTTCCGCGGCAACGTCGTCAACACGCTCAACCTGCTGGACGCCATGGTCGACGCCGGCGTGGGGGAGATCGTCTTTTCCTCGACGGCCGCCGTGTATGGCGATCCGTTGCGGGTCCCCATTTCCGAGGACCATCCGCTCTCGCCGGTCAGTCCCTACGGAGACACTAAGCTGATCGTCGAGCGGATCTTGCAGAGGTACGGCGAGGCGTACGGCCTGCGCGCGGCAGTGTTGCGATACTTCAACGCCGCCGGCGCCGATCCCGAAGGCGAGATCGGCGAGGCGCACGACCGGGAGAGCCACCTCATCCCGCTGGCCATCCAGGCCGCGCTCGGCCGCCGGGACCCGCTCGACGTGTATGGCTCCGACTACCCGACGCCGGACGGGACCGCCGTGCGCGACTACGTGCATGTGGTCGATCTGGCGCAGGCCCACCTCCTGGCCTTGCGGCACCTGGCCGCCGGGCACGCCAGCTTCACCGCCAACGTGGGCACCGGGCGGGGACATTCGGTGCAAGAGGTGATCGCCGCCGTCGAGAAGGTTTCGGGGCTGCCGGTTCCACGCAGGTTGGTGGCGCGTCGCGCCGGAGACGCGCCGGTGTTGTTGGCGGACCCCACGCATATCAAGGCCTTGCTGGGTTGGCGGCCCGACCATCCGGACCTCGAGACCATGGTCGTCCACGCCTGGCGATGGGAAAATCGGCCGGGCGGTAGCTGATGCCTTTGGCGATGATTATGTTGGCGAGCATTCCCATGGCTCGACCGGTAAGACTTTCGTCCAAGAACCAACCCCTCGGCCTCCTCGACCAGATCGCGGAAGACTGGGAAGCGCACGATCGTGACTTTTTCCGCCCGGGTTTCCAGGCGCTGGTGGTGCACCGATTCGGGACCTGGCGGATGGGGATCGGTCCCCGGGTCCTGCGGGCCCCCCTGAGCCTGCTTTACCGCGCCATGCAGCGGCGGGTTCGCAATCTCTACGGCATCGAGTTACCCTATACTGCCCGCGTCGGCCGGCGGGTCGTCATCGAGCACCAGAGCGGAATCGTGATCCACGGAAACAGCGAGATCGGCGACGACTGCATCATTCGCCAGAACGTCACGCTGGGGAACCGGTGTCTCGATCGACCGCTGGATGCGCCCCGACTGGGCAATGGCGTCTGCGTCGGTGCGGGGGCCAAGATACTGGGCGCGGTCCGCATCGGGGACGGGGCCCAGATCGGCGCCAACGCCGTGGTCTGCGACGATGTGCCGGCCAACGCGGTCGCGGTGGGTGTCCCAGCGCACATCACGCGCGTAGGGGAGGTCAGGAAACTGGCGTCGTGATCGGCCGCCTGGGGGCGGTGGCTATCGGCCGAAACGAAGGGGAGCGGTTGCGGCGTTGCCTGGCTTCCCTGGTCGGGCAGGTGGGTGTGGTGGTTTACGTCGATTCCGGATCGACCGACGGCAGCGTGGAGCTGGCGCGCGCCGTGGGTGTCCTGGTGACCGAGCTCGATCGCGCGCAGCCGTTCACCGCAGCGCGGGCCCGCAACGCCGGGTTGGCGCGCCTCCACGAGGCTGCGCCGGATCTGGAGCTGGTCCAGTTCGTCGACGGCGATTGCGAGGTGGCGGCCGGATGGTTCGAGCGGGCCGACCAGGAACTGGTCGCCGACCCCCGCCTGGCCGTGGTGTGCGGGCGCAGGCGCGAGCGGTACCCCGACCGATCGATCTACAACCGGCTGTGCGACCTCGAGTGGAACACGCCGATTGGCCCGGCGGACGCCTGCGGCGGCGACGCGGTCATGCGGGTCGAAGCGGTGCGCGCCGTCAACGGATACGACCCGTCGCTCATCGCGGGGGAAGAGCCCGACCTGTGCCTGCGCCTGCGGCGACTGGGGTGGAAGGTGTTGCGGGTCGACGCTGAGATGACCTTGCACGATGCCGCCATGACCCGCTTCGCGCAGTGGTGGAAACGGTCCTTGCGCGCCGGACACGCCTACGCCGAAGGGGCCGCCCGCCAGGCCGGGGGGGCGGAGCGACATTGGGCCAAGGAGGTCCGCAGCAACTGGGCGTGGGGCCTGTTCCTGCCCACGCTCGCGCTGGTGGTCGCCGTTCCGACCGGGGGCCTCGGCCTCGCTCTGCTGGCGGCCTACGGGGTCCTCGGCTTGCGCGTCTATCGGGGGATGCGGGGGCGGGGCATCTCGGCCCGGGACGCCCGGCTCGGCGCGGTCTTCTGCGTGATGGGAAAGGTCCCCCAGGCGCTGGGGCAGGCGCTCTACCGGGTGCGCCGGATGGCCGGTCGCCAGGGCGGGCTCATCGAGTACAAGGGTCCGGATCGGGCGGTCTGATCGGCGCGGGTTGAGCGGCTCAATTGGTTGCCACCGCGTCGCCAGGTCATATGATAGGCGCAGGGGCTGTTAGTCCCGAGCGGAGAGCATGGATTCCCCGGGAGGCCCGCAACGCGCAGGAGACCGTGAGCAGCCGAGGTTCGTGATTCGACGAACCACGGTGCTGACGCTGTCCCAGCGGGTGATCGCGCGGGCCGATCCGGCCGCCGCCGAAGGCGGGCGCGACCTGGCATCGGGGCTGGCCGTGGCGGGTGGCTCGATCGTGCTGCCGGGGTTGCGTTCGGAGGAGCGGCTGCTCCTGGGCCTGGTGGATGGCCGGCTGTCGGTCGCGCGGCTGGCGCGGCTCTCGGGTCTTTCGGAGGAGGCGACGGCGGAGCACCTTCGGTCGCTGTGCGATCGCCGCATGCTGGTGCCGGTCGAGACCAGCGAGGTCACCATCCGCGGCAACAGCGGGGAGCCGTTCTTTCGGCTGGGACCCTACGAGGTCGCCTCGCGACTCGGCCAGGGGGGCATGGGTTCCGTGTATGTCTGTCGCCGAACCGGGGCGGCCGGCTTTCGCCGCCTGTTCGCGCTCAAGGTCATCCGCCAGGGCTCGGGCCAGGAGCAGGCGGCCGAGAAATCCTTCCTGCGCGAGATTCGGGTGGGCATCCTGCTCGATCATCCCAACACCCAATCGCTCATCGACGTGGGGATGTACAAGAATCAGCCCTTCCTGGTGCTCCAGTACATCGAAGGGACCAGCCTGGAAGAGATCTCCTTCGGCCGCCGGGTCCCGCCCGGCGTCCTGGTGGCCATCCTGATCGACGTCTTGCGCGGGCTGCAGCGCGCGCACGAGATCTCCGACGAGCAGGGCAGGTGGCTGGGGCTGGTCCACGGGGACGTCTCGGCGCCGAACATCCTGATCGGCACCGACGGGGTCGCCCACTTGACCGATTTTGGCAGCGCCCGCTTCACCGCGCTCGGGGAGACCTGCAAGCCCGATCCGATGACGCTGGGCAAGCCGGCCTACATGGCGCCCGAGCAGCTGCTGCTGGAGCCGCTCGATGCCCGCACCGACATCTTCGCGATGGGCACCGTGATGTGGACGGCGCTCACGGGCCAGGAGCTGTTCGCCGCCGACGACCACGACCAGATCATCGCGAACGTGCTGCGCAAGGAGATCGAGCCGCCCAGCGCCTACGGCGCGCCCGCTTGTCTGGACGACATTTGCTTGCGGGCGCTCTGCCGCGCGCGCGAAGGGCGCCCGGCCAGCGCGGAGGAGATGGCCAAGGCTCTGCTCAAGGTAGGGGTCGGAAACGACCTGCTGGCCTCTCCGGCCGCCGTCGGCGAGTACATGCGCCGCGAGGTCGCCGGCGCCGATGTCGACCGCCGGCGCCGGATCGACGCCGCGCTTCAGGAGGCGGTCGCCGCGCCCCCGCCCACGGCCGCCGCGTCGACCGTGACCGTCTCCGTGCAGCCGGCGGTGCCCGAAAAGAAATTTTCGAAAACGATGATCCTTCCCGATCGCGTTCGCCGAATGGTGTTGGCCAAGCGCTGGCTCAAAAGTAGCGCGGCCAAGGCGCTGGGGCTCTGGGTCTCGCTGGCGATCTTGGCGGCCGTCGTCACTGTCGCGATCGCCCACCACAAAAGCGGGCCCGCCGCGCTCGGATCTCCTCCAAATCGCGCCGCCGTCCATTGATCCCCCCGGGCGAGGTGTTATATTCGGCGGCGGTTAGGTATGTGGTTTCCTAAACATGGCCTGGGAGCGGGCGGCGGACGGTAGGGACCCGCCAGCGTCGAAGATCGGTCTCGATGCTGAGCTAGAAGGGGCGGTGACCTCGGGTGAGGCGCTGGCGTACATCGTTCTGTTCAAGGGCGAGCAGCCGGGACGGATCTATGCGCTCAAGCGCAACATCGTCCTGATAGGTCGGGGCGACGATGCAGACGTCCAGATCGCCGATAGCTCGGTCTCGCAGCACCACGCCCGAATCCTGAGTCGCAGCGAGGGCTTCGAGATCGTGGATCTCGATTCCACCAACGGCACGTTCGTCGGCGGGAAACGGGTCGCGCGGTCGGGCTTGCGGAACAGCGACCAGGTGACCGTGGGCAGCGTCCAGTTCCTGTTTCTTCTCGAGCGTCCGACCACCGCGACGATCCGCTTGCCCGACGCGTTCAAGCGACCGCAGGCCGCCCGGACCACCTCGGCGCTCGTTCCCACGCGGCAACCGATGATCGCGCCGCGGATATCGGTGGCGGTGCCCCACGCTCCATCGCGGGGCGATGACGTGGAGCCGTCGCTGGCGGACATGGTGCGCAAGGCGGCGCGCGCCTACGGTTTCATCCGCGAACGCAGGCTCGTCATCGCGGCCTTCGGGGCGGTGGGCGTAGCCTGCGGGATCCTCTCGATCCCCCTGGTTCCCCCGGGCCTGTCGGCCTCGGGCGAGGTCCGGCTGCTGCCGCACATGACGTTGACGGCGACCTCGGCCGAGGATCGTTGGCAGAACAACGATCAAGATTCCGGCCAGTTCGTGAAGAGTGCGGAGCACACCATCACCCAGCTGGAGCTGGCCCGCAGCACGCTGCAGAAGCTGGGCTCACCCAGTCCGCCCGATCCGTGGGTCCGCTCCATCCTCGCCAAGTTGAAGGTGGAAGAGATCGGCGAGCACGCCTTTCGGGTGACCTACAAGGACAGGGTATCTGCCCGCCCGACGCCCGCGGATTTCTTGAACGTGCACCTCCACAACTACGTGCAGTGGGAGATCGGCAAGTCGCTCCGAGAGCTCGCCGCCAAGGTGGACTTTCTGCGCGATCAGCTGAAGTCGGTCGAGAAAGACCTGGACCATATCAGCGACCAACGGGCCGGGTTCCGTGAGGCCAACGCCGATCGGCTTCCCGAGGACGCGGTCCAGACCCACACCAGCCGCTTCGATCTGGAGACCCGGCGCGCCGAGCTGTCGGCACAGATTCATCAGTATCAGGGCGAGCTCAACGCGGCGCTCGAGCAGCTCAAGAACAACCGCCCCGAGGCGCAGCGGAAGTTTCAGTGGTCCGAGTCCTACCGGCAGTCGCTCAACGAGATCGATCGCAAGCTGACCGACGCCTATGCGCGGGGTCTCAAGGATGGCCATCCGGAGGTCCAGCAGCTCAAGGACGAGAAGCAGCGGGTGCAGGCGCAGGCGAAGGAAGAGATGCAGGCGGCCACCCCGACCGTGATGCGGGAGTCGGATCCCAACTATCAGCAGGCCCAGAACCAGGTGGAGAAGCTTCAGGCGCAGCTGGCGGCCGCGCGCGCCAGTCTGGGCGAAACGGACGGGAGCCTCGGACAGGTCCGCCGGGTCGTCCAGGACCTGCCGCGGGTGGAGCAACATCTGGCGGACCTGGAACATCGGCAAGAGGCGACCAAGCAGCTGCACAGCGACCTCTTCGCGAAGCTGTCCCAGGCCGAGATTCAGCTGAACCTCGAGAAGGTCTCGGCGGAGTCTCGCTACGACGTTTCGACACCGCGGCTCGAGCGGGCGCGGAAGGCCAGCACCCTGGGCCTGCGGGGAGGCCTGGGGTTATTGTTGGGGCTCTTCGTGGCCGCGATCGTGATACTCCTACGCGAGGCCCAGCGGATGATCTCTCAAACCTTGGCGTCGCCGACGCTCGTCTCGCGGATCACCTCCACCCGCGATCGTTTTCGCGATCGATTCTGATGCGACCACCATCCAAGAGCGTCGCCCGAGCGGGCTGGGCAACCGCCGCCATGCTGGTGTCCCTGATCGGCTGCGCCACCGAACGTCCGTTTGTCTGGGTCCAGAACGTGCCGATGGCCGTGGACAGCCAGGGAACCATCGAATCGCGGGACACGATCCTGATCTCGGTCCGGAACCAGCCGACCCTGTCGGGGGAGTTTCCGGTGGGGGATCACGGCGAGTACCTGCAGCCGACGCTGGGAACCATTACCGTCGCCGGAAGAACCACCGACGCCGTGGCCGCCGATCTCCAGGGCCGGCTCAAGGATCTGCTGGTCAAGCCAGAGGTCACCGTCTCGATCATCAAGATCGCCCCGGTCCGCGTGAACGTGGTGGGCGAGGTGCGGTCGCCCGGCACCTACGAGCTGACCCGCGGTCGGGGCGTCCTGCCGGCGCTGGCGGCGGCGGGTTGGCTGAACGAGTTCGCGAACGGAGATCGGATCTTCGTCATCCGTTCCGACGGCGCGGGCGCCCAACGGATTCGATTCAGAGCCCACGAGCTGACCGCCGCCGAGCCGCACGCCACTGGTTTCCGCCTCAAAGACGGAGACGTCGTGGTCGCGGAGTAGGCGCGGGCCTTTCCTTTGGGCGCGGCGTTCGTTGCCCTTCTTCTCCTCGCGGGCGATCTGGGTGCTCAGGGGAGCGCCGTCACGCAACTGCGTCCCGGCGAGACGCCGCTGACCCTGGGCCCGTTCGGGATCCAGGTGAGCGCCACCAGTGAGACGCGCGTGGGCGTGGCCCCGATCATCCCCGGTGCGGACCCCCGCTGGTTCATCGCCGAGGTCGTCACGCCGCTCCTGGGGCTCGAGCTGCACCGGCCGACCTTCACCCTCCAGCTGTTCTACGGGGTGCGCCTGTTCTGGGAGGATCCCAGCCCGATCTCGACCTCCTCGACCGAGCTCCTCGGCCCCGACCCGGTGACCCGCATCCGACGGGTGGAGCGGACCTCGATCTCGGATTTCGGTCCGCTCGTCTTGCATTCGGCCGGGCTCAGCCTGGATGGCCGTCCGTCGCGCACGGTCGACGTCGTCGCCGGGGCCAATGGCTCGATCGGTAGCCCCGACTACACCGCGCTGCCGCAGGTGCTGGGCACGGTTCAGGGAGCGCTCCCGCCGATCGTGAGCATCGCATCCGGCACCGCCCTGGCCCGGATTCGCTACACCGGGGCCAGGCGCTGGGAGCTGGACCTGGCTGGGCAGGTCTTTCACACCCAGTGGTTGGACGTTCCGGAGAGTCCCTCGACCGTACCCGGACAGACCTCGGTCGGGGGACAGACGTTCGTCACCTCGGAGACGCTGGCGAGCGTCGAGCCCGGCGCCACCTACGTCCTTACCCCCCGCGACGGGCTGGGGCTGATCTCGGCGTTCGGTGAAGCCACCTACTCCGATGGAGCCGCCATCGTGACCGTCACGCCTGCCGTCGTGTGGAAGAGACGCCTCACCCACCGCGAGAACCTCCGACTGACGCTGGGGGTCACCTACGCCCGTTCGGTGGGCAACCCCCCCGGGGTGATGTCGCCCTTCGGCTCGAGCGGCGCGGAGGCGTCCCCCATCGGTTCGTTCCAGTTCACCTCCCGGATCCTGCGGCGGGAAAACGTGGCGATCATTGCCGACGCGACCGGCGGGGTGGACTTCTACTTCGATCCCGTGCTGGGCACGGCGCTACCCCGCGGCTCGGCCAGCGCCGGTCTGGTGGCGATATCGGTGCCCCACTGGATGATCAACCTGCGGGGCGACTTCGCGACCGCGCTCAAGACGCCCCCGCTCCAACCGATCGTGGTCGGTCAAGCTCCGCCGATCCCCATCGACGAGACCGCGTTCTCGATCTCTCTCGCGGCGCGCCGGCGGGTCTCGGAAAACATGTTCGCCGAGATCGGGATCCTCTGGGCTGACCGCGGGCCGGTCCTCACCACGCCCGACTTTCATTTTCACCAGCGCCAGCTCTGGGTCCACATCTCGCTCATGGCGACGACCCGGCCCATTCCCCGGATGACCCAGCAGTAGGAAGCGTCGGCGGTCGGTTGGCGACGCTGGTCGGTCTAGCTTGGGTTGGCTCTTGGTCCCCCGGCGTCACGCCGCGCCTGGGCCTGGTGGCGGTCCCTTTCTACGTCCTGGGGGCCTGGTGGTGCGCACGCCTCGCGCGCGGCCGGGGCGTCGATCTGGTTCCCGGAGAGGCGATCTGCTGGTGGATCTTGAGCGCGATCTTGCTGGCGCTGGGAATCTACAAGCTGCTCGATTTGCAAACCGCGGTCGTCGAAATGGGTCGGACGGTCGCCAGCGCGCACCGGTGGTACGCCCGCCGCCGCCCCCTGCAGCTGGCGCTGATTTTCGGCCTCGGTCTGGGCAGCGCGGCCGCGATGGCCCTTGCGGTCTGGGTAGCTCGAAAGGCGCCCGCTCCGACCCGTCTGGCCTCGGTTGTCGGGGTCGCACTGGCCGGCTTCGTGGCGATCCGGACGATATCGTTCCACGCCATCGACCGGTTCCTGGATTCCGGCCTGGCCGGTCTGAAGGCGAACTGGGTCATCGAGCTCGGTGGAATCGTCGTGATTCTGGTCTTGATCCGTCGCCGGGTTGTTACACGGTCAGATAAAAACCAGTGATATCAGTCATATATGGTCACTAGACCGGCTCGGGGTCGGTCGGCGCTGCGTGGGCCGCGCCGGGAATCTTGCGGTCGGTGTACGTTCTTTGATTGGGCCGGGTGTGGGCACCGTCCATTCGGTCGTCCGGGCCGCCACCCCGATGATCGTTTTGACGTAAAAGATTTGCCTGACCTTTCTGAACGGGCCGCTATCTCTTAGTATCCGCGTCGGCAGGGAAGCAGAGGTCGGGGCTTGCTTCGCGAACACGAAAACGTCATCCACAGGCTGCAGCGGCTCGCGGATATCGTTTGGATCATCGTCGCGCACGTCATCTCGATCTACGCCTACCATCAGACCTGGCGGCGAGAATCGAGTAACGCGACGCTGGCGGCCGTGCTGGTGTTCAGCGTGGCCGCGGAGTTTTGCAGCCTCTATCGCGCCTGGCGGATAGAGCGCTTCCGGGTCGAGCTGCGGATGATCTGCCTGGCCTGGCTGAGCACGGTCGTGACGCTCAACACGTTCGCCGTCGCCACCAAGACGTCGGCGGACTATTCCCGCGTCGCCTCGTTCGGTTGGTTCGTGCTGGCGCCGCTCATGCTGTGCGGCTGGCGCATCCTGGTGCGGCTGATTCTGCGCGCGCAGCGCGCCCGCGGTCGCAACACCCGCAAGGTGGTCATCCTGGGCGCCACGCCCAACGCGCGCGAGCTCTGCGCGGAGATCGCGGAACGTCCCTGGCTGGGCATCCGGGTCATGGGGGTCTACGACGACCGCGGGCCCGACCGGCGCGAGAACCTGGAGGATGCCGGCTGTCCCTTTGCCGGAAGCTCGGCGGAGCTTCTGGAAGCCTGCCGCGCCAACCAGATCGACGCCGTGTACATCGCGCTGCCCCTGCGCGCGGAGCCGCGCATCGCGCATCTCTTGCAGGAGCTCTCCAACACGACCGCGACCGTCTACCTGGTGGCGGATTTCTTCATGTTCAACCTGTTGAGCGCGCGCTGGAGCACCATCGGCGAGATCCCCCTCATCAGCGTCCACGACACCCCCTTCCGCGGTGTCGACGGCTGGATCAAGCGGCTCGAGGACATCGTCGTCGGTTCTTTCATCGTGCTCGTGATCTCGATTCCGATGCTCGTGATCGCGGTGCTCATCAAGCTGACCTCGCCCGGTCCGGTCTTCTTCCGCCAGCGACGGTACGGCCTCAACGGCGCGGAGATCCGGGTCCTCAAGTTCCGCAGCATGTCGGTGCTCGAAGACGGCGCCAACGTCCAACAGGCGACGCGGGACGACGTGCGCGTCACCCGGCTCGGGCGGTTCCTGCGCCGGACCTCCATGGACGAGCTGCCCCAGTTTCTCCAGGTGATCACGGGGAAGATGTCGATCGTGGGTCCGCGGCCACACGCCGTGGTTCACAACGAGACCTATCGCGCGCTGATCCGCGGTTACATGCTGCGCCACAAGGTCAAACCGGGCATTACCGGCTGGGCGCAGATCAACGGCTGGCGCGGCGAGACCCCCGAGGTCAGCTGGATGGAGAACCGCATCCGGTTCGATCTCGAGTACATCCGCAGGTGGACGCTGCTCTGGGACCTCAAGATCATTCTCCTGACGGTCGTCGGTCGAAAGAAGAACCGAAACGCATTCTGATCGACCCGTCTTGACTGGCAGCGTCCCCCGAGGCACGCTCGCGAACCATGCGAAACGCGATGGTCATGTTTCTAGCTTTTGCCCTGACGTCGGCCTGCATCGAACAGAAGCAGGACGAACCGAAGCCGGCCGCCCCGGTCGCTCCCCCCGCTCCCCCGCCCGAGCCGCCGCGATCCGCGATGGCGATCAGTCCCACCACCAGCTATTCGATCGTGGCCGTGGCGAGCAACAAATGCCTGCAGTACGTGGCGGGCGCGCCCCAGGGGGCCCGGGCCGAGATCCGGACCTGCGACGGCGGCAAGCCGCAGCTCTTCACCCTGCGACCGGTCGCGGGGGGGTATCAGGAGATCGTCAACGCCCTGACCAACGATTGCATGGGGGTGACCGCGTTCGTGCTGGACGAGGGCGGGACCGTCGTGCGGTGGGTTTGCGACGGAGGAGCGAACCAGCAGTGGATCGTAGCCGATGCGGGACCGGACGCGATCCGGCTGGTCGCGCGCCACAGCGGCAAGGTGCTGGGGGTCGAAGACTCGAAATCCGCGGACGGCACGCTGGTCAGTCAGTACAGCTGGACGTCGGGCGCGAACCAGCGCTTCAAGTTGCAGGCGGTCGGAGGCAAACCGCCGGAGAACAAGGGCAAGGGAGATGTCGGCGGTGCGGGTGGCAAGAGTGGCAAGGCCGGCAAGACCAAGAAGGGCGGAGGCGGGGGCGGCAAGAGTCCGCCCGCGGCCGCCAAGCCCTGATCCGGGCCACCCGCGTTCAGAGCTTCGCGACGGCGCTCTCGGCGGCCTTCGCCCACGGGTCGCTCGGGTAGGCCTTGGCGTATTGCTGGTAGGCCTGCTTCGCGTCGAGCCTCTTCCCCGCCAGCTCCAGCGTCTTGGCCAGATTGAATGAGGCGGCCCGCTTGGCCGCGGGCGATCCCAGTGCCCGGCCGAACGCCGCCATTGCGCCCGCGTAGTCCTTCGCCTCCGCCAGCGCGATACCGCGCAGAAGGTCGATGTCGCCCGGGGTGACGCCGGCCCCGGTCGCGACCTTCGCCAGCGTCGCGTTCGCGTTCTCGAGCTGATCGGCCGCCAGATAGGCCGCCGCCAGATTCAACCGCGCCTTGCTGTAGTCCTCGTCGGTCGCCAGCGCCTGCTGGAACCAGGCGATCGCTTCGCGCAGCTGCGACGGCAGCCGCGCTTTGTCGATACCGCGTGTCCTCGACACCCCGTCGTCGCGGATGAGGCCCACGTACTTCACGGCCGATTCGCGTTCGAGCGAGAACCGCGTCTGCCAGCGACCGAGCGGCGAATCCTTGCGGTCCATCGCCAACACCCCCAGCTTCGTGTAGGCGACGCCCAGATCGTTCATCGCCTCCTTGAGGGACGGCAGCATGGTCTGGTACCGCTTGAAATCATCCACCGCCTCCTGGTACGCGGCGACCGCCTTCGCCATGTCGGAGGCCTCGAGCTCGGCGCCGCGATCCATCGCCGCCACCCCCAGCTTGAACGAGAGGAAGGCGTACCGCACGTCGTTGGTCCAATAGTCGGAGAGGTACTCGACGCGTTCCTGGAACGTGGGGTGGTCGAGGTGCTTCGGAACCTCCATCTCCTTGCCCATCATCTCCATGAACTCGATGCCGCCGCGTGGTTGGTAGCCGGCCAGAAACGCCATCACCATGCCCTCGCGGTCCGCGTCGATCTCGTGCAGGCGGGTGACGTGGGTGAGCACCGCCGGATCGAGCGGCTGCGACGAATCCCGGATCGCTTGCTGGAAGACCGCCGTTCGCATGGTGTGTTGGTGGATCACGTGGGTCAGCTCGTGCCCGAGGATGTGGCCCAGCACGTCGTTGTTGGCGTCGATCGGTTTCCCCGGCATCTTCTGCCGGATCGCCTCGAAGAGACCGCGGGTCGCGTAGACCCGCCCATCCGCCGTCGCGAAGGCGTTGACCATGCCGGTGTCCAGGAACTCCACCTTGAAGTGTTGTTTGAGGGCGCTCCCCTCGGCGAGCTTGCGGACGATGTCTTCCAGCACGGCCTGCTCGGGCGCGCCCTGCCGGACCCCGCCGAAGGACCGCTCCATCAGATCGATCACGGCCTTGTAGCGGTCGGTCGAGAAGACGTCGCCCCCGCGGCCCGCCATCATGCCCATCGCCACCCGCGGGTTGTCCGGATCGACTTTGGACAGCTCGGTCAGCGCGCGCTCGCCAACGGCGCCGTGGGGATCGGCGTCGATCGCGGCGCTGAAGTGGACGACCGCGGTTTCGGTCTTGCCGTCGAGCTTGTCGAGGACCCCCAGCTCGAGGTTGGCGGCCGCGAGCCCGGCGTCCAGCGCGAGCGCCTTTTCGAGTGCGGCCCGCGCCTCCACGTTCTTGTCGCTCACGCGAAGAAGACGCGCGGTTTCCACCCAGGCCACCGCCAGGTTGGGCGCCCGCGCCAGCTCGGCCAGCGCCTGCTTGAGATCGTAGGCGTCCGACGCGGAGACCGACGAGTGCACCAGGCCGAGGTAGTAGTGACACTCCTCGTCGGCTGGCTTCGCCTGGACGCATGCCTCGAAACCCTGTCGAGCGCGTGCCATCTGCCCGTTGATGCCTCCGCGGCCTGCCGATTCGAACACCGCCGAGAAGGCCAGCTTGGCGTCGTAGACCGTCAGATCGATGGGCTCCCCCGAGAGCTCGACCACCGTGCGCTCCAGCGCCTGGTAGGCGGGTCCGGTCTTGATTCGGCTGAGGTGCATCAGTTTGCGGGCCGTCTCGAGCGCCTCCGGCTTGGCGCTGGCGTCCCCGCCGCGGAAGCGTTTCTGCGCGCTGGCGAACAGGAGCCCGTAGGCGTTGGTGTTGGCCGGATCGATCGCGACCACCTGGGCCAGCGACGCCCGCATCGCCGTGTCGTTGCTGGCGGCGGACTGGATCTCGGCCAGGGCGATCCAGGCGTCCTTGTCCTTGGGGTTCTTCTTGGTGAGTTTCGTGAGGAGGTCGACCGCTTGCTTCTCTTTCTTGTCGCGCGCGTAGACCGAGGCCAGCGCGAGCACGGCGGGTTCGTTCTGAGCGTCCAGCGCCAGGATGGCCTGGTATTCCTTGGCCGCGCCCGACAGGTCGTTGGCGCGGACGGCGTAGTACTGGGCCATCCAGTCGTGGCGCTCGATGGCGAGCTTCTTCTTGTCGACCTTGGGCTGCGTCGGCTTCCGTTCGGGCGCCTTGGCGCGCGCTCCGGCCGTGAGGAACGAGGCGAGACCGGCGGCGATCATCAGGTGGCGGTACGTCATGGATCGTCCTTGTTGATCGGAGAGTTGGCACCGGCCGCGAGAAAGCTGGCCCAGTAGTAGGGATGCGCGTACTTGCCCTGCGCCGCGAGCTCGAGCTGGGTGTCGCGAAGCGCCGAGCTGCGGCCCCGGCCGGCCGCCAGCTTGGAATAGTACCCGGCCATCAGATCCTTCGTCGCGAGGTCGTCGACCTGCCAAAGCGACATGACCAGGCTCTCGGCGCCGGCGATCACCAGGGAGCGCCGCAAGCCGTACACCCCTTCGCCGTTGGTCACCTTGCCGACGCCGGTTTCGCAGGCGGACAGCACCACCAGCTTGGTGCCCCACAGGTCCAGCCCCGACGCCTCCATCGCCGTCAGGATACCGTCCTCGTCGCCCGAGCGAAGCTGGTTGGCGCCGGCCAGCACCAGCCCCGAGCGCAACAGCGGATTTTCGTTTGACGTCGTCGTGGGGGCGATTGCCCTCGCCGCGCCGCCGGCCGGATCCTCGCCGGCTTTGGACGCGTCGCCGGCTCGCGTCTTCGCCGCATTTGCGAACCCGGCCACCAAGCGCCGATGGTTCGCGGAGGGCGACGGGGAGGTTCTGGAGTTCACCGCTGACTTCCGCGTCGGTGGCCGCGAGCTGAGCCGCTTCCGCTTCAAGGGTGAACCGGGCGCGCCGCGGGGGGCCCGCCGGGCGGCACCGAGATTCGCAACGACACCGTCTATCAGGACATCCTTCCGGACCGGCGCATCGTGCTCGCGTACACGATGACCGTGGGAGACAAGCGAATCTCGGCGTCGCTCGCCACCGTCGAGCTGGTCCCGACCGGCAGCGGCACCGGCCTGGTCTATACGGAGTAGGGCGCTTTTTTCGAAGGCGCCGACGGCTCGCAGATGCGCCAGGAAGGATGGCAGGCGCTCCTGCAGCGGCTCGACGGGGATCTGCGGCGGCCGGCCTGAGGATCTAACGGCGTAACGGTGGGCCGACGGATCGGTTGCTCGCGGAACTCTACGGGCGACCGCCGCGGCCGCAGGACGACGTTCCAGCGGGAGCGCCGGTTTTCATTTGCCACCCACCGCCCGGCTGCCGTTCGCGGGCGTCCTCGCGGTACTCGCTTCGGGCATCCGGTTTGAGCAGCTCGCAGGGATCGAACCAATGCACGGTCCGAGCGGCGGCCAGTAACGGCGGCAGCTCGCCGGAGAATTCTTGGTTGTCCGGGCATCGGTGGTGCCACAGCGCGCCTCGGGTCGGGATCGATCCGAAACAGAGGAGCTCCTTGACGCCGCCATTGCAGTTGGTGGCGACGATCAGCACGTCGCCGGGGAGGGCGGTGCCGGTCGGAATTCGTACGACCACGTCGTGGTGGAACTCGCCCTGCTGCCAATGATCGACGAGGTCGTAGTCACCCACCTGCGCTTTCAGCTCGGACAGCAGCGAGCCAAGCGCCAGCTGCTGGGATAGGGCTTCGATCATGGTTACAAGGATAGCTCAACCTCACGAAGTGGTCACAACCTCGAGGCGTAGTCGGTCTTCATCTGGTCGTAGATCCCCATGTCGGTCTGGGCGGTGTACGTGCTCCCCGAGCGGGTCCATAGATCGCCGGGCTGCCAGTTGAAGGTGCCGATGCCCTGCTGATTGGCGAGATTGAACAGCACGTCGTTGGCGGCTCTCTGATCGGTGCTGTACTCGGCGATGATGAACTTGAGGTTCGGGAAGGAGGTGGCGAGCGAGCTGAACGTCGCCTGCCAGTCGGAGGGCTGACCCTGCGTGCCCGCGTAGCAAGACTCGCCGAAGACGTCGAACGGGACGCCCTTGCTGTTCGCGTTCGTGATGTAGCTCTTGCTGGACGCGAGGTCGTTGCCCCGGTCGAGGTGCAGCGCGATCTTGATGCCGGTGTCGACGTCCTTGACGCCCTTGGCGGCGGCGTTCAAGAGCATGCCCAGGTTGGTCCACCCGCCGGCCGGGGGGCCGCCCGCGGGCGGCGCGCCGCCGTCGGTCGACGAGTACAGGTAGATGGCGCCGTTGACCGCGTTGTAACCGGCGATGCCCGCCTTCGGCAGCCCGCCGCCGTCGCACAGGTGAATGAGGATGCCGGGCGTCTCCTCGTTGCCGATCTGCACCATGTCCGGCCGCGCTCCGCCCGCGATGAGCGCGGTGATCGAAGCCGAGGTGTAGTCGTGAACCGCGGTCGCCATCTGGGCGATGGTCGTGTAGCCCTGCCAGGCGACGGGGACGCACTGCTTGCCCGGATCGGCCCAGTTGTCGCTGTAGTGAAAGTCGACCAGCAAGCCCATGCCGGCGTCTTTGACCTGCTTGCCGAACGCGACCGTGTGGGTGATGTCGTCGGTGCCGTTGGTCTTGTCGTAGCCGTCGGCCGCCTTGGGATCGACGAAGGTCCGCAGCCGGACGTAGTTGAAGCCGTGCGCCTTCATCAATGTGAGGAGATTGGCCCGCGCGGCGACCGCCTGCGTCTCCTGGTCGGTGATGTCCGCGCCGATGTAGAAGCTCGCGCTGAGCGTGCTGGCGCCGCCGCTGCCCGCGGTTCCGCTCGTGCCCGCGGTTCCCAAGGTGCCCGCGTGTCCGCCGGAGCCCGCGGTTCCGGAGGTGCCCGCGGTTCCGGAGGTGCCGGCATGTCCGCGGGAGCCCGCGGTTCCGGAGGTGCCTGCGGTTCCGGAGGTGCCCGCGGTTCCGGAGGTGCCCGCGGCCCCGGAGGCGCCTGCGGATCCCGAGGTGCCCGCGCCGCCCGAGCTGCCGGCAGTGCCGGAGGTGCCGCCAGGGTCCGAGCTGCTGCATCCCCAGGCCGCGGCGGCGACAAGCAAGAAGGCATAGTTAAGCTTCACTGCGATCTCCTAGGCTTTTGGGGTGGTGGCGGGGTTCGGGGGGCAGGTACGGATCACCCAAGTCTACAGTTGCCGGACGGGGGGGCGATCAATCACCTGGCCCCTGCTTTCGCGCTGCACCGCACCGCGGAGCGCTCGCACTCATGGAAGGGCGCGTCCGGCCTCACCGAACACTTCGTCGAGCGTGAAGATCCGCGTCCCTTTTTCCGGGTCGAGCGCCGCCTGGATCATCGCCTTCGCCACCACCTCGCCGGGGATCTCGCGGTACTTGCGCGCGATGCCCAGGGCGTTGATCGCGCCGAGGACGACGCTGCTGAATTTTTCTCCGCTGCGCGCCTGTTGGCGACCCCCGCCGAGCAGACTGGGCCGCATGATCCGAATCCGCTCGAAGCCGAGCTGCTGCACGTCGTGGTCGAGCTCACCTTTGATACGGGCGTAGAAAATTCTCGATTTCGGGTTCGCCGAGGCGGCGGAGACCAGCGCGTACGTGGCGACGCCGTTCTGCCGGGCCGCCTTGGCGAATTCGAGCTGGTAGTCGTAGTCGACTTTCTTCTGTCCAGCCAGGCTACCGGCCTGTTTGCGTGTCGTCCCGAGTGCAGAGAACGCCACGTCTCCCTTCACGAGCGACGACCACGACTCCGGCGCGTCGAAATCGACGACCTGCTCTTCCAGCTTCGGATGAGATTGTCCGGTCGTCTTCCGGCCGAACGCGATCACCTTTCCGAACCGTTCGTCGGCCAGCAACTGGCTCAAGAGCCGCGACCCGACCAGGCCGGTCGCCCCGATCATGACCGCGGTCTTCACGGCCCGAGCATACCCCGGGGAGATCCGAGGGGGCCGAGGTTCTGGTTGATCTACGGGTGCGGGCGGTCGGTCGCGGCCGGATCCGGGTCGCGGGCGGTCAATCGCAGCCGGACCCCCTGCCGCGGGCGCAGGGTCACGCTCGGCAGCAGGGCGAGCACCGTCTCCGGGGTGGCCTCGAAACGAAACCGCTGGATCGCGACGGCCAGGACCAGCTTCGCCTCCATCATCGCGAAGCGGTTGCCGATGCAGACCCGCGGGCCGCCTCCAAAAGGAAAGTAGGCGAACCGTGGCAAACGGTGCGCGAGGTCGCCGTCCCAGCGTTCTGGTTTGAAGGCCTCCGGATCGTCGAAGTTTTTCGGATCGCGGTGCAGCACCCAGGGCGAGATCACGAACTCGGCGCCTTTGGGGAAGCGGTAGGGGCCGATCTCGACCTCGGTCAGCGCCTGGCGGGCCATCACCCACGCCGGCGGATAGAGACGCATCGCCTCGAGCACGACGGCGTCCGTGTATTTGAGACTCTCCAGATCGGCGAGGCCGGGTGTTCGCCCGCCCAGAACCCGGTGGAGCTCGTCGGCGAGACGGGCCTGGCATTCCGGATGGGTCGCCAGCAGATACAGCGAATAGGTCAGCGCCAGCGCCGTGGTCTCGTGCCCGGCCAGGAACAGGGTCACCGCCTCGTCGCGCACCTGGGCGGCGGTCATGGTGCTTCCGTCTTCGTCGCGCGCGCGGATCAGCAGCGAGAGCAGGTCGTCTTGCCCCGCGTCGCTCTGGCTCTGCCTGCGCGCCTCGATGATGCCGAGGATCACCCGGTCGACCTTGCGCGCGGAGGCCCGCAACCGCCGGTTCGCCGTGGTCGGTACCCAGGCCGGCGGCTGGAAACGCGCCGCCAGCCCCAGGATGCGCCCGAACTCTTCCATCAGGTCCGAGATGATTCGTCCCATGTGGCCGGCATCGGCGGAGACGTCGCTGCCGAACAGCGCCTCGGCCACGATGTTCAGGGTCACGGCCATCATGTCCTCGTGCACGTTGCGCACCTGTCCGGGCTGCCAGGCGGCCGCGGCCCGCTCGATCGCGCCGACCATCACGGCGGCGTACGACTGCAGCTGGCGGTGGTGAAACGCGGGCTGCAGCAACCGACGCTGTCGTCGCCAGGAGTCGCCTTCATTGACCAGCAGACCGTTCCCCACGACGCGCGAGAGCAACCGGCTGGTTCGATCTTTCCGGAAGACCTCGGCCTTCTTGACCAGGATCTCCTCGATGCACGCCGGGTCGGCGACGAAGTAGAGCTGCAGCGGCAACCGCGTGCGCACGAAGTCCCCGTACTCGCGGTGGATGAACGTCAGCCCCTCGACCAGGTTCGAGCCGAGTCCCCGGCGCACCCGCCAGAAATCTCGCCACGGCGGCCGGGCCGGGCGCCGCGGGCGTTGGGACATGTCCAGAGCTTACGCGATGCGGGTCAGGCTGCCCTTGGTCGCAATCGCCGTACGGTGTCGAGCAAGGTCTCGACCCGAAACGGCTTGCGCAGAAAGGCGGCGGCGCCCGTCGGTTTGTCCTGTGAGACAGCCGTCAGGATCACCACCGGGATCTTCGCGAGCAGGGTATCGCGTTGAATGATCGTCAGCACCTGCCAGCCGGTCACGAAGGGCATCATCAAATCGAGGATGACGATGTCTGGCGGCAGCACCGAATCGGCGAACAAGAGCTCCAGCGCCTGTCTTCCTGTTCTGGCTGGAAGGACCTCGCAACCCATCGTTGTTTCCAACAGGTCCTGAATCATGTCCCGCACATCCAGATCGTCTTCGGCCAGAAGGATCCTGCTCGAGGGCTGGTGTGCCTGCCCGATCGTGAACATAGGTTTCCCCTCGTTCGGTGCTGTTTGAGTCGGTCGCCGGTCTGGTTTCTAGTGGGGAACAAACTTACCTTCAAACCCCGTACCAGCCGGGCCTACCGCGTCTAGAAAGGAAATCCGAATTCGGATGTTCCGACGTGGTGACGGGCAGGGAGGGATTTGTTACCGCAGAACGCGACGCAGGTGGCGCCTCATTCCCGAGCGATGCGTGAGCGCATGCTCGAGGTTGGCGCAAGCTCGTCGGGTTCGGCTACGGCGCGATCTGGACGTCGACCAGGCAGACGTCGAAGGGCAGGGCGGTCTGCAGGCCCGGCACCAGGATCGCGGCCTGCTGGATGGGCGTCCCCGGCGTCAATGGCGTCTGCGGCGTGCCGCCCGTGTAGCAGTTGGTCACGAAGGAGCCCCAGGCGACCGCCTGTCCGCTCACGAGTGGCACGCACCAGCGATCGGCGCCCGAGTGCGGATCGGTCCCCTGAAGCTGCAGCCGTAGCGCCGTGTCGAGCGGACTACTCACGGTGACGGTGAGGGTGCCGGTCGACGGGACGGGCCAGGTGTCCATCGTGCCGCCGTCCATCCCCTGGTTGACGTTCCATCCGAGCATCGCGAAGCCGGTGTAGTCGGCTCGGCCGGTGACGGTGCCGTGCATGCAGAAGGTGTTGCCCGTGAACGGGGGCGTGCAGCCGTTGGTGCAATCGGGCGTTATCGTCGCGGCCCCGGGATCGGTCGCCGTGAACCCGAACCCCATCCAGGGCGGCGCCGTGAGGTAGCCGTCGGTCACGACCTGGCTGGGCGTTGCATTGACCTCGCCCGCGGCATCGGCGGCCGCATCCCCGGAATTTCCGGGACCTGTCTTGCCGCCTCCGCAGGCCGACAGGAGGGACATCCCAGCCAGCACCGTGGCCGCGCCGTAGAAGCGCCCGAGTTTCATGGTCGAACCTCTCATGACCGCTATGGAGCCACAGGGGTCGCCCCCCTGTCCAGGCGTCACCGATTCCCGCGTGTGGGGGGAGCGGCGCGGCCGCGATCAATTTCGGTCCCGCCGGGAATCTTGGTGTGATGACGACAGCACGGGTATGGTTTTTTTGGCTTGGTCTGGTGTTCCTCGCCGCCGCGTGCTCGAAGCCGGGCTCGGGCGGACCGTCCGGCGCGGGCGGCACGATCGGCGTGGCGGGGACGAGTGGAAGCAGCTGCTTTGCCGGGCAGACCGCCTGCGGCACGGACTGCGTGGACACCACGTCGGACCCGATGAACTGCGCCGGTTGCGGCATCCCCTGTGGGGCGGGACAGATCTGCCAGAACAGCCAGTGCAAGTGCCAGTCCGGGATACTCTGCAACGGCTCCTGCGTCACGTCCGACGCGACCCACTGCGGCGACTGCGCGACGACGTGCACGGGGGCGACGCCAGTCTGCAGCAACAACGTCTGCAGCACGGACTGCATGGGACAGACCTTGTGCGGCACCGCGTGCGTGGTCACGAACGTCGACGTGCTCAACTGCGGCGGCTGCGGCATGACCTGCGCCTCGGGCCAGGTCTGTAACAACGGCATCTGCGGCTGCGCGGCCGGACAGATGATGTGCGGAGCGAGTTGCGCGGACACGACCGCCAGCAACGCGAGCTGCGGCAGCTGCGGGCACGCCTGCGGGTCGACGCAACACTGCGCGAGCAGCGTCTGCGTCGACAACGCGACGACCGGCGCCGCGGGAACGACCGGAAGCGCCGGCACCAGCGGCGCCGGCGGCACGACCGGCAACGCCGGAACGAGCGGCGCCGCTGGAACGACGGGGGCCGCCGGCAAGGGCGGGACGACGGGAGCCGCTGGCACGACCGGGGCCGCCGGCTCGACGGCCGTCCAGTCCACCTTGGTGACGTCCGCCGCGGGTGCCTTCTGGAAGACGGGGACGCTCACGACCGTGACCAGCGGGCCCGCCACCGTGACCGTCACCGACAGCTCGACGGCCCAGACCTGGGAGGGGTTTGGCGGAGCCTTCAACGAGCTGGGCTGGAGCTACCTGTCGATGCTCAGCCAGAGCGACCGGGACACCGCCCTCCATCTCCTCTACGGCTCCGACGGAGCGCACTTCAACATCGGCCGGGTCCCCATCGGGGCAAATGATTACGCGATCAGCCGCTACACCGACGACGAGGTCGGCAGCGGCAGCACCGACTACAACATGACCAGCTTCTCGCTCACGGAAGACGCGAAGTATCTCATCCCGTACATCAAGGCGGCGCAGGCGGTCAACGGCAGCATCCGCTTCTGGGGCAGCCCCTGGACGCCGCCCACCTGGATGAAGACGAGCAGCGGCACGGTCAACGGAACGGCGTGCACCTACAGCGGCACGGCCTTCGACAGCGGCTGCATGATGGATAACGCCCAGGTCCTGACGGCGTACGGCCAGTACTTCGTCAAATGGGTGCAGGGATATGCGGCGCAGGGAATCACCATCGAATCGGTCGCTCCGCAGAACGAGCCGAACTACTTCGACAACTACCCGTCCTGCGGCTGGGCGTCGCCGCTCTTCACGAAGTTCGTCGGCCAGTATCTCGGCCCAGCCTTCACGGGCGCGAACCTGACGACCAAGATCATGCTCGGCACCATGTCCAACGCCGACAGCGGCACCGACCCCGGGATCGTCAGCGCCGTGCTCGCCGACGCCACCGCCAAGAGCTACATCAAGGTCTTCGGCTACCAGTGGAACATGGAGCCCAACGTCGCCGCCGCGAAGTCCAACAATTTGCCCATCTGGCAGACGGAGCACAAATGCGGCAACTACCCCTGGAACCCGGCGGGCTTTCCCGCCTTCAACGCCAACACGGCTCCCAATGATTACGCCTACGGCGTCGAGAGCTGGGGCTACATCCGCGACTGGGTCAAAGCCGGGGTGACCGCCTACAACGCCTGGAACACGGTGCTCGACACGGCGGGCAAGAACATCGACTCCGTGCGGCCCTGGCCCCAGAACGCGCTCCTGACGGTGAACACCTCGACCAAGGCCCTCACGATCACGCCGGCCTACTACGCCTTCCGTCACTGCTCCCAGTTCGTCGTCCAAGGGGCCAAGGTCGTCGCCACGAGCGGCGGCGACGCGCTGGCCTTCAAGAATCCGGACGGTAGCATCGTCACGGTGATGTACAACTCCGGCGCCGCGACGACCTACACCCTCGCGGTGGGCGGCAAGAAGCTGCAATTCGCCATGCCCGCCAACGGATGGGCGACCGTCGACTATGTGCCGTAATGACGGCGCGTCGGCGGATTACGCGCCCGACGCGATGGTGCGCAGCTCTCCGGCCAGCGCGCGCATCGAGCACGGGGGTCAGATCGTGAGCTGGTATGCCAAGTAGCCTTGCCCCCGAGCGTCGCCTCCGAATGCCGGTCCCGCGGATGCCAGCAGGTGGTGTCTGGCGCTGAAGTCCACCACGAGCCCCAAGTTCACTTGCAGCTCCACCGGATTGCCATTGAACGGGAACGTGAAGAAGGTCTCCGCGCCGAGAGTGACCTTGCCCAGCAATTGGCGCTGAAGGAGCCAGCCGGCGACGATGTCGTCATCTCCGGACGCGAGGTGCAAACCCCCGCCTCCGTAGGTCATCCACGGCCCGAAGCTCTTTTGGATCCAGATGGGCAACAAGACCTGCGTCGTCCCCGCTCCCAGGCCGTGTTCCGCCGAGCCCGTCGGCAGGAGCACGAGCGGGAAGGTTCCGATCTGCGGACGCCACTCTCCTTCCTCGACGAAACGGTACTTGGCTCCGAGCTCGATGTCGCCGAGTCCGTACTGGACCGGCTGGCCACTTTGCCACGCGAGGGTGGCGGGCACGATGGCATGTAGCTGCAGCTCCGGGAGAGCGCCGTAGTTGACCTCGACGTGGGGCAAAGTGCCGGACGCCGAGTGGTTCGCCACCGACCACTGCGACGCCAAGTAGACCTCCCAGTGCTTGAGATCGACCGGCTGGGGATCGTCGGTCAGGAACGGAGGACCAGCCCACACGGTGCGGCCGGCGAACACCACGGCGAGCCACAGCGCCGCCCCGAGAAAGGCGCGCCGGCTCACCTTTCGCAATCCTGCCGCAACCATCCCGATATTCTTCGGCAGACCGGGCGTCACGCCCGCTCTATTTTCTCGGGTTCGTCCTTCTCGGGTTTGTCTTTCTCGGGTTCGTCTTGGCCGTGCGCTGCGCAGAGCCGGTCAGCAGCGCCGTCAGCGTCGAGGGCACGACGGCGGTCAGCTTTTCGGGCGAGGTCGCGAACGCGCGGTGCGCGCGGGCGAGCGGTCCGTCCAGCAGCAGCGACGCCAACCCGTGCACGGCGGCCCAGCAGGTGAGGACCAGGGGCTGGGGATCGCCCGCCGGGGCTAACCCGCGAGATCTATTCGCAGACCAACCCGTTCCGCTTCATCGTCTACTCGGAGTTGGCAGGCCGGGGGCTCGATCCCGTTGCCCTCCCCGCCGCGCCCGCCACCGGGGCGCCGGCCGCCGACTCCGTGGCAGAAGGTATCGTGAAGCCCCGAATTGGCGTGCGGGCACGGTAGGGAGCGGTCGCGTGGCCTGGCCGCGGATCGTCAGGGCTCGAGGTCCGAGCGAGGCGGGCCTACGGATGCCGTTTTCGCGAAGGCAATCAGGCGTGCCGCGAGCCGGGTCGGATCGTCGAAATGCGGGGAGTGCCCGAAGCCCTCGGGCTCCTCGATGACGGCGTGCTCGGGTAGGTGACGCCGAAAGTAGGCCAGCGAGCTCGCGGGGAGGAGGCGTTCGGATTGGCCCCAGAGAAGCAAGATCGGCATCGCCAGCGCGCCCAAGCTGTCCGGCGTGGGCAGGTCATCCAGGGTTGCCGCGCCCATGACGTCGCGGACCGCAGCTCCCTTCATGATGTCGCGAAGTCCGGGGGCGAGCGCCGCCATGTACCACGGCGTGCGGTGGTAGAGACGGGCGAGCAGCTGGCGGGCCTCGGCGGCCGAATCGATCTTGAACACGTCTCGCAGGTCTTCCCACTCGCGGGGTGTCGTCCGAGCACCTGCGGGCGAGACCAGGGCGAGGGCCACCAGACGTTCGGGCCGCTCCAGCGCATACCTCAACGCCAGCGCGCCGCCCAGAGAGCTCCCCACCAGCACCATCCGTTCGCCGACCACGGCGTCGAGCAATTCGGACACCGCGCCAAACAGCCGTTCCGGGGTCAGACGTCCGGACCAGGTCCCGCTGAACCCGTGCCCGGGCAAGTCTGGCGCTACCAGACGACCCGCCTGCGGGAGCATGCGGATGAGCAGCGGTCCGAAAGCGGTCGCCGCCGATCCCAGGCCGTGCAACATGACAATCGTCGGGAGGTGGCCGGCCCCCCGCGCATCGTAGGCGTGCAGCGTCCCCGCCGCCGTGCGCACGCTGAGGCTCCGGAAGCCGTGGCGGTTCAGCAGGAACCGCGCGCCACGCCCGACTGCGGTGAGCAACCCTACCTTTCTAGCCATGCCCGCCCATGAGCCTATCCACCGCTCGCCGTCGGGTCACGGCCGAGCTCGTCGAGGGCCGTTTGGAATTCCGCCACCAGCTCATTGGGACGGTCGATCACGGCGGCGTCTGCGAGCAATCCCAACCGCAGCATTCCGGCGTAGCCGAAACAGGTCAGGCTGAGCCCGATGCTGGCCGGCGCCGGTGCCCAGATGACGATGCCTCCGAGCGGCTGTCGCGCGATGTGTAGCGGCATCGGGGGCCCGGCCAAACTGCTCACGACCAGGCTCGCCCTCCGCGCGCCCCACCGCACCGCCCAATGTTCGATGGCCGGGGCGACGCCGCCGACGAGGCCGATGAGGCCACTGGCGATCCGGGACGGACCGCCGGATCGGAGCAGCGCCATGTCGCGCGCGATGGCCTCGAGGCGCGCCTGCGGATCGGCTAGGGCGACTGGAAGGCGCACGAAGACCGAGGCGTAGTGATTGCCAAGCGCATCGGCCGCGGCTTCCGAAGGCCCCGCGACCGGGAGCAACGCGCGGACGGACCGCGGGATCTGCCCGTGCTGTCGCTCGTACCGATTGAGAGCTCCGGCCACAGCGGCCAGCAGAACGTCGGAAAGGTGATGGCCGCGCGCCCGCGCGATCGACTTGATGGAGTCGAGCGGAATCGGCTCCGACCAGGCGGTCTGCTTGCGGCCATCGAGGGGGCGGCGCAGCAGGCCGGGCGGATCGCGCGGCGTGAGGAATCGAAATAGACCGCCGAGCTGGCCGAAGAAACGGCGCCAGGGGGCAGGTTTTGGGGAGGGGCGGTGCGGGAATCCGTCTTCGCCCGGGCCCGGGTCCGGGCTCTCGTCGGCAAGCTGCCCGAGCAGCGAGACCAGCGCGCGTCCGTCGGCGACGCAGTGGTGGATCCGCACCAGCAGCGCGGAACCAGTCGGGGCCCGATCGATGAGCTCGAAGGTCCAAGGGGATCGACCGAGTGGCAACGGCGCATTGATTCGCTCGCTGGTCAGATCGACCAGGGCGGCGTCGTCCACGGGAGTGGGCGAGGTCAGCTGGCGGACATGCTCGCGCAAGTCGAAGCCGGAGTCGTCTCTCCAGGCTGGCCTGCCGAATGGATGCGCCGGCTCGACCACGTGCTGCCGGAAGCGCCGGTGCGAAACCAGCCGCTCGTGAACGAGATCTTGCAGCCCCCCCAGTGTCAGCCGCTGGTCGAACAGGAGCAGTGCGCCGATGACCATGGGGTTGTTCGGCGTGCCCATGTGCCAGCGGGCCGCATCGGCGCGCGACAGGCGCTCGGCTCTCGCTGAGGTCAATTCGGTGTTCACCGGGGTTCGCCCGAGACAATCATGAGCCACCACCCCCAAAGCGCCCGTTTCGGGAGAAAAGACTCGGCCCACCGCGTGACCTCACCGCCCGATTGCCGTCGTCTCTCTGACGAGCGATCCCAGGAGCGGTCGCCACAGGGTATAAGCTGCCGTCGATGCAGCGGTCTTTCACGTTCCGGATTGGCGGGGTGACGTCGGCGTCGATGCTGCTCGCGCTGGGGATGATCGCCAGCTGCGGCGGGTCGGGCAAGACCGCTGGGGCGGACGGCGGTGCCGCAAACGGGGGCGGTGGGGCCACCGGTGGCCACGGCGGCTCGGGCTCGGGTGGTGCTCCGGGAACCGACGGCGGCGGGCCGGGGCCGGGAAGCAGCCTCCTCACGCTACCTGGCGAATCGGTCCTCATGCACCACAAGAACCCCAGCCGCGACGGGATGTACGTCGAGCCGACCCTGACCAAGAGCGCGATCGGGGGCCTCAAGCAGGACACCAACTTCGACCCCGTCTTGACGAACGCTGGGGAGATTTACGCCCAACCGCTGTTTGTGGACGGCGGCGCCGGCGGCACCGATCTCGTCATCGTCGCGACGGAGTCGAACAACGTCTACGCGCTCGACGCGGTGACCGGGGCGCAGGCGTGGATGGTGAACCTTGGTACGCCGCTTCCACTGGCCCAGGCCATGTGCGGAAACCTGGATCTGTACGGCGTCACCGGTACGCCCGCCATCGACCTCGACTCGCGCAGGCTGTTCGTCGACGCGGTGGTCATTCCCTCGGGCAACGCGGCGATCCCGACCCATATGATCTTCGCCCTCTCGATCGACACGGGCGCCGTGGCGGCCGGTTGGCCGATCGACGTCACGGTCGCCAGCATGACCACGACGACAGCCTTCACGCCGGCCACCACTGGACAGCGTGGCGCTCTGACGATCGCCGACGGGTTCCTCTACGTCCCGTTTGGTGGTCTCTTCGGCGACTGCGGTACCTACAACGGCGGAGTGCTCGGGGTCTCCATCTCCGATCCGACCATGATCCAGACCTGGAGGACGGCCTACAACGGCGGTGGCCTCTGGGCGCCCGGCGGGCTTGCCAGCGAGTCGATCTATATCTACGGCGCCACCGGCAACACCTGCATGCCGAAGGCGGGGATCAACGGCTGCCCGCCTGGCAAGCCGGGGGACAGCCAAGGCTGGGGCGGCGGCGAGGGGTTGGTGCGGTTCGGGACCGCCGGCGCGTTCGTCGGCGCACCGGCTTACTTCGCGCCAACCAACTGGCCGAGCCTGGACGGCTTCGACCAGGACATGGCGGCTGGGCCGGTGCTGTTCAATCTCGCTGGATCGACACCCGGGCAACTTGCCATCCAGCTCGGCAAGGACGGCAATGCCTATCTCCTCGATCGTACCAACCTGACGGGCGTGGGCAGCGCCATAGGCGGCAGTGGTACCACCTATTGGTCATTTCATGCGGCGACCAACGAGATCATCTCGTCGCCGGTGGTGTATGGGACGCCGACCGCAACCTATGTTGCGTTCAAGGGCAACGGCGCCGCCTGTACCGGTGGGACCAGCGGTTCGCTGACCGCCCTGAGGGTCGTTCCGGGCTCGCCGCCCTCGCTGGCAGCGTCGTGGTGTGCGCCGGCCGGTACGGGCTCTCCGATGGTAACGACCAGCGACGGCACGAACGACGCGATCGTGTGGGTGCCGGGGGCGGAGAGCGGCAACAAACTTCAAGCTTTCGACGGGGACACGGGTGCGTCGATCACGTTCATCGGCGGCTCCCTGACGATCCCAAACATGCGCCGCTACAACGCACCGATCGCCGCCAAGGGGCGGATCTTCGTGGCGGCAGACAACGCGTTGGTCGCGTTCACGCTCTGAGATCGACTCGACCGGCGTCGGGCGGGGCGCCAGGGCAGCAGGATCCGGAAGATGGCAGGCGCCCATCAGGTTTCTGAGGATTCTGGCCGCCGCAACCGTGGGGACGCCGAGTCCGCCTTGGCCCGAGAGTTGCTGCGTCCTGTCGCCATGAGGCTGCCGCTGATTCTTTTGTGGGGTGCGTTGCTCTTCGGTTTCGGAAATGGATGTGGGTCGACGTTGGGGCGACCAGACGGCGGTGGGGGAACTGGAGCGGGAACCGCCGGCCGCGGCGGCGGCGGCGCTGGTGGCCAGGCTGGCGCCGCCGACGGCAGCACGACCGACGGGCCCTCCTCACACGACGGCGCCGGCGGAATTGGTGGCCCGTGCTGGACCTCGACCGACTGCGCGGGCAGTGGGGTGTGCGCGGCCCCGGGCCAGGTGGTTTGCGGGGGCATCTGTACGGACACGCCGACTTGCACGGCGGACATCGATTGCGCGGCGCTCGATGCGGCGTGGAAGGGGCCTTCGATCTGCGATTCCCTGGTCTGCGGTTGCCCAGCCGGGGCCAAGGCCTGCCAGGTCGGTTGTGGCGGCGACACCGACTGCGCCCTCGGGACGAGTTGCGGCAGCAATCACCGCTGCGCGCCGACGGTCTGCACCTCCGCCAGCGGGTCGTGTCCCGTCGACTTCACCTGCGGCTCGACTGGCTCCTGCGAGAGAAAGACCTGCACCTTGGACTCTGAGTGCTCGAAGGCCTGCGTCCTCGGTGCCTGCTATGGCAGTCCCGGTACCTGCCACGGCATCTCGGTCTAGCGGGATCGACCGAAGCTACTCGCTGCTCGTTATCGCCTTCGTCAGGCGCTCGCCGGCGTGGCATGCAGGCGGCGCCAGAAGAAGTACGAGAGCCCCCAGAGCACGCCGGTGCCCGCCGCCCAGCTCCACACTTGCGGGCCATCCCCCATCGAAAAGTGGGCGATGAGCGCAGAGCCGAGGGTGATGGCGAAGCCGGCATAGGCCCACTCCTTGAGCCGTGCGGGCACCGGCGCAAGCAGCAGCACCACGCCGAGAAACTTGGCCCAGGAGAGCTCCACCCGGAAGTAGGCGGGGAAGCCGAGGTGGGTGAACGCCTCCGCCACCTGCGGCAGGCGCAGTTGCGCGTAGGCGGTGAAGCCTATCTGCAGGCAGAAGAGCGCGGTGGCGATCCAGAAGCCGAGCACCAGTCTTCGGGAGCGGGGCATGCTGAGGTCCTTTCGCCCTACCAACTGGGGGTCTCGACGCCGAACTGCTTGGCGTACTCGACGTTCAATCGCTGCCAGCCGCCGAGCTTCCTGACTTCGGGGCCGACGATGCGTCCAAGCGGCTCGCCCGCGAGGAACCGATCCAGCACGTCGAAGCAGATGTGCCAGCCCGCCGCGCCCATCGACATGAATCGACGGTCGATGTTGTGCCAAAGCGTGAGCCGAGTGCCGCCGCCCCCCAGCGGCTCCAGCTCCCAGCGGATGTCCTGTCCCCCCCAGTTGAATTCGAGCAGCTTGGGTGCGTCGGCCCGTTTCACCTCGGTCTCGGTCACCTGCGGCGTCGGCGTCCCCACGGTCGAGAGCTTTGCGGTGCCAACGCTCCCGAGGTCCCGGTCAGAATCGAAGGGAGCCCATTCGCGGAGATGCTCGGGCTCCGTGAGCGTCTTCCAAACCTGGGCGGGAGGGTGGGAGAGGTCGCGGACGAGAACGAGCGTCCACTTCTCTCCATCTTTTCGAACCTCGGCGCCCGTTGCGGCCCCCGGCGCGTATCGCTCACGGTTGTTCATGTCTGGTCTTTCCTTTCTTGGCCCTCACCGAGGGTATCTTCGAGAGGACCTTCTCCATCTTGTCCAGGTGTTGCTCCAGGGCATCGACGTGCTTCGACCAGAAGCGCCGGAAGGGAACGAGCCAGGCGTCGAGCTCCATGAGCGGCTCCGGTCGCAGTCGATAGAGGCGCCGCTGCGCCTCTATCCGTGATTCCACGAATCCAGCCTCCCGCAGCACCCGCAGATGCTTGGAGACGGACGGCTGCGACAGTCGCAGCTTGCGCTCGAGCTCGCCCACCGAGCGGTCGGCCGAGAGTAACAGGCTCAACATGGCCCGTCTGTTGGGCTCGGCGACCACGGCAAACGACGATTCCACGACGGACATATAGCCCAATATTTATATACTCGTCAAGTTATATTGCGAGGACCAGGTCTCGCCATGGCTTTCCGAGCGGGCGGAATTCCTCAGGCCTTCGGTTTCTTCGAAGGCTTCGGCTTGGACGGTTTCGACTTGCGAGCGCCGTTGAGGGCGATCGCTTGGCGAACGAGCGTCTTGAAGGCGGACGCGTCGACTTCCTCTCCTTCGGGGATGTCGATCGCGCGGCGCACGTTTCCCTCGAGACTCGAGTTGAAGAGATGGGCCGGATCCTCGAGAGACGCGCCCTTGGCGAAGGTGAGCTTCACCACCTTCTTGTAGGATTCGCCCGTGCAGATGATGCCGTCGTGCGACCAGATCGGAGTGCCCATCCACTTCCACTCCTCGACGACTTCAGGGTCTGCCTCCTTGATGAGCTTGCGCATCCTGCTGAGGGTCTTGCCGCGCCAGTCCCCGAGCTCGGCGATCCTCTTCGAGATGAGCTCCGATGCCGACTGGCCTTCGCTCGCGCCCGCCTTCTTCATGTTCTCATCCTACTTGGGATTCAGGGCTGTTTGCGCGTCCGTTTGCGCGAGACGGGCCTGCGGGTTGTCGCGGCGAGAGAGTCCTGCCAATCCGCGTCGGTGAGCAAGCGATCGAGGCCGGCGGTGGCGTCGCGCAACGACTGCGGCCGATCATAAAGCGCGCGCCAGAGGTCGCCGACCTCGGCCAGGCGGGCGGAGATCGTGCGCAGCTTGAACGTCTGAGGACCGACGGCGCCGCTCTCGATCTCCGGCCAGGCGCAGGGCGCCGACACGGGCGCGCCGGGCTTCGGGCGCAGCGCGTAGACCGCCGCGAAGGTGGCGCCGTACCCGTTGCGGCCGGTGTCGACGAATATGCGCCCGCCGCGATCGGCCTTGATGAACTCCTGCGTGAACAGCGCCGGGTGGCGCTTCACCAGCACCGCGCCGGCGCCCTGCGAGAATCGCCGCACCGGCTCGAAATCGGCCTCGCCGTCCAGCGCGACCACGATGTGAAATCCCTTCGAGCCGGAGGTCTTGACGAAGCTTGCCAGGCCGAGCTCGGTCAGGAGGTCGCGCACCGCGAGGACCGCCGCGCGCAGCTCCGCCGGATCTTCGTGGGAAGGGTCGAGATCGAACACGCACAGATCGGGCAGATGCAGCTTGGGTACGCGCGACGTCCAGACGTGCGGCGTGATCACGTTCTGGTTCGCCAGCCAGACCAACGCGCGCGCATCGTCGACGAGCGGGTAGTGGACGGCGTCGTCGTCGTCCTCGGATCCCGAGCGCTTCGAGATCTCGACCCGCCGCAGCCAGTCGGGAAATCCTTTCGAGACATCCTTCTGAATGAAGCCCTTCTTGTCGATCCCGGCCGGGTAACGCTCCATCGTCACCGGCCGGTCCGCGATGTGCGGCAGCATCACCCCCGCCACCCCCTCGTAGTAGGCGCAGACGTCGCCTTTGGTGATTCCGTCGGCAGGAAACAGCAGCTTGTCCGGGTGGGTTATCACGCCGATGATCTTACGCGCGGCCCGATCGATGGCTAGGTTGTCCCTGCTGCGTCGATGGCGATCCCGATCTACCCGTACCACCCCCTCAGATCGCTGGCCGCCAACCTGTGGCAAGTCGAGGGGACGCTCGCCAGTGGTCTACCGCGCAACATGACGGTCTACCGCTTGCCGGATGGACGGCTCTTGCTCTACAGCGTGGTGGCGATGCGCCCGGCGGACATGGAGGCGCTCGAAAAGCTGGGCCGGCCGGCCATCATGGTGATGCCTCACGATCGCCACGGGATGGACGCGCCATTTTACAAGCGCCGCTATCCGGACCTCCGGATCCTCGCGCCCGAGCCCCGGCAGGCCCGCAAAGTGCCGGTCGATGGGGACATCAGCGAGCTCGGTGAGCTGGGAATCAACGCCTACGTTCTGCCGGGGACGACCTACCACGAGGTCGTCTTGGAGCTCCCCGTCCAAGGTGGCGTGGCCGGCGTGGCGCTCTGTGCGACCGAGCTGCTGGGAAACCTCTCCGGCCTTCCCGGCCTGATGGGTGTGCTGCTGCGCCTGCTGGGACCCCGGGGCGGTGGGCTCGGGGTGGCGCGCGTGGTGAGATGGCGCGAGGTCTCCGATCGCAAACTCGTCCAGGCCTGGATGAGCGCAATGGCGGAGCGTATCGATCTGCGCATGGTGCTGGTGGGGCACGGCCGTCCCGTGATCGAGGACGCTCGCGCGTCCCTGCGGCGCGCCGCGACTCAAGTCTGAGTGAGGAATCCGTCAGGCGGCTGCTCGGTTCGCCGCCAGCGCAATCGCCGCCGCATCCTTTGCGTCACGCTACGCGCGATCGAACCGCGGTCAGAGCTGCCCCAGCGCCTCGACGACCAGCGGCTGCAGCGACGCCTCGGGCACCTCCGCCGTGAATACCGAGGCGGCCAGGCTGACGACGTCGCTCCCTTTGCGGGCGTTCAAGATCTGATCGAGCCCGGGGTTATTCAGATACGCGGCCTTGTCGCCCACGCCGGAGACCGCCGTCGCCTGCGTCGTGCCGTTGCTGGTGGCGTCGACCGCGAAGCCGAGCACCAGGTTTCCGCTGCTGGTCAGCGGGCCTTCGACGATCAGGGTGACGGCCATGCCGTTCGCCTGCCACGCGCACCCGCGGGTCCAGATGTCGGCGGTGTCGTCGAGGGTCAGCGGGGCTCCCGCGGGCGCCCCGGGCAGCAGCGCCTGAACGTCCGCCAGCGCGAGCATGCTGCAGACGTCGGCGATGGGCGTCGTCGGCGTGAAGGGCCCGCCGCCGCTGCTGCCGCAGGCAAGCGCCGCCAGCACCAGGAAACCGAGCCACCGAACGCATCGCATCCGCATGAGCCCACGGTGCCCGGAGGTCGCGCCGCCGTCAACGATCGGGCGCCGCGGCTCGTCAGCGTTTGCGCGGCAGTGGGGGGGAGCGCTTCAAAACCTCACTACAAAAGCGAAAACGGATACGTGATCACCTGGCTCGTGTTCGACGCCGGGAACCGCAGGTCGCCCACGACGCCCTTGATGCACCCGGTGAGCCCCCCCTTGTGCAAGATGACGGGCGCCTCGACCTGTACGCCCTTCACGACGCCCGTGCGCTGGATGCGGAACCTCACCGTGACGCGGCCCGGGACGAAGGTGTACTCGTCGGGCCGCGCGCGCTGGACGCAGCGGAGCACGGCGTCTTCCTTGGTGCGGAAGCGCGCGTCGATCTCGTCCTCCGACAGCTCGCGCCCGACGGCGTCCTTCGAGAAGTCGAGGCGCTGGTTCTCGGGCCGCGACAGATCCTCGCCCTGCCATACGATCTTGAGGTCGGCGGCGCGCAGCTTGACGGGTTCGGGCTCGTCGATGGGCTGACGCCGCGCCCCGCCTGGCGCCGGCGTCGGTGACGAGAGCGCCCCGAACACGTCCGAGGGCGGCACCTCGGTCGTCGAGGCGCCACCCGGCGCAAGCGGGGCGCGGTCTTCGGGCGGCGGCGGAGCGAAGGCCGGGGACGTGCCGTCGCCCTCAGGCACTTCGCCCGACGGCGCCGACGCGACGAAGACCTCGTTGCGCGCGAGGCGCCGGACACCGCGCCGCCGCCGCCGTCGTTCCTTGCCCTCCTTGGCGGGCGCTCCGGCGGCAACGGCGACCGGCGCGCGAGGCGCCTGGAGGGCCTGCCGCCAGTAGAGGACGCCGGCCAGGCCCGCGGCGGCAAGGACGAGCAGCAGCAAAAATCCCTTCAATGTCCTGGACCGAGCCTACCGGAGACGCTTGAGCAAGGCGAGGAGCTGGCGCTGCGCGCTCGGCCTCAGGTGCTCGTCGAAGGTGCGGGTGTGCAGCGACCGGCGCGACGAGCGGCGCCGCCCTCGCCGTAGTGAGCCGATCGGCGGTCACGGCATCGGCCGCGCGATGCACCTGCCGCCGACCATCGCTCACGTCGGGCCGCGCGGGACGGGCCTGCGCCTGCGCGAGGGGATGGCCATCACCATCGAGCCGATGATCAACCTCGGCGGCTCCGCGGTGCGCCAGCTCGCCGACGGGTGGACGATCGTCACCGCCGACGGCTCGCTGTCCGCGCAGTTCGAGCACACCGTGCTCGTCACGCGCGACGGCTGCGAGATCCTGACGCCCCTGCCTGTCACCTAACTCGGAGGGGAAGGGTGGGGGCCCCCACAACCATCCACGGTCAGTGAGCGGACCGCCCGGCGGTCAGCGTCCGTAGCCCGCGGCGACGATGTTGGCCTCGACTGCGTCGTCGACCGAATCCGACGGCACGCCGGAGGTCATGCACCCTTCGAAAAACGTACCCTCGCCGGTGTGGCTGTTGTCGCCGCCGATTCCCAAGATGATGGCGCCCTGTTTCTTCTGGGGGCTGTAGCTGGCCGGGCGCGCTCCATCGTACTTGGTCGCGAGGGCACCGGACTGCGCGTCACCACCCTTGAGAACGAACCGATTCCCGGAGGGACCTTTGAGCATCGCCGTGACGTAGTTGGCGACGAGAGACGTGTTCGTCGCCGGGGCCGCCGTCGAACCGCCCGCATAAACCCCGTCCTCCAGATCGGCCATCACCCACGGGCCGGAGCCGCTTCCCATCCCCCACTGCGTGCTGTTCCCGAAGTAGACGGCCTCCATGGTGGCCTTACCGTCGTCCGTGTTGTTTGTCTCCGCGTTGCCGTAATCGAAGCAGCACCACTGGTTGTAGTGCTTGCCGCTCACGACCATGTACATGGCTTCGGGGTCGTCGCCCGTCGCGACGCCCTTCGTGCTGTTGTTGCGGTAGCCGACCGCGCCGACGTTGTTGTCGAAGTTGGACGTCGTGTACACGCCATAGACTGGGTGCCCGTTCGCCGTGATCTTGGCGGCCGTCGCGTTCGCCTCGAGGCCCCCGTTCGTCAACCATCCGCCCGGCGGTGACTTGGTCAGGTGATTGCCGTTGGCAGACTGGTCGTAAATGACGGAGATCGTGCAGGTGGTGCCCGCGCAAAAGGCATCCTGCATGGACGAGCTCGCGTACCCTCCGGAGCCGAGGACGGGGATGTCCTTGGTGGTCTTGTCCGACGCGCGCCTGACCTGATAGAGCGGCCCGCCGTAGGTTCCGTAGAGCGCGCGAACCGTGCTGTGGGCTGCGACGCACGGTGTATTGCCGGCCGCGTAGAGGTCGCACGGCCCGGTGGCGGCCGCGGTCGTGCCGCCCGCGCCGCCTGTCCCCGACGTGCCGCCTGTCCCCGGCGTGCCGCCTGTCCCGCCGGCGCCGCCTACTCCGCCTTTGCCGCCGGCGCCGGCATTCCCCCCAGTGCCGCCGGCACCGCCAGTATGTGAGCCGCCCGTTCCGATGGCGCCTCCCGTGCCCGTCTTTCCCGCATCGCCTTGGCCGGCCGCGCCGCCCGTTCCCGACCTTCCACCTGATCCGACGGCGCCGCTTGCTCCGCCGCCCGTACCGGTTGAGCCGCTCCCACCGGCTCCGCTGGTTCCGCCCGAGCCGATCTGTCCCCCCGATCCCGGTCCCCCGGTCTCACCGGCCGACCCCTTTACCCCGCCGGTGCCGCCCCCGGCTCCCACGGTCCCCCCCGACCCCGTCTCGCCGCCCGAGCCGCCGTCCGCCACGGTTCCGGACGTCGAACAGCCGAGAAGCGTCAGTCCCAACGAGACCGCCAGCGTAGGAATGAGCTTCGGCCGAGTGACCCGTCTCGTGCTTGTCAAAGGAACCTCAGGAGGCGGCGGTATCGCCGGCAGGAATTACTGTTGCGGGCCGACCGGTTGTGTACTGTTCGCCTCCTCCGATGATTTCGGTCCAAACACGCGGTGCTGTCGACAGTGCTGTGATGAGGAGACCTATGAACAAGCTCAAGCGTCCGGGATTTCTCGAGCCCAACGGACTCGTCAGAGCCGTTGGCGCGATTCTGCTCGTTTGCGCGGTTTCGATTTCCGCCTGCGGCAACAGCGGAGTCAAAGGCACGGGTGGAGCGACCGGCACTGGGGGAACTGCGGCCACGGGTGGAAATTCCGGGAGCGTGGGTACCGGAACCGGCGGGTCCAGCCCCGGAGGCCCGGTCACGACCCTGAGCGGAAGCAAGTCCCTCGGTTCTCTGACTTCGACCGAGGCCGCGACGCTCTGCAGCGACACCTACTCCTACTACCAGCAGAACATCAGCCAGGCGACGCTATGCAAGGAGACGGGTCTGGCCTATGGCATCTCGAGCAGCGCGCCCACCGACGCTCAGCTACGGCAGAACTGCACTTCGCAACAGACCACCTGCCTGACCGACGGCCCCGCCCTGCCAAGCTGTAGCAACATTCCCGTCGCCTGCGCGGCAACCGTGGCGCAGTACGCGGCATGCATCGCCGACCAGGTCGCCGCCTTCAATAGCGGTGTGGCCGCGCTGGCCACCTGTGCGACGGTCACTCTTGCCGACCTGCAAACGGTTTGGACCTTTGTTGCCGCCGATCCGCCGGCAAGCTGCGCCTTGCTGACCAACACGTGCGCCGGATTCGATGTTCCGACGCCCCACCCGGGATCGAACAGCTCGAGTGGTACGGGCGGCACCGGCGCGACCACGGGGACAGGCGGCTCGAGCGGTTCGGGCGGCACCGGCGCGACTGCGGGAACAGGCGGCTCCGGTGGTTCGCGGGGCGGGGGCGGAAACGCCGGGACACCCGGTTCCGGCGGTCTCGGCGGCGCCGGCGGAAACACGGCGACAGGCGGCGCTGGCGGCTCGGCTGCCGGGAAGGGCGGAGCTGCCGGGGCAGCCGCCACGGGCGGTTCCACCGGGGCAAGCAGTCTTCCGGGCGATGTTGCGAAGGCTGCGGGTACGCCCTTCGTCGCCGCCCACGCCATGACGCGAACGCTGTTCGCCTCTTACACGGGTCCTCTCTTCAAGGCCCTGCGGGTGTCCGACAATCAAGAAAAGGACATCGGCTTCGTCGCGTCGACGGGGCTGGTGGACCTGCCCACCCTCAACACGTTCTGTTCCGGAACCTCGTGCAAGGTGACCACCCTTTACGACCAATCCGGGAACGGCAACGACGTGTGGCGGGCGGACGACCCGAGCACAAATCAGCCAGGCACCGTCAAGCCCTGCGATCTGATGGACATCCAGTACTGGCAGATGTCCGACGGCACCAAGGTACCGATCGCCGTCGAGTCCGGCGCCATGTGGAAGAGCACCGCTCAATGTCTCCGGAACCGGGACAAGACCAAGAACATGCCCACCGGTTCCAAGCCTCAAACCGAGTACGCTATCTTTCATGCCCAATATCTGAACAACAACTGTTGCTTCAACTACGGCAACACTGGAAACGCCGTCCACTACTCCGGCCCCGGCACGCTCAGCTCACTCAACTTCTCGAAGATCGCGTTCTGGTCGGTAGGTACGGGAAGCGGACCGTGGCCCATGGTCGACTTCGAAACCGGCGTCTATGCCGGCAACACCGCGAAGTGTGGTTCCGGCATACCGTCCAGCGTCACCTGCACCTCGACGGGACAGAACCCCAATCCGTCCGTGACATTCCCGATCGTCACGACCTTGTTCAAGCACAACGGCGTGAACCACTGGGCCCTCAAGACCGGGAACGCAACGGCAGGAACGCTCTCGGTCAACGTCGACCTGGCGGCGCTGCCCAACGGATACTCACCTCTCAAGCAGGAGGGAGGGCTGGGGCTCGGCGAAGGTGGTGCCGGCGACTCGAACGGAACCGGCGGCTTCTCCGAGGGTGGCGTCATCGTTGGCGAGACGACCGACGCAACCGACGATGCCTTCCAAAAAAGCATCGTCAGCATCTACGGCAAGTAGTCGGAGCTCATCCGGTCTGGTCTGACGCGCCCGACCGCGGACACTTTTTGCTGCACAACCGACGGGTGGCCGACAGATACACTGGATCTCCCTCGCGCTTGAAGAGCTGTCCCTACTCGGAGAATTCATGAAACGAGAGCTTGTCTTGACCATCGTCGCCCTGTGGACCTTCACGGGTTGTGGCAACTCCGGCAGCGGAGGCGGACCTTCGGGGACCGGCGGAACCGGTGGCCTCGCGAGCGGGAGCGGCGGCGCGACCGGCCGAGGCGGATCCAGCGGAGGCAACAGCGGCAAGGGTGGCAACGGCACCGGCGGATCCAGCGGGGGCACCGTCGGAACGGGTGGAAACACCAGCGGCGGAACGGGTGGCACGAGCGCCGGCGGCAGAGGTGGCAGCGGTGGCAGCGGTGGATTGTCCGGCGGCGCTGGCGGAAAAGCCGGCAGCGGAGGCAGCGGAGGCAACGGTGGCAACGGTGGCAACGGTGGCAACGGTGGATCGACAGGCGGCGCTGGCGGAAAGGGCGGAACGTCGAATGGGTCGGGCGGGAGCTCGTCGTCGGGCGGGTCGACCGGAACGGGGGGCAGCGCCGTGGCTTGTGCGCCCAACTGCAGCGGGAAGACGTGCGGCGACGACGGCTGCGGGCACACCTGCGGCGGGTGCCCGCCTTCGCAGCTCTGTGGATCGGGACAGACCTGCGTCGCGTCCTCGAGCACGACCAGCATCGTCGTCGACGCGAAGTCCCAGCTGACGCCCATCTCACCGGGGATTTACGGCGTGGCGTTCTCCAGCGACGACTCGATGCAGGTCGCGGCGCTCAACCGCTGGGGCGGCGACGCGGTCAGCTCGTACAACTGGAAGATCGACGTCTCCAATTCGGGCGGCGACTGGAACTGCGCGAACTACAAGGGGCGGTTCACCTCGCCGACGCCAGATTCGTCGCTTTCGACCAGCTCGGACCAGTTCGTCCACTACAACGTCACCAAGCACGCCGACACGCTGATGACGATCCCCATCAGCGGGTGGGTCTCCAGCATGGCCACACCGAACCCGGGGACGCCCAACTGCGCCGGCGGCACCGCCATCTCCACCTGCTGCCAGACGCTCGGCACGTCCGAGGAAGAGGTCGTCGACAAGGGATCCGGCGTGCTCGACACCTCGTTCATGGGCGACTGGGTCACCCACATGGTTTCGACGTTCGGATCGGCGGCCGGCGGCGGCGTGAAGTACTACCAGCTCGACAACGAGCCCGACAACTGGCAGGCCCTGCGCACGGACGTCTACCCGGCGTTCTACCCGCCGGGCACCTGGTGCGAGCCGTTCTACACGACCAACAGCAGCATCGGGACCAGCCTCAACCAGGACTTCATCAACCGGACGATGGCCTACGCGAAGGCCGTCAAGGCGGCCGACCCGACCTCCTCCGTGCTCTTCATGTGCACCGAGAACCCCATCGACCTGGTCGCGCTCCCCAACGTCGAGTGCGGCAGTCCCTCGGGACCCTACAGCGCGACCAACTCGCTGACCATGGCGATCCTGAAGCTGGCGGCCGCGCAGGAAGCCTCGACGCACACCCGCCTGCTCGACTGCGTCGACACGCATTATCCCTTCCCGGGCAAAGGCCTGGGGGACACATCGGCCCTCTGGGACTCGACGACCAGCTCCGTCGTTCCGCACATTCAGGGGTGGATCAACTCGACCTATCCCGGGACGGGGATCTGCGTCAGCGAATACTCCATCCCCAAGGACGGCGGCGACGGCAACACGCCCGACGCGACCTCGGGCACGCAGCTGGCCGACGTCCTCGGCATGTACGGGCGGCTCGGGTATGAGGTCGCCTCATACTTCGTCACGCTCGTGCACGGCGCGACGCACCTGCCGGTCTACAACGCGATGGCCATGTACCGGAACTACGACGGAAACGGCGGCCGCTTCGGCGCGTACTCCGTCGGCGCCGCCAGCCCCAACAAGGGCGTGAACGTCTACGCCGCCTCGGATTCGCCAACCAACCCGACGAAGGTCTGGGTCATGCTGGTGAACGTGAGCGGCGCGGCCCAGAGCGGCCTGTCGATTGCGCTGAACAACTTCACCCCCACGGGCTCGGCCCAGGTCTACCGGATGACCGCCGGCGGTGCTCCAGCATCGGACACGTCCGTGGCGGTCACGAACGGGAGCATCTCGGGGCTCTCCCTGGCGGCCAACGCCGTGGCCCTCCTCGTCCTGTCCAAGTAGGGGTGACCCGGCGGCGGCCGAGCGACGTCATGGTGGGGTCGGTCCCACGCCCCGGGACATCTCCCGACCGATTTTCGATTCGCTCCCCGCCGGTGCCCTGAGTCACCCGGTCGCGGGTTAAGTCAGTGTCGGGCCGGCAGGCGCCGGTCCGCGGAAAAAGGAGCTGAACTGCCTTCATGAGATCTGTCCGTCTCGGTCTGGGGAGCATACCCGTGCTAGACACATCGACGAAGGCACTTCATGTCGAACACGCAAGCGACTGTGGTTCTCGGTGCATCGGGATCGGTCGGCAGTGCGCTGATCAAGGAACTGATTCGCACTGGATCGTTCACACCCATCGTGACCCTGGTGCGTCGTTCGCAGCCCGATCAGGTCGCGATGGCACGTGATGCGGGTGTCGAGCTGCGCGAGACGCTCGTTCCCGCGATGGATCCAGCCGGTCTGGAAACTGCGACCACGGAGGCCATTCGTTCGCTCGAAGGCGACGTCGTCGGGTTGAGCGTGTTGGGCGTCGGGGCCGGCACCGCGAAACTCACGCTCGACGAGCATCGCGCGGTCGACGTGCAATTGAATGCGGCCTTTGCGCGAGGGCTGAAGGCATCGGGGCGAGTGAAGCACCTGGCGTTCATGTCTGCCGCCGGCGCTGATCCCACAGCGGCGGCGACCGGATCAGGCGCCGCGGGGATGGCGCGCTACGCTCGTGTGAAAGGCGAGGCCGAGGAGGCAGTGAAAGACAGTGGTCCGGCTATCGTGAGCATCTTCCGCCCGGGGATGATCATCGGATCGCAACACACACCGTGGCTGCTCGAGAAAGTGCTTCCTGCGTTCTCGTTCGTGACGCCCCCGAAATACAAATCGATCACCGTCGAGCAGATCGCGAAGGCGATGATCGCGACGTCACTGAACACGCCGGCGAAATCGGAGGTCTACCATTACCCCGAAATGATGGTGTTGAATCGGTGATTGCCAGCACCGAGGAGGCGCGCGGGTTCGGCCCGGTTGCCTTTATTCTTCGCCCCTCTCTCACGCGCGCGATGTAGCGGCGCTCCACTTCCTCCATAGGCACCAGCTCCGATGGATCTTCCGCTGCGACGAGAACGTGCGAGACGCGATAGTCGCGGATCCGCTCCGGCAGATCGTCCTCGACATCCACCGGCTTGGTGATGAAGTCGTAGGCCCCCGCGCGGATCGCGCCGACCGCCGTCTCGATGCTGCCAAAGGCGGTGATCACGACGACCGGCACGTCCGGCTGGTTGGCCACAATGCGCGCGCATAGCTCGAGCCCGTTCATCGCCCGCATATTCAGGTCGGTCACCACCACGTCGAACGCCTCGGTCTCCATCAACGTGAGCCCCTCGTCCGCCGAGGTACGGAACTGACAGTGGAACGCCTTGCGTCCGAGGCCCTTGGCCAGCATCGCGGACATGGCGGCATCGTCGTCGACAACATTCCGCAGGCCGCGCTCGGCAATCTAGAGGACGAGATCGATCGGCGCATCCTGCCGCTGCTGCTGGGGGCCGGCGCGGTGGCGGACGGAACGCCGTCCCACTCGCCCTATTCGTCGGGATACCAGCGCCTCTTCCCCCCACAGGTCCACATTCCGCACTCAGCGGATCGTCGACGTGCCCGCCGCGCACGAGAAGGACTTCCTCGCCGACCTCCCGGAGCAGCCTGGGCTGCCTCATCGGGTCGGAATGAGGGTGACGGCAGGGCCAAACCTGAGCGCCCCGCCTTTGCTGCGAACACTGGTGTACGACCTGAAATAAAGGATCCCACCGAGGACGACAATCCCCAGGCCCGCGAGCATCCCGTACGCGGTGACCTCCTGGGTCGTTTTGCTCACCGGTGTGTCGATGTTGCCCAGGGCCTCCTTGAGCGAGTAGAGCGCGACACCGCCGATGACGACGAAGCCGCCGACGCCCAGGACCGCGCCCGTCGTCTCGACTGTCTTCGAGCCCGTGTTGACGTTGAGCGTGACCTGCCTGCCGCTGGCGGGGAGCTGGAACGCCTTGCTCTCCACGATCCCCTCGCCCGTGATGCGGTAATAGCCGTCTCGCGGGAACGGCTTCTGGCACGGAGCGAGACAGCGGCCAGCGCCGAACTGCGCCGGCTCGAGCCCAGCCGCCGCGTCCCCCGTGTGGATATCAACGAGCACGTCATCGCGCGGCGCGGGCGGACCCGGGTATTCCGCTTGCGCGGGAGCGGGCTGCGCCGGCGGCGGAGCGTCCAGCGGCTCGACGACGATCTCCTGTGCCTCCTCCGCGAAGGCGGGTGCGGCACCGATCTGCGCCGCGAGGAGCACCCCCAAGACCGACCTCATGGCGACGTTAGACACGTGCTAGCCGACGAATGCAACGTCGGCGCCACCCGGAGGTCCTCGAATCCGCCGGGGACCGACCGCGCCGATGTTGGCCAAGCAGATCACGCCGCACTCAGCTTTCTGAGGGCGACCGGACTGAGATGCAGCAATATCGCAAAGTTGCGTCACGGACCGAATGGTCCGTAGGTTGCTAGATGAGGTGGGCATGAGGCGATACGTGCATCTGGCGCTGTTGGAATTGGCAGTTGGGCTTACGAGCGCGTGCGGGTCGGTGACCGGCACGAGTGACGGGGGCACAGGCGGAACCGGCGCCGGTGGACACGGCGGCAGTCCGGCTGGGAGCGGCGGCAGCAGCAGCGGCGGACAAGGTGGTCACGCGACGGGAGGCAGCGGCGGAGTCACCGGCAGCGGCGGAACTACGGGCGACGGTGGAACGACCGGCACCGGTGGAAGCAGCACGGGTGGCCACGGCGGTGGAACGGGTGGCAGCGGTGCCACGGGCGGATCGGGTGGCGGTGCCGGCGGCGGCGGTGGAAAAGGTGGGACCGGCGGCAAAGGGGGCAGCTCGGGAACGGGTGGTGGCGCGGGAGCCGGCGGTGCCGGCGCGTCGAGCGGACATCTCTGCGGTCCCGACACTACCTGCACGAAATGTACGACCGGCGCGTGCTGCGGCACCGGCTGTTGCGCGTCGGGTGAGTGGTGCGACACGAGCGGAGCGACGCCGACGTGTCGATGCTACGTGGGCGCGGCCTGCGGTACCGGTGAATACTGCTCCTCTCCGGTCGGTGGTGGTCCCATTTGCGGCGTACGCTGCTGCGGGGGCGACGCGGGAACGTGCCCGGTCTCGCGCCGGATGTACAAGCGGGACATCGAACGGCTCGACGACGATGCGCTCGGCCGGATCTACGACGAGCTCCGAAAGATCCAGCTCACGACCTACCAGTACAAGAGCGATCCTGCTACGTCGCCCCGCAGGCTCGGGTTCATCATCGACGACACGAAGACGCCGTATCCGATCAATGCCGATGGGACGTCCGTGAACCTGTACGGCTACGTGAGCATGGCGGTGGCGGCGATCCAGACGCAGAGCCGAGAGATCGAGGCGCTTCGCGCGGAAGTCGCTCAGCTGCGGCGCGAGCACTCGAAGCGCCGCCCAGCTCCCGCCCGAGAGGGGCGATGAAGCGGGGCGAGACAAAGACCGTTCGGGGGAGGCGCCCAAGCGAGGGAGCGCGAAATGAATCGTCCGTCCAGCTTGATGATGGTCGTTGTCGCTCTCGCGATCGGTCTGTCGTGCAATGGGAGCAGCAGCAGCACCGACGGAGGCGGCGGGTCGACCGGAGGTACCGGCGGCCATACCAGCGGAACTGGTGGCGCGACCGGTGGCACGGGTGGGCACGGCACGGGCGGCCAGGGTGGCATCGACAACCTTTGTCTCTCGGAGGGACAGGGCTGCGGGACGCCCGGCCCCATGTGCTGCGGCGGGCTCATGTGCTGCTACGGCAGCAACGGCCAGGCCTCCTGCGTGGCCGGGAGCTGCACCGGTTCCCAGGGCGGACACGGAGGCGGCGCCGCGGGAGGTGGGGGTGGCTCGGGTGCTACCGGAGGTGCGGGTGGAGGGGGCGGAGCACAGGCTTGCCTCCCCAACGGCTCGCCGTGCTCCACCGGCGGCCAGTGCTGCTCCTTCATCTGCGCCGGCGGTTGCACGATGGCGGTCAGCGATCGCAACATGAAGCGCGACTTTGCCCCGGTAAACGATGACCAGGTCCTGAAGGCTGTCGACGCTCTTCCGATCACCAGCTGGAGGTGAACGAGATCGTCGGGATGGGCGCCGTGACCTCGTCATCTTCAGGGTGAAGACATCCGGCGCATGGCTGCTCGGACGAGTGCTCCGAGGTAACCGTGTGAAGACGAAAAATGGGCGTTTCTGCCCGTAACGGCCGTGTGAAATCAGCGACTTGACCGCGCTGGATCGCAACCTGGACGTCCAGGCCGTTACGGGCGGGTGG
>OCTA010000230.1_pt1 | contig 51797 bp, 52 predicted proteins | sample 1538991 | NCBI WGS metagenome assembly OCTA01 (sample SAMEA3539302, study PRJEB22396) | soil metagenome | biome: tundra; feature: field; material: soil | place: USA | collected 2010-05 | depth 0.15 m
GGATCGCGACGACGATGGGGACGCGCGCGACGTAGTCGTTCGAGAGGTTGTTCTCTCCATACGTGAAGACGATCCAGGCCATTCGCGCGGGTGCGAGCAGCGCGAGCGCGATCGCGAGGGCCTTCGCGCCTCGGGAAACGGACCGCTCGTCTCCGCTCACAGCCCGAGCGCGAACGCTTCCGTCGCGAGCTTCACGTTGCGGCGCGAGTCCGTGAGGCTCGCGGCGAGGGCGAGAGCGCCGGACGCCGCGTCGAGGAGGTCGGCAGCCGGAGCCGTGCCAAGGCGCGCGAGGTCGGCGAAGCGCTCGCGGAAGAGGATGTGGCGGCCGGCGGGATCGACGGGCGCAGCCGCGGCGTCGCGCAGGAGCTGCGCGAGGAGCTGGAGGCGGCGCACGGCCTCGGGGCCGTCGTCGGCTCCGAGGAGCGTTCCTAAGGCGAGCGACCAGGACAAGGAGCGCGTGAGGAAAACCCCGGAGACGGCCTCGAGGAGCGCGTCGCGCGTGGCGCGCGCACCGGCCACGTCCAGCTCGGCGGCTTCGTCCGCGTCGTGCGGCGCGAAGGCCGCGCGCGCCTCGGCTTCTTCCTCACCCATGCCGCGGCCCCTCAGGGCGGCGGCCGTTTCTTCGCGCGTGGCGCCCGGGACGGGCCGGAGCGCGACGCGCGAGAGGATCGTGGACGGGAGGAGGCGCGGGCGCGTGGCGGTGAGGATGAAGCGCGTCTTCGTGGGAGGCTCCTCGAGGATCTTCAGGAGCGCGCTGAAGGCCGCACTCTCCGTGCGGTCCACGTCGAGGAAGACGACGGCGCGCCGCTGCGCCTCGTAGGGAAAGCGCGTCGCGTCGGCGGCGACCGCGCGCACGAGTGCGGTCGGCAGCGTCGTCTCCTTGCCGTCGGTCTCCTCGAACGGCGGGGGGTTGACGCGGCGCCGCCTCTCGGGAGCGACGACCATGAGGTCGGGATGCTCGCGCCGGAACACGCGGCGCGCGGCGGGAGATTCGGGGTCGAAGCCGGGTCCGCAGACGACCTCGGCCGCGGCCTCGATCGCCAGTGTTTCGAGTCGGCGGCTGCCCGGCCCGGAGAGGAGGACGACCGGAGCGCTTGCGCTCATCGGCGCCTCGTCGCGCGCGGGCGGCGCGGGATGAAGAGGGCCTCGAGGTCTTTTTCGAGGCGTGCGAACACGGCGTCGGGCGTTCCGCTCGCGTCAAGCACGCGAAATCGGTGCGGCTCGCTCCGGGCACGGCGGCGATACGCGGTCCTCACGCGGCGGTGGAAAGCGATCTCCTCGCGCTCGAACTTGTCGATGCCGGCGCCGCCCCGCCGCGCGACGCGTGCGAGCGCGGTTTCGACGGGGCAATCGAAAAGATACGTGCGGTCGGGAACGCGAGGGCACCAGCGGCGGTGAAGCGCGTCGACGGCCGCTTCGCCGAGTCCGCGGCCGGCGCCCTGGTACGCGCGCGATGAGTCGATATATCGGTCGCACAGGACGTCCGTGCCCTCGGCGAGGGCCGGCTCGATCAGCTCGAGGACGTGCTGCCGCCGGTCGGCGACCATGAGGAGCAGCTCGGCGCCCGGCTCGACGTTCTCGCGCGCGTGGAGGAGGGCATGGCGGAGACGCTGGCCGAGCGCCGTTCCGCCGGGCTCTCGGGTCGTCAAGACGACTCGCCCGCGAGCCGCGAGCCACTCTGCCGCACGATTCAACTGGGTGGTCTTGCCGCAGCCTTCGATCCCCTCGAAAGTCAGAAAAAGTCCACGGGTCACGACGCGGGATTCTCGCACGCAGGTTCGGCGCCTGCCTCGGAACGAAGTGGCACGCCGTTCGTATACTGAGGCAGCGCATGTCGGTTCTGACGCCGGACCCGAGCAGCCCGGAGGGCGCCGTCGGCGTAACCGGCCGCTCGCCGAGGCGCCTGCTCGTCTTCGTCGGGGTCCTCGCCTGCCTTCTTGCCGTCCTGTCCGTCGTGGACATGTTCATGGCGAAGGCCTACGACGGCGTCGTACCCGACCCGTACTCCGTGGGCGGCATCTTCGTCCGCGACCTCGTCCCCGGGGGCGCGGCCGAAAAGGCGGGTCTCAGGACCGGGGACACCGTGCTCGGCATCGGCCACCACATGCTCAACAAGGCGGCCGAGGCGCCCGCCGAGCTGCGCCGCCACGGCGCGGGCGAGGCCGTGGACTACCTTGTCAGGCGCGGGGAGGACGTGTTCGAGACGAAGCTCATCCTCACGCCATTCCGTCTGGGTTCGGCGTTGTACTTCTACTTCGCGTTCCTCGGTCTCCTCTTCTTCGTCCTGGGGGCTTTCGTGATCTCGCGGCGGGCGGACGACCCGGCCGTGCAGGTCTTCTACGTCCTGTGCATTCTCTTCATGCTCTTTTTCATCTGCCGGCTGCGTCCGTCCAGCTACTACTGGATCGACTACGTCGTGCAGGTCGCCGGCACGCTCGCCCTGTTCCTTCTGCCGGCGGTATTTCTGCATTTTTTCCTCCTCTTCCCGAAGAAAAAGACGTTCCGGTTCGCCGACCGTGCACCCGGCGGAGCGCCCCCGGCGCCGTGGCTCTTCGCGCTCCAGCGTTTTCTCAATCGCTCGCCGCTGCTCCTGACTCTTCTGTACACCCTTCCGCCCGTCCTCTACGTTCTCCAGATGGCGGGCGCGAGAGGGGGCGGTCCGCGGCGGCTCATTTACGGCGCGCCCACGCTCAACTGGATCCTTCTCGCGGACTACCTCATCCTCGGCCTCCTCGCGCTCGCGCACACGTGGTGGACGAGCGAAGACCGCGCGGCGCGCCGGCCGATCCTCGTCCTCCTGCTCGGCACCGTGGCCGGCATCGTGCCGTTCGTCGTCTTCGCCGTCTTTTTTCCGTCGCTCTTCCGCGAGGACCGGTATCTCGCGTGGGGCGTCGTCCCGATGGCGCTCATTCCGCTCACGTTCGCGTATGCGATCGTCCGCTTCCGGCTCTTCGACGTCGAGGTCATCGTCCGCAAGTCGCTCGTGTACGCGATCCTGACGGCCGTCGTCACGGGGTTCTACGCGCTCTGCGTCGTGGCGGGGAACGCGTTCGTCTCGACCGTCTCGTCGTCGACGCTGTTCTCGTCTCCCGCGTTCGCGTTCGGCTTCGGCCTCGTCGTCGTGCTTCTCTTCGATCCCCTGCGCAGGCGGATGCAGCGCGTCGTGGACCGCCTGTTCTTCCGCGACCGCGCGGACTTCCAGCAGGCGCTCCTGGACATGAGCCGCTCTGTCGTGTCGCAGCTCGAAAGGCCGAAGCTGCGGGCGCTCCTGACGTCGCGCACGGCCGATCTCCTGCGGCTCGAGAGCCTCGACCTCCTCCTGCCACGCGGCGAGGACGGGGCCTTCACGGACGGCTCGACCGGCGGTGGGGCCCTCCCCGCGCTTCCGATGGGGGCGGTGCTGCCCCGGCTCGTCCTCGAGAGGGGCGCTCCCGTGAGGCTCGCCGAGCTGGACGGCTGGATGCTCGACGCCGATTCCCGTGCGTTCGTGGCGGCGGCGAAGCGCCGGTTCGTCACGGTCGTCCTACCGCTCGCGACGCACGGCAAGCTCCTCGGGCTTCTCGCCGTCGGGCGCAAGCGCTCCGAGGAAGAGCTTTCCCGCGAGGACCTCGACCACTTGCTCACGATCGCGAATCAAGGCGCGCTCGGGCTCGAGGCCGCCGGCCTCCACGAGGAGCTCACGCGCCGGGCGGAGATGGAGCGCGATCTCGACATCGCGCGCGAGATCCAGACGAGCCTTTTTCCGCGCGAGCTGCCGCGCGTGCCGGGCGTGTCGTTCTTCGGCGTGAGCCGGCCGGCGCGCGTCGTGGGCGGCGACTTCTACGACTTCCTCGAGGTGGACGGCGACGTGCGCGGGGGCGGGCGACTCGGCCTCGTCGTGGGCGACGTGTCGGGCAAGTCGATCCCGGCTTCGCTCCTCATGGTCGCGGCCAAGGAGATCGTCTACGCCCGGGCGATGGCCGACCCCGATCCCGGCGTCGTGTTCCGCGAGGCGAATCGGCGCCTGTACGACATCAAGCGGCGGATGTTCGTGTCGCTCGCGTATTTCCTCCTCGACCAGAAGGCGCTCTCCCTCACCTATGCCTTCGGCGGCCAGCCAACGCCCCTCCTCGTGCGCGCGGGCTCGGGCGTCGCGGTGGAAATTCCGGCACCCGCGAATCGCCTGCCTCTCGGCGCCTTCCGCGACGTTCCGTACGACACCGTCACGTACTACCTCTCGCCCGGAGACCTTCTCCTCTTTTACACGGACGGCCTCAACGAGGCGATGTCCGCCGAAATGGCACCGTACGGGGACGAGAGGCTCAAGGCCTCGTTCGTCCGTCACGCAAAGCGCCCTCTGCCGGAGCTCGCCGACGAGCTTCTCGAGGACATCCGCCAGTTTACCCAGGACGCCGAGCAATACGACGACCAGACCTTCGTCCTGATGCGCATCGGGTGAAAACTCCGGCGCCGCGAGCGCGTATCATCAAAGGGCCGCTCGTGCGGCCGTCGGAGGCTGCATGTCGCTCGCGTCCCGTCGCTCCCTGCGCCCGCTCACCCTCGCCCTCGTGGTGACGGGTCTCGTGGCGGCCGGGACCGCCGCGGCGTTCTTCCTCAGGAGCCGCCGCGACGTCACGACGTCCTCCGAGCAGGCCCGGAAGGCCTACAACGAGGCACGCGAGAACGACCTGAAGATGTACGACCGCGAGGCGATCTCCGGGTACGCGACGGCGCTGCAGTACGACCCACATTTCGTCATGGCGACGCTGCGGCTCGCCGACAAGATCCGGGGGCGCGACCCAGACCGGGCGAACTCCCTCCTCGCGTCGGCGGCGCGCTCGAGGGAAGAGATCACCCCCCGCGAGCAGCTCATGCTGCGGATCTACGAGGAGCGCTGGGGGCGGCGCGACACCGCGACCCTCGGCGCGCTCTACGACGAGTACCTGCGTCGATTCCCGGACGATCCCGAAGGCTATCTGATGCGTTGCTACTTTCTGGCGAGCCAGAAGCGCACCGCCGAGGCCCTCGCGGAATACGAGCGGCTTCTCACCGTGAATCCGAACTACGCCATCGCCTACAACACGCTCGGCTACGCCAGCGCGGCGCGCGGCGACTTCGCGAAGGCCGAGGATTACCTCAAGCGCTACCGCTACCTCGCGCCGGACCAGGCGAACCCTCTCGACTCGCTCGGCGAGCTCTACGCGCTCATCGGACGGTACGACGAAGCCGAGGACGTCCTCAAGAAGGCGCTCGCCATAAAGAGCGACTTCTTTCCCGCTTACGGCCACCTCGGGACCGTGGAGATCGGCCGGGGAAATCCGGCGAAGGCCGCTCAGTACTTTCTCAAGGCGTCGGACGAAGCCACCCAGCCCCTCGTACGCCTCGATTTCCGTTTCTACGCTTCAATCGCGCTCCTCGACGCGGGCGACGGTGCGGCCGCGCGCAAGGAGAGGGATCTCTTCGTAGCGGAAGCGGCCGGCCTCCCGCCCGGATCGGAGGCGGCGCAGCTCGGCGCCAAGATCGCATTTTATCAGGCGGCGTTTCTCGCGATCAAGGGCGAGACGACGGGACTCGACGCCCTGCTGGTGTCCGCGGCTGTCCCCTACGAGAAAGAGCCGGACGCCGAGAAGAAGGGCGTGGAGCAAGGCGTCGCATTGGTTCGCGGAGTCGCGGCGGCCCGGTCCGGCCGCTGCGAGGAGGCGGTGGCGCTCCTCCGGGGGATCCAGCAGCCGGAAGGGGAGTTCGGCCTCGGAGGAACGGAGTACTACCCGGGAAAGGACTTTGGCCGCGTCCTGGCGGCCAGCTGCCTCCGCGACCTGGGACGCAACGAGGAGGCGGAGAAAGAGCTCGAGCCGCTTCTGAAGAGGAACCCGCACTTCGCGCCCGCCGTCGCAGTCGTCGCGCGCCTGGCGCCCGGGAAGCCAGCCGCCGAAGCCCGGGCCGCCCGCGCTTCGGGCGCACCCTGAGCCGTCGATGAGCGGCGCCCGGCCGCCCGCGCGTGACCTGGAGACGTTCGCGCTCAAGAAGAAGGTCCTGCGCCTCGAAACCCTCTATGACGTCAGCCGGTCGCTCACTGCCGCCCGCGACGAGAAGATTCTCCTCGAGGAGATCCTCGCCCGCGCGGTCCCCGTTCTCGACGCAGCCCGCGGGTTCGCTGCGGCCTTCGAGGACGCCGAGGGTTCGGGCACGGTGGCCTCGCTCGGCGTCGAACCCGAGCCCGATCCGCTCGCCGTTTCGTCGGATCCGTTCGTCCTCGACCTGGCGCGCGCGAAGACCGCGCTCTCGCGCGGAGAAGAGACGGTCCTGGGCCGCGCCGTCGAGAGCGTGGCGGGTGTCCCGCTGCTCGGGGGCGGACGCGTGCTCGGCGTTCTCGTGGTCCTCGACCGGGAGGCGCGTGGCCCGGACGCACCGTCCTTCGACGAGGAGGACCGCCGGTTCCTCGTCTCGCTCGCGGGCCTCGTCGCGCCGACGCTTGACGCGGCGCGCCGCTTTCGCGCGCTCGCCGCCGACCTCGACCGCCTCAGGGAGGAGAACCGTTCGCTCAAGGGCAGCCTCGGCGTGGACGAGATCCTCGTGGGCGACTCGCCGGCCATGCGGCGCGCCAAAGAGCTCGTCGCCCGGGCCGCCGCCTCGCGCGTCAACGTCCTCGTCACGGGCGAGAGCGGCACCGGCAAGGAGCTCGCGGCGAAGCTTCTGCACGCGGGCTCGCCGCGGCGCGAGGGCCCTTTTCTCGCGCTGAACTGCGCGGCCGTCCCAGAGAGCCTCCTGGAGAGCGAGCTCTTCGGCATCGAGCGAGGCGTCGCGACGGGCGTCGAGGCAAGGCTCGGCAAGTTCGAGCTCGCCAGCGGCGGGACGATCTTCCTCGACGAGATCGGCGACACGCCGCTCGCCATCCAGGCCAAGCTCCTGCGCGTCCTGCAGGAGCGCGAGATCGAGCGCCTCGGCGGGCGCACGAAGGTGCCCGTCGACGTGCGCGTCGTCTCGGCGACGCATCAGGACCTGCCCGCCGAGATCCGCGCGGGGCGCTTTCGCGAGGACCTCTTCTACCGGCTGCGCGTCGTGGAGATCCGCATGCCCGCGCTGCGCGAGCGCCGCGAGGACATTCCGCGCCTCGCGGGGCACTTCCTCGCCCGCATCACGGCGCGCGACGGCCGCCGCGCACCCTCGCTCTCGCGCGACGCCGTGAAGGCGCTCCTCGACTATCCGTTCCCCGGCAACGTGCGCGAGCTCGAGAATCTGCTCGAAGGCGCGGCCGCGCTCGTCTCGGGCGACACGATCGAGGCCGCCGACCTGCAGTTCGGCATCGCGAAGGAAAGCGTGGACGAGCTGCGCCTCACGTCCGTGGACCTCCGGAACGTGGAGAACGCCCACATCCGCCGCGTCCTCGCGCAGGTGAAAGGCAACAAGAGCCGCGCGGCGAAGCTCCTCGGCGTCAGCCGGCGAACGCTGTATCGGAAGAGAATCTAGGGAGACTCCTTCCGGATCAGCCTCCCCAGGGCGACCCGATCCGGCGCCAGGAGCTCGGCGATGCGCTCGGGGTTGACGTCGGCGACGATGATCTGGCCGACTTCGGTCGTGACCTCGCGGAAGATGCCGTGGACCTTCATCTTCGCGGCCTGATACTGGTTGTCCTCGGTGGGGGAGACGTAGTGCACCGAGTCGATCCGGAAGCGGTGCACCAGGAAGAGGTGGACGAGGGTCATCAGACGCTTCTTGCGGAGCGCCACCGCGAAGGTGTTCTGGTCGCGGACCGAGAGGATGCTGCGGCCGCGCCGGTCGTGGATGGGGGCGAAGATGACGTTGGCGTGCTTCTCGTCCCCGCTGCCGTAGATGCCGAGCTCGAGGAGCTCCGAGCCGGCGCGGTGCGGCCGCAACTGGACGCGGAGCGTACCGGGGAGGCCGTAGTGCTGCGTCCACATCGCCAGCCACTCCTCGAGGAGCTTCTTCGGCACCTCGGTCTGCACGAGGTGCTGGTGCTGGGTCGAGCCCTTGCCCATCGCCATGGTGGTCGCCGTGCGCCCCGACGAGGCGGCCAGTGCGGCATCCGCCCGCGGCCCGCCGACGAGGGTCTGCGGCGTGCGGTACGGCGACTCGACCATGCGGAGCTTCCGCTGCAAGCGGGCGAGAGCGAGCATGCCGTCCTGCTTGAGGGCGGTCGCCAGCTCCTCGGCGGCGAGACCGTCGATCTGGTGGCCGCCATAGGTGACGAAGTTGAAAACGAAGCCCAGCTTGGCGAGCTCCTCGGGAAATCGACGCATCTCCTCGTCACTCATGCCGGTGGTGTCCCAGCTGAACGACGGCGAGAGGTTGTAGGCGAGCATCTTGTCCGGAAACTCGGCGTGGATCGCCTCGGCGAACTTGCGGACGTCGGAGAGGTCGGCGGTCTTCGTCTCCATCCACAGCAGGTCGGTGAAGGGTGCCGCGGCGAGCGATTTTGCGATGGCGTACGGGACGCCGCCGCGGACCTGGTAGAAGCCCTCCGAAGTCCTGGCCAGCTCGCAGTCCCAGCCGACGTCGGCGCCGAGAGCGCGCGCCTTCTCGCGGGCGGCGTAGAACGAGGCGCGCGCGGCGAACCGCCGCCACTCGTCGGGGCTCATCTCCAGCGGCTCGCCCTCGCTGGCGCGGAAGTCGAGCACCTCGGCGACTGCCTCGCCGTACGTCTCGAGGCCGGCCTCGTCCTCCCACACCTCGAGGAAGCGGGAGGCGACCCCGTCGAAGGTGGCGTCGAGAGAGATCTCCTTCCCGTCCCGGTATGCCGCTGCGGCCTCCGCGGCCTGGCGCAGGAGGCCCTTGCGCTCGAGCCAGTCGGCGGCTGCGGTGTACTCGCCTTCGGGGATGGCGTAGAGCAGATGGCCGTTGAGGTCGCGGACGCCCATCTCGTAAAAGCGCCGGATCAGCGCCAGGTAGCACGCCTTGTAGGCCGGCACTTCGAGGTTGGTGGCGCCGAGGAGGAACGGCTGGTCGCGCTCGTCGGCGCGGCCCTCGAGCAGGTTGGCCGCCTCGGCGTCCGTGCGGGCCACGATGATGCCGGCGACCCCCATGACGTCGAGCTGGAAGCGGGCGGTGTTCAGCCGCTTGTTCTGCTCGTCCTGCCCGACCAGCACCTTGCCGCCCTGATGGCCGCACTTCTTGGTGCCCGGGCGCTGGTCTTCGATGTGGTAGCCCGGCACGCCGGACTCCACGAAGCGGCGGATCAGGTTGCGCACGTGCGGGTCACCGCCGTGGCCGGTATCGGCGTCGGCGATGATGAACGGCCGGAAGTCGTGGGCCGGCGCGGCGGCGCGCTGCGCCTCGGTCATGCGCGAGCGCAGGTACTGCTGGTTGCGGTCGGCGGTGAGCAGGGCACGCACCAGCGTGGCGGCTTCGTCGGGCACCTGGCTGAGCGGGTAGCTCGCGAGATCGGGTCCCGGGTCTTCGCTCGTTCCGCCTCTGGCGGAGATCGCCCAGCCACCCAGGTAAATCCCTTCGATCCCCATCCGCTTGATGGTCACGGCCTGCCCCGGCGAGTAGGGGCCGAAGGTGGTGATGCTCTTCCTCTGCGCGAAGAGCTGGCGCAGGCGGTCGTAAAACGCCGCGGCGGCCTCGCGCGCGACCGTGTAGTCGTGAGCGATGGTGCCGCGTTGCTCCACGACCTGGCGCGCGGTGTAGAGGCGGACGATCCCCGCGAAGCGGGGGCTGTCGAACCACCGCTGTGTGGCGGCGATTTCCTCTTCGAACGAGCTCATGGCGGGGCCCCCTATGACAGCCCTACAGTTTAGCGCCGACCGAACGGGCCGTCGGTTTTCTCGGCGACGGCTCTTTGTTTGATGGATGGCGCCGACACGGCCTCAAGAACCGAATTCCCGCTCTGAGGCGTTTTTGCACTTTGTAATGTTTTGTCCCATGAAAGGTAAGTAGTTTACTTAGAAGAGTAATATGTGTTTCTTCGGCGACAAGACCATTGATGTGACATAGTGGCTCATCGCTGGCTTGGACTGCTCGCTCACGCCACTTTCTAAGAAATCTAATCTTTCCAACAGCTTACCTGTACTTCAGCCCCCTCGAAATTTGCCTGGGACGATGTGGCCCGGCACTTGCGATGCAGACCCCAACCGGAGGCACCCAGATGTTCAGCGAGGGCGGAATCAAGGCTGAGGCGACCCGCGTGTCGACGCGCACGTCGTCCGTGCCCGGGCGCTCCTCTTTTTTCGCCGCGTCCTCTTTTTCCGCATCTTTACCAGCGTCTCTCCCCGCATCGATCCGCACTTCACGCGTCGTCATGTCGCTCCTTCTCGCCGAAGCCGCCGCCTTCGCCCTCGCTGCCGCGTCGGGTAAGATCCCTGCGTTCCTCTTCATAGCGGTTCGCGCGCTCCTGACGTTCTAGGGCTCTGAGAGGGGATTGCCGAAAAGCGATGTCGTCGGTCGAGCGCCGCGAGGTGCACATGACCATTCCGGTTGCGCCGGAAATGGAGATCGCCGCCACGGCGCAGGTCTCGGCGCTCGGCGAGTGGATGGAGATGGGCCGCGACAAGATCGACGAGGTGAAGATGGCCGTCGTCGAAGCCTGCATCAACGCGTTCGAGCACAGCGCGACGCCCGACCGCAAGGTAGAGCTCGCCTTCCGCGTGGGTGCCGAGGAGGGCGGCCGGGGCGCCTATCTCGAGGTCGACGTCACAGACGCGGGCCATGGGTTTGATCCGACCCGGCTCAAGACCCCCGAAATCGCCGCCGCGCTGAGGTCCAGCCGGAAGCGGGGCTGGGGCATCAAGATCATCGAGAGCCTGATGGACGACGTCCGGATCGAGAGCGGCGAGCACGGCACCCGCATCGTCATGCGCAAGTATCGATAAGGTATAAAGGACCGAATGAGCGAGACCCTGAAAGTGGTCGTGGACCGGCCGGACGTCAACGTCGCCGTTCTCCGCACGGACGGTTACATCAACAACACCGGAGGCGAGGAAATCGCCAAGGAGGCTTACGCTCTCCTGGGGTCGGGCGTGAATCGCCTGCTCCTCGACCTCGAGAAGACGAAGATCGTCAATTCGATCGGCATCTCCATTCTCATCGAGATTCTGGAGAAGCTGCTCGATCAGGGGGGAAAGCTCGCTTTCTGCCGGCTGACGCCCACGATCGAGAAGACCTTCCAGATCATGGGGCTGGCCCAATATGCGCGCATCTTCTCCGCTCCCGAGCCCGCCCTCGCCTGGCTCCGGGGCGAGACCGAGTAGCGCGGCGATTCCCGGGCCTTCCGCCTCCGCGGCGGACCCGAACGCCGCGATTCTCGCGGCGCACCAGAGGCTCGCGGAGCTCGACCCGTTTTCCGACCGCGAGCGGCTCTTCGACGGGATCCTCGCCGCTCTCCTGACGGCGGCTCACTCCGAGCGCGGCGTCCTCGTGGATCCCCTGCAGGCGTCGAGCTCCGCGCGTCCGGGCGTAGAGCCGCCGGCCGATCCGCCGATCACGATCCCGCTCACCGCGCGGGACGAGACGCTCGCGCTTCTCGTGCTCGAAAAGCCCCCCTTAGAGCCGGTCGGCTTCGCGTCGGTCACCGCACACGCGGCGCGCCTCCTCGATTCTGTGCGGATGGCCGACAAGGTGCAGAAGGCGGACTTCGAGCTGAAGTACAGGGTCTGGGAGCTGCAGAGTCTGTACGACGTCGGGCTCTCCATCGCGGGCACCCTCGATTTCGAGTTGCTCGCCGAGGACATTCTTTACAAGTCCATCTCGCTCCTCAATGCGCGCACGGGGACGCTCATCGTGTGCGACCGCGCGGCGGACGGCCCGGTCACCGTACGCCATCTCGGCGAGCCGCTTCTCGACGGCGTGGCCGCGCGGCTGCTTCCCGCGACGGTGCTCCGCTGCAACACGCTCGCCGAGCGGGTGGGACTCCTCGTGCACGCCCCTGCCGAGAAGCTCCTCGCCGTGCCGATCCTCGCCGAGGGACGCTGGCTCGGCGTGCTCGTCGTGGCCGACAAGGAGAATCGCGACGGCTCGATCGACGACTTCACCGAATCCGACGAGCGCGTGGCGTCGCTCTTCGCGAATCAGGCCGCGATCGCGCTCGAGAACGCGCGCCTGCACCGCGAGGCGGTCGAGAAGGAGAAGATGGAGCGGGAGATCGAGCTCGCCGCCTCCATCCAGAAGACCATTCTCCCCGAGACGCTCCCGGACGTACCGGGGCTCCTCGTGGCCGGCGGGAACCGGCCGACGAAGCAGGTCGGGGGCGATTACTTCGACGTCTACCCGCTCGCGGACGGGCGCACGGCGCTCTGCGTCGCCGACGTCTCGGGCAAGGGCGTGCCCGCGGCGCTCCTCGTGTCCACGGTCCACGCCTGCCTCCATCTTCTCGTGCCGGACGGCGCCTCCGACCTGCCCGCTCTCGTGGCGCGCGTGAACCGCCATCTCGTGGGCTTCTCCTCGACCCGCAAGTTCGCGACCCTGTTCATCGCCGTCTACGATCCCGCGAAAGGGACGCTCACGTACGTGAACGCGGGCCACAACCCCGGGCTCTGGGTCTCGCCGGGGGGCGTGACGCTGCTGCCGAGCGGCGGCGTGCCCGTCGGAATGATGCCGGGCGTCACGCACACGCAGGCCGTGATCCAGATCGCGCCCGGCGACACGCTTCTCCTGTACTCCGACGGAATCACCGAAGCGCTGAACGGCGCCGACGAGGAGTTCGGCATGGAGCGTCTCACCGCGTTGGCCGTCGAGGGGCGCGCGCAGCCTCCCGCCGAGCTTTCCCGGCGCATCTTCGGCGCGGTGAGCGACTTCACGACCGGCGTCGCGCAGTACGACGACCAGACGGTGCTCATCGCGCGGGTCGTGTCGCTGGCGTGAGGCTTCGCGGAGGAACCCTCGTCGTGGTGGCGCTCGGAGTCGCGGCCTGCACGTTCTCGCGGGATATCACGATCCTGCCTCACCGGCTCGTAAGGTCTTTTCCGATCGGGCTCGTGAGCTCCTACAACGCCGAAGAGCAGCTCCAACGCGGGTACATCCCCGAGGTCTCCGAGTTTCTCGCCGGACCGGGCGGCCAAAGCCTCGACGCGGTCCGCCTCGACCGGCTGGCCGGCCAGGTGCTTCTCGAGCGCGGTGACTTTCACGGCGCCGCGCCGCGGCTCGAACGCGCTCTGGCGGGCACGGGCCGCGCGTCTGACCGCGCGGACCTCGCGTGGCTCCTGTCGCAGGCCGCGTACTGGGAAGGAAACTTCCCCTCCGCGGGCCGCTGGGGGCGCGTGGCGCAGCGCGAGGGCAAACGCGTGCCGGACGGCTGGCTCGTCTTCATGGAGTCGCAGGCCGCCCGCGTGCTCTACGGCGGCGCGGCAGCGGGAGAACGCCTCTCGCTCCCCGTCGGGTTCGGGCGGCCAAATCTCCTGCGCGTCGCCGTGCGCGTGAACGGGCGTCCCGCGGAGGAGATGGTCCTCGACTCGGGCGCGTCGCTGTCTCTGCTGACGGAGAGCGCGGCGGCCCGCCTCGGCGTGACGTTCGTCCCGGGCGCCACGGCCATGGCGAAGGGTCTGCACGAAGCGGACCTCCCGATGCGCCTCGGCTGGGTCGATTCCATGCGCGTCGGCGATCTCACGCTGACGGACGTCCCGGTCGGCGTCCTGCCGGACGGCACGCTCACGTTCGAGACGGCACCGTCCGGAGTCTTCCGCCTGAACGGAGTCCTCGGCGTCCATCTCATGAAGGAATTCGACTGGAGAATCGAGTTCAAAGACCGCCTCCTCCAGGCGCGACGGCTCGACCGGCGCATCCTGCGCGGCTCGAAGGACCAGAATCTCTTTTTCCGGCGGATGAAACCCATGGTGCGCGCCTCGCTCAACGGGCAGCCGTGGTCGCTCTTCCTCCTCGACACCGGGTCGGAGCCGTCGATGATCACGCGCGGCGGGCTGCGAAAGACGCACCTCTTCGAACCGGAGGCGGCGTACCCGATCACCCTCGAGGGGATCGGACAGTCGCGCGTGTCGTGGTCCAAGATCTCGAACGTGACGGTGGGTGTCTCGGCCTACATGGTCCGGTTCAAGGACATCGTCGTGAAGGAAGAGGCGGACGGGATCGAGGACGGCATCCTCGGCGCGTCGTTTCTTTCCTCGTTCGACGTGGAGATCCGGTTCGGCGCGATGACGCTCGTGCTCGAAAACCCGTTGGAGCGCCACCTGCGCCAGACGAGGGCGGCCCCGCAGGAGATCGCACGATAGAATGAGGTGCGTGCAGGAGCGCCATCCACGGGGAGCGGCGGCGGCCGCCGCGCTCGCGGCAATGGTCGTCCTCCACGCGGGAGGCTGCCAGGGTCCGGCCGATCCCATGCAGAAGAAGCGGAACGACATGGTCGAGCGCCAGATCGCGGCGCGCGGGATTCGGGATCCGCGCGTCCTCGAAGCGATGCGCACCGTGCCCCGCCACCTCTTCGTCCCGCTCGCGGAGGAAGCGTCCGCGTACGACGACCGGCCGCTTCCCATCGGGAGCGGCCAGACGATCTCGCAGCCTTACGTCGTGGCCTTCATGGCCGAGCAGCTTCGCCTGACCGGGAAAGAGAAGGTCCTCGAGATCGGGACGGGCTCGGGCTACTCGACGGCGATCCTCGCGGCCCTGGCCACGAAAGTCTTCTCGATCGAGATCCGCCCCGAGCTGTCGCGCCAGGCGAAGGAGCACCTCGAGAAGCTGGGCGTGAAGAACGTCGAGCTGAAGGCGGCCGACGGCTACCGCGGCTGGCCCGAGGAAGCCCCGTTCGACGCGATTCTCGTCACCGCCGCTCCGGAGCGGATCCCGCCCCCTCTCCTCGAGCAGCTCGCCCCGGAAGGGCGGATGGTCATCCCGGTCGGCGCGTTCTACCAGGAGCTGAAAGTGATCAAGCGGCAGGGCGGCGGCTACTCGGAGAAAAGCGTCCTGCCCGTGCGGTTCGTGCCGTTCGTGGGTGAGGCCGAGGGCGCCCCGCCCCCGGCCCGCGACCCCGGAGCCTCGCGATGAGCGCCGGGACGGCGCTCACGAATCCCACGGTCCTTCTCGAACGCGTGCCCGTAAGGGAGCGCGGCGCGTCGCTGACGCGCTCGGCCTGGCGCATCGCGGTGACGGCGAATGAAGGCACGGGCACGATCGTCCGCCTCGAGGCGTCGGACGGCGCGGTTCATTTCCGCGGCGACGGCCTGTTTCTCGGCTGGGGCGCGGACGAGATGGGCTCCGCCTGGGACGTGCTCGCGCGCTCCGACGCCCCGCCCGAGCCCGAGCTCATGCAGCTCGGGTGAGATGACAGTCAAACGTTTTTTCTCTTGGAGGACTCATGCGATTTTCGACCCTCACTCTCACGGCTTTCGTACTCGCCGCCGGCTCGGCCGCGGCCTCCGACGACCTGACGATCGTCTCGAAGCACACGCACGACGGCAAACCGGCGGGCACGTCCACGAGCTATCTCACCAGCGACCACGTGCGGATGGCCAGTGAAGAAGGACACGAGACGATTGTCGATTTGAAAACCGGTGTGATGACGATGCTGGACGGCAAGAAGAAGACCTACTACACCGTCACGAAGCAGGACATGGAACAGCTCGCGGCCAAGATGAAGGAGAGGATGAACGACCCGGAGACGAAGAAGGCCATGGAGATGATGGCCAGCATGAGCGGCTCGATGGCGACGTCGTTCGACGTGAAGAAGACGGGGGCGACGCGGAAGATCGCCGGGTACGGCTGCGAGGAATGGGCGATCACGATGGGCACGCTCTCCACGATCAAGGAGTGCGTCTCGACCGAGCTGCAGTACCCCGCCCACGCCTGGGACGCCTACAAGGACTTCGCCGAGAGCATGAAGAACATGATGAGCGCCTTCGGACCCATGGCGAAGAGCGGCGCCGAGCTGGCCGAGAAGATGAAGAACATGAAGGGATTTCCCCTCGGCTCCTCGACGGTCGTGGACGTCATGGGTCACAAGACCACCACGGAGAGCGAAGTGACGGAGGTCCGGAAGGGCTCGATTCCGGCATCCGCATGGGAGATTCCGGCCGGCTACACGAAGGTCGAGAACCCCATGCTGAAGGCATTCGAAGGCCACGGCCACTCTCATCGTTGATCGGGCTCGACCCCGACGGAGGCCCGTACGGCTGATCAGAGGCGCTGACGGGGGCGGGCCTAAATCCCTGCCCAGCCCGGCTCCAGGCGCGTCCAGCCCTCCTCGATCGCCCACAGATCCATCGCGAGCGAGACGAGGTCGTCCACCTCGGGCAGCGGCCGCGCGTCGAGCGTGAGGTCGAGCGACTTGACGTAGCGGCGGCACGTCTCGCAGGCCTCGATGCGAACGTTCTTGTGCACGTCGCTCTGGAAGCTCGGCAGCTTCGTGGGATCTTCCTCCTGGCAGGATGGGCAGCGGATTCGGTTGAAGGCCCACTCCGTCCCGCAGAGCCCGCAGACGAGGTAGCGCGCGGCGCCGTTGGAGTCGGGCAGCTCCTTGCGGAAGGAGACGATCGGGGCGGAGCCGCAGGCGGGGCAGTGGCCTTCGTGCCGGGGCCGGTCGGCCGCGATGCCCGCGCGAGCGAGGACCTCGGCGAACGGGCGAAGGAACGCCCGCGACAGATAGTCCTCCAGCGCATCGCGTCCGCCTTCCCAGTAGACGCGGAGCCGGGTGGCGGCGGTCGTCGGGTCGTCACTCGCGCGAGTCTCCGCGGCCTCCGCCAGCTCCGGCGGCCCGTCGGCGGCGGCGAAAGAAAGCAGAGGGGGCAGCAGATCGGCGATGCGCGGCAGGTCGGCCGCCCCGCCCGAGAACGGCGCGTCGGCGTGCCGCGCCGAGATGGCCGCGGCAAGACGCCCCTGCAGGCGGAAGAGCTTCGCGGCGAAGACGAGGGGCTCGGCGACGGCAGGGGCCGACGCGGCGAGCAGCTCGGCGCGCGCAGTACGCTTTTCGAATTGATCGGAGACGTTCATCGAGGTCGCCACGGCCCTTGGCTCTTTCTGCGACAGAGTGCCGCAAAAAACGAAAAAGACAACCAGGACCCGAGGCTACTTCTGTCCCGTCACTTCCCGGTACCAGCGCGGGTGGTGCAGTCGTGCCCAGGCCTTCGTGACGGTCCCACGCACCATGGATCCGAAGGTGCCCGGCTCGGCGGCCGTGCCGAGGTAGATGTGCCAGATGATCGCGGCCGAGAACAGGATGAACGTGACGTCATGGAGCAGAATCGAAAGCTCGCGAACGAGCTGAGAGAAGCTGAGCGGGTACCACATGACGACGCCAGACACGAGGAGTCCGAGCGCGCCGAGCGAAACGGCGAAAAAGAAAAGCTTCTGGCCCCCGTTGTACTTCCCGACTTCCGAGTCGTCGCCCTGATACTTGAGGTATTTCCAGGCCCGCGGGCCGAGCCAGTCCTTTTCGTTCGGCTCGAGCTTCATGTCGCCCAACCAGTGGAAAAACTGGACGGTGGAGATCACCGTGAAGACGATGCCCGCCCATGGGTGAATGAACCGGCAGACCGAGAGGCCCCCGAAGAGGTCCGCCATCCAGCGGAAAAAGGGAGTCCAGATCGGCATCCCGGTGAGCACCGAGACGAAGAAGCTGAGAGCGACGCTCCAGTGGATGAGGCGCGACGAGAGGCGGTGCCGGACGATCTCGTTTCCGACGGCGACGTCTTCACGATCCCGGGCGACGGTTACCGCGTCGTCCAACGCACGGTCGCGGATCGGGACAGCGCTCATGGTGTTTTCTTCCTCTCCCCGCTCACACCTGCGGGAGGTTGGTCTCGGAATCCGCCGAGCCCTGCACTTGCTTGGCGCCGAAATTGAAGTAGTGGCCGACGGCGGCTACGAACGCGCCCGCGATCGCCAGCAAGCCGACGGGTCGGAGGATGTTCTTCCAGAACCTGACTCCCAGCGGCACGTGCGGGTCGCGCGGCAGGCCATACCATTCCGGATGATCCGCGTGCGCGAGGACCGTGACGACGCTCGTCCCGCCGACGCCTTGCGGGTCGTAGAGCGCGGCGGTCGTGAAGCCACCCTTCTTGAGCTGATCCACGCGGAGACTCCCCAGCGCGACCATGTCTTCCTTGGTGCCGAAATGCAGGCAGCCGGTCGGACAGGCTTTCACGCACGCCGGCTCGAGTCCCACCGACGAACGGTCCACGCACAGCGTGCACTTCGCCATCTTTCCGGTCTTCGCGTGGAACTTCGGTACGTCGAAGGGGCAGCCCGTCTCGCAGTAGCCGCAGCCGATGCAGTTGTCCTGATTCACGTCCACGATCCCGTTGGCGTACTGCACGATGGCGCCCGGCGCGGGACAGGCTTCCAGACATCCCGGCTCGGCGCAGTGCATGCACTGGTCCTTGCGCATGAGCCACATCAGGCCGCCCTCGACTTCGCGTTCGTCGAAGCGGATGAGATTCCAGAAGCCCGCGTCGAGCGTCGGCATCGTCTGGTAGGTACCGACCTGTTGCGTCGAGAGCGGAGGCAGGTCATTCCATTCCTGGCAGGCCACCTCACAGGCTTTGCACCCGATGCATGTGGACGTGTCGATGTACTTGGCGACGGTGGGTACGCTTCGCATGCCCGAGGGACTTCCCCAGACCGAGGCGGAGGAGCGGCGGATCTCGAGGCTCTGTACGCTCACGATCGTCTCCCCCTCACGCCTTCTCGAGCTTGACGAGGAATGTCTTGAACTCGGGCGTCCACGTGTTCGGATCCATGGCGGAGGGCGTCAGGAAATTCGCCAGCGGTCCGGTATGCCCGGTGTCGCCGGCCGCGTAGCCCCAGTGGAGGGGGAAGCCGATCTGCCAAAACTCCTTCCCGTTGATCTTCAGAGGAAATAGCCTCTTCGTGACCATCGCGACGCCTTCGATCGAGCCTCGCGCGGAGGAGACCTTCACCTTAGATCCGTTCGCGATGCCTTTCTGCTCGGCGAGCGCGACCGGGATCTCGACGAAGAAACCGGGCTGAAGCTGGTTGAGGATGTTGGTGTGCTTCGTCCAGTAGTGGTAGTGCTCCGTGAGCCGGTATGTCGTGCAGACGACCGGGAAGTCCTCCTTCTTGCCGTAGACATCCTTGTCGGAGCTGAACTTCTTCGTCACGGGACTCGATGTGACTTTCGGATGGAGGAGGTTCTCGACGGGGGCCTCGACGGACTCGTAATGCTCGGGGAACGGGCCGTCGTTGAGGGTCGCTGCGAAGAGTCGCGCGACGCCTTCCGCGTTCATGATGAAAGCGCCGAACTCGCCGGGCTTGCTGTCGGGCTTTATGTCGGGAACGTCGCCCACCCATTTCTCACCGTTCCAGACGATGCCCGGCCGCGTCGGATCCCACGCTTTCCCTTCGGCGTCCGCCGAAGCGCGGTTGTACATGATGCGGCGGTTCGCGGGCCAGGAGAAACCCCAGTTGTGGTACATCCCGAGCCCGGTCGGATCGGCGGTCGAGCGGCGCTGAGCGTTGTTTCCCGCTTCCGTGTAGACGCCAAGGTGCAGCCAGTTTCCGCAGAGCGTGGAGCCGTCGTCCTGGAGCTGCCCGAAGTTCTCGAGCTGCTGGCCCGCCGTACGGATCATCTTCGTCTTGTCCTTCGGGTCCGGAATGTCGGTGATCGCCTTCCCGTTGATCTCCTTCAGTACTTCGCCGAGATCGGGTGCCGCCGGGTTCGTGTAGTTCCACGTGACGTTCAGGACCGAATCGGCGCCTGGGCCGCCTTCCTTCTTGTACAGGTCCCGGACCGCGAGGAAGATCCGCGCGAGGATTTCCTGGTCGGTTTTCGAGTTTCCGGGGGGGTCGATCGCCTTCCACTTCCACTGCATCCATCGAGCGGAGTTCGTGAAGGTGCCGTCCTTCTCCGCGAAGCCCGACGCCGGAAGCTGGAAGACCTCGGTCGGGATCTTGGACGAGTCGGGTCCGCCGTACTCTTTCGGGGCCTTCCAGAACGTCGCCGTCTCGATCTCGTAGTTCTCGACCACGACCATCCACTTCAGCTTCGAGAGGGCGTTGATGATCTTCGAGCTGTTCGGTCCGATTCCGACGGGGTTCATGCCGAAGGTGATGAAGCCCTCGGGGACCGCTTCCTTGCCGCCGACCCGCATCGAGGAGCCGCGGTACATGTCGTCGTAGATGTACATCCAGGAATAGTTGCCGTCGACTTTCGGGAGCCACGCGTAGCCGAAATCGTTCTCCTTCGTCGCGTTTTTGCCGTAGACGGCCTTCAGGAGCGAAATCATGAACTTCGAATAGTTCTGCCAGTAGTTCATCGACGCCCAGGCCTGTTTGTTGAGCGTCGTGGGCGTCGCGCTCTCGAGGTAGTCCTTCAGGGTCTGTTGGGGGCCCGCCGGCGTCTTGAGATATCCGGGCAGGATCTCGAACGTCCCGGCGAGATCGGTCGCGCCCTGGATGTTGGAATGCCCGCGCAGCGCGTTGACGCCGCCACCGGGCCGCCCCACGTTCCCCAGTAGCAGCTGCAGCATCGCCGCGCAGCGGATGATCTGGACTCCCACGGAGTGCTGCGTCCAGCCCAGCGCATACGTGATCGTGCCGACCCGCTGCGCGTTGCCCGTCGACGTGACGACCTCGCACACTTTGAGGAACGTCTCCTTCGGTGTGCCGCAGATCTTCTCGACGGTTTCCGGGGTGTAGCGGTCGACGTGTTTCTTCAGGAGCTGGAAGACGCAGCGCGGGTTCTCGAGCGTCGGGTCGACTCCGTAAGCCTTCGATTTCGCATCGGCCTCGTATCCCCAGTTTGCCTTGTCGTACTCGCCCTTGCCGGCGTCAAATCCCGAGAACAGCCCGTCGTCGAAACCGTACTTTTCACCGATCAGGTAGGAAGCATTCGTGTAGAGCTTGACGTAGTCCTCGTGAAAGCGCTTCGTTTCGATCGCGTAGCGAATGACGCCGAGCAGGAACGCGATGTCGGAGCCCGCTCGCACCGGCGCATAGAGGTCGGCCACTGCGGCCGTGCGTGTGAAGCGCGGATCGACCGCAACGAGTTTGGCGCCGCGCGTCTTCTTCGCTTCGATGAACCACTTGAATCCGCACGGATGGTTCTCGGCGGGGTTTCCCCCCATCGCGAGGATGACGTCGGCGTTCTTGATGTCGACCCACCCGTTGGTCATCGCCCCGCGCCCGAACGTGGCGGCCAAACTGGCCACCGTGGGGCCGTGTCATACCCGGGCCTGACTGTCCCGGTACGGTATCCCCAGCGCGGTGATGAACTTCCACTGCAGGTAGTTGAACTCGTTCGTATCGGTACAGCCGCCGATCATCGCCATCCCCGGGTTACGGTTCACCACCTGGCCCTTCGCGTTCTTCTCGACGAAGCACTTGTCGCGGGTCGTCTTGATGTGCTTCGCGATCTGCGCGATCGCGTCGTCCCAGGAGATGGCCTCCCACTTATCGGAACCCGCCCGGCGGACCTTGGGGCTGGTGAGGCGATTGGGATTGTTGATGTCGTCCCGGAGGGTCGCGCCTTTCGGGCAGAGCGTGCCGCGGTTGATCGGATGGTCGGGATCGCCTTCGACGTGAACGACCGAGGCCGTCGCGTTCTTGGCCTTGTCCCCCAGGGTGTGGATGATCACGCCGCAGGAGACCGCGCAGTAGGGGCACGTGCTTCGTGTCTCCGTCGTGCGCGATATCTTGAACTCGCGCATCTCCGCCCGCGCTTCGTGGAGATCGAAGCCGAGGGCAAGACTGCCGCCGACGGTCCCCGCCTTAAGGAAAGTACGTCGGGTCAGGCCCATCCCGTCCTCCTCGTGTTTGTAGCTACCGAGGGATAGCAGATCGTGTTTCGACGGCCCTGTCAAGGAATCGAGCGCCGCGTTAACGCTGTGCGCGCTCAGTGCCGGCCGTCGCCCGTCGTCAGCGAGGCGTAGAGCTCCGGCCGCCGGTCGCGGAAGAAGCCCCACGAGGCGCGCTCCCGCCGGACGGCCGCGAGATCCACCGTCGCCACGGCGACGCCCTCCTCGTCGCGCGACAGCTCGGCCAGCTTTACGCCGCGCTGGTTCGCGATGAAGGACGACCCGTAGAAGACCTGGCCGCCCTCGTTCCCGACGCGGTTCGCGGCCACGACGGGCACGACGTTCGACACCGCGTGCCCGAGCATCGCCCGCTGCCAGATCCCGCGCGTGTCGAGGGACGGGTTTTCGGGCTCGGACCCGATGGCCGTGGGATAAAGCAGGATGTCGGCCCCCGCGAGGAGCATCGCGCGCGCGGCCTCGGGAAACCACTGGTCCCAGCAGATGCCCACGCCGAGCGGCGCGCTCTTCGTGCGCCACGCCAGAAAGCCGGTGTCGCCGGGACGGAAGTAGAACTTCTCCTCGTACCCGGGGCCGTCGGGGATGTGGCTCTTGCGGTAGATCCCCATGACCGTTCCGTCCGCGTCCACCATCGCGAGGCTGTTGTAATAGGCCGGGCCGGCTCTCTCGAAAAACGACACCGGGATCGCGACGCCGAGCTCTTTGGCGAGGGCGGAAAAGCGCGCGATCGTGGGATGCCCCTCGGCGGGCCTCGCCCACGCGAAGAATTCGTCGCTCTCTTTCGTGCAGAAGTACGGGCCCTCGAAGAGCTCCGGCGGCAGGATCACGGTGGCGCCCCTTCCCGCCGCCTCGCGCACGAGCGCCTCCACCTTCGCGACGTTCTCCTCGACGGTTCCGCCCAGCGCGCACTGCACGGCGGCGAGGGTGACGTTGTCGGAAGCGCTCATGCCGGAACCTGCTGCGTGATGCAGTGGAAGGCTCCGCCGCCACCGAGGAGGTCCTTGGCCGGAATGGAAAGGACGCGGCGCGTGGGGAACAGCTTCGCGACGCCGGCGCGGGCCGCCTCGTCGTTCGGGACGCCGTACGCGGGGACGACGGCCGTCGTATTCGCTATATAAAAATTTACATAGCTCGCGGGCATCGCGTGCCCCGCGTCGTCCGTGACGATCCCAGGAGACGGCACGCTCTTCACGTTCAGGCGCCGGCCGCGCGCGTCCCGGAAAGAACGGAGGGCCGCGTCGACGGCGTAAAGCGCCTTCGTGTTCTGGTCGGAGGCGCCGGAGGGGCGCATGCAGACGGCGACCCCCGGCGCGACGAAGCGCGCAAGCGTGTCCACGTGGCCGTCCGTGTGGTCGTTGCGCAGCCCGTCACCCAGCCAGAGTACGGTCGTGACGCCGAGCGCGTCCTTGAGGCCCGCCTCGATCGCCTCCTGCGGCATCGCGGGGTTGCGCTTCGGGTGCAGGAGGCACTGGCGCGTCGTCAGGCACGTGCCCTCGCCGTCCACCTCCACGGAGCCGCCCTCGAGCACCCACGGGAAGCGGAAGGCGGGAAGCCCCGCCGCCTCCGCGATGCGCGCCGACACGCCGTCGTCGTGAGGCAGCACGTACTTGCCGCCCCAGCCGTTGAACGCGAACGACACGCTTGCCCGCGCGCCGCCCTCGCCCGTGAGGAAGACCGGCGCCGTGTCGCGCAGCCAGATGTCGCCGAACGGGATACGGTGGAGGCGCGCGCCGAGCCCCACGAGGGCGGAGCTCGCGAGGGCTTCGTTCGCCGCGTCCGGCACGAGAACCTCGAGCCTCTCGCCGCGCGGCCTGCCGGTCGCCGGGTCCACGTCCGCGATGGCCGACGCGAAAGCCGTGAAGGCCGTGCGCACCTTACCCAGCGCGTCGCCCCAGAGGTCTTGATGGCTCGGCCATGCGAGCCAGACGGCCTCGTGCCGGTCCCATTCGGCGGGCTGCCGGAACCCCGCTGCAAGCGGAGTCGTCGCGGTGAGAGCCGTCTTCGTCGACATCGGGGGCGATAATCCGCCACCATGTCCAAAGCTTCAAGGGTTCTTCTTCCCGGTTTTCTCGTGATCGCCGCGTTCGCGGCTCTGGCCCAGGACGCACCCGTCACGCCCGCTCAGAAGAGCGCCGGCAAGGAGATCACGCCCGAGCTGCTCCGCTCGCACATCCGGTTCCTCTCGTCGGACCTCCTCGAGGGGCGCGGCCCCGCGACGCGCGGCGACCAGCTCGCCGAGGCCTACATCCAGTCTCAATTAGAAGGCCTCGGCCTCGAGCCCGGAGCGCCGGGCGGCGGGTGGATTCAGAAGGTCCCGCTCGTCGGCATCAGGCGCACCTCGTCGGAGCCCGCGATTTTCAAGTCAGGCCGCGGCACGCTGGGCGAGAACTTCGTCGCGGTCTCCGGCGTCCAGAAGCCCGAATCGAAGATCGACGCCGCGGAGGTCGTGTTCGTGGGCTACGGCATCGTCGCGCCCGAGTACAGATGGGACGACTACAAGGACGCGAACCTCGAGGGCAAGGTCCTCCTCGTCATGAACAACGACCCGGAGGGGAGCCCGAAAGAGCCGGACCTCTTCGCGGGCAAGACGCGGCTCTGGTACGGGCGCTGGGATTACAAGTACCTCATGGCGGCACGGAAGGGCGCCGCGGGCGCTATCGTCATCCACACCACGCCGTCGGCGGGATACGGCTGGCAGGTCATCCAGACGTCCTGGGCGGGCGAGCAGTTCGAGCTGCCCGACGACGGCGCGCCGCGCGTCGCCGCGAAAATGTGGGCGACCGAGGAGCTTGCGAAGAGGATCGTCGAGCTGGGGGGAAAGGACCTCGACTCGCTCCGCGCCTCGGCGGAAAACCGCTCGTTCAAACCGGTTCCCCTCGGCGTGACGATGTCCGTCGCGATCACGAACACGATCGGCCGGAAGGAATCCGGCAACGTCATCGGCGTCCTCCGGGGATCCGATCCGAAGCGCGCCGGCGAGGCCGTGATCTACACCGCGCACCACGACCATCTCGGGATCCGCGTGGGCGCCAAGCCGGGTTCCGATGCGATCTACAACGGAGCTCTCGACAACGCCTCCGGTGTGGCCGCGATCCTCTCCGTCGCGAAGGCGTTCGCGAGCCTGCCGGCGGCGCCCGCGCGCTCCACGTACTTCGCGTTCGTGGCGGGCGAGGAGCAGGGCCTTCTCGGGTCGGAATTCCTCGCGGTGCATCCACCGGTTCCGGCGGGGCGGATCGCAGCCGACATCAACATCGACGGCATCGGCTGGTATGGAAGAACGCGCGACGTCGCGCTGATCGGCCTCGGCAAGTCCTCGCTCGACGGGGACGTGAGGGCGGTCGCGAAGATGCAGGGCCGGCGCGTAGAGGGCGACCAGTTCCCGGATCGCGGCGCTTTCTACCGCTCCGACCAGTTCAGCTTCGCGAGGGTCGGCGTCCCTGCCGCATACCTGAACAAGGGCACGGACGTGATCGGGAAGCCGGCGTCCTTCGGCCGCGAGCAGGAAGAGAACTACGAGAAGACCGATTACCACCAGCCGTCGGACGAGCTCCGGGAGACGTGGGATTTCTCCGGCGCGGTCGAGGACGTGAAGCTCGCCTTCTGGCTCGGTTGCCGCCTGGCCGACGCGCCGGAGCTGCCGCGCTGGAACAAGGGGGACGAGTTCGAGGCCGCGAGGCTGAAGGCGGTGGGGGAGGCCGGCGCGCACTAGGGCGCTCCTGGAAATGCCTCTACAATTCACGCCGTCCTGGAACTGGAAGTACGAGAACTGCTGAGGAAAGTGAGGAGAATGATGAACACGCGCGAGTACTTCAACCAGTGCTTCAAGGCCGAAGTCCCCAAGTTCGTCCGCGTCCTGAAGGCCGTGCCTAAGGACCAGTCCGCCTATCGGCCCCATCCGCGGTCGATGTCGGCGGGCGATCTCGCCTGGCTGCTCGCGAGCGAGCTCCACGACGCGTGCGAGCTCGTCGATCACGGCCAGGTGTCCTACGTCCAGAAGCCGGCTCCCGCGCTGGCCGAATCCGTCTCGGCATACGAGAAGAACGCGGCGGCGCTCAAGAGACGCCTCGCGAAGGTGAAGGACGCCGGCTGGAAGAAGAAAGCCGCCTTTCTCGTGGACGGCAAGGTCGCGTGGAAAACCTCGCTCGGCGACATGCTGTGGGGCTTCCTCTTCGACGGCATCCACCACCGCGGCCAGCTCTCGACGTACCTCCGGCCCATGGGCGCGAAGGTGCCTTCGATCTACGGGCCTTCGGCGGACGACCCGGGGATGTGAACCGCCGGAACGGCTGGAAGTCCCGGGCAGGCCTCTGATAATCTCGCGGCATGAAGAGATTGAGTCTCGCCCTCCCCCTCCTTCTCCTGGGCCGTCTCGGATGCGCCGCGGATCAGCCGGCCGTCGGCGCCAAGGCGCCCGCATTCTCCCTGCCGAGCCAGGAAGGCTCGACGGTCTCGCTCGACCAGAACAAGGGAAAGTGGGTCGTCCTCTATTTCTATCCGAAGGACTTCACGTCCGGCTGCACGGTCGAAGCCCACAACTTCCAGCGCGATCTCGCGAAGTACCAGAAGGCGAACGCGGTCATCCTCGGGGTCAGCGTCGATTCCGTCGACTCGCACAAGGGCTTCTGCGCGAAGGAGGGGCTGAACTTCAAGCTGCTCTCCGACGCCGACCATGCCGTGACGAAGGCGTACGGCTCCCTCGCGAAGTCGGGGGAGACGGAGTACGCCGCGCGGAATACGTTCCTCGTCGATCCGGCCGGCGTCGTCCGCAAGGTGTACGTGAAGGTCAACCCCTCGGCGCACAGCGAGGACGTGCTCGCGGACCTCGCAACGCTTCAGGCCTCGAAGTAGTCCAGCCCGGGTTCAGCGCCCCCGTGCCCCGCCCATGATCCTCATGAGGAGCGCGACGCCGAATCCCCATGCGCCATTCAGAAGCAGCGCGCCGACGATGAGGTCGGGCTTCCAGCCGCCGCCGATGGGCAGGCCCTTGAGAGGGAAGACGACGAGAAGCGCGACGAGCGTGGGCAGGATCGCCCCGAGGAGGATCGCGCCAAGCCAGTGACGCGGTCCCGAGGCGCCGCGAATCATCAGCCACAGCGCGACTCCCCAGAGGCCGCCCCAGAAAGCGAGCGACAGCACGGATGGGATTCCGAGCGGCGGGACGGGCGCCATCACCCACGGCTTGCGCGCCGTCACGCCCGCCCCGTGGAGGATCGCGAGAGCGCCCTGGTGGAAGACGAGCGTCGAGAGAAACCCGGCGAGAAATGCTTTGGCGGTCGTCATTCGTCAACTGTATCGCACGAAGGGACTAGAATTCGCCCCCGAAACCGACCTGACACTTTCGCGTGAGGGTGCGTGGAGGGCCTCGCCTGATGGGAAAGATCGCGGCACTTTGTCTGGCCCTCGGCCTGGCCGCGCCGACGCGCACCCTCGCGGCGTCCGATCCGACTGGATCGGCGGGAAGCGTCGATCCCGCCCTCTTTTCAGAGCTCCGCTGGCGCTCGATCGGGCCCTTTCGCGGCGGGCGCGTGCTGGCCGTGGCCGGCGTGCCCGGTGAGATGCCGCACTTCTTTTTCGGCGGCGTCAACGGCGGCGTGTGGGAGACGAATGATGCCGGCCGGACCTGGCGGCCGATCTTCGACGCCCAGCCGATCGGTTCCATCGGTGCGCTCGCCCTGGCTCCTTCGAATCCGAAAGTGATCTATGTGGGCACCGGCGAGGCCGATATGCGCTCCGACATCGCCCAGGGTGACGGGATTTACAAATCCACCGACGGCGGGAAGAGCTTTGCTCACATAGGGCTTCGCGACTCGCAGCAGATCGGGAGAATCCTGGTCGATCCGCGCGACGCGGATCGGGTTCTGGTCGCGGCCCTCGGCCACCCCTACGGTCCCAACACCGAGCGCGGCGTCTTTCTCTCCAACGACGGCGGCCGGATCTGGCAACGGGTGCTCTATCGCGACGAGAACACCGGCGCCATCGATCTCGCGTTCAAGCCGGGCGATCCGCGCGTCGTGTACGCGGCTCTTTGGCAGACGCGCAGGCCGCCGTGGAACGTCTATCCGCCGTCCCAGGGGCCGGGCAGCGGCCTTTACAGATCGACGGACGGCGGGGGCACCTGGACGGAGATCCGCGGGCGCGGCTTTCCGGCCGGCCCGGGCCGCATCGGGCTCGCCGTGGCGCCCAGCCGACCCGACCGCATCTACGCAATGGTGGACGCCGAGGGCGGGGGACTCTTCCGCTCGGACGATGACGGCGCGAGCTGGACTCTCACGAGCGACGATCCGCGGATCTGGGGACGCGGCTGGTACTTCGGCGGGATCGCGGTCGAGCCGCGCGACGCCGACGTCGTCTACGCGTGCAACACCTCGGTCTACCGGTCACAGGACGGCGGCCGTACGTTCGCGCCGGTCAAGGGCGCTCCCGGCGGTGACGATTACCACGAGCTCTGGATCGACCCCGAGCACCCCGAGCGCCGCATGCTCGGCGTCGACCAGGGTGCTGTCGTGTCTCTGAACGGCGGCGAGACCTGGAGCTCCTGGTACAACCAGCCGACCGGGCAGTTCTACCGCATCGCGACGGACAGGCGCTTCCCCTATCGGGTGTACGGCTCGCAGCAGGACTCGGGCGCGGCCGCCGTTCCCAGCCGCACGACCCAGGTCGACGGGATCAACCTGACACAGCTCCACGTGGTCACGGCCGGCGATGAGAACGACTCGCTCGCTCCCGATCCGGGGAACCCGGACCTCATTTTCGGAGGCCGCGTCGAGAAGCTCGACCTCCGCACCGAGCAGACGCACACGCTCGATCCGATCCTGGCGTTTCCCGGCCGTCACCGCTCGGTCTGGACCCTGCCGCTCGTCTTCTCGCGGCGCGACCCGCGCGTCCTCTACTTCGCGCACCAGCAGCTTTTCCGCACCGCGGACGCCGGCCAGAGCTGGAGCGCGATCAGCCCGGATCTCACGCGCGAAGACGCCGGCGTCCCGCCGAACCTCGACCCCGCCACGGCCGCGTGGGACGGCGGGACGGGCAGGCGGCGGGGCGTCATCTACTCGATCGCCCCCTCGCGCGTGGCCGATCGGGACATCTGGGTCGGCACCGACGACGGCCTCATCTGGCGCAGCCGCGACGAGGGCGGTCACTGGTCCGACATCACGCCCCAGGCTCTCGGCGCGTGGTCGAAGGTCACGATGCTCGAGGTTTCGCACGCCGATCGAGACACCGCCTGGGCGGCCGTCGACCGGCATCGCCTCGACGACTTCGCGCCTTATGTCTATCGAACGGTGGACGGCGGCAAGAGCTGGACACTTTCGGTCAGCGGCATTCCCCGCGGCAGCTTCGTCAACGCCGTGCGCGAGGACCCCGTTCGCCGCGGCCTTCTTTACGCAGGCACGGAGAAGGGCATGTACGTCTCGTTCGACGGCGGCGACGCCTGGCAGCCTTTCCAGCTCAATCTTCCGGTGACGTCGGTGCGCGATATCGACGTGCACGGAGACGACGTGGTGATCGCCACCCACGGCCGCGCTCTCTGGATCCTGGACGACGTCACGCCGCTCCGGCAGGTCGACGCCGCCGTCGCGCGCGAGGAGGTCTGGCTCTTCACTCCCGCGACCGCGGTGCGCGTGCGGCCGGCCGGGTTCACGGGCACGCCCATGCCCAGGGACGAACCGAGGGCGGAGAACCCGCCGCTCGGCGCGACCCTCGACTACGTGCTGAGTCGCGTGCCGGCAGGGGCAGTGACGCTCAGCATCCTCGACGAAAAGGGCGATCTCGTGCGCCGCTACAGCAGCGCCGACAAGCTTCCGGCGCTGAGCCGCGAGGAGCGTCGCCTGGCTCCGGAGTGGCTCAGTCCTCCCGTCGTGCTTCCCGCGACGCCGGGGATGCATCGCACCGTCTGGCCGCTCCGCTACCCGGCCCCGCCGACGCTCGCCCGGGGAAACACGTTCGCGGACGGCGTCTGGGCGCCGCCGGGCCGCTACACCGTCGAGCTGAGCGTGGACGGGCAGCGCATCACGCGGCCTCTCACCGTCGAGCCCGACCCCCGCGTCACGCTTCAAGCCGAAGCCTACGGCCGGCAGTTCGAGCTGGCGCGGCGCGTGGAGCGAGCCCGTGACGCGGTCGCCGCCGCCATGAAGGAGGCCGAGGCGCTGCACAAGCAGCTCGTCGCGCGAACCGCCGGCGCGCCGGGGGCCGCCGCGCGTTCTGGAAGAGGCGCCGTCTCCTTGTCCCGCGCGATGGCGAACCTCGACGTTGAAGCGCAGGCGCTGTCCGAGAGCGAGGAGCCGAACCCGCGCGCCGTCCCCCCATCCCCGAAGAGCATCTCCAGCCTGCGTTTTCTCGAGGGCGCGCTCGCGAAGCTGGCTTCGGCCGTGGACGGTGCGGACGCCGATCCGACGCCGGACGCCCGAGCTGGATTTGCACAGCTCGAGTCCACGCTCACGAGGGCGCTCGCAGCGTGGGAAGCCCTGAAGGCGGGGAATCTCGCGGCGCTGAACGCCAGGCTGCGTCAGGCTGGCGAGCAGCCCATCGGTCTGTAAGGCGATCGTCGAAGGGGCGTCTCTCGGAACGCGCTCAGGCCGTGCCGGAATACAGGAACCGCTTGATCTTCTTCGTCGGCGTCTTCTGAAACTCTTCCGAGTAGACGTCGATCTTCGCGATCGAGGCATACGAGGGAAGGATCCGGTTGAGGAGGAGGCGGTTCTTCTCCATCCGCTGGACGAGCTCGCGCTCGTCGAGCCGAAGATGGTCGACCCGTTCGAGGTCGGGGTAGACGAGCGCGAAGAGCTTCCCCTTCCGTTCGATTACCAGGGATTCCCCGACAAAGGGAAGGCTGTTCAGCTTCGCCTCGATCTCTTCGGGATAGATGTTCTGTCCCGACGGCCCGACGATCACCGTCTTCGAGCGGCCGTGGATGAAAATCGTCCCTTCGGCGTCGATGACCCCGAGATCGCCCGTGTGCAGCCAGCCGTCCGCGTCGATCGCCGCGGCGGTGGCATCGGGGTTCTTGTAGTACCCGGCCATCACGTTGACTCCCCGGACGAGAATCTCTCCCGCGACGGCGTGCGGGTCGGCCGAGTCGATCCGGACCTCGAGCGTGTCGACCTTCCGTCCGACGCCGCCGAGTTTGTGGTCGCGCCACCCGGAATAGCTGATGAGCGGCCCGCACTCGGTCATCCCGTAACCGCACGTGAACGGAAAGCCGATCGCGAAAAAGAAACGCTCCACGTCGCCGTTCAGCGCGGCCCCGCCGATGACGATCTCCCGGAACCGTCCCCCGAAGACCGCGAGGAGCTTTTCGCGGATCTTGCGCTGGAGGATCCGCCGGACCGGCGGGATCTTCATCAGGAGCTTCGTCGTCTCTTTCTCGAGGGCCGGCCGCAGCCTCTTCGCGTAAATCTTCTCGATGACGAGCGGCACGGACAGGATGAGCCGTGGGCGGACCTTGCCGAACGCCTCGAGAATGATCTGGGGAGAGGGCGTCTGCGCGAGAAACGTGATCGCGCAGCCGGACGTGAACGGAAACAGAAACTCGAAGGCACAGCCGAACGCGTGCGCGAGCGGGAGAAAGGAGACGATCGTGTCTCCCGGCTCGAGGGGCATGTTGTCCCGCGCGAAGACGACGTTCGCGAGCAGGCTCCGGTGCGGAAGCATCACCCCTTTGGAGAAACCGGTCGTCCCCGACGTGTAGACGATCGCCGCGAGTCGCTCGTCCTCGACGGCCGCGAGCTGAAAGCGCTCGGGCGGTTCCTGTATGCGACGCGCTTCCCGAGCCGGCACGAGGACGTCGGCGAGGCTTCGCGCGAGGCTCTCCTTCCTGCAATGGAGAGCCCGGAAATCCGTCAGCGAGAAGACGGCCGCGACGTCGCGCAGCTTTTCCGTGTCGAGAGGGGCGAGGAGGGCGTCCGCCACGAAGAAAAGGACGGCGTCGGAGTGGTTCACGATGTGGTGGACGTCGTCGGGGCGGAAATCGGGAAGGATCGGGACGACGACCGCGCCGTACGTGACGCTGGCCAGCCAGACGACTGCCCAGCTCGCGGAATTCCGCCCGAGAAGGGCGATCTTGTCTCCGGGCCCGACACGGCAAATGCGGAAGATCTCGTGCAGCCTCGCGATCTCGTCCGCCACCTGCCCGTACGTCAGCCCTTTTCCTTCCCAGTCCGCGAGTGCGGGGCGTGTCCAGTTCCGCCGCACGCTCTCTCCGATGAGACCGACGAGGTTCTCTTGCTTCTGGATGGTGGTGCCCCCGGTTTTCACGGCAATTCCTCCGCCATTGTCAGGCAAGGTTCTATGGCTTCACCGCCGGTAAATCAAGGCAGGAGGGCACCGTCGAGAAACTCCGCGGCGACCTCGGCCGGCCGGCGGTGCTTTCCCACGACCTGGGCGTTGAGCTTCTGCATGGTGGCCGTCGTGAGCTGTCCGGAAAGCTCTTCGAGCGCGGCGCGAGCCCTCGGCTCCTTCGAAAAGAGGCCCTCGTTGACGACGAAGGCCGCCTCGTAGGGTGGGAAGTACTTCCTGTCGTCTTCGAGCACCTTGAAATCGCGCCCGGCGAGATGGCCGTCCGTGGAATTCGCGGCCACGAGGTCGACCTGCCCCTGTTCGAGCGCGGCATAGAGGAGGCCGAGGTCCATTGTCCGCGGCGTCCCTTCGAGGGGCAGCGCGTACGTCTTCTGAAGGCCGGCGAAGCCGTCCGGGCGGTGCAGGAACTCGTAGCCCACGCCGAGCACCCAGCCTTTTTTCCTTTGCGCGGCCTGACTGAGTGTCGTGATTCCCGAGGTTCGCGCGTCGACGCCGCGGATGACCATCGCGAACGTGTCGTCGAACCCGAGCGGGGAAAGCCAGACGAGTTTCCAGCGCGAGCGATACTCCTTCGCGACGGTGTCGAAGACGGCCTTCGGGTCGGTCGCGGCGGGGAGCTTCAGGATCGCCGTGAGGGCGGTGCCCGTGTACTCCGGATAGAGATCGATCTCTCCCGCGACGAGCGCCTCGTGCGCGAGCAGGGTGCCGCCGATGTCGAGCGTGCGCGTGACGCGCGTCCCGAGCCGCCTTTCGAGCTGCTGCGCGGCAATCTCGCCGAGGATCTCCTGCTCGGTGAAGTTCTTCGACCCGACGACGAGCGTGCGTGAACGTGCGCAGCCCGTCAGGCACGCGGTCGCGAGGGTCGTCGCCAGCGCGACCGAGAGTCCGGCCGCTACGGTCGCGCGAAACGCCGCTCGATCCATCCGAGACCTCCGTCGGCCGCGAGCGCGAGGAGCGCCGCAGGCACCGCGCCCGCGAGTATCTCCGAGGAATCGACCGAGGCGAGGCCGCGGAAGATGAAGACGCCCAGGCCGCCGCCGCCGACGGCCGCCGCGATCGTGGCCGTGCCGATCGTCGTGACCGCCGCGATGCGAACGCCGGCGAGGATCGTCGGGGCGGCGAGCGGCAGCTCGACCCGGAACAGCCGCTGCCGGTCGGTCATCCCCATCGCCACGGCGGACTCCACGACGGCGGGGTCGACGCCGAGGATCCCGGTGAGCGTGTTGCGCAGGATGGGGAGGAGCGCGTAGAGGACGAGCGCGACGACCGCCGTCCTCTTGCCGATGCCTCCGATGAAGGGAAGCGGAATGAGGAAGCCGAAGAGGGCGAGGCTCGGGATCGTCTGGACCACGTTCGTGATTCCGAGGACGGCGCCGCGCCAGGCCTCTTTTCGGGTGAGAGAGATGCCCGTCGGGATGCCGATGAGGGACGCAATTGAAAGCGCGACCGCGACGAGCACGATGTGCTCGCCCGTCAGCTCGGCGATCTCGTGCGCGAGGGTGGCCGGCATCAGGCCTCCGGAAGGTCTTCGAGCGCGGCGAGGAAGATCCGCGCTTCGCCGCTCTTTTCGGCGAGGAATTCGCGAGGCGTCGCGACGATCTCGAGCCGCCCACCGTGAAGGAGCGCGATCCGCGTCGCGAGCGCGAGGGCTTCGCGGACGTCGTGGGTGACGAAAAGCGAGGTCTTCGTCCACGTGCTCCGGAGCGCCAGAAACTCGAGCTGAAGGTCGCGGCGCGTCACGGGGTCGAGCGCGCCGAACGGCTCGTCCATGAGGAGGAGCGACGGCTCCGCGGCGAGCGCGCGCGCCACGCCGACGCGCTGTCGCTGGCCTCCCGACAGCTCTCGCGGATATCGCGACCGGAACTCCTCGGGCGGAAGGCCGACCCGCGAAAGCAGATCGTCGACACGCGCGTCGATCCGGTCACGCTCCCACCCCAAGAGCTGAGGCACGACGGCGACATTCCGGGCGACCGTGTAATGCGGAAAGAGGCCCGCCTCCTGGATCACATAGCCGATCCGGCGCCGGAGGAGAATCGGATCCCATTCGCGCGTGGGCTTGCCCTCGACGTAGACGTCGCCGGAGATCGGCGTGAGGAGCGCGTTCACCATTTTCAGGGCGGTCGTCTTTCCCGAGCCGCTCCGGCCGAGGAGGACGAGCGTCTCGCCCGCCGCGACTTCGAGATCGAAGTGGCGGAGGACCTCTTTCCCGCGAATGCCGTATGAGACATCCCGGAAAGCGATCGCCGGCTCCATCTGAAGTCCGTATATCGACGCGGATCAGTCTTCGATCTGCTGGGTGAGGTAGTTCGGCAGCCCGATCTCCTCGATCTGCCCGAGCTGCGCCTCCAGCCAGTCGATGTGCTCCTCTTCTTCCTTCAGGATCTTCTCGAGCAGAAGCCGCGAGCCGTTGTCTCCCTTGGCGCGGCACGCCTCCAGGCCCGCGTTCAGGCGCGCGACGGCCGTCCGCTCGACCTCGAGATCGAAGCGGTGCTGGTCGGGGACGGTCTGCCCGACCTGGATCTTGAAGTAGCGCTGCATGTTCGGGGCGCCCTCGAGGTAGAGGATGCGCTCGATGAGCTCCTGCGCGTGCTTCATCTCCTCGATCGACTCGGTGCGCGAATGCTCGGCGAGCCTCTTGTAGTGCCAGTTACGGCACATCATCGCGTGGATGAAGTACTGGTTGACGGCGGTGAGCTCGGCCGTGAGCACCTCGTTGAGGAGGGTGATGACGTCTTCTTCTCCGCGCATTCTTCCTCCGGTTCACGAGGATTATCAGTCGGGAAGGAGCTCCCGCGTGAGGTTGCGGTTCGCGCCCTTTGCCACGAGGATGTTGTCCTCGATGCGGATGCCGCCCGAAGGAATGAGCCGGTCCACGAGCCCCCAGTCGAAGGCGTCCCGGTTCGTCCCCGAGCGGTACGGATCGAGCAGCATCGGAATGAAGTAGAGCCCCGGCTCGATCGTGAAGACCATGCGCTCCTCGATGACGCGCGTCGTCCTGAGGGCCGGGTGGCCGTCGGGCGGCGGTGCGATCGTGCCTTCGCGGTCGATCTGGCGGCCCGCGACGTCGTGCACCTGAATGCCGAGGAAGTGGCCGAGGCCGTGCGGCAGGAACGGGTGCGTGAGACCTTTTTCGAACGCCTTGGTGCCCGAGACGCGAAAAACACCGGCCTCGGAGAGGAGCGCGCCCACGCCCCGATGGGTCTCGAGGTGCAGGTCGACGTACGAAGTTCCGGGGCGGCCCTGCACGCAGAGGCGCGCCTGCAGCGTCTTCATGCCGTCGAGGAGCAGCGCGAAGACGGGATCGGCCGCGGCCGTGACGTATGTGCGCGTGATGTCGGACGCGTAGCCGCGCACGGCCGCGCCGGCGTCGATCAGGAAGACGCGGGCATTTCCGGCCTCCCGCCCGCGCTTTCCGTGATAGTGGAGCGTGGCGGCGTGGTGGTCGAGCCCGACGATCGTCGTGTAAGGGAGCGCCTCCTCGACGTCGCCGAGCGCGGCGAGATATGAGTGGTGGATCTCGATCTCCGGGGCGCCGGCGCGGAACGCGGCCTCGGCGGCGCGGTGTGCGGGCGCGGCCTTCGCCGTCGCGGCCGAGATCGCGTCGACTTCCCAGTCGCTCTTGTACGAGCGCTCCCAGTCGAGGCGCGCGACGAGCGCCTTCGGGTTCACGCCCGCGGGCGGGACCCCGTGTGCGCCGGCCTCCTCCGCAGCGGCGCCCACGAACGCGGTGCGTTGGCCGGCCGCTCCGATTTCCTTCCAGGCCGCGTCGGGTGTCGCCACCTCCACGACGTCGAATTCACGGCGCACGAAGTCGGGCGCGGGCGCGGGCGGCGCGTACCAGAAGTCGCGCGGCTGGACGCGCACGAGGCGCGGCCGCTTGCCCGGCACGACGTCGAGCAGGTGGTGCGGGCCGTCCACGGGCGCCCAGTGCGTGAAGTGGGGTGTCGAATGGAACGGCGCGTCGTCGTCGTCGGCGAAGTACGTGAACGGGACGCCCGAGTGGATCAACAGCCGGTCGAATCCGGTCTCCTCGAGCGCGCGGGCGGTCGTCGCGGCGCGCGCGGCGACGTGGGCGGAGTAGGTCGCGAGAGAGGCCGCCATCGCGATCCTAGGGGTTCTTCTTGTTCGCCTCGACGGTAATGGCGAGGTCGACGTCGTCCGAGAGCATCGCGTTCCCGTCCACGATGCTGTTCCAGCTCACGCCGAAGTCTTTCCGGTTCAGCTTTCCCGTCACGTCGAAGCCGGCCTTCTGTCCGCCGTGCCCGTCGCTCGCGAAGCCGTTCGCCGACACGGTCAGGACGACGGGCTTCGTCACGCCCCGGATCGTGAGGTCGCCCGTCACATCGTAGACGTCCTTTCCCTTCGTGGCGACCTTCGTGGACGTGAACGTGATCTGCGGGAACTTCGCGGTGTCGAAGAAATCCGGGGAGTTGAGGTGCTTGTCGCGGGTCGGGTTGCCGGTGTCGAGGCTCGCCGCGTCGATCGTGAGGTGCACGGCGCTCGCCGCGGGGTTCGCGCGGTCGATCTCGATCGTGCCGTCGAACTTCGTGAAGCGGCCGCCGACCTTCGAGACGAAGTGGCGCACCTTGAAGTCGAACTCGGTGTGAGCCTTGTCGAACGTGAAGGTCTCCTTCTCGGCCCGTGCGCCGGGCGCGAGCGCGAGGACGGTGAGCGCCACGAGGGGCGCGAGGCGGCGGAGTCGGATCATGAGCACAAGTTCTCCTTTTTCCGGTAGATTGTAGGCTTGGTCCCGGCGCGCGCGAGTCTAGACGAGTGACTTTTCAGAGGAAAGCGGAGGAGCTCATGCCCGAAAACAGTGTTCAGGTTTATGCGTCTCACCGTCGATGGGATCCCTGGTATCACTTTTTCGCCTTCTCAGTCGTCTCGATCTCGTTCTTCGGGGCGCTCTGGCTCTTCATCAAGAGCCTCGCGGGCGGCTTTTCGATCTGGGCCGCCTGGAACGTGGTCGCTTGGGCGGCCGCGATCGTGCTGGCGCTGAGGGTCAGGGTCTACCCCTTGAAGGTACAGGACCGAATCATCCGCCTCGAGGAACGGCTGCGGCTCGCGACGCTGCTCGACGAGCCTCTCAAGGCGCGCATCGGCGAGCTCGACGTCAGGCAGCTCGTCGGGCTGCGCTTCGCCTCGGACGCCGAGGTGCCGGGGCTCGTGAAGATCGCGCTCGACGAGAAGCTGTCGGGCGAGGAGATCAAGAAGCGCATCCAGAGCTGGCGCCCCGACACCTTTCGCGTCTAGATTTTCCCTCTAGTCGAATCCGGCCGCAGCCTCCGCGAAGAGCTCGTGGCGGACGGCGTCCATCTCCGCTCGCGTGCGCGACAGCAGTGCCGGAAGGTCGTCCTCCGTCATTCCGGCCGTCGGGATCGGCTCGAGAACCTTAACCTTGAGGCGGCCCGGACGGACCAGCAGCCGCCTCGCGTCGAGGACGGCGGCAAGCGGCCCGACGACGAACGGCACGACCGGCACCTGCGCCGCGATGGCGAGGTGAAACGCGCCCTTTTTGAACGGGAGCATCTCGGGGCCCTGGTTCCGGTGCCCCTCGGGCGCCATCCAGACGCGCCAACCCTCCCCCTGGATTCGGCTTGCGGCCTCTGCGATCGAGGTTCGCGCCTTCGCGGCGTCCTCGCGGTTGATCAGGATGTTGCCCGTCGCGCGAAACAGCCAGCCGAAGATCGGGATGAGGCCGATCTGCTTCTTGCCGATGACCACCGTCGAATCGGGAAAGAAGGCGGCCCACACGACGATATCGAGATTCGACTGGTGGTTTCCCACGAGCACCGCCGGGCGGTGCTCGACGAGCCGCTCGGCGTGCTCCACCTCGAGCGTCCAGCCGAGGGCCGCCATCATCAGGCCCGACCATCGGTCCAACCAACGCCGCGTGGCGCGGTCGCGCTCCCACTTCAGGACGACGAGGCGAAAGAGCGCGAGGAGGGAGAGGCCGATGAAGAGGGCGCCTCCGAAGAGTGACGCGGCGACGAAATACGCCCGGATGAAGAGCCGGCGCAGGGCACCGGCAATTCCGCCTTTCGGTTCGGGCATGCCGCAATATAGCCCGCGGTGAAGCCGGACGTCGTCGTCTTGGGAGGGGGCGCGGCGGGCCTTCTCGCGGCGCTCGCAGCCGCGCGCGGCGGCCGGCGTGTCCTCGCGCTCGAGGCCGCGAAGGACGCGGGCCGGAAGATCCTCGTGTCCGGCGGCGGCCGCTGCAACATTTTGCCGATGGAGGACGCGCCCGCGCGCTTCGTCTCTGAGTCGCCGAACCGCCTCGTGCGCCGCTTTCTCGACCGGTGGCCGCTTTCCGAGCAGCGCCTGTTCTTCGAGGAGCTTCTCGGGGGAGAGCTTCGCGAGGAGCCCGAGTCCAGGAAGCTCTTCCCGCCCTCGAATCGGGCGAAGGACGTGCGCGATGCGCTGAGGGAGGCGCTGGCGGCCGCGGGAGGGACGCTGCGCACGGCGGCGCCCGTGCGCGACCTCGTGCGCTCAAGCGACGGCTTCGCCGTACGCCTCGACGGGGGAGAGGAGATCGCCGCGCCGCGCGTGATCCTCGCGACCGGCGGGCGCTCCGTGCTCGCGGGCGGCGCGGACGCGGCTGGATTCGCGTGGGCCGCGGCCATGGGCCACACGGTGCGGCCGACGTACCCGGCGCTCGTGCCGCTCACGGGCGACGCGCCCGCCCATCACGCGCTCGCGGGCGTCGCGCTCGCGGCGCGCGTCACCGCGCGGAGCTCCGGCGAGCGCGCGGCGTCGACCGGCGGCTTCCTCTTCACTCACAAGGGCTGGAGCGGCCCGGCGGTACTCGACGTCTCGCACGTCGTCGAGCGCGCCGCGCTCGGGGGAGCGAGCGCCGAGGTCCGGGTTTGCTTCGGCGGATCTCCCGCCTCGCAGTGGGACGCAGCGCTCAAGGGCGCAGCCGGGGCCCGTTCTCTTTCTTCCTTTCTAAGCAGATCTTCATTGCCCGAGCGCCTGGCAAGCCTCGTTCTCGAAACGGCACGGGTCCCCGACGTCCAGCTTTCCTATCTCTCGCGCGAAGCGCGCGTGCGGGTCGTGGAAACGCTGACCGCGTTTCCCCTCCCCGCGACGGGGACCGAGGGCTACCGCACGGCGGAGGTGACAGGGGGCGGCATCGCGCTCGAGGACGTGGACCCGGGAAGCGGGCGCAGCCGGCTCGTGCCCGGCCTCTTTTTGGCGGGTGAGATCCTCGACGCCTTCGGCCCGATCGGCGGCTTCAACTTCCAGTGGGCGTGGGCGACCGGCCGCACCGCCGGCGAGGCCGTGGCGCGCGCCTGAATCTAGATCTTCGCGCCGTCCCACCAGCTCGAGAGATGCGCCGTCGGGAGTTCCGGGGCGCCGCGCTCGTAGTGGGAGACGTCGTTGAAAAGCGTCAGCCGGGCGTGGGAGGGGTCCTTGAAGTCGAGGACGTTGAGGCAGGCGGGGCTCTGGTCGAGGCGGTCCCGGTAGAAGCGCGGGTCGAAGCCGATGAGCACCGAGACGAGGAGGCGAATCGTGGCCTTGTGCGAGACGACGAGGAACGTGCGTCCGGCCTGCGCGGCGACGAGCCCGATGAGCGCGGGAAGCGCGCGCGCCGTCACGGCCAGCCCGCTCTCGCCTCCTTCCGGGGCGAACGTATACGGGTCCGAGTCCCAGCGCGCGTACTCCTCGGGCCAGAGTGCCTCGACCTCGCGGCGCGCCTTCGTCTCCCAGCGGCCGTGCGAGATTTCCCGGAGCGCCGGGACGGGAACGACCGGGAGGCCGTGCGGCTCGGCGAGGATGCCGGCGCTCTCGAGGGTGCGGCGCATCGGGCTCGCGTAGACGGTCGAGAGGGGCTCGTGCGCGAGGCGGTCGGCGAGATGGCGAAGCTGCGCGCGCCCCGAATCCGAGAGGTCCACGTCCGTCTCGCCGGCGAAGCGGTCCTCGGCCGAGAGCGTCGTGGCCCCGTGCCGGACGAGATAGACGCGCGTCGGCATGTCAGCCCTTCACCAGGAAGCCCTTCGAAGGCAAGAGGACACGCAGGCGCTCGCGCCACTCTCCCTGCAGCTCGATCGTCGCGTCGGCGACGGAGCCCCCGGTTCCGAGGGCCTTCTTGAGCTCTTTTGCCAAGCCTTCTAAGAAATCCGAATTCCGCGGCAACCCATCGAGAACCGTGACCGTTTTCCCACCGCGACCCTTCGACTCGAGCCGCAGCTTGACGACGACTTTCGAAGGAATCTTCTCTTCTTCCTTCGAAGAGCACTTGCATTGGTCCGACGGCCAGCCGCACGTCGCACAGACGCGCCCGACCCCGGTCGAGTACACGAGCCGCACGGGATCTGGCCGGGTCACGCCGGGATTATCCTCTGCCCCCCATGGCCGATCCGATCCCGGTCGCCCCGGGCGTCACGATTCCGGCGGCCGCGCTCGAGGCGCGGCAGGTGCGGGCATCGGGACCGGGCGGGCAGAACGTGAACAAGGTGGCGTCCCGCGTGGAGCTGCTCGTGGATGTGGCGCAGATCGAAGGCCTCGACTCCGCCGCGCGCCTTCGGCTTTACGCCCTGGCCGGAAGGCGCCGGGCGGCCGACGGGCGGCTTCGCCTCGTCGCCCAGGAGAGCCGCGACCGGCACCGGAATCTGGAGACCGCCCGCGAGCGCGCCCGGGACCTCGTCGGCCGGGCGCTCCGGGTTCCCGCTGCCCGGCGGGCCACGCGGCCTTCCCGAGGCGCCCGGGAGGCCCGGTTGCGGGAGAAGGTGCGGGAAGGCCTCCTCAAGGCGGCCCGCCGCCCGGTCGGGGCCGACGAATAGCACATCTGAACTACTGCAAGTCGCGGGTCCTGGCCACATGGTGGAGGCTGGCGGGCCAGGGGGCCTCGGCCGAGGAGGATTCGACTATGTCATCCAGCGCACCGCGGCAGTCCGTGACCGTCACCGACAACCGCACCGGGAAAACAATCGAGGTTCCGATCCAGAACGGCACGATCAAAGCTCTCGACCTTCGGGTCCTGAAGGCCTCCCCGGAGGACTTCGGCCTGATGACCTACGACCCCGCGTTCATGAACACGGCCTCGTGCAAGAGCAAGATCACTTTCATCGACGGGGACAAGGGCATCCTGGAATACCGCGGATACCCGATCGCGGAGCTGGCGGAGAAGACGACGTATCTCGAGACGGCGTATCTCGTGCTCAACGGGGAGCTGCCGACCAAGCAGCAGCAGACCGACTGGGTGAACGACATCACGTATCACACGATGGTCCACGAGAACATCAAGGATCTCATGAAGGCCTTCCGGTACGACGCGCACCCCATGGGGATGCTCGCGTCCACGGTCGCCGCGCTGTCCACGTTCTATCCGGAAGCCAAAGACGTTCATCAGCTCGAGACCCGGCGGCAGCAGATCGTGCGCCTGATCGCGAAGATGCCGACAATGGCCGCCTTCGCCTACCGCCACTCGATCGGCTTCCCGTACGCGTACCCGGACAACGACCTGTCGTACACCGGGAACTTCCTGCAGATGATGTACCGCGCGGCCGAGGCGAAGTACAAGCCGAATCCCGTTCTCGAGCGCGCGCTCGAAGTGCTCTTCATCCTGCACGCCGACCACGAGCAGAACTGCTCGACGAACGCGATGCGCGCGATCGGCTCCTCGGAAGCCGACCCGTATTGCTCGGCCGCCGGCGCGATCTCGGCCCTTTACGGCCCGCTGCACGGCGGTGCGAACGAGGCCGTCCTGCGCATGCTGTTCGAGATCGGCTCGAAGGCGAACATCCCGGCCTTCATCAAATCGGTCAAGGAGAGCGGCGGTGAGACGCGCCTCATGGGATTCGGCCACCGGGTCTACAAGAACTACGACCCGCGCGCGAAGGTCATCAAGGGCATGGCCGAGCAGGTCTTCGAAGTCACCGGCAAGAACCCGCTCCTCGACATCGCGCTCGAGCTCGAGCGGATCGCCCTCCAGGACGAGTACTTCCTGAAACGCAAGCTGTACCCGAACGTGGACTTCTACTCCGGCCTCATCTACCAGGCCATGAAGTTCCCCGTCGAGATGTTCCCGGTTCTCTTCGCGATCCCGCGCATGTCCGGCTGGCTCGCCCAGTGGGAGGAGATGATCCAGGACAAGGAGCAGAAGATCGCCAGGCCGCGCCAGGTCTTCCTCGGCGCTCGCGAGCGCCACTTCGTCCCCTTCGAGAAGCGGGAGGCCAAGGCGGCCCCGGCGGAAGGCGCGCTCACGACGGCGTAACAGGCAGGCGCGTGATCGGGGACGGCCGCCGTTCCTCGTCCACGTTCACGTAGACGACCTCGGCCTCGGTCACCTTCACGGTCTCGTCCGTCTTCCGCCAGCGCTCGGCGGTGACGACGACCTTGATGGTGATCGAGGTTCGGCCGACGCGGATGACGGTCGTGTAGAAGCTCACGATGTCGCCCACGTAGACCGGGGCATGGAAGACGACTTCGTTCATCTTCACGGTGAGAACCCGGTCGCAGTGCGGCCGCGTCGCGATCGCTCCGGCCTGGTCGATGTAGGCGAGGAGCACCCCGCCGAAGATCGTGCCGTGGCTGTTCGTGTCGCGCGGGAACATCGACACGCGGATCGCGGGCTGGAGGCCTGAGGAAGAAGATCGAGCGACGGTCTCGGAGTCCATGGCGGGATTATGGCCGGCTAATAGAATCCCCTCGTGCCGAAGATCTCTCCGCGCAAGGAAGTCACCGACCACCCGCTCTATCGGGCGGCCATGGCCGCGCAGCATCTTGCCTATCAGCTCATGCGCGGGGTGCCGCCCGAGCACAAGGCCGCCGCCACGCGGCTGCACGCATCGCTCGTCCATGCAACGACATACGCGGCCTACGTGGTCGACCCGGACGCCCCCGACAAGGAGGCGCAGCGGGCGGGCCTCGCCGGCACCGCCGCTCGGGCGAAAGAGCAGCTCGAGCCGCTCGCCCAGTTCGCCGCCGATGCGCGCGACGTGGAGAAGCTGAGCGAAAAGATCAGCGAGCTCTCCTCGGCAGGCGGAAAAGGGGTCATTCTTCCTTCTTCTTCGTCCCCAAGATGACGAGCACGATGAGAAGGAGCAGGACGATGAGCCCGATGACGATCGTCGTCGTGCGCGACGAGCCTGCGGGTAGCTCGGGTGTCGCAGCCTCTGTTTTCGCAGCGGACGCGGGCTTTGCGGCCTCGGCCATGGCGGGAGCCGCGGTCGAAGCAGAGGTCGTCGACACGGCCGGAGCCGCGGCGGCCTCGGTGGGCTTCGGCGTGGTACCCGAACTGGCCGTCGACTGCGAGAACGCTGCGGGCGAGACGAGGGCGAGGGCCAGGAGGAGAGCGGAGATCGCGGAGCGTCGGTTCATAACCCGTGAAACTATCGGGCGGACGGGGATGCGTCAAGCGGCCTGCCGGGCCGTCCTGACCTAGTGTGTCCGCTCGCCCGACCGTTCTTCCCGGAGCTGGGCCAGCTCGGCCCTGAGAGCGGAGAGATCGGTCAGGAGGCTCTCGCGGTCGGCCTCGGGGATCCCGGCGAGGGCGGGTTCGGAGGTCAGCAGGCTCGCCACCTCGGCCAGCTTCGTCTCGGCGAGGCCGAGCGCCTCCTCCACGTCGCTGCCCGGAAGGTCGAGAAAAGCCTCTCCGACGAGCGACGGAACCGAGACCGCGGCCTTCCGGAGCCGAGCGCCGGCCTCGGTGCCCTTCGCCCCGGCGGCCTCGACGGCGGCGTACACGGTGTGAGCAAAGCTCATTCCGCGCTTCCAGGTCGGGAGGTTCTTGTAGTCGCTCACCCTCGCCATCCTAGTACGTTTGCATGGTCGTCCGCGTCACAATCCCGGTGCTAGGCTCACTGTTCGGGCACGTCTGGCGACCTTGACGTGCGAGGAAGGAGCGAAGCCATGCGACGCAAAGTCACCGTGATCGGGGCTGGAAACGTGGGCGCAACCGTCGCCCAGAGACTCGTCGAAAAAGAGCTCGCGGACGTCGTCCTCGTGGACGTCATCGAGGGGGTCCCGCAGGGCAAGGGGCTGGACATGATCCAGTCGGGCGCCGTCGAGGGCTTCGACATGAGGATCGTCGGCTCGAACGGCTACGACGAGACCGAGGGGTCAGACCTCGTGATCGTCACGGCAGGCCTGGCCCGCAAGCCGGGAATGTCGCGGGACGACCTCCTCAGGAAAAACGAGGAGATCGTCGCGGGCTGCATTTCGAAGACGACGCGCGGCTCGCGCGACCTCAAGGTCATCGTCGTCACGAATCCCCTCGACGCGATGTGCGAGGTCGTCCGCCGCATCACGAAGCTCCCGAAGCAGAATGTGATCGGGATGGCGGGCATCCTCGACAGCGCGCGCATGCGCGCGTTCATCGCGATGGAGCTCGGCGTTTCGATGACGAACATCCACGCGACCGTCCTCGGCGGTCACGGAGACACGATGGTCCCGCTCCCGCGGTACTCCACGGTCGCGGGCGTGCCGATCACCGAGCTGTTGTCCCCCGAGCGCGTCGCGGCGATCGTCAAGCGCACCGCGGGCGGCGGCGCCGAGATCGTGAACTTCCTGAAGACGGGCTCGGCCTATTACGCCCCGTCCGCGGCCGCCGTCGAGATGGCCGAGGCGATTTTCAACGACCGCAAGAAGATCCTGCCGTGCGCCGCGTACCTCGAGGGCGAGTACGGGATCAACGGCGTCTTCGTGGGCGTGCCGGTCGTGCTCGGCTCCGGGGGCATCGAGAGGATCATCGAGCTCAAGCTCACCCCGGAAGAGTCCGCCGCTCTCAAGAAGTCCGCTGCCTCCGTCCAGGAGCTCGTCGGATTGCTGACCGTCTGATTCCGCCTTTGAACTGAGGGGAGGAGAATCGCTCGAATGGCCGCGCCCGCAACTCTCCTGAATTCGTCGGTCGGCAAGAAGATCGTCATGGCGGTCACCGGGGTCGTCCTGTCGCTCTTCGTCCTCGGCCACATGGCCGGAAACCTCCAGGCCTTCCTCCCGAACGGGCCGGCGGCGCTGGACCACTACGGCGCCTTCCTGCGAGAGCTGCTGCACGGCACGGGCATCTGGTTCGTCCGGGCGGGGCTCCTCCTCGCGGTGGGCCTCCACATCTGGGCCTACCTCGGCCTCACGCTGAAGAGCTGGGCCGCCCGCCCGACCGGCTACAGAGTGAACGACTTCGAGGAAGCGACCTTCGCCTCGCGCTCGATGCGCTGGACGGGCCCTCTCCTCGGGATCTTCATCGTCTACCACATCTTCCACATGACGACGGGCACGCTGCACCCGCACTTCGTCGAGGGCAGGGTCTACCAGAACCTCGTCACGGGCCTCGCGCCCGTGCCCGTCGCGCTCTTCTACATCCTCGCGATGGGCTGTCTCGCCTTCCACCTGTGGCACGGAGCGTGGTCGATGCTGCAGACCCTCGGCCTCTCGCACCCGAAGTACCTCGTGGCGCGGAAGGCCTTCGCCATCGTCTTCACCGTCCTCGTCACGGGCGGCTTCGTCCTCGTGCCGCTCGCGGTCCTCGCGGGCATGCTGAAGTAGGGACCGACATGGAACTGAAATCGAACATCCCCGACGGCCCCCTCGAGAAGAAGTGGGACAAGTACCGCTTCGACATGAAGCTCGTCAACCCGGCGAACAAGCGGAAGTACTCCGTCATCGTCGTCGGCTCCGGCCTCGCCGGCGGCGCAGGCGCGGCCTCTCTCGCCGAGCTCGGTTACAACGTCTCGTGCTTCTGCTATCAAGACAGCCCGCGGCGCGCGCACTCGATCGCGGCGCAGGGCGGCATCAACGCTTCGAAGAACTACCAGAACGACGGCGACAGCATCCAGCGTCTCTTCTACGACACGATCAAGGGCGGCGACTTCCGCGCCCGCGAAGCGAACGTCTACCGGCTCGCGCAGGTCTCCTCGAACATCATCGACCAGTGCGTGGCTCAGGGAGTTCCGTTCGGCCGGGAGTACGGAGGGACGCTCGGGAACCGCTCGTTCGGCGGGGCGCAGGTGTCGCGCACGTTCTACTCGCGCGGCCAGACGGGGCAGCAGCTCCTCCTCGGCGCCTATCAGGCGCTCGAGCGGCAGATCAGCCTTGGCAACGTGAAGATGCACTCGCGCCACGAGATGCTCGAGGTCGTCCTCGTCGACGGCCGCGCGCGCGGCATCGTGACCCGCGACATGATCACGGGCGCCATCGAGTCGCACGTGGCCGACGCCGTCATTCTCGCGACCGGCGGGTACGCGAACGTCTTCTATCTCTCGACGAACGCGGCGGGGTGCAACACGACCGCGATCTGGCGCGCGTACAAGAAGGGCGCGGCCTTCGCGAATCCCTGCTACACGCAGATCCATCCGACCTGCATCCCCGTCACGGGCGACCACCAGAGCAAGCTCACGCTCATGTCCGAGTCGCTGCGCAACGACGGGCGCATCTGGGTGCCCCTGAAGAAGGGCGACAAGCGCGCCCCGGGCGACGTCCCGGAGGCCGAGCGCGACTACTACCTCGAGCGCAAGTACCCGTCGTACGGCAACCTCGCGCCGCGCGACATCGCCTCGCGCGCCGCCAAGCAGGTGTGTGACGAGGGGCGCGGCGTGGGCGAGACCGGCCTCGGCGTGTACCTCGACTTAGCGGACTCCATCAAGCGCCTCGGCGAGGGCACGATCCGCGAACGCTACGGAAACCTTTGCGACATGTACGAGCGCATCACGGACGAGAACCCGTACAAGGTTCCGATGCGCATCTTCCCGGCCGCGCACTACGTGATGGGCGGCCTCTGGGTGGACTACAACCTCATGTCCACGATTCCGGGCCTCCACGTCGCGGGCGAGGCGAACTTCTCGGACCACGGGGCGAACCGACTCGGCGCGAGCGCCCTCATGCAGGGTCTCGCGGACGGCTACTTCGTTTTGCCGTACACGATCGGCAACTACCTGGCGTCGACGAAGCAGGCAAAGGTCGACACCTCACACGCGGCCTTCAAGGACGCGGAAGCCGCGGTCGCGACCCGCGTGAAGAAGTTGATCGCGGTCAAGGGCCATCGCACGGTGGACTCGTTCCACCGCGAGCTCGGCAAGATCATGTGGGAGTACTGCGGCATGGGACGCACCCGAGAGGGTCTCAAGACGGCTCTCCAGAAGATTCCCGTCCTCCGCGAAGAGTTCTGGAAGAACCTCACGGTCGTCGGTGGGAACGACGAGATCAACCAGACGCTCGAGAAGGCGGGACGCATCGCGGATTTCCTCGAGCTGGGCGAGCTCATATGCCTTGACGCGCTCGAGCGCGAGGAATCCTGCGGCGGCCACTTCCGCGAGGAGTACCAGACGCCGGAGGGCGAGGCCCTGCGCAACGACGAGAAGTTCTGCCACGTCGCGGCCTGGGAGTACGCGGGCGAGGGCAAGACGCCGATCCGGAACGTCGAACCGCTCGTGTTCGAGAACGTCCACCTCACCCAGAGGAGCTACAAGTGAGACTGACGCTGACCGTCTGGCGGCAGAAGGACGCGAAGTCCGAGGGGAAGTTCGTCACGTACGACGCTCCCGACATCAGCCCCGACATGTCCTTCCTCGAGATGCTCGACGTCGTGAACCAGCGCCTCATCGAGAAGGCCGAGGACCCCATCGCTTTCGACCACGACTGCCGCGAAGGCATCTGCGGGATGTGCGGAATCGTGGTGAACGGCAACCCGCACGGGCCGCGCCGCGGCACCACGAGCTGCCAGCTCCACATGCGCAGCTTCAAGGACGGCGACGCCATCACGCTCGAGCCCTGGCGCGCGACGCCGTTCCCCGTCCTCAAGGACCTCATCGTGGACCGCTCGTCCTTCGACCGGATCATCATGGCCGGAGGCTTCATCACGGTGCCGACGGGCAACGCGCCGGACGGCAACGCGATTCTGGTCCCGAAGGACTGCGCGGAGCGCTCGATGGACGCGGCCGCATGCATCGGCTGCGGCGCCTGCGCGGCGGCATGCCCGAACGGCTCGGCGATGCTCTTCGTGGCGGCCAAGATCTCGCACCTCGCGCTCCTGCCGCAGGGCCAACCCGAGCGCTACGACCGCGTGCTCTCGATGGTCGCGCAGATGGACGAGGAGGGCTTCGGCACGTGCACGAACCACGGCGAGTGCTCGCGCGCCTGCCCGAAGGAGATCCGCCAGGAGTTCATCGCGCAGCTCAACCGCGACTTTCTCTGGGGGAGCGTCTTCTCGCGTCCGAAGGTCGCAGGGGGCTCCGGCGCAGGGTGACGATCTAAACAGAAACCCGTCCGGCGCGTCAATTTCTTATTGAAATAATAGACGGCCTGTGGCAGGCTCCCTTCGGTGGAGCGATGGAGTTCCGCTGGAATGACTGGAACATTCAGCACGTCGCCGAACACGGCGTCGATCCTGAGGAGTCCGAAAGCGTCGTTCAGGATGCGGCGCCTCCCTGGCCGCTCTTCAGGGGTGACGGTAAGTTCCTCGTGTGGGGCCGGGGGAGGGGAGACCGGCCACTTCAGGTCGTCTTCGTCCTCGATCCCGATGACACCGCCTACATCATTCACGCGCGGCCTCTGACGGAGAAGGAGAAACGCAGATTCCGGAGGCGGAACCGATGAAGAAGAAGCAGCACCCGGCCGTCGAGTACCCGGAGAAAACCCTGTCGGAGCTGAGGGCCGCGACGAAGGACCTCGACCGCGATATGGTCGCGGACGAGTTCCATCCGATGGGGCCAGCCGAACGTGTCCGATGGGAAAGGGCACGCCGGAAGCCGGGCCGCCCTCGCCGCGGTGCCGGGGCGAAGGTCATCTCGGTCAGCGTGGAGCGCGGCCTCCTCGTTCGCTCTGATGCTCTCGCACGGAACCTCGGGATCACGCGGGCGTTGCTCGTCGAGCGCGGCCTCAAGGCGGTGCTTGCGGCCGAGGGGCGGCTGTAGGCTCCAGCCTCACGAACCGATGAAACCGCGCCGGGCCACGGCCCTTGTCGCGCTTGTCGCCGCGTTCCATTTGCGCGCGGGGGAGCCGAAGAAGGCGACCACGCCTGCGCCACCGCCCGCGATCCGCGTCACGCTCCTCGGCACCGGCAACCCGCGGCCGTCGATGACGCGCTTCGGGCCGTCGATCCTCGTCGAGGCCGGAACGAAACGCATCCTCGTGGATGCCGGGCGCGGCGCGACGCAGCGCCTCTTCTCGCTCGGCGACGGCATGCTCTCCGGGATCGACCTCGTCCTTCTGACCCATCTCCACTCCGACCATGTCGTCGGGCTTCCGGACCTCTGGCTCACGGGCTGGATCTTCGGGCGCGAAAAGCCGCTTCTCGTCCGCGGCCCCGAAGGCACCGCGGCGATGATGTCTCACCTGAAAGCGGCGTATGCGTTCGACATCGGCATCCGCCGTGACGTGGACGAGCGCTTCCCGGCGGCGGGGATCGAGGTCGACGCCGTCGACCTTCAGAGCGGCGCGAGCTTCGAGCTCGACGGCGTGAAGGTCACGGCGTTCGCGGTGGATCACGGCGTCGTGAAGCCGGCCTACGGCTACCGGATCGACTACGCGGGGAGGTCGGTCGTCTTCTCGGGCGACACGCGCCCGTCGCGAGCGCTCGTCGAAAACGCGCGCGGCGTGGACGTCCTCGTCCACGAGGTCATCGTGCCGTCCGTCGAGATGATGCGGTCGGCGGTGGCCGACGCTACGAAGATCCGCAGCATCATCGACCACCACACGACGCCGGAGGACGCGGGAAAGATCTTCGCGGAAGTGAAGCCCCGCCTCGCCGTCTACTCCCACATCGTCCCGTCGCCCGCGGCTGAGAAGGACCTCGTCGGCCCGACCCGCAAGACCTACTCCGGTCCGCTCGCCGTCGGCTACGACCTCATGTCCATCTCGATCGGCGAGAAGATCACGGTCGAAAAGCGCGCCGTGAGCGTGGAGTGACGTTCCGGCGTCGAGACGGTCCTCGTCCTCCTCATCCCCTTCGCCGCGGCGCTGATGGCGCGGGGGGCGTGGCTGTACTGAGGATCGGCGCGGACGAGCCGTCAGCGACGGGGGAGGGCGCTGGCCGCCAGGAAGGCCGGCGGAGAGTGGGGGCGCGGCGACGACGCCGCGGCTGCGTCGTCGCCGCCGCGCCCCACTTCTTCGTGAGGCTGAACGACGCAACGGTTGCTCTCGTCTTCGTCATCCGGTTCGCGCCTGCGCTGATGGCGCGGGGACGTGGCTGTTCTAGGGTCCGAACGGTCGATCTGGGGGGGGCTAGTGCTTCAGTGTAGAGCCGCAACACCGCTTTACCTTGTTCCCACTCCCACAAGGGCATTGCTCGTTCCGGCTTCGCCCTTTCTTGAGCAGCCTTTCACCCCTTAGCGGATACTCATACTCACGGGCATGAGACGATCGAAGCTTTGACGGATCGTTCCAAATCCGTAGCTCGCGCTGCTCCCGTCGAGCCTCCTCTCTCATATCATCGTCCACCTTCGCTTCGAGAAAACCAAGATCCTCCGATTGAAGATCGTTCGGTTTTCCAAGGGGCCCTGTCGCGATTCCGACGACGCAGGAGGCGTCAGTGGTCGATTCGACTCTAGCGATCGTAATTGCCGCCCCCAACATCCGACGCCTCACGCGTCGGTAGGCTTCATCGGTCACACTCTGTGGCCTCTTGAGCGTCAAGAAGACGTAGGTTGGCTTCCCCTCGCCCCCGGGCACGACCCTGTGGAAACGATCCGAGTGATCGCCGGCTTCAAGGGCCCCTAGGAGAGCTCGTGAGAGCATTCGCCTATGGGTGCGGGGCTCGGCGGCCATGATCCGAAGAGCGCGCTCAACGTCTTCGATATCGCTTCCACCAGCCATGGACGTGCCTTCCAGCTGGTGGCTCGCAAACTTGTCGATCAGCCTGTCCCACGTGTAACTGATCTCGTCCGCCTTCTTCTGCGCCAGCCTCTCAGGATGGGATTCGAACGCGCGCCAGCCACCTTCCTCGAGGGCCCAAAGGTCGAATCGCTCAGGAACGCGGAACCCGTGTTCACCGTCCTTGTCGATGCCTCTTAGGTAGCGAGCCAGCAGGTCTTCTTCACCACAGGCGATGATCCGAACGGGCCCTTCGAAGAGAGCCTGTTTCTTAGAGAGATATCGGGTGAAATCGTCGATCGTGTCGAGCGTGTCCAGGAGAATGTCGAAGGTGGCGTCATCCACAACGTGAATGAAACCTCTTGAAGGGTCTAGATTTCCCACGGTAAACGGTCGGAACCCTGGAGCGCTCGGCAAGTGCTCAGTGCCCTTCAGCTTCGAATCAACCATTAGGGATCCAGAGCCGCCGAAGGCTTTCTCTGTTCGCCTGGCTGATCCGCGTGCAACGACAACTCTGTGAAATGTAGTGCCTTCATTGATGTCAATGGAGAAGGGCACGCGCGTCCTGCATGACGAGTCGGTGAACACGCGGTCCGGGTGCGAGCGAATCCACCGTTCCGCGCCCCAGACCTGCTCGGCAGACGCGAGCACCGCTTTCTTGAACCATCGACTCCAATCGACCGAAGTGTCACCAGTATCCGGAAACGCGCAGTCCTTATCCGAGAAGATAACTAGCTGATTTCCGAAGACAACGAGAACGTCGCAGATTTCGCGAGCGGGTGCGTCGTCTCGAAATACGTTGGGCCAACTCCAAAGGCGAAGGAAGGAGGATTCACAACGGCTCACGAGCTTGCGCTCAGAGCCGGTCAGCCCCGATCCCTTCGTAATCGGTTGGCGGCCCTTGAGCGTTTCGGCCGCGTCAGCCTTCTCTCCTGTCACTCAGCAATAATGCTTGAGAGAAGTTCAATGCGCACCTTCCCTACCTCACCGGCATCGCCGGCCTCTTCGGCCTGACCGGCGGGTTGTTCTTCAATTCCTTCATGACGATCGCGATCGCTTTCTCGAGCTGCGGGTCGTGGCCGGCGATGACGTCGGCCGGGGTCTGCTCGACCT